>Ga0078972_1002176_pt1 | contig 66788 bp, 56 predicted proteins | sample YelNatPaOPGAMG01_FD_67568 | JGI IMG/M metagenome (GOLD analysis project Ga0078972, IMG submission 67568) | Hot spring thermophilic microbial communities from Obsidian Pool, Yellowstone National Park, USA - OP-RAMG-01 (SPADES assembly) (version 2) | ecosystem: Environmental > Aquatic > Thermal...
TTCAATATTCTTACCACTTTCTCAGCGCTCTCAGGGAAGGGGGTCAGGGGGTTAGGTCAGAAAGGCACACCCCCCACAACCCCCCGCCATGGGGGCTTCGCCCCCCTGGACCCGCCGTTCCCCCGCCCTCGTTAGCTGAGGGTTCGCCAGCGTTATGGGGTTAACCTCTCACCGGCCCCTTTCCGAGGCGGAAATTTCCCCCTTCCCTCGCAGGGAAGGGGGTCAAGGGGGTTAGGTCGTAAAGGCACACCCACTAAGCCCACACCAGGAGGCTTTGCCACTGCTGCTTAAAGGCTAAGGGGAGGAGCGGTATACTTTTTTGTAGGCAGCGTATTGCTCGTAAATTGCCTTTATGTAACGGGCCGTCTCTTCCACCGGTATGATTTCTAAGAACAGGTCTTGGTCACCACCGGCTTGCTCCCACCAGCCCGCTACCCTCACAGGACCAGCATTGTAGGCCGCTAAGGCTTTGAACCAGTGGCCAAACTTTTCCCGTTGCTTGGCAAGGTACCATGCCCCAAACCTTAGGCTAATCCAAGGCTTTTCCAAGTCTTTCTCCGAAAACCCAGGCCAGTTCAGAGCCAAGGCTATCGCTTTCCCCGTAGAAGGTATTATCTGCATGAGGCCGATTGCCCCAGCCGGCGAGCTTGCCCAGGGGTCAAAGAGGCTTTCCTGCCGAATTAAAGAGGCCAAAAGGAGAGGGTCAATCCCAAAAGAGGAGGCTTCTTGCTCTAAAAGGCGGGGGAAGAAAAGGGGATAAGCCATGCTCCAAAGCTCTAAAGGAGCCGAAACCCCCGCTTCCTGAGCACGATTGATTAGGACCACAGCCGAGCGAATGGATAGGGAGTAGAGTTTCTTCTGGCGGAAGTAAAACGTAAAGTAGGCAAGGGCTTGGGGGTCACGAGCGTATTCCCATAAGAGGCGACGGTAAAGGGCTAAGGCCTCATCCCTGTAGCCGGCCGATAGGAAAGATTCGGCCCTGAGGAGCCGGGGGTCGCTCTCCGGATTGGGCGATGAATGCCCGGAGGCCCAGCTTCTGACCCACTCTCTTAAGGCTTCAGGCGATAGTTCTTGCTCCAGCTTCTTGAAACCCGAGCCTGAGGCAAAATCCAGCTTGCGGAGGCTGGCCAACGCTCGGAGGCCGTAGTAGCTTTCGGGGGAAAAGGAATAGGCCCTTTCCCAGTAGCTCCTGGCCTCGGCCCACTGCCCTTTCCTCATCAGGGCTTTCCCCAGCCAGAAGTAAGCCCTGGCACTGCCGGCCTCTTTCCAAAGCTTTAGGGCTGAATCTAAATCCCCTGCCCTGTAAAGGGCTAAGCCTGCTCGGAAATAGGCCTCCTCTTTATCCTTCCCGGCCATCTTAAGGTAAAGGCTTGAAGCCTGGGCAAAATCACCCCTATCTTCCAGAAGGCGAGCTGCCCGCACAATGGCTTTCGTGGCGAAAGGACTATCGGGGTAAAGCTCAGCAAGCTTTTGGTATGCGGATATGGCCTCCTCGTCGCGGCCGGCTTGCTCTAAGGTCCTGCCCTTCTCCCACCAGCCTTCGGGGAGAAGAGAGCTTTCAGGGTGAGTGTAAATTAGCCAATCCCACTCCTTGAGGGAAGCTCGGTAATCACCAAGTTTACGGTAAATCAAGGCCGCATAATAGTGGGCCTCGGCTTTGTGGTCTGAAGGGTGAGCAGCAACGTAGCGTCCAAAAGCCAAGAGCGCCGCACCGCAGGCCTGGGGATAGGAAGAACAGGCATGATAATCCACCAAACCCCTCACGTAATCGTCCACCGGCTCATTGGCTTCCACCAGCTCTATCAGGGCTGAGTAGGAGTAAGGGGAGTCGGGGGCGACCTCAATGGCCTGGCGAAAGAGGTTGAAGGCTTTGCGCACGTTGCCCGCTTCCTGATTGACTTTGCCACAGAGGTAATTTATGCCAGCACGGACCGGAGGGGAAAGGGCAGCTTTTTCCAGGCTTCGGCACTCGGCTAAAGCACGGTCGTAATCCCTTGCCTTGGCCAAGGTTTCAATGACCTTCTGCCGGAGGTAAGTGGAGCCGTTTAACTCGTAAGCTTGCCTGTAGGCCCTTACCGCCTCCTGGTAGTAGCCCATTTGCGAATAGAGGTCGCCTGCCTCTTCCCAAGCGACATCGGCAAGGGGGCCACCGCTACGGGCATAACGCAAGTAGGCCTGAAGAGCAGCTTGACCGTTTCCGGTCGCTTTGTAAAGGCGGCCAAGCCGCAGCAATAGGGGGGAAGCTCTTGGGTCCTGGGGGTAAAGGTTCAGGAATTCTTGCCAAACTTTCAAGGCCTCTTCGCCTCTGGCCTCTTCCTCCAAGCACTCCCCAAGGGCAAAGAGGGCATCGGGGTTGGAACGCAGGCCATCAAGGAGCTTAATGGCCTCAGCGCACCGCCCTTCCTCTTTGAGGGAAAGCGCCTCCTCCAGTCCCGGAGGGCCTTGAGCGGCAATCTTCGTAGCCCCGGAAACTACCAGGAGCAAGGCCAGGGCGAAAGCAATCCGCCTCATCACAGAAGGCTATCCAAGATTATCCCAAGGAAAAGGGCAGCCAAGTAGGGGCTTGTTACCTTAAAGGCCAACCAAGCGTTCTTGGGAGTAGGCCTGGCCCAGAGGTATAGGTTGACCGCCACCAAAGCGGCGCCGGGGATGTAAGCCAGCAAAGTGTAAATAAGCCCGAACCGGCCAACGATGTGGATTAAGATTGAAGCGATGAACATGAGTAAGGAAGTGGAGACTATGCAGTGCAGAACCTTCTGCTCGCTCGTCACCACCGGGAGCATAGGCACTCCTGCCTTGGCGTAGTCATCGCGGTAGCGGAGGGCCAGGCTCCAGATGTGCCCAGGAATCCACAGCACAACCAGTGCCGCCATCAGAAAGGGGAGAATCGCCACATCCCCACGCATAGCTGCCCATCCGAAAAGGGTCGGGGCGCCACCACTGATGGAGCCAAGGACTATGTTCCAAGGGGTGCGACGCTTGGAAAGGAGGCTGTAGATTACAATGTTGTCAAATAGCCCAAGCAGCATCCAGAAGAAGGCCCAACCATTAAGCAAGGCGGAAAGAATGAGGGCAACAGCACTCAGGACAATACCCCAGGCCAGCGCTTCCGCCGGTGATATTATCCCCTGGGGCAAGGGACGGCGGCGCGTCCGCTCCATCACGGCATCTATATCACGGTCAATGTAGCAAGTGATAGTGTTAGCCCCGGCACAGCCGGCAGTTATGGCCACAAAGGCTTTGATGAATTTTCCCCAATCCATAGCTGGCCCGGCCGCCGCTACCATCCCACCGATAGAAGTGAAGACCAAAAGGTAGATGAGCCGGGGCTTGGTCACTAAGATGTAGCCTTTTACTTTTGAAGCCAGGCTTATTTTCCCTGCCCTAACCACTTCTCCTTCCATAGTCTTACCTCCGATTGGTCTTTTACCCTGGCCAGAAGCTCCGCCACCGTAAGCCCTAAAAGGGGGTGGACCAGGTCAGGAGCAATTTCGGCCAAGGGGATTAAGACGAAACGCCTCTCGTGCAAGCGCGGGTGAGGGATGGTGAGCCTCTCGTCCGAAAGGACTAAGCTATCGTAAAAAAGGATGTCCAGGTCAATGACCCTTGGCCCCCACCTTATCCCTTCACTCCGCCCCATTTCCCTTTCAATCGCTTTGAGGAAATCCAGGAGTGAATGTGGGCTAAGGCCTGTCTCCCCAGAGCAGACTGCATTCAAAAACCACGGTTGCGCCGCATAGCCTACAGGCTCCGTTTCGTAAAGGGAGGAAAGCCGAGCGATTTTGACCTTCTCCCCAAGCCTTTTTACGGCCTCAAGGATGTTCCTCTCCCGGTCTCCAAGGTTGGACCCAAGCCCAAGGTAGACCTCGGCCATTATCTCTTGACCCCGATTTTGCTCAGATTCTCCAGGATGAAATCCTCAGGCAATGGCCCTCCGATAGTTAAGTCCACGATTTTACCCGAGGGGTCAATCCAATACGTAGTGGGTAGCCCCCTCACTCTGTATCGGTTAGCGACCTCTCCCTTTGAATCCAGCAGCACTGGGAAAGTCAGGCCTTTCTCCTTCACGAATTTCTTGACTTCTTCGGGCGACTCGCCAACGTTTATTGCTACGATAGTGAAGCCGGAAGGGCCGAGTTCCTCGTAGAGCTTCTGGAAGGTGGGCATCTCCTCTTGGCAAGGGGGGCACCACGTAGCCCAGAAGTGAAGCATGAGAGGCTTGCCTCTGAAATCCGCAAGGCTTTTCTCTTGCCCTTCAATTGAGGGTAAGACGAAATCGGGGGCTAAACTTGGCCCTTCAGGGGAAGGGCTTTTGGCTTTGCAGCCTAAAAGGGCTAAGGTGGCTAAGAACACAAAGATTGCGGTCTTCGCTCGGCTCATAAGGCTTCCCTCCGCATCTCCTCAGCTCGCAGACGGAGCTGTTCCCGCAAGAGCCTTATGTCCTTCGGAGCAAGCCAGGCAGCAAAGGAGAAGAAGAAAGCGCATATGGCCCACGCCGAAATGCAGATGAGGAGTATGGCCGTCTTGAGGTCAGCACGCACTGCTATGATTCCAGCCATAAGTGGGGAAAGGGCTGCCCCAGCCGATTCAATGAAATACTGGATGGCTAAAGCCGTGCTCCTGACTTCGGGCAAAGTTACGTCGTAAACGGTGGAGACTACATTCGGGGCAGCGAAGGGGATAAAAAGGGCCGTAAAGCAAAGCATCCCCAGGAAAGAGCCTTTCGCTTCCACGGGGATGTTCATGGTTACGTAGAGTAGCACTGCCCCTGTTATCACTCCGAATATGGAGACAAAAAGCCGGCCGCGTACGGTGCGCTTGAAGAAGAAATCCCCCAGTGCCCCGCCCACGAAGTAACCCGAAGCAAGCACCAAAACGGCGAGAACCATCGTCACCATGACCTCTTCCGAAGAGTAGCCCCTTTCAACCTCAAGGTAACGGAAAAACCAGTAGGTTATGACATTCCAGGGGAAAACGCCGAAGAAGCCCTGGGTGAAGAGGAAGAGGAGGGTAGGCTTGCGGAAAAGCCCTTTGGCTACTCTCCAATCAAACCGGTAAACCTTTATCTGCTCCAGCTCCGCCAGCTCCGGCTCACTCTTCCCCCTGGGCATATCCTTCACCCCGAAAAAGATGACGGCTGCCAGGATTATGCCTATTGAGCCTGTTATGTAAAACACACCCCTCCATCCCAAGACGTCCCGCAGAGATAAGGCCAGAATCATCCCCAGTAGGTAGCCCGAGGGCATAGCTATTTCCAGAAGGCCGTAAATCTTGCCCCTGGTATGGGGGCCGAAATAGTCGGCCACGAGGCTATAGAGCCCAGGGTAGCTGGAGTCGTCAATCCCCGTGGAGGCCCTTGTAGCCAAGAAGGCCGGATAAGTTGGGGCGATGGCGCTGAGCCAAGTAGTGGAGCCCCAGATGAAAGAAGCTAAAGCCAAAAGCTTGGGCCGGGCAAAGCGGTCGTAAAGGAAGCCCCAGAGGGGATAAAAGAGGGCCCCCACAATCAAAGCCCCCGTGAAAACGGCCCCCATTTGGGCCTCGTTTATCCTAAACGTCTCCATGATTGGCGTAGTAAGCGGACCGATTAAGAGCTTATCAGCCTGGTGGAGGAGGATGAAGGCGAAGAAGACAGCTACTACGAACCACCTATATCTTCCGGGATTGCTCATGGCTTAGTCCTCCAAAGAAGTTTAGCCCATTTGAAGGGTGCAAAAATCCCCATGCCTACGAAAGGCAAGGGTAACGCCAAAAGCCCACTCAAGAAAAGCTGCCAAAGGCCCATGAGTTGAGCTACGTATAAACCCAAAGGTGGGATGAAATAAGCCGGCTTTGGTCCCGCCAAAAGGAAACTGAGGGCCACCGTGAGGGAAGTGAAGTAGAGGGCCCACAGCCCATAACTGGCCAAGCTTTCCCCGGCCTCAATCGTTTCTTCCTCCTCTTCCAGGAGGAGCCAGAGCAAAGGGAGCAAAGCCGGAATGTAGAGGGAAAGAAGGGTTCGCTTCAGGGCAAAGGGCGATGGCCCCATGCGGATTAGAGCATCCCACGATAGGTAAGGCCATTCTTGGCGGAAAAGCCAAGCGTTCAAAGTAAAGGAAAGCAAGCCGGCCAGGAACGGTACGAGGAGCTGGCGTCTGTAAATTAACGTTAGGATGATGGGCCAAACCAAGACCCAGAGGAGGAAAAGGGGGAGCCTCCTCCACCGGCCAGCAGCCAAAGCCTCAGCCCTGGCCTTATCTATGGCCAAATCGGCCTCTTTCAAGGTCAGCCCCGCCAATTCCATGGCCCCATAGGGGTTGCCAAGCTCCAGGGAATTCAAAGCCAACTTAGCATCACCCTTTAAGCCCTCATCAAGGCCTTGGCCTAAAAGCTCTTTGGAGTAAAAATCGGCCAAAGAGACCCGCTGGCTGGCTACTGAAACCAGCTTCAAGGCCTTGAGTTCATCGGGTAGGGAAAAGGCTTGCAGGAAAGGAGTGCCCCTTGAGACAGCAGGGGGCGGAGAGCCGGAAGCAGCGGCGAGGGTTGGGGCAATGTCCAAAAGCGAGGCTTCACCGTAGTAGTCAGGCACAACCCCTTTCCCAAGCAAAACGAAAGAGTTTGGGGCGAGGATGGCTAAGAGGTCTTGGGAAGCATCAAAGCCTAAGCGGCTTATCGCCTCCTCAAGGGAAATGCTTCCTTCTGGGATGTGGAGGAAAAGGAAATCGGGGTCAAAGAAGGAGACAAAGCGAGCCATCTCAGGCACTATATCCCCGTAATGCTTAGGGGAAGCGAAGAAGCAAGCGTAGAGTTTTTCGGCTGAAGGCCCCAGAAAATCTTTCCACCACCCCGGCCCCGAAAGAGCAACCCGCCGGCCTGATTTGGCCACTTCCTCCAATAGGTTGCCGACTTTCAGGGTAGAGGGAGCGAAGTAAATCCCCGTTAGCTCAGGGGGAGCCCCGGTTAAAATCATAGCGTAGGGGGTGTAAAAGCCGGGGACATCGGGCCAAAGGATTTTGAACTGAGCCCCGCCCTCCAGCTTGGCCACTGGCCCATCGTAAAGGATGAAAATTACTCGCCTGGCAACAGGTTTACTGACCTGGCCTGGTGGAAGCTTTTCAGGGAAAAGGGGGGAAAAGTTTGCCGGAAAATCCCCCAAGAACGAAAGCCAAAGGTGGGCAAGGTAGGAAATCAAGACAAAAAGGAGGGCACTTAAAGCCAAGAACAAGCCTTTACGCATCTCAACCTCAGTAAAGGAAATTAACCGCCTGGGGATGTATCCGGAAGACAGCTGGAGCTGTCCCTACAACCTCCCCCTCAGCTTGGATAAAAATGGTGGCTTCGGAGCTTATCTCCACCGTTTGGGCTTCGTAGATTTTGACTTTGCGGTGATGGATGTGGGTCCCCTTGTAGACTTTGGGCACAAGGGATAAGAACTCAAGCTTGCTCATATCCTCCCCTATCGCTACGTAGAATTTGCCATCGTCCAGCAAGGCACCGGGGGCTACGAACATACCGCCCCCAAAGTATTTACCATTGGCCACCACCAAAAGGTAAGCCTTAAGCTCAAGGCGCAAAGAGTCCAAAACTATTCTAAAGGGCAGGCTTCTGTAAGTCAAGAGGGTCAGGAAAAGGTTGTAGAGGTAGGGTATAGTGCCACCGAAGACCTTGGGGGACCTGTTGGTCCTTTCGGCAACCACGGCATCAAAGCCCATCCCGGCTACGTTTATGAAGTAGCGCTTCTCTTCCCTTCCCTCTTTCATGCACTCAATTTCCCCCAGGTCCACCCGCATGGTTTTTCCTTCCAAGATTTTGGCAAAGGCCTGGATTGGGTCCCGTGGCAAGCCGAGGGAGCGAGTGAAATCCGAACCGGTCCCCCCAGGGATAGCTCCGAGGGTTATTTCCGGAGAAATTCCATGGCGGAAGGCACCGTTCACCACCTCGTTCAGTGTCCCATCCCCCCCGAAAGCTATTAAAGTCTTGAAGCCCTTTTCCACCGCTTCCGCAGCCAAGGAAATGGCATGGGTCGGGTACTGGGTTAAGGCGAAGGAGAGCGGCACTCCCTTGCTTTCCAGGAATTCCTTCACCGAAGGCCATCTCCTCCCAACCTTACCATTGGCTGCTATCGGGTTCACAATAACCATAATTTTCTCCATCTCAGGCCTCCTCGCCGAGAATCTTTTTAAGCTATTAACCCTTTTCCAGCGATTCGGTGACCGCCAAGAGGGAAAACCTCCGCAAGGCCTCTTCCATCCCTCCTTCTATCCATCCCTCCACTACCTTAAGGCCTTTCTCAAAAGCCAACAAAATAGCTGCCTTTTCCTCTTCCGAGAATTCCCCCAAGACGTAATCCACCGGGTCCCCTCTTGCCGGGCGGCCAATCCCAAAGCGAAGCCTTGGGAAATCGCTGTGGCCCAATGCATCTATGATGGATTGCATCCCGCGGTGGCCACCGGAGCCCCCTTTCGGCCTAAGCCTTACGGCTCCTAAGGGGAGGTCCAAATCATCGTAAACCACGAGGAAGTTAGAGGGAAGAATGCCCAAGGATTTGATCAAAGGCTTGACGGCCTGCCCGCTTAAGTTCATGAAGGTTAAGGGCTTAGCCAGAACAACCTCTTGCCCCCTTATTGAACCGAAAGCCAAGTGGGCGTTGAAGCGGAAGGTGGAGAAAGCAAGGCCATACTTTTGAGCTAAGTAATCCAAAAATTGGAAGCCCACATTGTGGCGGGTCTCGGCATATTGAGGTCCAGGGTTGCCAAGCCCCACAATCAGCTTACCGGCCATATCCCTCAAGGCCTCCGCACCAAGTTGATGATAGCCCGGAGGAGGAAGAGGAAACCGGCGAAAGCGAAGAAGGCCCCAGCCGCTCCCATGCCATAGCAAAAAGAAGAGGCCAATTTCCCCGGCTCAAAGGCAAACCCCTCGGTTCGGGCAGCAGTTGGAGTAGGCAATATGCTCAAAGTCGGAGAAGGAGTAGGGGTAGCCACAACCTCGGCAACGATAGTAGGGGTTGGGGGGATAGGGGTAGGGGAGGGTTCGGAGGGCAAAGGGGTAAAAGTCGGGGTTGGAGTTGGGACATTGTTGGCAACCACGAGCCCTCGGATGAATACTTCCACATAGTTTCCATCGCGCTTAGCAACCCTCAACCTGAGCACGTAGGAACCATCTGGCACTTTGGTTGTATCCCAGACCCCGAGCAACCCATCCACCACTGGTGTTTCCACTACTCCCCCGATTGGAATCCACCTATCGCCTGCTGGGGGTTCGGGGGAATAATGGAGCTCATATTTCCAGAAATCGGGGAGGCTGGCCGTCCCTCGTATAGCCACTTCCCCTCTGAGAGTTTCCCCATCCTTAGGAGAAGCGATGTAAGCTCCGGGCAACTGAGGTCTGAAGGCCAGGGAAAGAAGTCCGGCCCCAAGGAAAAGAACTGCGATGAATTTCCTCACCAAAGCCCTCCTTTCAGCTTTACTTCTAACCCAATGATAAGCCATCAACCCCTTCCTGTCAAACCTTCCACACCAAGCCGACCAAAGTCAGCCTTTTAGCCAAAGGCCGTCCTTCGCCGAGCACGGGCTTGGCAGCGCACGTCCTTACATTAAAGCGGGGGTGGAGGTAACGAACTCCTCCCAGGGAGTTTGGGGATGTGTTTTTCCGACCTAACCCCCTGCCCCGGCTGGGTTCTTCGGCCAGGGGAGAGGTTAACCCCAAAACGCCGGCAAACCCTCAGCCTACGAGGGTGGGGAAAACGGGGGTCCAGGGGGCAGAGCCCCCTGGCGGGGGGCTTTGGGGGGTGTCCCCCCACAAAACCAAAATTAGGGGCGAACAGCCTGCTCTTGCCAGCCCCGCCACGAGTGGGGGCCAAAAACCCGGCAAACCCTAAGCTTACGAGGGTGGGCAAACTTGGGGGTCCAGGGGGCAGAGCCCCCTGGCGGGAGGCTGTGGGGGGGGTGTCCCCCCACACTTCAAAACAAGGGGCAAGTAGCCCACTCTTACATACCCGCCACGGGTGGGACCCCAAAACGCTGGCGAACCCTAAGCCTACGAGGGTGGGGAAAATTTTTCACGCCCTTTACCTTAAGGCCAAGGCCGTAAGGAAGGCGGCTAAAAGGAGGAGGGAATCCTGCTCCTTACCTTCAGCTCCAATGAAACCCAAAGCCAAACAAACCAATCCTCCAGCCAAAATAAAACGCCCAGCCCACCAGAAAGCCAATGATAGGAACAAAATCAGGCCAAATACCAGCCATCTCCCCCAACTCTTCCCCCTCAAGCCCCATCCCATGACCCCAAAGGCTACCGCACTTGAGAAAGACAAAATCCCAAGGCCACGGTTAGCGAAATGCCCTATTAGCCAAGGAATTGTAACCTCGTAAAAAGCTTTCAAGAGGGAGTAATCTTTGCCAAGCTTGATTGAAAGGACCATAGCCAAGCCCAAAGCCCCTGCCAGTAAGAGGAGAGGCCAGAGCCTTGACCAGTGAAAGAGGGCAAGTGTGGGAGCAAGCACGGAGAGGAGAAGGAAGGCCCCAAAGGCCTTCCCTTGCTCAGGCCAAAAAACCTCTACCCACCAGGAAACAAAGCGGCCCAAACCCTCAGCCATTTTCCAAGCGAGAGAACCGGGGAGAGTATAGGGTAGCTCCAGGAACCTCCTCCCGGGAGGAGGAAAGGGCTGAAAATCGGCGGAGAAAAGGGCCTCAAGATAACGCCACCATGCAGGCATCAAAAACTCCACAAGGAAGAGGAGAATAATGAACTGGGCCGGGGAAAAAGAACTGCTTGCGGCCAAAAAACCAGCGATAAAAGCCCAAAGAGGCCTTAGCTTGAAAAGGGGGCCTTCAAAGCTTAACATTAATTTCATCTTTCAGCTGTTTGCCTTTTATAAACCTCAAAACTTAACTCAAGCTTAGTGAAAAAAGTCCCCTCATCACCAAATGCCGCATCTTTTATGGTGACTTTGCACTCCAAATTCCCCGTCTCCAGCCGGAAACTTTCGCCCTTTTCAGCTTTAACGACCTCTCCCGAGTATTGAGCCCTCAGGCCTGCCAACATCGTCTCATCAGCTTTGGGAATGGCAATGCACTTAGTAACTGTGCGACCAGAACTTTTGTCAAAAAGCCAGACCTCAAAAGCTCCGTACCTTGGCGGATCGCCCGGCATCGTCACCTCGGCGCTATCAATACCGCATTCACCCAAGTATTCGCTCCCACTCTCAATGGGGAAGGATTCGGAAAAACGGATATCGCCGTAAGTGTATTTAGTTGAATACTGAACCAGCGGGAGGACTTCCCTGTATTCCCCCTCAATTACTGGCTGGGGCTTGGGAGCAGGAGAAGGTTTAGCAGAACGCCTGGGGAATTTGATAGGCACTTTCAGACCTTGACTTTTAAGTAGCCTGAAGGCAAGGCCACCTAAAACGACTAATACCAGCAGGCCGGATATAACAAGGAGAGCGGAGAGGATACTTGGCCCTTTCCTGGGAGCCTGAGGGGCAGGTTTAGGCTGAGCCACCCCTGGCTCTGGGAGATTGAGGGCAGACTTGATGGCATCCAAGCGTGAGGAGAGGAGCGTATCCCCTGGATTTTCCCTCTTAAGCTCGTTTAAGAGGGCGGCCAAATCCTCACGAGGCCACCCCTTGAAGCGTTCCTTCAGGAGTTCGGGGTTTGAATTTAGGGCATAAGACTCGGCGGCCATTAGGATGTAATGCTTTTTGAACTCCGGCCTCAGGTCCCAGGGGTCAGTATTCACCCATCGGACAGGCCACAGCCACCAGCCCACCACCAGCCAGCCCAATAGGAATCCGGCCACAAAGACTAAAGCCAAACCAATGCGTTTTCCTTGGATTTTAGGCATTTTTCCTCCTTTAGCCCATCTTCCTTCGCCATTCCTGCTTTATCTCCAATTTGTCCAACTCAACCCCGAGGGCCAAGAATTCCTTGAGGAGCCGGTTGAACTTGGACGGCTCCTCCAGCATTGGGAAGTGGCGAGTTCCGGGGATGGCCATGAAGCGCACAGGGGCCTTGAAGTCTTTAAAGGCCATGCTGAACTCTGAGCTCACTATGTTATCTTTCTCGCCGTAAATGACTAATGTTGGGACTTTAAGGTTAATAAGTTCCAAGCGCAAATCCAATTCTCTTATTGAATTGATGCTAAGTTCTATAGCCTTTGAGGAGGCCTTTTGAACCTCCCTTTGAAGCTCCTGAAGCTCCGAAGGGACGAGCCTGGAATAGCGGTTTCCTTGGAAGAGTGCAAAATTGACGGCGTTACCGGTAATAGGTAGGCTTACGGCTACAACCTTCTCCACCTTATCTTTGTGTTTTGCCGCATAGCGCACTGCTACTATCGCCCCCAGAGAGTGCCCAACCAGGCAAAGTTTGGGGATGCCCATATTTTCCACAAAATCTTCCAAGAGCTTCAGATAATCCTCAATGGTGAACCTCTGGTGGAACTTATCAGAATCGCCGAAGCCCCACAGGTCCAAGGCATAAGTCTTAAAATACGCGGAGAGCTCTTCCATGCTCCCTATCCAATAGCGCCAAGAGCCAAGCCAGCCGTGGAGGAAGATTAAAGGCTTGCCACGGCCTATGGATTCGTAATGAACCAAACCTCCATCAATGATTATTGCGCTCATTTTTTGAACCTTTTCAGGATTTCCTGGACCCTCTTGGGCAACTCATCGGGGGCGAAAGGTTTTATGATGTAATCGTCACCTCCTGATTCATAGCCGGCCTTTATCTCATGTTCTTGCCCCCTGGCGGTGAGGAAAACCACAGGTATATGCTTGGTCTGAGGGCTCTCTTTGAGCTTCTTGCACACTTCGTAGCCTGATAGCTTCGGCATTTTTATGTCAAGCAAAATCAAATCCGGCTCCTGGGTAAAAGCCTTCTCTAAAGCCTCAAGGCCATCCATAGCCTTTATTACCTCAAATCCACCAAGCTGGAGAGATATTTCCACAAGCTCCAATATGTCTTTTTCATCTTCAGCTACAAGGATTTTGGCCATGTCCGCCTCCAATTAACTGTCTATTCCCAAACGGGGAGGGTAAAGATGAAGGTGGTTCCCTGGTTGGGCACACTTCGGAACGAAATTTCTCCTCCTTGCATCTCCACCAGCTTTTTGGTTATGTGTAAGCCAAGGCCTGTGCCCTGTTTCCCCCGAACCATAGGGTGAGAGCCGCGGAAAAACCGCTGGAATATCTTGGGTTGTTCCTCAAACGGGATGCCTATGCCTGTATCCGCTACTTCAATCTTGATGAACTTGTCCTCCCGGCAAGCCTTTACTGTTACTTTGCCCCCTTGAGGGGTATAGGAGCAGGCGTTCTCCAGAAGGTTGGAAAGGATTTGCGTAAACCTAAGCTTATCGGCTTTCAAGGGCGGCAAACCTTCCTCTATCTCCACCTGCAGTGATAGCCCTTTCTCCTCGGCTTTTTCCCGGCACATGCTTATAACTTCTTCCACCGTTTCTTTAACTTGCACCGGAGCAATGTTCAAGGGTATTTGACCCGCTTCTATCTTGGAAAGGTGGCTCAAATCTTCCAAAAGCTTTTGCATCCTCTCTGCATTGGAACGCACTTTCGTTAAGAATTCTTCCTGACGTTCACTTAGGGGGCCAGCCTTGCCCTCAAGGATTAAATCGGTGTAGCCTTTTATGGAAGCCAGTGGATTGCGCAATTCGTGGGAGATTTCAGAAATGAAGGCGCTTTTGGCCTCCGAAGCCTGGCGAACTTTTTCAAAAAGCATCGCTTGGTTTATGGCGATTGCCGCCCTGTCAGCCAAGCTGCGGACGAAAGCCAAATCTTCCATGATAAAAGCATCGTAGCGGGAACTTTCCAGAGTTATCGCCCCTAAGACTTTGCCTTCCAAGATTATGGGGACGGTGAGCTGAGATAAGGTTGATTCTCTCACTGGGTCATAGTCGGGGTCCAACTTAACATCTGGGCACAGAACAGCTTGGCCGGTCCTCATTACCCTACCCGTTATGCCTCTTTCAAGGGGGTAAGGGGTGTAAGCATATTGCTCAATTTCAGGCGGGTAGCCCACTTGAGCTTTTAAGTAAAGGCCCTTTTTCCCTTCTTTCTCCTCTAACAGAGCCAGAACGCCTGCATCGGCACCGGTATAAAGCAAAGCCCTGTCAAGGATGAGCTTAAGGAGGCGAGCCAAATCCAAGGAAGCTATGGCCATTTCCCTATCCAGCTCGGCTAAGATGGAGAGCTCCTTAACCTTTTGGGCAAGGGCTTCGTCGGTTCGCTCCAAGAGGCGGGCATTTTCCAGAGCTACAGCCGTCTGAAGGGCTATGTTTTGGAATACCTCCAAATCCTCCTGGGTGTAGAGGTTTTCTTCATCATAGCTCTGGACAGCCATAACCCCTATGACTCTATCGCCGACAATCAAAGGTGCGCCGAGCCAGCTTTTAGCTGGGCGCCCTATCGGCTCAATCCTAAGGCGCTTCAGTTCCTCTTCAGCGTCTCCGCTTAGAAGCAGAGGCTTTCCGGTAAAGATTATGTGCTCGGTCAGCCCCTTACCGGGTATTGCCTTGCGTTTTCCCCATTCACTAACCTTGCCATTTTCTACCACGAAAACGAATTCAACAGTTTCCTCTTCCGGATTATAAAGGGCAATGTAAAAGTTCTCAGCTTTCATCAAGCGCGATATTTCCCGGTGCACAATGGTGTAGAGGAGTTTAGGGTCTAAAGCTGAGCTTACCGCTCGGGCAATTTCGTTCAAAGCGGCCAGCTTTGCCGCACGTTTCTTTTCACTTTCAAGAAGCCAAAGGTTCTCTAAGGCTATTTCGCCCTTTGAAATGACTGCCTCTACCATTTTGACATCTTGAGGGGAAAATGGGCCTTCGGGTTTGTTGGCTAAAGCTATAAGGCCGATGGGCTTACCCTGAATCCTTAAGGGGACAGCCAGGAAAGAGCTGAATCTAACCGGAGTGTCAGCCCAACGGGAGAAGCGGGGGTCAAGCTCCAGGTTGGCTGAAACGATTGTGCGGCCTTCTTCCAAGACCATATCGGCTAAAGTTTTGCGGTCCGGCTGAGCTAAGGGTTTAAAAGGCTTGCGAGGGCTTGGCTCGCCTAAGGCAATTTTTCGGACTAAGGAGTTGTTCTCTTTCAGTATTACCTCGCCCCAGGAGGCCCCGGTAAGTTGAAAGAGGCTTTCCAGGAGGGTTTTGAGGAGCGATTCAGCTTCCCTTTGAGAGGCCAGAAGCTCGCCCAAATCGCTTAGAGCTTTGTAGAAGTCCCTCTGCCTCCTCTGAGTGCCAAGCCACTGGTCTACCGCTACAGCGCTTAGGATTAGGAGTAAGGCTTCGGCCAAGAGGGAGAAGAGGTGCTCGGAGAGGAAGTTACGCGCTGCCGTCTGCAGGATGTGAGGGAGCATTAAGGAAACCACTAAGAAAGCTGCGAAAAGCCCCGGGGCAAGCCCGTAAAGGAAAGAGACCAGAATAACGGGGATGAAGTAGAGGTAACGGAGGGCATGGAGAGGGCTTTCAGCTGGGGTCCGATAAAGGGCCCATGTCACCACTATTGCCAGAATAGCCGAGATTATGGCCGGCCAAAGGCTTTGTCTCTTCATCTTAGCTCACCACAAAAGAAGCCGTTAGGCTAAAAACGGCATTGCTTATCCAACAGCTCAATAGGCTACCCCGCCACCGGAAAAGGGCAGCATTAACAATGGCCATGGTCAGGATGTAAAATTGGGCTCCCAGGGTTAAGGGGGCAAAGCTAACCCAAAGAGCTTTAACCATGTAGACAAGGACGTTGAGGATACCTGTTAAGAAGGCAGCAGCCCAAAAGTCTTTGCCGCGGTAGTTGTACCAGTAATTAAAAAGGAAACCCCTGAAGAAAAGTTCCTCTCCGAGGGATTGGATTCCCAATTCGTAGCCCAAAAGCCAGAGGGTATAAGGCCAGGGGTTGAAGATTAGTTTCCTGCCCATTGCTGTTATCACTAAGAGCATGTGGGCTCCGAGGAAAGCGCCGGCTAATATGCCAACAAATAGGTTTTCCCTCCAGTTTGCCGTTCCGAGGCCTACCCTTTGTGCTCCCGATGGGTTACGCAAGGATAAGATGATAAGGGGGGCCCAGGGTAGGAGCATGAGTAGGCCTATGAGGAGTTTCGGATTGTTGACTTGTGGGGAGAGGTGCAGTTCCTGCCGGAGGCCGCCTTTTGTGAGGTAATCAACTAAGGCCATTATGGCCAGGTTAAAAGAGTAGAAGAGCAAGGCAATTTTCAAAGCTTCTTCCTCTTTCTGACGCCAGAGCATGAACCATACTGGGGCCAAGAAGTAAAGGCATATGGAGCCTGCCTCGCTTATGAAAGCGGAAAGGGCGATGTTGCCGGTAGGTTTTTTTATGGCCCATTCTGAGAAGGCGACGACGAAGGTGGCGGAGATGATGGTTACAATGGTTAAGGTTCGGGCCAATTGGTTTTCCCGCCGGATGATATTTTCTATTTTGGGTGCTTCTTCGTTGACGAGGAAAGCCAAGGATGACATTTAAGTGCTCCCCTTTTTTAAAGTTAATTCCCACCAGGGGGCTTGCGCCCCCTGGACCCCCGGTTTGCCCACCCTCGTGGGCTTCGGGTTCGCCAGCGTATTGGGCCCCACTCGTGGGCAGGTTGCTAAGGTGGGCTGCTCTCCCCCTTCTTAAGGTTCTTGGGGGCACATCCCCCAAACCCCCTGGGAGGGGGCTCCGCCCCCTCCACCCCCGGTTTTCCCACCCTCGTGGGCTGAGGGTTCGCCAGAGTTTTGGGTCCCACTCGTGGCCTGGTCGTTAATGTGGGCGCCTCGCCCCCCTCTTTTGAATTTGTGGGGGGACACCCCCCACGCCCCGCCTTGGGGGCTTCGCCCCCCTGGACCCCCCTTCTCCACCCTCGTGGGCTTTGGGTTTGCCAGCGCTCTGGGCCCCACTCGTGGGCAGGTTGCTAAGGTGGGCTGCTCTCCCCCTTCTTAAGGTTCTTGGGGGACATCCCCCAAACCCCCTGGGAGGGGGCTCCGCCCCTCCACCCCCGTTTGCCCACCCCCGTTGGCTGAGGGTTCGCCAGCGTATTGGGCCCCACTCGTGGGCAGGTTGCTAAGGTGGGCTGCTCTCCCCCTTCTTAAGGTTCTTGGGGGACATCCCCCAAACCCCCTGGGATGGGCTCCGCCCCTCCACCCCCAGTTTTCCCACCCTCGTAGGCTGAGGGTTCGCCAGCGTATTGGGCCCCACTCGTGGGCAGGTTGCTAAGGTGGGCTGCTCTCCCCCCTTCTTAAGGTTCTTGGGGGCACATCCCCCAAACCCCCTGGGAGGGGGCTCCGCCCCCTCCACCCCCAGTTTTCCCACCCTCGTGGGCTGAGGGTTTGCCGGCGTTTTGGGCCCCACCCGTGGGCAGGTTGCTAAGGTGGGCAACTCGCCCCCTCTTTTGATTTTGTGGGGGGACACCCCCCACAGCCCCCCGCCATGGGGGCTTCGCCCCCCTGGACCCCCCAGTTTGCCCACCCCCGTGGGCTGAGGGTTCGCCAGCATTTTGGTGGTTAACCTCTCCCCTGGCCGAAGACCCCTGCTAAATTTTCCCCCTTCCCTCGCAGGGAAGGGGGTCAGGGGGTTAGGTCGGAAAAGCACATCCCCGCCCCCGCCTTGGGGGCTTCGCCCCCCTGGACCCCCCTTCTCCACCCTCGTGGGCTTTGGGTTTGCCAGCGTTTTGGGGGGTTAACCTCTCCCCCGACCGAGAACCCCGCCAAATTTTCCCCCTTCCCTCGCAGGGAAGGGGGCCAGGGGGTTAGGTCCGTGATGGGCTTGCCAAAGTGGGCTGTTCGCTCCTTTTTAAGGTTTTGCGGGGGATACTTTAACCCCCTTTAATTAGCTCCAGGGTTCGGCCATGACTCGCTTTATTTCGCCTACAAGGGTTTCTATGCTGAAAGGTTTCACAAGGAAGCGCTTGGCCCCAAGTCCGAGCACTTTAACCCTGGTCTTTTCCTTGTCCACCGGGCTCGCCGTTATCACTATCACCGGGATATGACGGGTAGATTGGTCAGCCCTGAGCCTGCGCAATACTTCATACCCATCCATCCCGGGCATCTTAAGGTCCAAAAGGATGAGGTGAGGTTCATCTTCCTTAACAGCCCTGAGGGCTTCTTCCCCGCTGTAAACCCCCCTAACTTTGAAGTTGTATTTGCTGAGGGCTTCTACAAGCCAGCTCACTACATCAGGTTCATCATCAACTACCAGGATTTTGTTGTAACGTCCTCCATCCAAGGCTTCCAAAATGCCCCGGATGCTCAAGATAAGCCTTTCTTCTTCAAATGGCTTGACGATGTAATCGGCTGCACCGAGGGCAAAGCCTTTCTCCGGTTCGGCTACTACTGAGACTACGATTACTGGGATAGAAGCCGTCGCCTCGCCTTTCTTAAGTTGCTCCAGAAGTTCAAAGCCATCCATATCCCCAAGGCGGATGTCCAAAGTTATTAGGTCAGGCTTCAGTTCCTGAGCAAGCCAAAGGGCATCTTTGCCTGTAAGAGCTATGGTGACTTCGTAGCCTTCGGCTTCAAGGCTGTGGCGGATTAGTTCGGCTACATCTTGGTCATCTTCTACTACCAGTATTTTGCCTTTCTTCTCCTCCTTGGGAAGCGCCTGAACCGGTATTTCTTCCGCCTTTTCTTCTACGGCGATGGGGATTGTGAAGCTAAATGTGGAACCTTTGCCCAGCTCGCTCTGGACCCAAATCCGGCCACCATGCATCTCTACGAAGGCTTTGGTGATGGATAAGCCAAGTCCAGTCCCAGCAGTATCCCTTACCATTGGGTGATCGGCCCGGAAGAAGCGGTCAAATATCCGAGGCAAATCTTCCGGTGCTATCCCTATGCCCGTGTCCTTTACGTCTATCTGGACCATATCCCCAACTGCTCTGGCAGTGACAAGCACCGAACCACCCTCGGGAGTGTATTGACAGGCATTGCCTACAAGGTTGGTGAGGATTTGGGCCAAGCGGTCTTTATCGGCCCTAAGCGGTGGGAGGTCATCGGGTATATCCACGGTATAATTTAGGCCTTTCTCCCGAATGCGGTGTTCAAAGGCAAGAGTTATTTCGTCCATTACTTCCTTAAGGGATACAGCTTGAAGGTTCAGGCGGACTCTTCCGCTCTCTATGCGGGAGATGTCCAAAACATCGCTTACGAGATTAGCGAGCCGGTCGGCATTGTTCTTGATGATGGTTAGGAAGCGCTTCTGCTGTTCGGTTAAGGGACCGGCAACACCCATAAACAGAAGGTCGGTATAGCCTTTTATTGAGGTCATGGGTGTGCGGAGTTCGTGGGAGACGGTGGAGATGAACTCGGTTTTCATTCGGTCCACTTCAGCTTCTCTGGTTATGTCTCTCAGGACGGCGATAGTTCCCATTGCTCCGCCTCGGCCCACCGGAGCCATGACTAAGGAGACATCCAGGACCCGGCGAGGCCCCTCTACCCTGAAGGAGACAGTTTCGCCTGGCTCCTTGAGCTTACGGCTGTGGATTAGTAGGTCGGTGTAAAAGCTTAGGACAAAGTTCCTATCCTCATCTGAAGCTACCGAGACAATATCCCGTAAAGGTCGTTCGGCCAAAGGAGCACCCCTTAGCCCGAGCATTTCTTCAGCCGAAGGGTTGAGCATAAGGATGGTGTTTTTCTCGTCCAAGACCAGTATCCCATCGGTTATGGAGGAAAGGATGGTCTGGATACGGTAAGCTTCGGCGGCTTGTTCCTGAAGCATATCGCCAAGTTTGTTGGCCTGATCAGTTATGAGGCGGTAGAGTTCGGCGTTGTTTATGGCTTGAGCTACTTGAGCGGCTGCGGCCGATACCAGTTTAAGGTGGTCTTCGGTAAAGTAATTGGTTTCGGGGTGGAAGAGGAGGATAGCACCCAAAGCTTCTTCTCCTAAAAGCAGAGGAGCAGCCAGAACTGATTTCCTCACCATCCCTGATTCTGAGGGCAGGGCTATCCACCTGCTGTCCTGGGTGACATCGGGGATTATGACTGGCTGTTTCTTCTCAATAACCCAACCGGCAAGGCCTTTTCCGACGGCAAACGGGGTGGGTTTTCCGCCCTTTGGCAAGGGCTCCCTGCGCCCGAAAGCCGCCCTGTAGATAAGGCGCCCGGTCTGGTCCAGGAGCATTATGGCCCCTTGAGGTGCGCCGGTAGCCTCGTGTAGCATCCTCAGAGCTTCGTTGAGGATTCTGTCCAGGTCCAGGGTGGCGGTAAGCCTCTCGGTAATGCGGTAGAGGGTTTCCACCATGTCCCTTTCTCTTGCCAGCTCTTCCATAGCCTGCTGCAGTTCAGCTGTGCGCTGGCGTACCCTTTCCTCAAGCTCCTGGGCCAAGGTCACGGTTTCCTGGTACAGGCGAGCGTTTTGGATGGCTACAGCCAGCTGTCCGGCGAAAATCATAACGGCTTCAGCGTCTTCAGGGGTGAAGAAGCCAGGTATTTCTTTATCCACAGCCAGCTGCCCTATAACTTGCCCTTTATACACCAAAGGAGCCCCTATCCAGGACCGAATGCGCTCAACTCCTGCTACTTTGTCCAGTATGTTTTCTTCCCTCGTGTCTGCTACGAGGACAGGTTTGAGGGTTTCCTTCATCCTCCGGAAGGGGATGTTCTTCTCGGGGTCAAAAGTTACCTTCAAAATTTCTTCCATTTTCTCTCCGAAACCTCTACCGGCTACAACGCGTAGGACGTTATCTTCCAAGAGGATTAGAGATGCTGTGTCGTAGTCCACTATGCGCTTGAGGTAATCCAAGGCTCCGTTTACAATGGCTTCAAGGTCCAGGGTTGAGCTCAACAGCTCACCCATCTCCCGGAGGGTAAGGGCCATCTCGCGCCGCTTTTTCTCCTGTTGGAACAAGAGAGCATTTTGAATAGCAACAGCGGCCTGGCCTGCTACCGTGACCAAGAAATTCAAGTCTGTAACATCAAAAGCGTTCTCCCGCTCGTAGCTCTGGACAGCCATAACCCCAATGGCTCTATCACCGACGATTAGAGGAACGCCGAGCCAGGAAAGAGCTTTCCTGCCTACTAATTGTGCTCCCTCAAGCTCTTTTATGCGCTCCTCCACTTTGTTAGGGAGGAAGAGAGGCTCCTGGGTCCTAATGATGTATTCGGTGAGGCCAGAGCCCGCTTTTCTGCTGCCCACTTTTCTCCTCTTCCCTTCATCAACGTAGTAGGGGAACGAAATCTCGTCCTTTTGGGGGTCATAGAGGGCTACATAGAAGTTAGTGGTGTCAATCACGGTGCTCAGGGATTCATGGAGCCTGGAGAAGATTTCTTCCAAGTCAAGGGTTGAGCTTATTGCTTGGCTAATCTCGTTCAGGGCCGAGAGTTCTCGTATCTTCCTATCCCTTTCGGCAAAGAGCATGGCCCTGGATATAGCTACAGCCGCTACATCGGCCAAGGCTAAAATCAGCCTCTTCTGGGAAGGGGTGAGGAGGGTATCCAGAACTAAGATTCCGATGACCCCAGCTTCGGTCTTCAAAGGTATGTTGGTAAGCTCTTTTTTGAGGGGGAACAGCCCTTTTACAACTCGGGGGTCACTTTCGGCATCTTCAGTCTCAAATATTTCCCCAGTCCGGATTACTATGCCAAAGGTTCCTGTGGAAGAGGGAAGCCGGCGATTGTTGAACTCTTGGATTATCTCTTCAGGAACATTGCGGCTCACAGCTAAACGCAAGGTGTCAGTAGCCCTATCCACGAGGACAATGGAGCCTTCCTTTATCCCGGCGATGGAGAGGGCTGCATCCAGAGTTATGTTAAGGACTTCTTCAAGGGAAGTGGCCTTGTTCAAGGATTCGCCGGCTCGGGAGAGGAGGGATAGCTCCTGGAGACGGGCCTGGGCTTCTTGGAAGAGCCGAGCGTTATGGATGGCTATGGATAATTGGTCAGCTATGGTCTCCAGGAAGATTACATCCTCTTCCTCAAAGGCGTAGGGTTTTTCATCTTCAATGTCCAAGACCCCCACTACTTTATCCCTGATGCGCAGGGGGATGCAGAGCTCGGACTTGGGGTTCCATCCAGGAGCTGGGATATAATAGGGGTCAAGGGCAGTATCATTAGCCAGGCGAGTGCGGCCTGTCCTGGCCGTCCAACCTATCATCCCCTCGGTTATTTTCTGGCGCCAGAGGCCAGGTTTGGCTCCTTCGTATATGCTTGCAGAGGCTTTTACGGTCAGCTCCTCGCCTTTTTCATCCAGCATGAGTATGGCCACATGGGGGTAGCCGAAGTGGCGCCTTATAGCTTCTACGGCCATTTGCAGTAGTTCTTCCTCGTTCAAGATGGAGGAGGCTTCACGAGCGACTTGAGCGACGGCTGCTTGCCTGGCTGCCCTCTTCTGAGCAGCTTGGTAAGCCAAGATGTTTTCCAGTGCTACGGCTGTTTGGGCAGCGAAAGCCTCCAACACTTCCAAAGTTGGCCGGGATGGAATCCGCCCATCGGCGGGGTCATCTACGCTTATTATCCCAAGGAGCTGGCCTGCGCTGGAATACATGGGGACAAGGAGCATATCATCAGGATGCCATTTGCCTTCAGGCCATGGTTCTTCTTCGGGGGGCATGGGGAGGAAGGTGTAGGTATGCAAGCCTTTAGCCCACTGTTCCTTCTTGTGGTGGGGGAAGAAATAACATTTTCCCACCCTGTATTCTTCGGTTAGGATGCTTTCAATGGCTTCCAAGGGGTTAGAAACTTTCTTGAGTTCCTCCAAAGCAGGCAGGGGTATTCCGGCTCCGGCCACCCTCCTTAAGCGTGGGGGCCTGCCTTCTACCACGCTAATGAGGACAGCTCGGAAGCCTGTGGACTCACGGATAGCGTAAGCGGCCTCCTCCAGCACTTCCTCTAAGGGCCGGTCGGTCCGGAAGGAGCGGCTCAGTTCGGCAAGGGCGGCAAGCTGTTCAGTCCGGCGGGAAACCAGGAGGCGAGCCTCAACCTGCTCCTGGTAACGGAGGGCGTTTCCGATCGCCACTGAGGCTATTGCCGCCATCCTCTCCACAAAGCGGGCATGCTCAGGGGTGAAAGCGTTAAGGGTTCTGCTCTCCAAGTTTATTATCCCCACAATCTGCTCTTCGTAGAATATGGGGACGGCCATCTCTGAGAGGGTATCCGGTGCCCCCTGGACGTAATCCTTATCCTCTCTCACATCTCCTACTATGACCGTTTGGCCGAGTCTGGCTGCCTTGCCGTGTATACCCTCATCAATGCTAAAGCTTTTATCTGTGAAGGCTTCTACTATTTCTGGGCTGAAGCCTTTCAAGGCCTTTATGGTGTAGGAGCGGGTATTCCAATCCACCAAGGCCACGTCAACGTAATCGGCTCCTGTGGCCCTCAGGGCTTCATCGCATATGGCTTGGAATATGGTGTCAAGGCTCAAAGTAGAGCTCAGAGTTTGGGTAAGCCGAGCAATGGCCCCTAATTCCTCAACCTGCCTCTTAAGCTGGCGCTCGGTGAGGCCATAAAGGCGAGCGTTTTGGAAGGAAATAGCTGTCTGGTCAATAAGGGCCCTGGCCAGGTTGATGAAATCGGCGGAGAAAGACCTCGGCTCTTTCCAAAGAAAGGCGATTACTCCAAAGGTTTCCTCCCCAACCCTCAGAGGGAACATGGCCGCACTTTTCGCCCAAGGGAGAAAATTAGGTACGATGCCTTTGCCTTTCCCCCTGTCTTCAACAAAAACCGGTTCCCCAAAGGAAAGCAACCTGTATCCTCTCGGTTCAGTTCGCATCTTTAGGACGACTTCATTAAAAATGCGGGGCTCAAGATCGGGGAGACCCTTTTGGGCTACAAGCTGAAAGTTTCCAAACTCATCAAGGACAGCTATGGCTCCGGCGTCGGCACCTAAAAGGGGGAGGAGGTTGTCCAAGGCTACCTTGGCTATAGTTTCCACATCCAGGGAGCGAGCCAAGGCCTGAGCATGGCTCAAAAGGGTTTGGACTTCCAAAGTGCGCCGCCTCTCTTCCTCGTAGAGGCGGGCGTTTTCCAAAGCGATGGCCGCATGCTCCCCCATCTTCTCCAAAAGCCGGCGGTGTTCCGGGGTAAAGGCTGCTAAACGCGTGCTCTCAAGGTTCAAGATACCTACTACCTTGTCCTTAACCTTTAGAGGAACAGCCAGCTCTGAACGAACGGAAGGGAAAGCTTCTACATATTCTGGCTCTTCCGATACATCGTAGACCAGCAATGACGTCCCTGTCCTGGCCGTTTTGCCTATGATGCCTCTGTGAATAGGCCAAGGGGTTTCGGAATAAATGCCCATGGTTTCGTAGGGGTAACCGCGGTAGGCTAAGACGTAGAGGTTCTGGCCATCGGGGGCAAGGCGCATGACTACGCCGGCATCGGCATTGGTGAGCTCCATCGCCCGGTCCAGGATGAGGTTTACCACCTTCTGATAGTCCAGAGAGGAAGTGAGCTCTCGGTCCAGCTCCTCTATTATCCTGTTCTCGGTGACATCGTGGAATACGAGGGTAAAGTAAAGGGCTTCATCCACGTAGCTTTTGTAAGAAGTCACCTCGTATATCCGGCCCTTGAAGTTTATTTCTCCTGTGGTTTCGGAAGTTAGTAGGCTAAGGAAAGTTTCCTTGGGGGCAAAAACTTCGGCTATCCCCAGGAGGTTCTGGCCAGGGTAGAAGCCAAATATTTCCCTTGCCTTACGGTTGGCGTAAAGCACCTCACCACCGGGCCTTACTACTATGGCGCCTTCTTCCACACTCTCCAAAGCTATGCTTTCCAAAAAGCTACGTTCTTCCGCTTTCTGGAGGGCCCTATTTATCAAAAAGCCCCCGGCGAAGGCTAAAATTGCAACCCCTAACAGCACTAACCACGCCATATTATCCTCCGCCTTTTACTGCAATATATCCAGTGGAGACGGCAAACCTCGGGTCAGGATTGCCAGGCACAGGGGCAAAGATAGGAATCCGCTCAACTACCTGCCAAGGCAGGAGCATAGCACGCAAGCCCATATCGCTGCGGGGGTAATTCCTGTTGCCCACAAGTCTATAGAGGCCTTTGAACAAGAGATAGCGCAAGTAGGTCCCTTTAGTGGCTCTGATAGCCTCGGCATCGGTGTTGGTGACCACTAAACGGGAACCCGGAGCCACCCAGCCGTAGAGGGCCTTGAAGATTTCACGCACAGTCTCATCTGGCAAGAAATAGATTATGCCCACCATTACGATCCCAAGCTTAGGGGCGTCGCCGAAGAACTTCTTTGCTTCCGGGAGGACCTCTTCTTGGAACTTCCTGAGGTCGCCTTTTATGTACCGGACCCTTTCATTTCCGGCAAGCTTATTTTGGGCCAACTTTACCACATTTTCATCCTTATCCACGTAAAGGACTCGGGCATCGGGGAAGAGCTGGTGGACGTGGCCGGCGGTGGGGATGCCTGCTCCCAACACCAGGAAGTCCTTTATCCCTTCCTTGTAGAACTCCACCTCTGCTCTCTGGCCGAAGAGCCACCGTTCGCTTACGGCCCTTTTCACCGGGCCTATCCTCCTAAGTAGGAACAAGACCAGCTTCTCCCCGACGTTCAAGTCTTTCATGAGTTTGGGGTCTACCATGGCGGCCACAACTTTGGCAGTGCTTACGCTCATTTTCCTTCCTCCGCAGCTTTGCGTCTGGCCTCAGCGGCCATCTCCGTTATCTCCCTTATATCGGCGAACGGGCCATCATCAGAAGTGACGACCCCGCATACCAGCTTCATGAACGGGACCTTCTTTTCTCCAAGGAGCATGTAACCTCGCTCCCGGTCTATGAAGGAATAGAAGGAATGGACATGTTCACTGAATCTGGCCTTTGCCTCCTCAAGTACGGTTTTGACATTGGCCTTGTCCGTAATGAGCACGAAGTCATCATCGCCCACATGGCCGAGGAAATCGTTTGGAGAGCCATCCTTGTCCACGATTTCCCCCAGCATACCGCTGACGAAGCGCAGCACATCGTCTCCGGCTACAAAGCCGTAGACCTCGGCAAATTCCTTGAAATACTGGATTCCGAAGAAGAGGAAGGCCCAGCCCTTCCGAGCAATGAGGGTTCTCAACTGCTCCTCTACCAGCTTGCTACTGGGGAGGCCAGTCACAGGATGGCTGAGGTTTTCCCGGACAGCCCTTTGGAGGGCGTTCCTAACCTTGAGGCGTAGCTCGTCCAAATCAAAAGGCTTGGTTATGTAGTCATCGGCCCCTAATTCAAGCCCGGCTAATTTGTCGGACCTTTCATCACGCACGGTTAGGAATATTATCGGGATATGGCTGGTGCGTAGGTTGCCTCTGAGTTGCTTGCAAACTTCATACCCATCAATGTCCGGAAGGTTTATGTCAAGGATTATCAAATTAGGGCTTTTCCTGCGGGTTAGCTCTATCCCTTCCCTCCCATTGTAGGCGACTTCAACGTCAAACCCTTGGTCGCTGAAGTTCAACCTAAGCATTTCGGCCAGGTCACGGTCGTCTTCAATTATTAAGAGCTTGCCCTTTTCCATAAGTCCTTCTCCTTTAAAGGATGACAGGGGTGAAGCCGTGTTTTCGGGCTATCTTTTCTATCTCTTCCACTTTCTCCAGGCTTATCTCCCTGCCCAAGGTATAATCTTCAAGTTTGCCTTCCATGGCCAAGGCGATGGTTTCGGCCATGCACGCGTAAACATATCCCTTGGGTAGGCCGATGTCAACCCCCAATTCCGGATTGCCCGGGGCTTTAACAGTCCCCCCTCTGAGGAGCACGAGGTCCTTCCTGGCCTTTACTTCGGGGGAGAGGTTGGGGGGGATGGCAATATCACAAACTATTGCTCCTTCTTTAAGGTGCTCAGACCTGACCAATGGCTCTGCCGAGCTTGCCGCTAACATTATTATATCTGCTTCTCGCAAGAAGGCAATGTCGGTGGTGGCGATGGCTTCGGAATTGCCGGGCAGGGTTCCTCTTACTTTCTCCAGGCTTGCCATACTTCTGCCTATCATTATAATCCTTTTGACCTTAGGGGCAAAAAACCTAACGATAGCCCTGCCTATTGAGCCTGTAGCTCCCAGGACAGCGACTGTAGCTTCTTCAATCCTCAAAGCTTTTCTCTTAGCTGCCTCCTCTGCTATCCTCACCGAAGCCGCAACTGTATAGGAATTACCGGTAGTGACGGGGATTGAAAGCTCTCTGGCTACGGTTATCCCTGCATCTCCCACCACTGAGGTAAAAGCTCCAAGGCCAACTATTTGTGCGCCGAGCCTTTCGGCCAGGCGGCCGGTGGCGATTATCTTGCGGTAGGCAAAATCGGTAGGGACCTCCAACATCCTTTTGGCCGTCAAAGGGCAGGCTAAAAGCCAGCCTTCCACTTCTTCCCCCGTAGCCTCTGAACGGAGCCCTTTAACCTTTGATATGACCAGCGGCGGGAAATAGCCCGAAAGGAAATGGATGAGAGGCAATGGCAAATAGGTCCCTAACAGGGGGAACCTCTTCTTGACATCACCCCTTGGGTCTATGGGATGGATTATGAAAGCGAACTTCGCTCCTGGCATTTGCCATCACCTGGGATAAAGGCGCTGGTGCTTGTAGCCACCCTTGAATTTGTGGTGGTCGCTTTCCTCGTAATAAACGTTCTTAGTAATCACGCCCCTATTTTCGGAGCGCACTAACACTACATCCGATTCCACGGCTCTGCCGGGGTAGAAGACCAAGCCCGAGCCTATGCGGCAGTTGTGCCCGATGCAACATCCAAGGACGGGAAGGCCTGTAGATTCAAGCCCTTCTTCCCCCAAGACGTGGACAGGCTTCGGTATGAGGTTGAAATCGGTAAAGATAGTGCCTGCCCCAACGAAGGAATCCCTACCCACCACGCAAAGCTGCAGGACGGCATTCTGCGCCACCATGGAGTTTTCCATAAGGACGCTCATGAACAAAGAGACCCTGAAGGGTAGATAACACCCATCGCTTACCACGCTCAATAGCAGCTGGCAACCCTGCATTATGTTAACATTGTTGCCGATGAGGCAGTTGGATATGACCACTCCTGGGCCTATAGTGCAGTTATCGCCTATGTAAGTTGGCCCTTGGATTATGGCGGTTGGGTCTATCTGTGTATTTTTGCCCACTTTCACCAGCTCTGAGCAGGAAAGGAAATGCTTCCTTTCCAGGATAGAGCGGAATAAAATCCTAAGCTTTACCGAGAGTTTATCGGCTTCTTTCTCCATCCTGGCCCCATCGGCGAAGATTCCGAAAGCTACATTGGCAAAGTAAACGTGAACCCAGTGTTCTATGGAGAGGAAGGCTTTCAGGGGGATGTAATAGACCAAATCGCCGGGGGGTGGGGCCATGTAAGTTGGGACGTGGTAAAAGCCGATTTCCCTGGCTTCGGTATCTATAACCAGGGGTTCGGCTTCTTCTTTAACTCCACGGGGGAAATACCACATATCGGCCACGTATAAGTCGCCCTGGCGATGTATCCCTTTCTGAAGGAGGAGGGCATAAGTCGTTATGGCCTTATCGGAGGGTGAGAAGGCCACCCGACAAGGCTTATTCCTTTTCCGGGCTTCAGTTATAAAGGCTTCAAAGAAAAAGCGGTCAAAGAAGAGATTATCACGGTAAACCAGGGTTTCTCGCTTATCAACTGGGGCTTCAAAGAAGGAGTTTACTTCTATCTCCTCATCGCAATAGGGGGCTAAGACATCGTGCTGATAGAGCCAGAGGGGCTTGTTCATCACCCTTAGGTCTCTGGCCGGCTCATTGAAGGGGAAAATCTTCTTAGGCTCTCTTATTATGACTTTGCGCATTTATTCTTTTGGTGTTTTGGAAATCCTGAAGCGGCAGGCATCATCTCCAACGGCAATGCAAGTTATTTCTACCACTTCAAATTCTTTTCCTCCGCTGCCCCAGCGCAAACCTTCCTCCAGGATTCCAGCTGCCGCATGGCAACAAGGTGCATCGGTATGGCGGCCCCAGCATACGGCGCAGCGCTCGTTTATCCAGATGAAATGGTGCTCATCTTCCTCCAACCGAACTATTTGGTCACTGAACCGGTTGAAGGTTTCGGCGAAGGCGCTAAGGCCTACTTTCATCTTGACGTTGAGGGGCAGGACCCTCAAGGCCAAATCGGCTATCCCCAGGACGGCTCCGAATTCCTTCAGCCCATATTTGAAGGTAGCACCACCGGCTCTGTGAGCCAAGAGCCGGCCACTTCTCACGCCATAGAGCTTTTCCAAAGCTTCTTGAATGGCAGCAAAAGCCTCAAAACTGAACTCTTTGTTCAAGTTGTTAGGAGGAAGCTTGTCCACAAGGTAAGAAAGGCCTGCCTCAGTTAGGACAGCGTTAACCCCTGCTCTCCCTAAGGCTTCTTCCAGCCCCATAAGGTAAGCTCTGGCCATCTTGTTGGGGTAGTAATACTGAGGTTTAAGCTCCTCCATCTTTACCTCCTTTAAGGTTTGTGAAAAGAAGCCGGTTGAAGCCCGGCGGATCATCCAGCATTGGAAAATGGCCACAATGAGGCAGAAGTTCAACCTTCGCCCCCGGTATTTTCTCCACCAACTTGGCTTGCCCAGGGTTCACTATGTTGTCCCTAAGGCCATAGATTCCGAAAACCTGTGTCCTGATCTGGGTGATATAGGGCTTAAGGTCAATACGGTAGAGGGAATTTATGCTCTGGAAGAAGGAGGCCAGCGTGACCCGAGAAAGGTCCCTTAGGAGCATTTCGTACCATACCTGCCACGGGCGAGTGGTCCTGGGAGCCATGGCCTTAAGCAGGGTGCGGAAAAACCAAGGGTTATTCCAAGCCATAAAGGCCAATTGGGGGACGGCAGCCATTTTGAGGAGCAGGCTTAAGGATTTGCCTTCAATGGGCGAACCGACAACCCCTGCTTTTTTCACTTTCTCCGGCTTATTTAGGGCTACGCTCAGGGCTACTGTCCCCCCCATAGAATGCCCAACAAGGGAAGCCTCTTGAATGCCAAGCCTGTCCATGAAATCAATGACTAAAAAAACGAAATCCTGAACCTTAAAGCTTTCCCGCCTGCGGTCCGATTCGCCGAACCCCCAGAAATCCAGGGCGTAGACTCGGTAGTTTGAAGAAAGTTCCCGCATAGCTTCAAGCCAATAGCCCCAGGAACCAAGCCAGCCATGCAAGAGGATTACCGGCTCTCCCCTCCCCAAAACTTCGTAATGGACTATCCCCTGCTCCGTAACCACCGAGGGCACGTCTAACCCTCTTCCAAAATCTCTAAAACTAAGTAGAGCAGCTCCAAAAGGACCCTTTTTACGCTTTCCTTATTTGTGGCTACGCAGGGTATGACCTTAACATTGCTATTTAGACGCAGGGCTATCCTTAAGTCCTCCGGAGACCAAGCATCGGGCAAATCCTGTTTGTTGGCGGCCACTACATAAGGTACCTTTGCGTAACGACGGAAAATGTCCAATATATAGCGAGCTTCCCGGAAAGTTTGGGGACTTGTGCTGTCTACCATAACCACAAATCCCAGCATTCCTTCCGAGAGTATGTCCCACATGAAGTCAAAGCGTCTCTGCCCTGGAGTCCCGAAAAGGTAAAGGACGAGGTTTTCATCCACCGTAATCCGGCCGAAGTCCATGGCCACAGTGGTCTGTTCCTTGATGGAGCGAAACTCATCGGTAATCTTGCGTTCGGTAGAAACTACTTCTATTTCGCTTATGGTCCTTATGAACTGAGTTTTCCCTGAATTGAATGGGCCAGTCACTACGATTTTAACTGCTTGCATAGGCAATTCCTTTACAAGCGTTTTATCCGGTCAATGAGACGCTGAACCAGCCCTTTGCTGACCTTAGGAGGAGCTTGAAGGGCAGGCGGTATTTCCGGAGGAGGAGCTTTCGGCGCCCCTGCCGGGGGAACCAACTCCACAAGCCCAGCCGATAGGAGACCATACACGATTTTCCTAATCTGGTAATCGCTCATGGAGTTGTAGCGAGCTATCTGGCGGATTGTGTTCTGCGGATTTATGTAGGAGATAACTCGCCACTCATCTACCGTAAGGCTTATGTTGCGGATGGCCGTCCTTGGGTTTTCCGTGAACTTTAGGGCCATATCCAAATCTGGTATCTCCTCTTGGAGAATCTCCCACTCCTTCTGGCGCCTTGTCCCTTCCAGAATCAAATTGGCTAAATCTATGGACACTGTTAACTTATCCCCATCGGGCAAGACATCCGGCTCAAAGGAGAAAGCACCCGTTTGCCAGGTGAAAAGTTCGTAAACGATTTCCAAAAAATGCCTCTGGAGGCATTCCAAGACATCTTCCTTGGATAGGTAGCCTGTGCTTATGGCGATAAGGGCCTTTTCCTTATCTGACTTGAGGCGGGAGCGGGCTTCAATCTCTCGGACCTGTTCCCGGGAGAGTTTGCCAGCGCGGAAGAGGAGGTTGAGTATTCCTTTCTCTTCGGAGTCTTTGATGGCGTAGATAAGCTTCCCGCCTTTAAAGTAAAGGGTAACCTTTTTGCCATCCCGCTCTAAGGTTAGGGCGCCGGTTTTGCGGGCTAAATGGACCAGGTTGAAAAGCTTGGTTATATCAAAATCTTCAAGCCTTCCTTTCAAAGCCATATTTTTCCTCGGCTTTATCCTGGCCTTTTGTGCTATAATGATAGCATGGATGGCTTCCTTGCGCAAGTTTCAGCCGACTCCGAGGCGTAGCAGCGCTACGCCCCTTCACTAAAATAGGGGTGGAAGGGGGCATCCCAAGAACCTTAAAAAGGGGGCGAGCATCCCACTCTGGCAAACCTGCCCACGAGTGGGGCCCAAAACGCTGGCAAACCCTCAGCTTACGAGGGTGGGGAAACGGGGGGTCCAGGGGGGCGAAGCCCCCATGGCGGGGGGCATGGGGGGTGTCCCCCCCACAAAATCAAAAGGGGGCGAGTTGCCCACCTTAGCAACCTGCCCACGAGTGGGGCCCAAAACGCTGGCAAACCCTCAGCTTACGAGGGTGGGGAAACGGGGGGTCCAGGGGGGCGCAAGCCCCCATGGCGGGGGGCATGGGGGGTGTCCCCCCACAAAACCTTAAAAGGGGGCGAGTTGCCCACCTTAGCAACCTGCCCACGAGTGGGACCCAAAGCGCCAGCGAACCCTAAGCCCACGGGGGTGGGCAAAGGGGGTGGAGGGGGCACAACCCCCTCCCAGGGGGTTTGGGGGATGTGCCCCCACGAAACCAAAGCACAAAAAGGAGGAAAACCATGGACGAACTGCTTCGGAAAGTAGCCTTTGAAGCAGCCATCAGAGCCGGTAATATCGCCGCCTTGGCTTTGGAAAAGCCAAGGGAAGTCCAAAAGAAAGGGCCACGAGATATCGTTACCGATGCCGATTTGGCCGCAGAAGAAACCATCATAAAAACCATAACCTCCCACTTCCCAGACCACTCAATATGTTCCGAGGAAAAGCCCTTCCATCAGGGCAATTCCCCCTATACTTGGTACATTGACCCCCTGGATGGCACTACCAATTACTTCCACCGCCTCCCCTTCTTCTGCGCCTCAGTGGCTGTGGCCGAAAGAGGAGAGTTGATTTTTGGGGTTGTATACGAACCTTTGGGCAAACGCTTGTTCTGGGCCGAAAAGGGCAAAGGAGCTTACCTCAACGGTAAGCCATTGAGGGTCAGCCCAACCTTTTCCCTTGAAGATAGCCTGATAGGCATGGACCTACCGCGCTTACAAGCTCTACGAGTTAGTTTTGGCTCCCTGCTCCCTGAGCTTATAGAGAAAGTGGGGACGATAAGAGCGATGGGCTCAGCAGTGCTGGGGCTATGCTTTGTGGCCGCTGGCTGGCTTGACGCTTACTTCCACTTCTCCCTCAAGCCTTGGGATTTGGCCGCCGGGGCTTTAATCGTAGAAGAAGCTGGGGGAAAAGTCACCAAAATTGACGGTAAACCATGGAATGTAAAGGCCCAAGCGCTTCTGGCCTCCAACGGCTTCCTACACGAAGAACTCTTGAAAATCCTGGGCGACTTTACCGAGTCCTAATCCAATCTACTTGGTAATGGCAAGCCGGGGAATCAGCTCTGTGCTCAATCGTCACCCTCGGGCTTATTTCCTCCCCTTTCTCGTCAATTATTACCACATACCAAATGGAAGGCTCAGTGCTGAGGATAACATCGTAATAACCTTGGTCTGGCCCTCCTTTGGAGATGGTCATGGCCTCATAGCCCCAGGGATTGAAAACTTTTACCCTTACCCCGGCCAAGAGGTTACCCGAAGCATCTTTTATATAGCCAAAGATGCTTCCCCCTATGCATCCCCTCTCCAAAGCAGGCCTTACAGGGCCCGACAGTGTGAATAGATAGCGAGGCAAGGTAGGAGTAGGCGTCGGGCGAGGGGTAAGGGTAAAAGTGGGTAAGGGCGATGGTGTAAATGCCAATGTGGGCGAAGGGGTAGGAGAAGGCAGGGGAGGAGTTGGGGAAAAGGTTGGAGAGGGAGTGGGGGTCGGGGTAAAGACCTGGATTACTTCTGTGCGGGAGCGGGTCACATAGGAGAAATTCCAAATCATGAAAAGCGCTGTGCAAGCCATTATGATGAGCATGAGCAAAATCAGAAAGAAAGCCAGCGCGTATTCACGGCTTCTCATTGCGGTAATCCCTGTAAAGTTTGTTCTCGTAAATGTATCTTTCAACCTCCGGCGGGACCAAATACCTTATGGGCAAACCCTCACGCACCCTCTGCTGAATTTCGGTGGAGGAAATGCCGATTTCTGGGGCTTTTATGAAGATGACTTGCTCCTTTATCCCGGGTATGATGCTGTTCAGGGCATCTATATCTACGCCGTAACCGGGGCGGTTCACGGCTATTATCTTGCAGAGCTTTATAAGTTCCTCAGGCTTGTGCCAAGTTAATATCCCGGCCAATGAATCCACACCCATGATGAAGTAAAGCTCCACATTCGGCCCCATTTCCTCCCGAAGAATGGCCATAGTATCAACCGAATAAGAAGGGCCGGGGCGGTTGATTTCAATCGGTGAGATTTCAAAGTAAGGGTTGGAAGCTATAGCCAGCTCTACCATTTTGTAGCGGTGATGGGCAGGGGAGTAAGGCCTCCTAAGCTTGTGGGGAGGGTTGCCCGCAGGGATGAATATGACCTTGGCCAGGCCCACTTTGACCCTCGCTTCCTCAGCTATAATGAGATGCCCGTAATGGATGGGGTCAAAAGTCCCCCCAATTACCCCTATTTTTACTCTCTCCATTCCAACTCCACATTTCCTATTATGACTGTATCACCGTCCTGGATGCCCATCTTGCGCAGTGTTCTTATTACCCCGAGCTTCTCCAGCTTGCGGTGGAACAAAGCAAGCGCTTCTTCCTGGTCCCAGTTTACAGTTGCAGCTATCTTCTCCACCTCCTTACCTTTGACTTTCCAAACTTCTCCTTCTTTGATTACCGTAAATGGCGGCTCCTTCTTGGTAACAGGGGCTACCTCTTCCTCCAAAGGCGGCAGTTCCTTTGGCATTTCCTGAAGCAAGGCCGCAACTGCTCTCATCAATTCCCATACCCCCTCGCCTGTAGCGGCAGATATGGGGTAAACGCCGTAGCCTGCTTCTACCAAAGCATCCCTGACCTGGGGCCACTTTTCCCGAACTTCGGGGATGTCCATTTTGTTGAAAGCAACGATTTGGGGTTTGGTTGCCAGGCGCTCGCTGAACAGAGCCAGCTCTTTATTTATGGCCTCAAAATCCCTTAGGGGGTTAGGGCTGAGGCCATCCAATAGGTGGATTATGACCCTGGTGCGCTCTATGTGGCGCAGGAATTTGTGGCCGAGTCCTGCCCCCTTGTGTGCTCCTTCTATAAGGCCTGGGATATCGGCCAGGACGAAGTCGTAATCCCCCACGGTTACCACACCCAAGTTTGGCTCCAAAGTGGTAAATGGGTAGGGGGCTATTTTGGGACGCGCAGCGCTCACTGCAGCGAGGAGGGTGGACTTGCCTGCATTGGGGACTCCCACTATCCCAACATCAGCTATGAGCTTGAGTTCAAGGTAAAGCCAGCGTTCTTGGCCTGGCTCTCCCCTTTCGGCGAACCTTGGTGCTTGGTTAACAGGGGTAGCGAAAGCGGCGTTGCCTCTTCCGCCTTTTCCACCCCTCGCCACCAAAACTTTCTGCCCTGGCTCTACGAGGTCGGCTATGAACTCGCCGGTAGCAGCGTCCCTGACCACCGTTCCAAGGGGGACAGGGATGTAGAGGTCCTGGCCACTTTTCCCGGCTTGTTTTTTACCTCTACCGTGTTGTCCGGATTGGGCCTTGAAGTGAGCTCGCTTTTTGAAGTGGATGAGGGTGTTTATGTGGGGGTCGGCAATGAGGTAAACGTCTCCCCCCTTACCTCCATCCCCTCCATCGGGTCCGCCGAAGGGGACAAATTTTTCTCTCCGGAAGCTAACGCAGCCGTTGCCTCCGTCTCCGGCTTTGACGTAAATTTTGGCTTCATCAAAGAACATGGCCTTTTTCCCTCAGGATGCATTATACACCGAAGGGCTTGGGAATTCAAAGCCAGCTGCGCCTTTGGATATTGTGGCCTAATGGTTGATAATGTTTGCCCGCCCCCGTGGGCTTAGGGTTCGCCAGCGCTATGGGTCCCACTCGTGGCGGGGTTACATGAGAGGGCTACTCGCCCCCTAATTTGAAAACTTGGGGGCACATCCCCCAAGCCCCCTGGGAGGGGGCTTGCGCCCCCTCCACCCCCTTTGCCCACCCCCGTGGGCTAAGGGTTCGCTGGCGTTTTGGGTCCCACTCGTGGGCAGGTTGCTAATGCGGACTACTCGCCCCCCTTTGATCTTGTGGGGGGACACCCCCAAGCCCCCCGCCATGGGGGCTTCGCCCCCCTGGACCCCAAGATTTCCCCACCCTCGTAAGCTGAGGGTTCGCCAGCGCTATGGGTCCCACTCGTGGCGGGGTTACATGAGAGGGCTACTCGCCCCCTAATTTGAAAACTTGGGGGCACATCCCCCAAGCCCCCTGGGAGGGGGCTTGCGCCCCCTCCACCCCCTTTGCCCACCCCCGTGGGCTAAGGGTCCGCCAGAGTCTTGAGGCCCACTCGCGGGCGGTTTGCCGGAGTGGCTGTGCGCTTTTAAGGTTCTTGGGATGGCACACCTCCGCTCCCAAATGAAACGGCCCTGGGAAATTTCCCTTTCCAAGCCTTTGAAGCTATAATTTTAGCCATGATAGGCGTTTCCCTCGGGACAGCTATAGTCTTGGGGCTTAGGAAGGGCCGGATGGCTCACCCCCCCACTACTGCTTACCTCATGCTGGGGAAGAAATGCCTGATGGATTGCGCTTTTTGCTCCCAGGCCCGAAGCAGTACCGCCAACCCCCTCTCCCTCTCCAGGGTCTCTTGGCCACCTTTCCCTGAAGAGGAGGTAATCTCCAGGCTGGAAGCCATTGGCTCTTCCGGGTCTCTCCGAAGGGTTTGCATTCAGGTTACTAATTCGCCTAAGGCTTTCCAGAAAACCCTCAGCCTGGTCTACAAGCTTAAAGAACGGGTCCCTTTGCCCATAGATGCGGCTTTTTTGCCCAGAAACTTGTCCGAAATCCAAGCCCTATTTGAAGCCGGCCTTGACCATCTGGGATTCGGCCTGGACGCGGCTTCTGAAAGGGTCTTTGCTCAAACCAAAGGCTTGGGCTGGGAAAACTTCCTCCGTCTGATTGAAGAAACTGCTTCCCGCTACCCTGGCCGGGTGGCGGTCCACCTAATCGTAGGCTTGGGCGAGACGGAAGAGGAAATGGTTAAGATGATTCAAAGGATGCATGACTTGGGGGCAATCGTTGGGCTCTTTGCCTTTACTCCCCTGGCCGGAACAAGGATGGAGAGTTGCCCTCCACCCTCCCTAACCTCTTACCGAAGGATACAGATCGCCCGCCACCTCATAGTCCACAACTTGGCCCGGGCCGAGGACTTCTCCTTCTCCGAAGAGGGAAAGCTTATGGCCTTTCCACCGCTGGATTTAAAGAAACTGCTTTCCGATGGCGAAGCCTTCCGGACCTCGGGTTGCCCTGATTGCAATCGCCCCTATTACAATGAGCGGCCTTCAGGCCCTCTTTACAATTTCCCCTACCCCCTTTCCCCCGCCGAAGTCTGCCAAGCTTTAAAGGAAGCCGTGCTTTCCAGCTTTTAGGTTGAAGCCACTGAGTTTGTAATTGACGATTTTCAGGCCCTAAGAGTTAGGGCTGCCCGAAGCCTAAACTTGCTCATTAGCCCGCAACTATGAAGGATGGAAAGCCCTGTTTGCGCTGCCGAAGGGTTGACAGGCAAGGGGTGAGGCCAAAGATCAAAGGAAGGAAGCCTTTCAGCAAAACAGGTACAAGAATTTCGGAGAGGGAAGGACTGGTTGGTTTGGGCGGACTTGACATGGCTGCTCCTTTAGGCTATGCTTACAATCAGATGAAATTCCCTAATGCCCTTCATCAATTATACGTATGGATAAGCTGGAAGGGGGTGGAAAATGAAGCGAATACTGAACATTGTGGGTAGTTTGTTTGGCTTTCTGGTGCTTGTAAGCTTGGCAGTGGTTCTCGCCATGATCTTTGGTGGGCTGCAAAGGGGAGCACGACCAGCATCTCAAGCCTTCCAATCCCCTGTTTCCCCTGTTGAGAGGCCAGCGCTGCCCCCTGATTACATACTTAAGAAGCTTACTCCCCCGCCCATTCTCACTATCCCACCAACGGTGACCCGACCACCCAGGCCATTGCCAAGTCCAAGCCCAACTCCCACCCAAACCCCTATCCCAACACCTCTGCCCTTGCCGCCTTCTTCTTTCTACGCCTTGTGGGCAGAGAACTTCCCAGAGGGTCAAGGTAGTGTCCTATGGCTTGCTGACCCCAGGGATATTGGAAGCCGTCGGGGAGTCCTGCGCTTTGACCGGGATGCTATCTATGAAGCGGCTTTGTCTCCTAATGGTCAGAAAGTAGCTTTGGTGAGCGGACATTGGAAAACCTCTACTGTCTGGGTGGTAAATGTAGATGGTAGTGGTCTCCAGAAGATTGACCATGGGGGTGGACCTTTGTTGTGGAGCCGCGATAACCGCCTGCTTACCTATGGAGTAGCATGGCGTGAAGAAGTCATGATGCCAAGCTATAAGGATGGAACACTTGCCCCTTTCACTGTGTGGCGGGGAGCTATTATACTTATAGACATAGCCACTGGCGAGAAGAGGCGGCTTCCGGAACCGCCGGAAATAAAACCTGACATGGGGGCGAGTCCCCTCGGTTGGTCTGCTGATGGACGGGAATTCTACTTTGCCCTCCCTGTTTCAGAGGACGAATACGAGCTTTGGGCTGCAGACTGGAGTGGGCGAGATGTCCATAAGGTCGTCTCTGTGGATCACGAACCAGTAATCTTCACCACAGCTTTCTTGGAACCAGATCTTCTGGCTCCAGATGGCTCAAAATTACTCCTCAGTACATCTGAAGGGTGGGCCTGGATTTCAATAGATGGGCGAACACGCCAAGACATCCCTCTTCCTCCTTGGAGACAACAATGTGGACTCACCTGGTCTGTCAATAAAGATGAGGTGATACTTTGTGAGGTAGATGAGAAAGAGCCCATTGAACACATAAAGGTCCTCAACTTACAAACTGGGGAAAAGCGGGTGTTAGTTTCTTTCCGATTCCCATCCGATCACACCCCCTTTAGTCCCATTGCTGTATCTCCCGATATGCAATGGATGGCAGCCGGTACATATTGGATGACAGCCGGTACCTATTATGTGAAGGATTATTGGATCCATATCCCTACAGGAATGCTCGTTCCTGTTCCCTGCCCACCAGATGGGTACTGCATCTTTGTGGCTTGGGTGCCAAGAATGAAAGCGGGCTAATAGGGGGAAGACAAAATGAATCACCAATTGTCTCACCTTAAGTCTATTGGGCTTTTCCTCCTACCCTCGGCCTTTCTCATCTTGATGGCAATGGCTCTAGCCTATTCGGACAGCTTGGAATTGGCGGCTGCTTCTCCTCTGGCACAGGCAACACCAACCTGCCCTCCATCCCATGCGGGTTGTCCTCAACCTCGGATACACGGTTACCAGCCCAGTCGCTACGAGATGCGCTCTACTTTCAATGACGCCGCCAGCAACTCTTTAGGGCACAAAGGGCCTACTTACGATAAGATAAATCGTGGCCTTCCCCCCAATATGACGCAGGAAATAGTCTCCTCTTTGCGGCCGATCCCCCATATCATTCTGAGGGGGATGGCCTGGCAAGAGTCTCACTGGCTTCAATTTGCCAATTCGGAGAATGATCCTGATAATACTTATGCCTGCACGCTTGTTTCAGAGGACTGCGGCTATGGTTTGATGCAAATCACTTCTTGCATGAGTGATGGTTGTGGTTGGTTTGCACCTATTCGGGTTGCTGGCGAGTTGACCTACAATCTTGGCACAGGCGCAAACTTCCTCATAAAGAAGTGGAATGAGATGCCGTTCATTGGTGATAATGACCACACTGTCCCCGAGCAGTGGTACTATGCCGTCACAGCCTACAATGGGTGGAGTAAATGTAACGACCCAAATCGCGATACTTATGAACGAACTTGCCCTGAAGGCCTGCGCGAGCCTTTTAAACCTGACCGCCCTCCTTACGGTGAGGGAAATTACCCCGATTTTGGCTATCCTTACCAAGAGAGGATTTGGGGCTGGATGGCTCATCCGGAAATCGCTCAGGCAGGCTGGCATTGGCTGTGGAGGCCCGCACGCATTGCCGCTATTCCGCGGGGAATCTTTGGCCTTCGTAGCAGCGGGGATTGGCGGCCTCCCTCCTATACGCCTAAACCAGTCTTCCACCTTCTTCCCAACATCCACGTTGCCAACGGCGTGGGGCCAACCATAGTGTTACGGAACACCACAGGCCAAACCTTAGCGGCTGATGTGGCGCTCTACAATGCTGACCATACTTTCAACCGTTGGTGGCTTGGTAGACCTCCTAACCCTGACCATGTTTATCCCTACCGTTATATCAGGTTAGCTCCTTACGAGACCCGCACACTTCCCTTGAGCGCTGTATTCCGATCTTCGGAAACCTTCACTGGCTATGCGCGTGTGATTGCCAGCGAAGGGGTAGAAGTTACTTTGCAACCCCCACCTTACCCACACAAAGTCTTCCTCCCCCTTGCCCTCAGGAACTATGGTGGCAACTGCTACAATGAGATTTGGAATGTATGGTTTGAGGAATTTATTAACAGTAAGCCTCGCTATTGGTTAGTCTCTTCTTCGGATGGCTACCCCTTAGCCGATGGAACTTGGTTCGCCAGCGGCCATTATGGGGCTTACTTGGGTGGATATGACTATGCTAATGATGTTTTGAGGCAATACATCTATATTCCACCTGATTCCCTCTCTGCCAACCTGACCTATGCCTGGTACATGGAGACTCAAGAGCCGAACTCTGATATGGACTATGACTTTCTCTACATTCGCTTAAGGGACACGAATGGTAATCTTTTGAAGGAGCTGGACAAGCTAAGCAACCGGAGTCCCAGAAGGACATGGCAAACAGCAACCTTTGATTTACGGAGTTATGCCGGTCGAGAGTTGTACCTCTCCTTTGAAGCTAGTAATGATATCTTGTATCCAACCAGCTTCTTTGTGGATGATGTAAGTCTTCGGATTTGTAGGTGATAGAGAGCTCTTAGCGATATCACAAGGCAAAGGCGGCCTAACATCTCGCTCCAGCTGACTGGTCCATCAGCTCACTTGCGGCTGATGCGCGAGCCGTTGGGCGATCAGTAGAGAAGGGTCTGAGCTTCCGAGCGGGTGAGGACGGTGGGGAAGTGTTTTGGGGTGTTTGGCGGTGGAGGGGAAGAAGGTGGCCTCGGAGTTTTTGTTGTAAGCTTTAATGTCATTGCGAGTGAGGGTGAAACAATCGGATGATCAGTTGCATGGTCGTGAGGTTGGACTTGGGCTAAGCGCAATTTGATAAAGAGTTTTAGAGCACCAATTTGTAGTTGAGGGCTTTCGGGCCCTAAGCTTGCTCATTAGCCTACAACTATGAAGGCTGGAAAGCCCTGAAGGGAAGCTGAGATTGATAGCACAAAGAGCGAAAAGCTGGTAAAGCCCTATGGCTGAGATAGCTGAAACCTGGCGTTTAATCGTAAGCGGCTTTGCCGATGGCGCTACTAACATGGCCATAGACGAGGCAATCCTCCAGGCCGTTTCCGAAGGCCTCGTCCCGCCCACGCTGCGCTTCTACGGCTGGGAACCTCCGTGCCTCTCAGTGGGGTTGAATCAATCGGTTCAGGAAGAAATAGACTTGGAAGAATGCCGCAAGGCCGGAATTGACATAGTGCGAAGGCCAACAGGAGGAAAAGCTATCTTGCATTATCAGGAGCTAACTTACAGCGTGGTCTTGCCTTCTTCCCACCCCTTGGCAGGCACAGGGGTCCTGGACTCTTTCCGAAGGATAAGCTATGGGCTTCTAAGGGGGCTTGAAATCCTGGGCTTGAGGCCTTACCAAGCTATACCTGACCGCCAGGATTACTTATCAAGCCCAGTCTGCTTTGAGGCCCCTTCCGATTACGAGATAGAATGCGCGGGGAAAAAGGTCATAGGAAGTGCCCAGCTCCGCCGCAAAGGAGCCATCCTTCAGCATGGCTCCATACCCTTGAAGGGCGACATTGCCGCAATCGCTCGCTTCCTGCGCCTTGGAAGCCAGGCAAGGCAAGCCCTTGAGGAAAGAATCCGCCTGAGAGCTTCAACCCTTTCCGAGCTATTGGGACGAGAAGTTACCTTTGATGAGGCAGCTGCGGCTTTCATCCGAGGCTTTCGGGAAGCCTTCAACTTGCTCCTGGTTCCTTCCTCCCTCACCCAATTTGAAGAAGAGCAAGCCGCCAGCTTGCGGAAGAAATACACAAGCGAGGAATGGACTTTTAAAACTTAAGGAGGTGCAAGATGAAAGGGAGAACCTTGGCTTTAATCATTGCCCTTTGCCTTTTAGCGGCTTCCTGTAAGACCCCAGCCCCTACCCCAAGGGTGACGGTTGTCCTTCCAACGCCTACTTTTACCCCAGCACCCCCTCCAACCAGCCCGACCCCAACATTTACCTCAGCACCCCCTCCAGCCAGCCCAACTCCTACCTTCTCCCCGGCCCCTTCCCCCACCGCAACTTTTACCCCTCCCCCAAGCCCTTCGCCTCAACCCATGGCCATTAAGGGGCGAATAGCTTTCCCCCTCTATGACCCCGCCCGTCAGACCTACGATATCTTCGTGGCCAACGTTGACGGCACAGGCCGAAGGAAACTCTTGGAGCAAGCCAGCCAGCCCGATTTTAACTCCGATGGCACAAAAATCGCTTACCGCTCCTGGAATAACGACCGGCGGGGGATATTCGGCCAGGTTATAGGAGGGGATTGGTGGAACATCCAAGGCTCCGACTGGCACTCCGAGGCCGCTCGCCCCAGCTGGTCATTTGACGATAGAATCTTTGCCTTCCATTCCCGCCAGGACCCCGACCGGCTCCCCAGGATTTACATCACTACCGCAACCGGTTACGGAGTTATCATGGCCGATATCGGGGGGAAGTATGGCCCGGTGTTCGGCGAATATCCGTCCTGGATGCCTAATGGCACTATCGTCTATGCGGCCAGAGAATGCCGCGATTGCGGCTTGTTCATAATCACTACAAACGGGGTCATCTTAAGGCGCGTGACTACTGAGCCTTCCGATTCTGCTCCAGAAGCTTCCCCTGACGGCCGTAAGATTGCTTTCATGTCCATGCGAGACGGCAACTGGGAAATCTACGTCGTAAACTCCGATGGGACAGGCCTCAAGCGCTTGACTAAAGACCCGGCTATAGATGGCCTACCCACCTGGTCCCCTGATGGAAGTTACATCGCCTTCCTTTCCAACCGGGGTGGCGAATGGGCTATCTGGGCCATAAGGCCCGATGGCTCAGGCCTCAGGCGCCTTTTCACCCTCGGCGGAAGCCCCGACGGCATCGTGGGAATTGACAGGGAAAACTCAAGAGGATGGCTTGAAGAGAGGATAAGCTGGACTTGGTAATCGGGACCTGCGTCATTGAACTGCATCTACCTGGGAACGGCTCCCTCAAGGACAAAAGGAGAATAATTCAATCCATAATCCGGCGAGTTCAGAACTCTTTCAATGTCTCCATAGCCGAGGTGGGAGCCCAGAGCCTGTGGCAGAGGGCCGAGCTGGGAATGGCTTGCGTCTCTACCAGCCAAGAAGCTGCCCATCGTCTCCTGAGCAGCGTGGTGGAATGGATAACCGAGCACTACCCTCAGGTGGAGCTCATAGATTACCGGATTGAAATTCTCTGAGGAAATCCTCCAGCGGGATAATCCTTGACCCGGCCTCGGCCCTCCTTTTGACTTCAATGCCTCCCTGGGAAAGGGAACGCTTGCTCACCACCAACCTCCAGGGCAGGCCTATTAGGTCAGCATCGGTGAACTTTACTCCGGGGCTCTCGTCTCGGTCATCAAAGAGGACTTCAATCCCTTGGCCTTTGAGCCGGGAATAGAGTTTTTCCCCTTCAGCTAAACCCTCTTCCCCCAAGGCTATAAGGTGGATGGGGAACGGGGCTAAAGGCTCGGGCCAGAGGAGGCCTTTCTCATCGCGATTGAACTGGGCCACCGATTCCATCACTTTGTAAGGGTAAAGGGCCAGAAGGACAACCCAAGGGCTCGCCTTCTTCTTATCGGGAGTATTGAAATAAAGGCCTCGTGCCGATGAGCTTTGGGGGTCGGCTACACGAAGCGAGGCCACTGCGAATCCGCTTGCCCTTTCAAAAGCTGCCTGACAGAATGGGCACTGAATGCCGGCTTTGGCCAGAGCCAAATCCCCTTCAAAATCAGCCTGAAAATCCCTTGGATAATTCACCCCCATCAAGTGGTATCCTTCCCGATTGGCTCCAGCCACAAAGTTTTGCCCGGTCCGGAGGGAGCTATCAACCGCTACCTTTACCCCCTTGACCCCTATCGGGGATGCGTAGCCGGGGACTATACCGGCAAAGAGCAATTCCCCCTCGGTAGATGGCCTTAGCCTCACCCAGCCCATCTCGCTTGATAGCTTCGGTTCGCTCACATCCATATCGCCCCTGATTACAGCGAAAACAATCCCTCCATCCTCACCGGTGTAAAAGACGGCTTTGGCCGTCTTGCTCTTCGGAACCCCCAGGAAAGAGGCTAAGGATTCAATGGTGGTACAGCCGGGGGTTGCAACTTCCCTGAGAGGCTCCGGCTCTTCAGGAGGGAGAAGTTCTCTGTGGACTTTAGCCCATGCCGGAGGGGCGGAATACCCGCAGTTTGGGCATACCACAAGCTCTTCCTCCCCTTCAGGCTCCGGCACAACCCAATCCCATCCCTTTCCAATTGCGGGTGGTGGGGATTGGAGCTTGCAAGCCTGCAAAAGCTCCCCTACCTTCGCCTCAAGCCCACCGACTTCCTCCCGGGCCATTTTTTCATCGGGCAAAAAGCTTAAGAGAAGGAAAGCCTTGCCTTCTGGGAGATAGAAGGGTGAGCTTTTACCGATTTCGGCTTCCAGTTCCAGGCGAAGTGGCAATTCTCGGTAGGAAGCGATTTCCCTGGAGGCAACCCTCAGGGCCAGCTCTTCGGGGGATAAGGCTTCGCCGGAGGATAGATAGAGCTTTTGCACCTCTGGCCCGGTGACGTTTCCCCAAAGTGTTCTGAGCTTATCTAAGACCAATGAGCCAAGGGGGAGCAATGTGAGCGGGTCCCAGCGCAGGAAACCTGCCCGGGCAAGGAGCCTCAGGCCCGAACTGCCCTTTGCTTCCACCTGTCTCAAAGTACGGCCAAACAGTTTGCTTGACCTCATGTTTCTTACCAGCCGAAGGAAAGCCTGGCGATGAGGCGGGGCGGAAGGCCGACTTTTTCCATCATCGCCTGGGTTTTCTCCACGGGGTAGGCGACCCTCCTCAACTCCACTACCCCCTTTTCCGAATCCAAGAGGGCATAGCTTGCCCTCGGGTCTCCATCCCTTGGCTGCCCGACACTGCCAGGGTTTATGATGAACCGGAAATCGGGGTCCAAGAAAAACGGTTCATTTTCCGGTGGTATGAAGGCATCGCAGAAATTGGGCTTGCTTTCGCGGAAGGCGAAAATCACAGGCACGTGGCTGTGGCCCACGAGGCACCATGGGGTTTCAAAATGGCGGAAATTCTCCAAAGCCGTTAGGGTTGAGAGGATGTATTCCCATATTGGGTAGCGGGGGCTACCGTGCGCGATGGTAATCTTCTCTTCCAAAACAATCTTCTCCGGGAGGCTATGGAGGTAAGCGGAAGAAACGGGGGTTAGGGTTTTCTGGGTCCAAATGGTGGCTGCTCTGGCATCGGGGTTAAAATCTTCAATTCCAATCTTGCTTATGGCAGCCCAATCGTGGTTCCCCGCAACGCAGGACAGGGAAGGCAATCCCCTCACGCGTTCTATGCACTCGTTTGGTGAGGGCCCATAGCCAACTATATCCCCAAGGCAGAGCACTGCCTCGTAGCGCCCTTCGGCATCTTTGAGGACGGCTTCCAAAGCCTCCAGGTTTGAATGGATGTCGGAAATTATAAGGTAACGCATTGCGCCATCCCGACTGGGAATTTCTGTCTGGGGAGAAAAAGTCCCCGGCCTTTCTGCCCGAGGAATTCCCCCTTTTCCACGATTACTTCCCCTCGCGAAAGGACAAGCCTGGGGTAACCTTTGACTTTCCACCCTTCGTATGGGCAATGGTCAACTTGGTGGTGCAAGGTCCGCCAGGAGAGAGTCACCTCTTCCTCAGGGTCAAACACAACCAAATCAGCATCGGCTCCTGGGGCGATTGTGCCCTTCCGTGGGTATAGGCCGAAGAGTTTGGCCGGCATTGTGGAGCAAACTTCTACAAAGCGGTTCAGCGAGAGCCTGCCCTCCCTTACGCCGAAGGTGAAAAGGAGGGGGATTCTGGTCTCTACCCCAGGCGCTCCGTTGGGGATTAGGGTGAAATTGCCAAGCCCTCTCTCCCTCTGGGCCCTGGTCCAAGGGCAATGGTCTGTAGCTACCGTCTGGATTTCACCCCTCGCTAAGGCTCCCCAGAGTTGGCTATGGTGGCTTCTATCTCTCAGTGGAGGAGAGAGGACAAACATGGCTGCTTCCGGGTCTGGCCGCAGGTATTCCTCATCGGAAAGGAGCAGGTGGTGGGGAGTGACTTCGGCATAGACTTCTTGGCCCCGGCTGCGAGCTAACCTTACGGCTTCCAAGGTTTCGGTGCAGCTTAAGTGGACGAAGTAGACCGGAGTTCGGGTCAAGGCCGAAAGAGCCAGAACCCTTTGCGCTGCTTCCGCCTCGGCCAGGCAAGGACGACTAATCGGGTGGTAGCGAGGGGAGGTTTTGCCTTCTCGGAGGAGGCGCTCCTTCATGTGTTCAATCATGTGGTGGTTTTCAGCATGGACGATTGGGAGCACTCCCGCTTCTCGGCAAGTTTCCAGTAGCTTGAGAATTTGCCCATCATCCACCATTAGGCCTGGGTAAGTAGTGTAGATTTTGAGGGAAGTGTAGCCCTGTTCGGCCAGCTCGGCAATCTCTTGGAGGAATTGGCCATCAGCCCGGTTGCCGGTCAAATGCAGGCTGTAATCCACAACCACTTGCCCATCGGCCTGGCGGCGGCGTTCCTCAACGGCCTGGGATAGGGATTGAGAGCCATGGGCTTCGGCAAAATCCAAGACCGTGGTTGTCCCCCCGCAAGCCGCTGCCACAGTCCCGGTGAAGAAATCGTCGGCAGAGACTATATCGCCGACGGGCATCTGGAGGTGGACGTGGACATCAATGAAGCCGGGGAAGATGTAACAACCTTGGGCTTTAAGTTTCACCGGGGCATCAAGCCCTTTGCCCACGGCTACAATTTTCCCCCCTTCTATTCCTACATCGGCCTCTACGGCTTCAGAAGCTGTAACCACTACCCCCTCTTTGATTACCAAATCCATTGCGGCATGGACCTCCTAAGGGGTTCTGAGGCTTTTAAGCAACTTTTTAACCGAGGGGAAAGCATCCAAATCGGTGTGAGGGAAGAAGAGGGCCGAGGTAAACTCCTCAGTAAAGGTGTTATCGGCCGAAAGCTCCAGGTAGGTCATCTTCTCGGCGATTTCCACAACCTTTTCCCGCATGTCGGGACAGACAAGGCACATGTAAGCTCCGAGGGCCGAGGTATTGCCCAGGAATTTGAAGCGGTCCCAGGGCATGTCCGGAAGTAGGCCTATCTGTATTGCCTTCTCCACATTGATGTATTTACCGAAAGCTCCGCCTATCAGGACTTGCTCCACATCGGCTATTTGGACTCCCACGGCTCTGGCCAGGGTTCGGAAGCCGGCGTAGATTGCAGCCTTAGCCCTGAGGAGGTTGGAGATGTCCACTTCGGTTATGACTATATCCTTTTCCTTGTGGCGCGTTTCCTCTTTCCAGGCCACAACGTATTCGGGGCCGTGGGGGCCTACCCTTACCCTCTTAGTGGGCAGGGAGAGGTTTATCCGTCCGCTTTTATCCATGACCCCTGTTATGAACATTTCGGCCAGGAGGGAGATAATCCCTGAGCCGCATAGGCCCTCGGGCGGAAGGTCGCCTATGGTTCGCCATGTAGCCTCGTAGTTCTTGGCACTTATCCACACTTCTTCAATAGCCCCGGCCGTTGCCCTCATCCCCGATTCAACCCCAGCTCCTTCAAAGGCCGGCCCTGCGGAGCAAGCGCAAGAGATGAGCCAGTCAAAGTTCCCAAGGACCATTTCCCCGTTGGTGCCGATGTCCATGAACAGAGTTAGCTTATCTGTGGAAAAGGTGCCGGAGCTTAGGACTCCGGCAGTTATATCGGCTCCTACATAGCTTCCAACCCCTGGCAGGCAATCTACGGTAGCCTCAGGGTTTATATCAACCCCAATCTCGGAGGCTTTGACCGGCAAAGGATGCCTTATTGTGGGGATGTAGGGTTCAAGGCGTATGGGTTCGGGCCAGAGCCCCAGGAAGAGGTGAATCATGGTTGTGTTCCCGGCGGCCGTCATCATGTAAATCTCGTCGGGGCTTATGTTCTGCCTGTGGCATATCTGGGCTATGAGTTCGTTTATGGTCTGGACCACCAAGCGCTGGAGGTGTTCAAGTCCGCCCGGCTTTCGGGCATAGACTATGCGGGAGATGATGTCTTCCCCGCAAGAAATTTGCTTATTGTATTCGGCAGCTATGTCCACCACCTGGGCCGTGTTCAAGTCCACAAGGTAAACCACAACCGATGTGGTGCCGATATCTACAGCTACGCCGTAAAGCTTACCGGTAGTGTTGCCAGGCTTGAGGTCAATGAGGCGAGGGGGCTCCTTGCGAGCCCAGTTGTGCATTTCCACTACCGCCGTTACTTTCCACTCGGCTTCCCTGAGGACTCGGGCCAGTTTCTTGAGGACCGGAAGATCAGCTATGAGCTCTGGAAGGTGGTATTGGAGGGAAAGTTCCCGCTTGAGCCTCTCAAAATCGGTGGTGTTATCGGCTAAGCTGGGTGGAGTTATTTCCAGGTAGAAGGCCTTTATGTAGGGATTGGAGACGGTATCGCATGGGAAAGGTAAGGCGATGCGCTCGGCGACTTTTTCCGTGGGTAAGCGGTGCTTTATAAGCTCTTCCTGAGGCGGGACGAATATTACTACATCGCTTTCCACCAAAGTTTGGCAAGCTAAAGCGTAACCTTGCTTGAGCTCGGTGGGGGAAAGGCGTGCAACGGAGCGATGTCTAACTTCGCCTTTCTCCACTACCACTTTGCAGCGCCCGCACCTCCCTTGCCCCCCGCAAGGGAGGAGTATCTTTACCCCGGCTATTTCCAAGGCATCGGCGATGGTGGTCTCTTTCTCTACCTCAACGGTTACGTCCTGCGGCTTGATGTGCACCTTCGGCATACTTTACTCCTCAAGCCAGACAGAGTTTTTTAAGCCAGCGGCGAATAAAAGCGATGGGCTCATCAAGCTTGTAAGAGTATCTGGCATAGAGCCAGGCAGTAAAGGTGCCCAAAAGCGCTCCGGCCAAGACATCGGAAGGGTAATGGACCCCGCAGAAGATGCGGGAGAAGCCAAAAAGGACAGCCAGGATTAGGAAAGGGATGCCCCATATCGGGTCCTGAAGGGCCACAGCTACGGCTATGGAGAAGCCGGTAGTAGCGGGGTTGCTTGGGAAGGAGGAATCCCAAGGCTTGTAGAAGAGCAGGTTTACCTGGTGGGCATCAAAGGGGCGAGGGCGAAAGTAGAGGAGGTTTATGCCTTTTAGGACTATGTTGGCAGTAATGAGGGAAAGGGCAGCCAAAATTACGGTCCGGTGGTAGTGGGTTCTCTCTTTCTCGTCCTTCCCCCAGAACCACATGATTACCAGCATGAGAGCCATTGTAGTGGGGACGAAGTATTCGTTCACAAGCAAGCGCATTAGGCCATCAAGCCAGGGCCAATGGCCGGCCAAGTTATTTATGGCTCTGAAAAGGGCATAATCGTAATCCATGCACTAACTCCCGGCGAAGTTTTGAGGCTCATCCCGCTCAGCTTTGAGGAAGCCTCTCGTCCCCAGTTCCTTCCTTTAAGATTTTGTCCACTACGCTGCGGAGGATTACCTCATCCTGGAGAATGCGCCAGGGCTTTATTTCCCCTTCCGGGGGAATTATAACGGAATTGGGGGCCTTTTGCAACGGGAGCAATTCCTCAATGAGCTTTTTGCGCCCCCGGAGGCGTTTCCAAGCTGTAAAGATACCGCTTTCCTCAAGCCAATTAAGCCCGGGTTCGGCCTCTTCGGCTTTGGTGAAAGGTGCGATGGCTATGGCTTTAACCCCGCTTCCCAAAGCCAAGCGCAGAGCTATGTTTCCTCCGGCCCTGTGGCCTACGATGGTTCTGGCCTTGTATTTTTCCAAAGCCAAGGCCGGGAACCCCAAGGCTGCTCCGTAATCGGGCAAAGAAGTCCAGTGCAAGACTGCAACCTTGCGGCCTGAATCGGCAAGGAGGCGGGCCAATGAGTCCAAGGAAAAGGGTTCCCAAGGGTCCGGTATCAGGCAAAAATCTACTCCTTCCCCAAGCCTCCCCCCGAAAAGGGCTATTTTACCATCCGTCAGTTCCTCCTCGGCATCTGGGGGAAGTGGGGGGAAATGGCTTCCACCCCTTACCTCAGCGATGGCCAGGGTAAATAGCAAGGATGCAATGCCACCGCATCCGAAGAGGAAGATTAGCTCTGAGCCGGCCAAGCCAGGGGTGAAGACTTCGGGAGTTATGGCGAAGAAGATGGCGAATGAGCCGGCAATGAGGGCAAGACCCAGGAGCACTTGCCAGAAACGGAAAGAGGCGGGGAGTAGGGATAAGCCCTCAATTCCCCTTCTCCCCGCCGCTATTTGCAGTGCGCCCGTTACGGCCAAAAAGCACAAAGAGAAATACTTTAAAGCGAGGGCCGGGGTTACGAAGTTCAAGATGGGAGGCATAGCTCAGTTAGTGCTCCAGAAAGCCTTCAGGAAATTGGGGATATCAATCGCTTCCCTCGGCCCTACCATTACTTCCCAGCCCGGAAGTTCATCCTCAAGCTCACCAGATATAACGGCTACGTGCCCCGGAATTATGATTTTGCGGTGCTGGATTTTCTCCTCAACCGAATATTGCTTGACGGACTTAGCGATCTTTTCGGCATCAAACTTACCGGCGGCCCAAGCGGTAAGGACGCTCATCCCTTCGGTGTCGCAGACCAAAAGCCAGGAAGGTATACCGCTGGCTGAGGTCTCGCCGGAGACGCTAAAGTAAGTAAGGGAGAAGTTGGTAGTGACCAGGAGAGGCGAGTTAGGCCCTGGCTTCCCGATTTCATAGACACCGGGGCTTACCTGGATCGGCTTCTGTGGGTCAGTGTAGATGTTGAGGCGGAGGGTAAAGAGGGGGTAGAGGACGGCAGGGTCAAAGTGCTCCAAGACGATTACTCCTCCATATTTGGCGATGTGCTGGGCGGCTAAGAGGACTTCTTCCTCCAAAGATTTGGCCCCTCTTCCAGGCATGGTTATCATGGGATAACCCAGGGGGCGGAAGTTCTGCTTCAGGGCCAAGCGCCTTATCTGGGTCATAACGGCAAGGCTCCCAGCTGGGTCATCTTTTCCGGGGTCAAGGACCAAATCCTCAACCCCTGCTTCCCGGATTTGCTCCGCTAAATTGGCCAGAGCGGTTAGGTCACCATCGGCTCTTACAGCCAATGGGACGTTTTTCTCCTTAGCCAGCTGGGCCATCTCCTGCCAGTTTTGAGGGGTAGCAGCGTAGAGCAAGGGATTCTTGCCCCCCTCTTTTTCCAGGGCCGCCTTCATAGCTTCGGGATTTTCGGAAATGAGCACAAAGGGGTGGTCCGGGGCAACGGAACGGACGGCTTCTACACATGCTGCGAACTTGGCTGGGTCGCCAGAAGCATTCTCAATGGCCAAACCATCTGGGGAAAATGTCCTCCCGACCCTTTCCACCGAGTAGTTTATAGCGTCGTGGGCGAGCTTTTTCGCTTCTTCCAAGGGCTGGGTGTCCTTAATCTTGATGAAAATGCCCGGCGGGTGGTAGAAAGTCTTCTCGTGGCGGAAGAGAACGATTTCGTTGCCAATTTCTATTTTCCTATCGCCTACGCCGATGGTCACCAAGCGGATTGGAGGAGCCGAAGCTTCGGCCAAGGCTTGCTTAGCCTCTTCCGATACGTATGGGCATTGGGAAAGCTCGGCTTGCTTAGCGGCCAGCTTCATGGCAAAAGCGAGGCAAGTTGGGAAACCGCATTCTTTGCAGTTTGTCTTGGGCAAGAGCTTATATATTTGCAATCCTGTCAGCGCCATATTTCCCCCCTTTAGAATTGGATGATTTTGCCCTCTCTGAGGGCCAAGAAGAGAAGCGCCAGCCCCACTAAAATGTAGACCACGGTGCCCACGAGCCTTTTTCGGCGGACAAGGTGCTTCTGATAAGGCGTAGTTATGGGCGCCGGTGGCTTACCCCACACCAAATCGGGCTTGAAAAGCCCCAGTATAGCTGTTGCTATGAAAAAGACGGCTCCGATAAGGGTAAGGTAGAACCTCACGGTTTGTTCATTAGCTTTTGTATTTCCTGCTTGACCAAGGCGATCGTCTTGGGGTGCCTTAGGCTCACGATATCGGCGCCGGCGTGGAGGAGGGTTGTAGCGGTTATGGCTTCCCACAATATAGCCCTCCTCTCCCAATCACCCCAAGCCTCAGGGACCCCCTCGCCAACTTTGGACTCCTTTTGCCGCCAGGATTCCTCTCCGGAGAAGCATATCATTGGCAGTTGGACCATGGGGTCTCCTTGGAGGGCAGCGATTCGGAGTCTTTCCATCACGGAGTATGTGTATTCAAGGCCGTAGCCCAAAGCACCCGTAGTGGGGTCCATAAGGACGCGGTCCAAAGGCATGTTCATATCGCTTATCAGGATATTGAGCTGCTTTGCCAAGTTGACGTCAATAGGGGTGCTGGCGATTACCAAGTGGTTGTTGGCGAGGGCGGCGGCTACGATGGTGCGGTAGTTTTTATCCTCGCAAAGGCCTAAAGCGATGCGTTCCCCGGCACTTTTGTCGGCTACAGCTGTTAGGAGTTCGTTATCTCTTTCCGGCTGACCTGGCCCTCTCACGATCAGGGGTAAGCCTGTGGCTTCTAAGACCCTTTGGACGATTGTAGCGGCCTCTTGCGCCGGATAAGGTTGGCCATTGGGATTGAGGCCTGTAAGCCTTATCATTACGATGTCGGCCCCAGCCTCCTCGGCTTTAGCAGCCCACAAAGCGGGGTCACTCATCACCTTTTCACCCCAGGCCTGGATGAGGAGCGGGGACCAATCGGCCGGGAATTTGTCGGTTATTTCTACAGCTATGGCTGGAGGGTTAGGTATTTCCCCCTCAAAATGAAGGAAAGGGAGGGTTGTCTCACCGCCGACGGTTACCGTCCTCTTGCGAGTCCCTCCCTGCTCCTTAGTAGCTCCCAGAGTCACTTCGCGGATTTTGCCGGTGAAAGTTTCCTTGGGAATTTCTACGGTCACAGGCATTGTAATCCTCCCTTCTCTGTTTTTGGCTTAGTTAAGTATATCACAAAATGGGTTTTTGGGGCAAATAGCCATCGCTGTGGGGAGTGTCCTCCCACAAAACCAAAATAAGGGGCGAGCAGCCAACTCTTGCCACCCCGCTACGAGTGGGGCCCAAAACGCCGGCAAACCCTTAGCCAACGGGGGTGGGAAAAATGGGGGCCAGGGGGTGGAGCCCCCTGGCAGGGGGTCTGGGGGATGTGCCTTTCTGACCTAACCCCCTGACCCCTTTCCCTGCGAGGGAAGGGGGAAAATTTGGCGGGGTTCTCGGCCGGGAGAGAGGTTAACCCCCAAAACGCTGGCGAACCCTCAGCCAACGAGGGCGGGCAAAGGGGGTGGAGGGGGCGCAGCCCCCTCCCAGGGGGTTTGGGGGATGTGCCCCCAAAATAAAAAGAAGGGGCGAGTAGCCCACATTAGCGAACCCGCCACGAGTGGGACCCAGAACGCTGGCAAACTCTCAGCCCACGGGGGTGGGAAAAATGGGGGGCCATGGGGGGCGAAGCCCCATGGCGGGGGGTTTGGGGGTGTGCCCCCCTGACCTAAAACCACGCCACGAGGATGCACCATTCAAGGAGCGCGGGCTAAGGTTAAACCCCAAATCCTCCCAGCTTGGGCTTGCTTGAGGGCAAACCCGCATTCCTCAAGAGTTGCACCGGTAGTGCAGACATCGTCCACCAAAATTAAATCTTTCCCGGCCACCTTCAGCGGGTCTGCCCGGAATGCCCCCTTCACGTTCTCCTTCCTCTCCAAAGCGCTAAGCCCAACTTGCGAGCGGGTGTAGCGGATGCGTTCAAGGGCCCCGTTAAGCAAAGGGATGCCCAGTTTTTTGCTCAGATTTTCGGCAAGCAAAGCCGCTTGGTTGTACCCCCTCTCACGCAGACGCTGAGGGTGAAGAGGAACCGGTACTATGGCCTCAGCTTTTAAATCGCTGTGGGGGAGCCGGGAAGCCATAAGTTCAGCCAAGGGAGAAGCTAAAGCCGTCCTCCCCCGATACTTAAGCAGGTGAACGGCTTCTTGGATTGGCCCTTCAAAGTAAGCCACGGAGATAATCCCTTCCAAAGCGTGCAGTTCGTTGGCACAAGAGGGGCATGTTCCCCAATACGGCAACGGTTTACCACAGAAAAGGCAATAGGGCTCTTCCAGGAACCGAATGACCTTCACGCAGTTATCACAAAGCCACTTTCCCCATGAGCCACACCCTACGCACCTTGGGGGGAAGAGCAGGTCCAAGAATGCTTCCAAAAGCCAATGCATTTCAGAAGCCAAATACTCCTCTAATCGCAACAGAGTTTTTGAGAATGATGAGGGCAGGGCCAAGAAGGACAACGAAAATTGAGGGGAAAACGAAGAAGATCAACACTACAATCATCTTGATAGGGGCTTGTCGAGCCAGCTCTTCGGCTCTCTGGCGGCGACGGATACGCATATAGTTGGATTGAACTCTCATGACGTTAGCTATGCTGGAGCCCATTTCCTCGGCCTGGATTATGGAAGCCACAAAACCGGTAAACTCAGGCAAATCAACCCTGGCCGCCATGTCTCGTAAGGCTGTATGCCTTGGCTTCCCATACCTAACCTCACCTAAGAACCGGGCAAATTCTTTGGCCAGAGCGTTGTCCCACTTCTCCACCACTCTGGCCAAGGCTAAGTCAAAACCGAGGCCTGCTTCAACGCTTACGGTTATCAAGTCCATAGCATCAGGCAATGATTTCAGGATTTCCTTCTTCCGGGCACTAATCTTCTGGCCAAGCCATATAGAGGGGAGGGTAAAGCCGAGGAAACCCATAAGTAGAGCAAAGCCCAAGCCTTTAGCCGTTGCTACTTTGGCCACGCTTGTGAGTAAGAAGCCTGCAACTCCAAGGATAACTCCAGCCAAAACCCTGAAGCCCATGAACTCCGTAGCAGTCCAGTTATAGGGATTACCGGCCTTTTCCAGCTTGTTGGCCGTATCCTTAAGCAAGGATTGGGGGGTAAAGCGTGTGACGGCTTGGGCCAAGCTACGTAATAGAGGCTTTACTACGCGCTCGCTAAAAGGCTGGGAAAGCTCTATCTCTTCCAGAGTTAGGGGCCTTGCTCCATATTCCTCCAGACGCTCCTGGATTGTAGCCGTAGTGGCGGACATGGAGTAAAGGCCCAAGAAGAAGATTAGCACCCCAATGCTTATGCCCAAAGCCACCAAGATAGGCAAAAAGTTGGCCATCGCCCCCTCCTAAACTTCTATCTGGGTCACTTTCCTTATTAAGAAGAAACCAATGGCCATTATGAAAACGCCAACCCCGATTAGTATAAGCCCGCAGGGGTCGGTGAAAAGGTTGGAGATGTAGGGCCTGTTTATGAGGTAGATTATGAGGGCAAGCCCGAACGGCAAGAAGCCTATGATGTAACCGGTAAGCCTTTGCTGAGCGGTGAGAGCTCTTATTTCCCCTAAAATCCTCACCCTTTCCCGTATGGTCTCGTTTATGGTGTCAAGGATGTCGGCCAAGTTCCCACCTACCTCGTGCTGGATAATTACGGCCGTAACCATAAGGTCAAGGTCCTCACTCTTAACCCTCCTGACCATATTGTTGAGGGCTTGTGGGATTGAAAGCCCAATCCCTACCTCGTATACTACCCGGCCGAATTCTTCCGAGATAGGGGGAGGCATTTCCCGGGCTACGTTCTCCATAGCTTGAAGGAGACTGTTGCCGGCGCGCATGGAGTTTGCTATAAAGGTTATGGCATCGGCCAACTGATTGTTGAAGGCTTTGAGGCGCCTCTGCTGGGCTGTTCTAACGTAAAGGCGGGGGAGGAAAAACCCAACCACGGCTCCGGCAAGTCCCATGACTGGAGAACGGTAGTAGAGGAGGTAAGCCAAAAACCCAACCCCCAAGGTGCTTAAAAGGGTGAAAGCCAAGAACTCGGATACGGTTAATTTGAGGTTAGCGCTTGCCAGCTCGCGGGCAATCCCCTCGCCGAAGGATGTGCGTCGCAATACTCCGTCAAGCCCGCTTATAACCGGCCTTTCTGGCCTTTTGGCTTGAGCTGGCCTCTGGACAACCTCACGCGCTGCGAAACGATCCAACCTCTCCTCTATGGCCCTGGCCGGAGCCGAAACCATCTGGGCCAGCCCCCAGAAGATTAAGATTATCCCCAAACTCAGGGAAAAGGCTGCGGCAAGCGCCAAGCCCATCCTTTTACCTCCTTACCCCAACCTTAATCCCGAATATGTCCGGAGGGAGGTAAATCCCAGCGGCCTCAATCTTCTCCATGAACTTTGGCCTTATGCCTGTGGGCCTGAGCCTTCCCACTATCTTGCCGTCCTCTATGCCCGTTTGTTCAAAGACGAAAATGTCCTGCAGAACTATAGTATCACCTTCCATCCCCTGGACTTCGGTTATCTGGACCACTTTACGGGAGCCATCCCGCAGCCTTTCCATGTGGACTATCAGGTCCAGGGCCGAGGCTATCTGCTGGCGTATAGCTTTTATGGGAATTTCAATCCCGGCCATGAGGACCATGGTTTCAAGGCGGGATAGGGCATCCCTTGGGGAGTTAGCGTGGAGGGTGGTAAGGGAGCCATCGTGGCCAGTGTTCATGGCTTGGAGCATGTCCAAGGCCTCGCCTCCGCGTACCTCTCCGACGATTATCCTATCTGGCCTCATCCTGAGGGCGTTTATGACCAAATCCCGCATCGTAACCTCGCCCTTGCCTTCAATATTGGGTGGGCGGGTCTCCAAAGTTACCACATGCTCCTGGCGAAGCTGGAGCTCGGCCGCGTTTTCTATGGTGATGATGCGCTCATCGTTGGGGATGAAGCCCGAAAGCACGTTGAGCAAAGTAGTCTTTCCGGAGCCAGTTCCTCCCGATATCACGATGTTGAGCCGGGCGATAATGCAAGCCTTGAGGAATTCTACCGCTTCAGGAGTTATTGTTCCGATTTCAATGAGCTTTTCCACTGTAAACGGGATTTTAGCGAATTTCCGGATGGTAAGCACCGGCCCGACAAGGGAGAGAGGAGGGATTATGACGTTTACGCGTGAGCCATCGGGTAGGCGAGCGTCCATATAGGGGCAGCTTTCATCTACCCTCCTCCCCAGAGGGGCCAAAATTCGGTCTATTATCCGCATAAGATGCTCACTGTCCCTAAAGGTTATGTTCGTCTTCTCAATCTTTCCGTTCCGTTCAATGTAAACCTTGTAAGGGCCATTAACCATAATCTCGTTTATGGTGTCGTCGTTGAGCAAAGGCTGGATTGGCCCATACCCCAAAATCTCATCCAAAAGCTGGTTGAAGATTCGGTCTCGCTCAAGTCGGCTCAGGAATATGTGCTCCTCAGCCAAGACATCGTTCAAGATTTTATCAACTTTCGCCCGCACTTCGGCTTCGTTGATTTCAGGCTTGGTTAGGTCTACTTCTGAAAGCAGCTTTTCTTGCACTTTGCGGAAAATCAGGGAGAATTTATCGGCTTCAACCGGCGGCCGGACGAGCTTTTTGGCCTCTGTTGGCTTTTCTTGTTCTATGCGCTCAATCCGCTTAAGTAGCGACATAGCCTCCTCCTTTCTGCTGGATTTTGCCTGCTAACCTTGAAATCCCTTCCGAGAAAGCTGAACCCCTTTCGGTGGAGTAAATCGGTACGCCCCGGTTAACCGAAAGGAGAATTCTTGCTTCATCGTTGGGGAGGATAACTTCAATCGGATGCTTCAGGCTGGCTTGGATGTCCTTAGCGCTTATGCCACTGCGCCTATCGTCTTTGTTGAGGACGAGGAGGACGTTGTTGGTTGGATATTTGAGGACTTCCAGGACTTGGAAGAAAAGCTTTGCCCCTTTTATAGCCGTAAGCTCCGGGGTCGTGATGAGCAGGATGAAATCGCTTTCCTCCAAAGCCGTAATAGTTAAATCGTTAAGGAAACTTGTGCAGTCCACGATGACATAGTCAAAGGCACCTTTGAGGACGGCCAAGACCTTTTTGACAAGTTCAGGGGTTACAAAATCGGCCAATTCAGGGCGAGGAGGGGCCAAGAGGACTTTAACCCCTGAAGGGTGAGCAAGCATTGCACCGGTCACCGTTTCTTCGTCCAGAGTGATGTTTTCAGATACAAGGTCGGCAATGTGGCGGCGAGGCTGCAGGTTAAAGATTACATCCTGGCTTCCGAATTGGAGGTTCAGGTCCACAAGGGCCACGCGTGAGCTTCCGCCTGAGCTTAGAGCAACCGCCAAGTTAGCAGCTATGGTGCTGGTCCCTACCCCTCCTTTGGGGCTGAAAGCAGAGATGATTTTGCCCTCCTTTCTCGGTTTCTCCTTTTCCACCACCGCTGGTTGCTTGACCGGGGCAACTATTTGGCGGGTCTTCCCTAGCTCATAAACTCGCCTTATGGCCGATATAAGCTCATCGCTGGAGAAGGGTTTTATCAGGAACTCGCGGGCACCTGCCAACATAGCGCGGCGCATGTAGGCAGGCTCACCCTGAACTGAAATCATTATTACCTGCGCTTCCGGCACTTCGCGGGAGACGATTTCGGTAGCCGTTATCCCATCAATCCCCGGGAGGTTTATGTCCATGAGGACTATGTCAGGCCGGAGTTTGCGGGCCAGTTCTATCCCTTCCTCTCCTGTCGCAGCCATGCCCACTATCTCTATATCCGGCTCAAGGGAAAGGAGCTTCCGCAGGTTATCCCGGGTTTGCGGTATGTCATCAACTATAAGGACCTTTATGCTCATCTCACCTGCTCTCCGGTTCTGTATTTATAGGTCTGGTCCAGCTTGGGTGGGATTGGGATGTTGAAGCGACGGAGGATGTATTCAATAGTAACGGCTTCGGTGGAAACAACGCTTTTATCATCAGGGTTGCGGAGGGCTAAATCCACAATCGCCCCAATCTCCCTCAGATACTTGAGGACGAGGGCGTCTTGCTGAGAAAGAAGCAGGGTTACGTAGCTATAAGAGACTGGTTGGGGCGTTGGCTGGGCTTGAGCTTCGGCAGAAGTAGTGCCCCCCTCTGTCGTAGGAGGGGTTACGGTCCTCAGGCCTACGTTCAGGACCTGGGCATTCTGGATGGTCAATTGGGTAACGTGCCTTGGAATCTGTTCCCCGGTGAAACCTTCAGGGCACGGGGTCTGGCATTGAGTTTCCCTCTGCACATCCACGAAGTCAATTCCGACCAATACATCTACGTAGTCCCCAGGCTGTATGGAGTAAGCTACGGAAGAAAGTTCATCCACTTTAATTGTGAAGGCGACTTTGCCAGGCGGTATTAGGGATATGGGCTTTTCTTGGAGGATTTTCTCCTTAGTGGTGAGCATGCCTGTGGTTATGATATCCCCGCGGTAAATGTCCACAGCCGCCACTTTTCCCCTGATTTTTTCCGGGGAAGAGATGGCATCGGCTGGGACTTCGTTAATGGGCTTGTCCATAATGGTAACGGCATCGGGGACGATAGGTGTACCTGCGGGCAAATCTTGGACGGCTACGATAACTTTGCGGGTTTGGACTTGGGCCGGCTGTTGACCTTGCCGGCTCATTAGGAAAAATACCAGGCATCCTGAGCCTAAGGCTAAGAGTATTCCGATTATCAGCAGAAGTCTTCCCCTCATTAGTTTGACCTCCTGACGAAGTGACGTAGCCTGTTTATGGCCATAGCCAGAATCCCGAAGGCAAGGCCTACAGCTATTGTCAACCAGGCATTGCCTGTCTTAGGTAAAACCTGAGCTCTTCCGGGAGTGGGTGTCGGGGTCGGCCCCATGCTTCTAACCTTTAGGCTTACCCTCACAGTACTTTTACCGTCCAGAAAGACCTTAGTTTCCCCTTCCACCACTGTAAACCCGGACAAAGCGAGTTCTCCCACGCCGTAGCAGAGGCCGTAAAACCTGAACACTCCATTGGAGCTGGTAGCCGTTTGAGCCTTCCACCCATCCCCTTTTAATTCTACCACAATTCCCTGAATTGGTGCACCTGTTTGGGCATCTTGGACATTACCTTCAACGGCGGCAAGGCAAAGAGGCCCCGGCATAGGGGTAGCAGTGGGGGCAGGAACTGGCGTAGAAGTAGGAGTGAAGGTAGGGGTAAAAGGGGGGGTGGGGGTGAAAGTAGCCGTAGGAAGAGGGGGAGGAGGTGGGAATTGGAAAAGCCAAAAAATATAAAGGCTAAGTGCCAGCCACAATTTAAGCATTGTTAACCCCCTTGCGAATTCGCTATCTTTATTTTAGCACCTCAAAGGCCACAGGGCAAGAAAGGCATGGGTGTGCCCCAATTTCCATGGCTTTTCATGCCAACTTTCAGGGAGTGGAAGGGCTATGTGGAATGTGTTCTCACTTTTTACGCTAACATTCAATTTGTTGAACCGCTAAGGACGCAAATGGCGCAAAGTTTTAATTCCTTGTGAATTTTTGCCTCCTTGCCGTTGGGAGATATTCCCAGCCCCCTGTGCAACTTCAAGCCCACTCATTTGGCAGATTAGTTTTTAGTGCCTATAATCAAGCTGTGGATGCACTTTGGGGAATGATTCATGGATTACCGCTGGGAAGCTGGGCTGTGGGTTGGCTTATCATTAAGCCTTTACGGACTTGGGGTTAATTACCTTGCCCCTTTGTGGGCAGCCAGGAAGCCGCAGAGGCCTTGGGCCGAAGGGCTTGAGGAGGCCGCTGTTGGGATTTATTTCCTCGGAATCCCGGCCTTTGCCCTCCTAAGAGGAGCTATCTTACCCCGTTTCATGGGCTTTACTCACCTTGATTGGCTCGGAGGGATTGGGCCCTCAGTCCAGGCAGCTCTGTTCTTTGCCCTGCTCTTTTCTGCCGTTATGCTCCTCTGCCGCCGAGCTCGCTCGGAGGTAGGAGCTAATCACTCAGCTTTGCTTGGCTTCAAACAGGCCATTTACTTCCAAACCCATTGGGCCCTTTACCGGGCCTTTGCTATACCCCTCTTGGGTTTGGCCGGCGGAACTTTGGCAGGGCTGGTCCTGGCCATCGGCGAGTTGTTTCTCTCCCTGCGGGAGAGGCCAGACCCCTCCACTATCTTCCGCCTCGGGGGTTTGGCAGTGGCAACGGGGGTTATTTTCCTTTACTCCCGCAATTTTCTCTACTGCCTTGCGTTCCACTGGCTCTTGCAAGAATTGATGGCGAGGATTAAGAGGTGATTTCTTTCGCTATCGTTTTTAGCGTTGCTTTCCTTACATCCCTACTCTTGACCCCGGTCACCATACCCCTCGGTTTCAAGTGGGGAGCTGTAGATATGCCGGGGGGAAGGAGGGTTCACAAAGGGGTAAAATCACGCTTGGGCGGAATAGCCCTTTTCACTTCCTTTACGCTTGCCGTGACCCTTACGCTCCTCTTACCTCCATCCATAACTCCGCCCCGCAACGACCCCAAGGAGCTCACCAGGCTCACAGGAGTGCTTCTCGGCTCGCTTTTCATGTTTGGGGTAGGGCTACTGGACGATAAATTTGACCTCAAGCCGCTTTTCCACCTTCTGAGCCAGCTCGTAGCCTCTCTAATCGCCATTGCCTTCCTGGTTTTCATTGAGAGGGTCATGAACCCTTTCACTGATCGGCTGGTGATTTTCCCGTTCCCTTTGGTGGTGGCCTTCACCATTTTCTGGATTTCGGGGATGATAAACACAGTGAATTTTCTGGACGGGCTTGACGGACTCGCCGCCGGGGTCGGAGCAATAACTGCGGCTGTTCTAACACTGCATATGTGGAGGGAGGGGCAACTGAGCGTGGTGCCTCTGCCCTTGGCTCTTCTGGGTTCAACCCTGGGGTTTTTGCCCTTTAATTTTCACCCTGCTAAGGTCTTCATGGGAAGCTGCGGCGCCTTCTTCTTAGGCTATGCCCTGGGGACTTTGTCCATAGTGGCTGGGGCTAAGGTTGCCACAATCCTGTTAGTGATGGGTGTTCCCATAATGGACGTGGCCTGGATTATCTTCCAGAGGGTTCGCTTCCGCAGCTCAATCTTCCAAGCCGATAGGCGCCACCTCCACCACCGCTTGCACGACCTCGGCCTCTCCCAGAGGCAAGTAGTCCTGGCCTATTACGGGGTGAGCTTGTTCTTCGGAATCTTGGTCTTCGTCCTGCCAACTCGCCTCTACAAGCTATTGGCCATCCTTCTCCTTTGGCTACTTACCTCAATTGTGCTTTGGCTCCTAACTCTGAAGGGGGTGCAGAAGCCATGATTGGCTTCATAGTCATGGTGGCAAGGAAGGGGGAAGGGAGGATAAGCGAGCTCCTCTCCGAGGCCCGCTTGGCAGCAGCTATTGATGCAGTGGAGAAGGCAAAGGGAGTCGGCTGCTTTGACCCCATAATCGTAGCCACAAATTGGCCGGAGGCAGCGGAGGCTTTCCGGGAAATGGGGGCAGTAGTGGACCTGGACCAAGGGGATTTTCACTTCGGGGGAAGGCTGCTTGCGCTCGTCTCAAAGTATAAGCTTGGCAAAGTCTTTTACACCGGAGCCGCTTCTATCCCGCTGCTTCCCCCCTCGTTTTTAGCCCAGATTGCCTCTTTCTTGGAAGGCGATGGCGTTTTAGTGGCCAATAACCTCTTTTCCAGCGATTGGGTCGGCTTTTCCCCGGCCGAAGCTTTGGGGAAAATCGTCCCGCCTTCTTCCGACAACGATTTGGCCTGGAGGCTCTGGGATGAGGCTGGCCTTAGGCCGATAATCCCTCCCCATTCTACGGCCACAACTTTTGACATAGACACGCCTTCCGACCTCCTAATCCTCAAAGCTTATCCGGGGCTTGAGGGGAAGCTTGCCTCCTTTGTGGAGAAGTTGCCGCTTGGTGCCGAAGTGGTCTGGAAAATTGCTGAAGTCCTCAAGGATGAGGATGCCTTCATTCTGGCTGCAGGGAGGGTTCCGAGCTACGCTTGGGAAAAGCTGGAGAGGGAAGCCCTATGCCGAACGAGGGTGATTAGCGAAGAGCGAGGTATGCGTTCCAGCGGGAGGCTGGCCAGAGGAGAAGTCCGCTCCCTCTTAGGCTACCTTGTAGAAGCCTTAGGGCCGGAGGGGTTCTTCCGAAGGGCAGCGGAAATGGCTAAGGCGGCAATCATTGATACGAGAGTCCTTATGGCCCACCGGGGGATATGGCCACCGGACGAGGAAAGGTTCGCTTCGGATTTGATGGTTCCAGAGGAAATTTCGGACCCATGGCTCAGGGATTTCACCCGAGCGGCTAAGGAGGCTCCAATCCCAGTCCTCTTGGGCGGCCATTCCTTGGTCTGCGGCGGAATCATGGCCCTCGTGGACATAGCCCGCCATCAGGGGCTAAAGGGGAGGAGGACGGAGTCTTTCCCCTGGGATGTAGGCAGTCTGAGCAATCCCTCAGGAGAGGACTTGTAAAGGCCGATCTCAAGGAAATATTGGCCGGGTCTGAGCTCCGAGGGCAAAGGAATTTCATGCACATCAACTACAAATTCGCCGGGAAGCCAGGAAGTGGTTGGAGCATTCCCTCCATCGGGAGGAGAATCGTGGCCGGTTAAGTAACGGCCTCCTTCGTCCAAAAGGTGGGTGAAGACGGTGTAAGAATCGGGGATTCGCTCCCGACATTCCCAGAGCAAAGTTAACTTAAGCTTACCGCCTTCGCGGGCGATTTCGTAGCCTCTGAGGGCAATCCCCCGGCCGAAGAGGATTTCCAATCGGTTGGCAATGGGCGGTGGGGAAAAGAAGCGAGGCCTCCCTTTGATTGAGATTTCCCCAGGGACTGCTTCGCCGTTCAAGGCAAGTTTGTATTTTCCGGGGGGAATCTCCGGAGGTATGGGCAGCTCAACCCATTCCCACCAAGCTTCGCCCTCCACTTCTGCTTTGCCCGATAAGCTCACTTTCCATGTAGTGGCGATTTTGCCGCTTCCGTCAAGCAGGGAAAACTCAACAGGGGCGGGGATGCCAGGCTTCAAGGCCTCCCAATAGCTTTTGAGGAAGAAGGATTGCCCTGGGGCAAGCTCCGGGGGTACCCCTCCGTGCCCCAAGAAGGCTATGTCCACCGATTCAATCCGGCAGGGGAATTGGACCTTAAGTGCGGAAGATGGAGTGGCTTTTGCAGGCTTTACTACTTCTATCGGCCCTAACTTTAGCTCGGTCCCAGCGGGGTTACCCGCTGAATCCAAAACTGGGAGCCGTTCTCCGGAGTTCTCTTCGTAGACCGCAATTGAAACCCAATACCGGCCTGGAATAGTCCCGAGAGGGACAGGTATTGAGAGGAAGACCCAGGAGCGGTTGACCTCGCCCCAAAACGGGGTTCGGAGGTGGCGGTCGTTTAGGAGCCAGCGGTCATCTTGGCTAAGGATGAAGCCTCTTTCATCGCGGAGGTAGCCGGCCACTTTGAGGGTTTCGGCGGTAGGTTGGGCGAGGTGCCAGTAAAGGGCAATCCATACGTTGTGGCCGGGGGCTACAGAAGGCCAATCAGGCGAGAGGGAAACCGGCGCCGGCTCACGCCCTCCCCAATCGGCTTTTTCCAGGATTAAAAGGCCTCCGAACCTAGCCCCAATCTCCTCAGGAGAAGGGGCGAAGGAAAACTGGATTTTCCCCTCCGGAAGCCGATACCGCCAAAGATGGTAGCCGGTAAAGGAAGCTTCCTCCAAAAGTTCGCCATGCTTATCCAGTAGAAGCTTGATTATCCCCCTGGGGTCGGCATCCGATTTGAACCAGTGGACGAGGATAGCCTGCCTTTTCCCTTCGGTAACCTCCGAAAGGGTAGCGGGCAGAGAGTAGGGGTCGGCAAAGAGATAAAAGGCCCTGGCAAAGTTTCCCCGATTGGGGTAAAAGCCGGGCCAATAGAGGTTGAGAGGGAACGGGGCATCGGTAATGATGACATCGGCCGGGGAAGTGTGGGAGTAGAGGTAAGAGGCCAGGGCTCGGGAATCTTCACGGATGAAGGAAGGGGTTCTGGCTTCCTTCCAGAGGCCTGAAACGAAGAGGCCTGTTAGCGCAAGGCCTATTGCCCAGCCAGGCTCCCTCCTCCCCCAAGCCGCAGCACCGACTAAGAGGTAGAGGGCAGGGGAGATGCCAGCGATGTAGCGAGGTTCAAAAGCTCCGCCTTTTTGGAAGAAGGAAAGGTAATAGAGGCTGGCAGGTATTATCAGCCAGCTCAGGAGGAAAAGGGCTTGTTCCCATCGCTTTGAGGCAATGATGGCTAAAGCGCCCAAAAGAGAAAGGGGAACGATGATTTGCGGATACACCCCCCAGGCTGCAATAAGCTCCTTTAGGAAGGAAGGCAGACTGGGGATGGTCAAGTTAAGGTTAGCGTAGCCCAGGGTTTGTTGCAAGGCCCTGGGAAGCTGGGGCAGAAAGATGGCTAAAGCCGTGATTAAGGCTGTGAAGGTTAAGGTTAAGCCCTTAAGCCCCTTCTTCACTGACCAAAAGGCGAGGAAGAAAGCCCAGCCGGCCAGAATCCAAAACGCTGAGTAATGGGTCAGTAGGCTCAGGGCAGCAGCAACTCCGAACCCCACGAACTGCCAAGCCTTCTGCTCCCTTGTTCCCTCCCAAAGCATCGCCGCCGCGGCCAAGAGTAAAGCCACCATAGTGGTGTACATCCTGATTTGTTGGGCCTCAGTGACCCAGAAAGGGGCCAAAGAGAAAGCGGCCATGGCGAGGGCTGCCAAGTTTTGGCCCCCAAGCTTGGCCCCAACCCTGAAGAGGAGTGGCAGGCTGAGGATTCCGAAAGCGAGGGAGAGGAAGCGTAAGAAGAAGGCGAAGGCTTGGTCGTGAGGGAAGCCTTTTTCATCCAGGGTTATGGCCGTTTCAGGGGAAGCCCATCCGCCGAGGCGCATCCAGAAGTGGAGCAGGAAGAAGTAAAGGGGCGGGTGGATATCCAGTTCGCCAGAGCTTGGTATAGCCTTAAGAGGCCTGGAGGCGACGATTATGTTGCGGGCTTCGTCCCACCAGATTGGCTGGGAGGAAAGCCCCCAGAGCCTCAAGGCAAAGCCTATTAGGATTAAGGCAAGAGCGAGCCATTTGCCGTTCATGATTTGTCCCAATCTCTCATTGCGAGGCTTGGAGACTGTTTTGCTTCCCGCCATGGGGGCTTTGCCCCACTGGACCCTCGTTTGCCCACCCCCGTGGGCTGAGGGTTTGCCGGCGTTTAGGGTCCCACTCGCGGGCGGGTTGCTAATGTGGGCAAATCGCCCCCTTCTTAAGGTTCTTGGGGGCACATCCCCCAAACCCCCTGGGAGGGGGCTCCGCCCCCTCCACCCCCGTTTTCCCACCCCCTTGGGCTTTGGGTTTGCCAGCGTTCTGGGCCCCACTCGTGGGCGGGTTGCTAATGTGGGCAAATCGCCCCCTCATTTTATTCTGGGGGCACATCCCCCTGACCCCCTGCCAGGGGGCTTCGCCCCCTGGACTCCCGTTTGCTCACCCTCGTTGGCTGAGGGTTTGCCAGCATTTTGGGTCCCACTCGTGGCGGGTTCGCTAATGTGGGCTACTCGCCCCTTCTTTTTTATTTTGGGGGCACATCCCCCAAACCCCCTGGGAGGGGGCTGCGCCCCCTCCACCCCCGTGGGCTTAGGGTTTGCCAGCGTTCTGGGTCCCACTCGTGGCGGGGTTGCAGGGGATGGCTGCTCGCCACCCACGGCCCCCCGTCATGGGGGTTTCGCCCCTCTGGCCCCCCGTTTTCCCACCCCCGTGGGCTAAGGGTTCGCCAGCGTTTTGGCTCCCACTCGTGGCGGGGTTAACCTCTCCTCCAGAATTTTCCCCCTTCCCTCGCAGGAAGAGAGTGCTGAGAAAGTCAGCAAAGCTGGAGAGGGAAAAGCCAATATAAAGGGATTAAAAGCCCAAAGATAAGGCACTACAGGCAAAACCCTTAGCCTATCTTTTCACCCCAGGCTCCAGAACTGCTCCCAATGACCCAGTCAACAGTCTCACAATCCGTTTGATGTTCACCACTATCGCCGTCATTAACAATTGAATCTTAACACGCCAGCGCCCACGGTAGCGA
>Ga0078972_1002180_pt1 | contig 66703 bp, 49 predicted proteins | sample YelNatPaOPGAMG01_FD_67568 | JGI IMG/M metagenome (GOLD analysis project Ga0078972, IMG submission 67568) | Hot spring thermophilic microbial communities from Obsidian Pool, Yellowstone National Park, USA - OP-RAMG-01 (SPADES assembly) (version 2) | ecosystem: Environmental > Aquatic > Thermal...
GAAATAGAGTTTCTAAAAGAGGTTCGAACAAGAATCAGCAGGATTTTCTACGTGCTTAACAAAGCTGATTATCTAAGCAAGCAGGATAAAAACAAAATATTGGATTTCCTTCGCAGCGTGATTCAAGCACAGGAAAAAGTCCAAGATGACATCAACATTATTCCTGTCTCAGCAAAGCTTGGACTTGCGGCAAGGCTAGAGGACAGCAAAGAAGGCTGGACAAAGAGTGGGATGGATGTGCTTGAAAGATTTCTTATAGAGTTTCTAGCTTATGAGAAAGAAAAAGCACTCGCAGAAGCAATCGCAAAAAAAGCATCAGATATCATCGGAACTGTTCTTCTTGAGATGAGACTATCGCTTCAATCACTCAAACTGCCGATTAATGAACTTGAAGCACGTTTGAATTCTTTGGAAAACAAACTTGCAGAGGCAAATTTACAGAGAATCGCTGAAGGAGATACTCTAGAAGGCGACAAAAAACGGATGATCGCATTTCTTGAGGAACAGGCGGAGCAGCTGCGAAAAAAAGCAAAGAAGCGATTTATGCAGGTCGCCACAGATGCTCTGGAACAAAATCATCTGGACACTGAGGCAGCTCAAAATGCACTTGCAGATGTTATACCTGAGTTTTTTGAACACGAGCTTGGGGAATTGTCCAGGGTATTCGAAGCACAGGTCAGAGAAGTTCTAAACCGCCATCAACAGCGTGCAAACGATCTTATAGAGTCAATACACAAAACAGCCGCAGAGATGTTCGACATTCACTACCAACCACCTGCTAGCAAAGAAGAATTTGAGATAAAGAAACAGCCATACTGGACAACTCATCACTGGCCTGTGTCTATTGGAATACTTCCAGAAGACTTTTGGGACAGACTGCTACCATACAGGATTAGAAAATCACGCGCATTTAGTAGAATGAGGGAACGGATTGAAGTTTTGGTAGCTGAAAATGTCGAAAACGTACGATGGCCTACTTTACAAAACCTTCAGAAGAGCTTCCGCGAATTCAGCGAAAATCTGGATAATCGAATTGAAAGAGCCATCCTAGCAACCAAAGGTGCAATCGAAAACATTTACAAAATGCGCAGAGAACAAGAGGAAACCGTCAAATCGGAATCAGCCAGACTAGAAAATGAGATGGCTAAACTTGAGAAAATAAACAAGATGCTTTTGTCTTACTGCAATACTGCCAACAACGGAGAATGTGGGCAATTCGCGAGTGAAGACAGGTTCAGTCTGCCGAAGTAATCTGAATACTTTGACACGTTTATGGCAGGCATTCCGGGTATGCAGACATAGTTACTATATCTAATTAAGACGAAAGGAGCTACTTGGTGGATAACAACGTATGGCTTACATCTTCGCTTTGGATTGGGCTGGCACTGCTGGCATCTCTTATATCTATACGCGTAGGCATATCGGTTGCTCTTATAGAGATTATAGTTGGTGCATTCGGAGGTAATCTATTCGGACTAACTATAGATCCGTGGGTTACTTATCTTGCAGGTGCAGGATCAATAGTGCTGACGTTTCTGGCGGGCGCCGAAATTGATCCGGAGATAGTGCGAAAACACTTGGTGTCCAGCACAATAATAGGACTTGTAGGTTTCCTTGCACCATTTTTTGGCATAATGGCATATTCTAGATATGTATGCGGCTGGAATTGGCAGCAAGCAGAGATTGCAGGCTTGGCGCTTTCAACCACATCAGTAGCCGTTGTATATGCTGTTATGATAGAAACTGGCTTCAACGAAACAGAGCTGGGCAAAATAATTCTCGCGGCCTGCTTTGTAAACGACCTTGGCACAGTTCTTGCGCTTGGAGTTTTATTTGCAAACTATAACTACTGGCTGGCATTGTTTGTGGTGGCTACAGCAGTAGGAATGTGGGTGCTGCCAAAGTTTGTGCCGTTTTTCTTCAAATCCATAGGCAGCCGAATAAGCGAGCCTGAAACCAAACTCATTCTGCTGGTACTCTTCTTTTTCGGAGGACTAAGCAATATGGCAAAAAGCGAAGCAGTACTACCAGCTTATCTAATAGGCATGGTTATGGCTCCATATCTACTAAAAGAACGAGTATTTGCTCAACGGCTTAGAGTAACTGCATTTACGCTACTCACACCATTCTTCTTTCTGAAAGCCGGCGCACTTATCAAATTTGGAGCTGTGATAACCGGCATTGGGATGATAGCCATATTCCTGGCAATAAAAATGGCTACCAAGTTCGTAGGAATCTGGCCACTTACCAAAAAGTTCCATTTCAGTAACCGTGAAGGAATGTACACTACACTGCTGATGTCAACAGGACTCACATTCGGTAGTATATGCGCATTGTTCGGATTAAATAATAGGATTATCACCCAAGATCAATATACTGCACTGGTTACCGCAGTCATCGGAAGCGCAATAGTACCAACGATTATTGCTCAGCGATGGTTTGAGCCAGAAAGACCAAATAAACAGGAGGAGAGAACAAATGCATAGAAAAATTCTGCACGCTCAGGACGGATCTGAAGGAGCCTTCAAGGCTTTGGTAGAAGCAATAGATATTGCAAAACGATACAACGCCGAGCTTCATACAATTTCAGTGGAAGAAGTACCGCATTATGCAGAGACAATCGGCGAAGTAATTGAAGAAAAAGACTGGAAAGATCACAGGTATCAAGAAGCCATACAAAGAAGCATGGAAATGGCTAAAGAAAAAGGGGTTGAAATACAGCCGCACTTACTTATAGGACATGAAGTAAAAACTATCGTAGAGTTCATTAAAGTGAATAACTTTGATCTGCTCGTTGTAGGCTTTATGGGACATTCGGCAATATATGACCGAATCATGGGAAGCACTTGCCAGAGCTTGGTAAGATTAGCACCCTGTCCAGTTCTTGTAGTGAAATAATTTAATTGCGAGGCAACAAGAGATGTCGAATACAGACGATTCAGCCGCAGTCTTGAGAGGACGCGCTGTAAAGTTTATTGTGCTACTTGGCATAGTAAGCCTGTTTGCTGATGTCACATATGAAGGCGCACGCAGCATTACCGGACCTTTTCTGCTTAGCTTAGGTGCTAGCGCTACAGTAGTTGGCATTACTGCAGGACTAGGTGAGCTGATTGGATATGGACTCAGGTTGGTATCCGGCTACATAAGCGACAGAACAGGTAAATACTGGACAATCACTATAATTGGATATTTCGTGAATCTTATGGCTGTACCTGCTCTCGCATTAGCAGGGCGTTGGGAAATAGCAGCGGCGCTGATAATCGCTGAAAGATTCGGCAAAGCGGTGCGCAATCCCCCACGTGATGCTATGCTCTCACATGCCACAAGTGAAGTTGGGCGCGGATGGGGATTTGGTTTACACGAAGCATTGGATCAAATCGGGGCGGTAATGGGACCACTCGTGGTATCAGCGGTATTGTTTATGAAGGGATCTTATAAGAACGGATTTATTATACTATTGATCCCTGCCGCCATTGCGATAAGCATACTCATTACTGCGCGTATTCTTTATCCAACACCGCGTGATATGGAACGTGAATCAGAAAAACAGCTATTAAACCGAGGCTTTCCAAGAGTTTTTTGGGTCTATCTGCTAGCAGTATCATTCGTTGCAGCAGGATATGCGGATTATCCACTAATCGCATATCACTTCGATAAGGCTTCTACCGTATCAAAAGATTGGATCCCTGTACTCTACGCCATTGCTATGGGTGTTGATGCGCTAGCTGCGTTGGTTTTCGGGCGGCTTTACGACCGTGCAGGGCTTTCGGTATTAGCCGTAGCGATTGTATTATCTGCTTTGTTCGCGCCGTTTGTATTCTTCGGTGGTTTCGGACTTGCAATATTAGGAGTTGCACTATGGGGCATAGGAATGGGTGCACAAGAGTCAATAATGCGGGCTGCCGTTGCCAATATGGTACCAACTGACAAACGCGGGACAGCGTATGGGATATTCAATACTGGATATGGACTTTTCTGGTTTGTAGGTAGTGCGCTAATGGGCTATTTGTATGATATCTCGATTGCGAATTTGGTTGCGTTCTCTATTGCCACACAGATAATTTCTATCCCAATTCTTGTAACTATAAAAAAAGCAGTACCGGCAAAAAGAATGCCGCCTAATTAAATTCTTGCTGCAAGTCATCAAACAAAGTGATTATATGTCCAGTGTAAACCTATTAGTATTGACAATATCGCTGGGATTCGGCTTATTGGCTTCGACTGCAGCGTTTCTGATTACGTACAAAGAATGGATGCATCACTATACAGACAAGAAAGAACCTACTAAGCATGGTCTCAAAGTTGCGTTTGTCACTTTCCTCTTCTTCGTAGCGTTGTCAATTCTTGCATCAGTGATAATCAGTCAATTTATACTAAATCAATAAACACTCTTGTTTATTGGAAAGCAAAGCTAAAATGATCACAGTGTTCTGCCCAAAGTGCTATATGGAAAACAGAGCCGAAGACAAGTTCTGCAGGGCATGCGGTGCAAAATTAGACGAACATACTGGAGACTATGTCGAAACTCTAATAGGATTTTCGCTAAATCATCCTGTGCCATCTATCTCGGCAATGGCTGCAGAGACATTGGGTAAAATTGGCGACGTAAGAGCGGTCGAACCACTAATTAAAATCCTCAATTCTTCACAAGAACCAGAACTGCTTGAAGCTGCTACTGAGGCTCTAGGCAATCTCAGAGATGGTCGCGCTGTATCATCTCTTCTCAAATTTATGCAGCGCGGCACTGTATCGGCAAGACTGAAAGCGGTTAATGCTATTGAGAAAATTGGTGGATCAAAAGCAGCAGCGGCATTGAAAGAAATTGCAGCAAACGATCCAAGCTCAAATGTGCGAAATGAAGCCAAGTGCGCACTTAGCCGAATGAGCGATTAGACAAAACACTTTATCTCCTTCAATGATCCAAGTTGCGGAAACAATATGCACAGTATACCGAACAATGAAAATTATCAACCATGCATAGGCTAAAACTTGCTACACTATTGTTCGAATGTTATCACCTGAGTATCATAATACAAGCTATCTACTCACGATAAAAGAGGATACTATTTATGTTGCCAAGAGAACGAGTCATTAAAGCGCTTAACCACGAAGAGCCGGATATAGTCCCGTGGGGAGAACACTCAATAGACTATAACATATATGAATGTATACTTGGACGCCAAACCTTCGTACAAGCTAAATTCCGTCATACAAAGGCGATGTGGGAAGGACGGCGGGATGAAGTTGTAGAGAGCTACAAACGGGATATCATAGACCTTGCCGACGCACTGGGCATGGACATCATAATGGCGCCTATGGTTGAACCCAAAGGATATGTCGAGCCAGCGATGGAGCAGCTCGACGAAGAGACATTCAAAGACGCAAACGGTAATCTTTACAGAATTTCGGCAACAACTCATGACCTGATGCCGTACAAGATGAATCCAGACGCATTTAAAGCACCTACCTTAGATGATATTTATCAAAAGATAGACGAGATAGATAGAAATGGCATACCTGTGCCAGATGAATCCTGCTGGGAAGTCGTACGGCACGTTGTAAAAGAACGTAAGTCCACCCATTTCATAATGACTTTTTGGCATGAGATGAGCTGGCCTTCTTTCGGTCAGACAGATGAGGATTTTTATCTGAATCTAGCTCTTCATCCTGAAATGCACGAAGCTATTGCAGAACTGAATGGGAAAACTGCACTGGCTAGCCTAAAGCACATAGCCAATATTGGAGTGGACGGGATAATGACACCGGGAGATATGGGATCGTCAACAGGACCATTGGCAAGTCCAGAGATATACCGAAAATATGTTAAGCCTTGGCACATACAGTATGTGGAAGAACTGCACAAGATGGGATTCTACGTAGTCAAACACTGCTGCGGACACGTATGGGATTTTGTCGAAGATTTTGTTGACATTGGCTATGATGCTTATGAAGGCATACAGGCAAGTGCAGGGATGGATATGAAACTGCTGAAAGAAAGAGTTGGCGATAGGCTAACACTTTGGGGCGGTGTAACTAACGAAAACCTGATACTTGGCAACCCGGATGACGTTCGTGCAGATGCTTACTATGCTATAAAATGGGGTGCGCCAGGAGGCGGATTCATATACGGCGCAAGTCATTCTCTTGCGGTAGGAACAAAACCCGAAAACTTGCTCGCCATGAAAGAATCAAGAGAAAAATGGGGCGTATATCCAATAAGCATATAGCACAGCAGATAAGAACTAAACTATATGAGCTGTACAATTCACTCTGAAATTAAAATGTCTGCAAGCGACAGGCAGGTGCTTAGGAAACTTGCAGGCAGAGCAGCTGAGCTTGCGGCAAGAGAAGAAGAGCAAGAGAAACAGACCCTATGGCGAAAACACAACGCACTTGAAGCGGTACGTCCACTGGTTTTTTGCGACCCTGAAAATGGCTGGAATGAGATAATCCCAAGTGAAAGCCTGGAATGTCAAGGGGAACTTGCTCGCGAATGGGAAATATACCTCAGAAAAGAAATATTCTGGGGAGAAAAGATGAGAGATGACCGTGTTATCATCCCTCATTTCAAGGTTCGCCATATAGCTTCAGAATCAGGATGGGGTGTAGATATACGTCGTATTGGGGGATCGAGTGGTGGTTCATATATAGTTGACGCACCTATCAAAACACCCGATGATATATCGCGCTTGAAGTTTCCAGAGATAACTGTGGACTGGGACGCAACCAACCAATTACTTGAACTTGCGGACAATGTGTTCGGCGACTTGATGCCTGTTAAACTGCATACAGATTGGTGGTGGACACTCGGACTAACGTACGAACTTATGCATCTGCGCGGACTTGAGCAGATGATGATTGACATGGTCGAAGCACCGGACAACATTCATAAAATGATGCGCATACTTCGTGATGGCACAATCGCCAAACTCGACTATTTGGAAACTAATGGGCTACTCTGCCTAAATAACGACGGAGACTACGTGGGATCGGGCGGGTTCGGATGGAGTAACGAACTTCCACAACCCGACTTTTCCGGTCAAGTACGTACGATAGATATGTGGGGATTTGCTGAGAGCCAGGAAACTGTCAGTGTATCACCGACAATGTTCGAAGAGTTTGTGTTTCAATATCAACTCCCCATATTATCAAGGTTCGGGCTAAACTGCTACGGATGCTGCGAACCGCTGGATACAAGAATTCACATAATAAAGCGCATACCAAGACTTAGACGAGTTTCGGTTTCGCCATGGTCAAATGTTGAGACGATGGCAGAGGCACTAGGCGACAAATATATATTCTCAATGAAACCAAACCCTGCCGATCTTGCAGCACCAACATTCGATGAGAACCGGATACGTGAAGGACTGCGAAGAGCACTCGAGAAAACACGTGGATGCCGAGTAGAAATAATAATGAAAGACTGCCATACCATCAATCATGATCCAAACAGAGTTATAATATGGACTCAAATCGCGCTTGAAGAAGCTGAGCGTATATGCTAATACCTACTACGAGCTAGAATTTTGCCCCTTAGATTAACCGCTATATGCCACTTTACACTTCACCACATCGCGTCTAAACTTTCCATGTTGCAAAACACATTTGCCGACTAGTGGAGAATGCCTAATTATGCGTAAATTAATGCCGATAATACTACTAGCATTTGCACTTGCGGTTGGGACATGGTTTGGACATGGTCCTAAGCAGCATAGCCCACCGCTTAGAAATGCGCTTCGCATAGATTTTATTGACGTTGGTCAGGGCGACAGTATCTTTATCCAAACGCCGGATGGAGCAAGCGCTCTGATTGACGCAGGGGAGGATGAGTACGGAGCTAAAGTGGTAGCTCATCTAAGGAAAGCCGGGGTGCGAAAGCTGAACCTGGTTATTATGAGTCACCCACACAGCGATCATATAGGCGGCATGCGGTCGGTATTACAAACTTTTTCTGTTGGCAGCGTGCTAGACAGCGGATATGCACATGGCAGTGCTTTGCAGAGATCAATTCTAGGAATCATAAAGAAAAAGAATATTCCTTTTGCTCAAGCGAAAACTGGATTGGTGAAATCGCTGGGAAGCAAAGCTAGAATTGAGATTCTTGCACCAACCAAGCCGCTCATGAATGGAACAAGATCTGATGCAAACAATAACTCTGTTATCTGCAGAGTTGTCTACGGCGGCGTGCGTATACTGTTGATGGGTGATGCTGAGCATGAAGAACAAGGCAGATTGTTAGCCAGTGGAATTGATCTGGAAAGTCAGGTGCTTAAGGTATCACACCATGGCTCTGATGATGGCACAAGCCTTGAACTCATTCGATTAGTAAAGCCTGAATACGCAATAATCTCTGTGGGAGCTGGAAATGAATACGGACACCCACACAAATCGGTGCTTAAAATGCTTGCAACTGAGCGCACTGGCGCCAAGATTTATAGAACTGATCTGAACGGCACTATAACAATTTTCACTGATGGAAGATTAATCTCGGTAGAGACCGAAAAATGAGCCAAATACGCGCAGTAATAGATAGATTTGAGGGAAAAATGGCTGTTCTTATAGCCGAAGAAGATGGCGAACGGATTATATTGCCGGCAAGGTTTCTGCCGGACAAGTGTTCAGAAGGAGATGTGGTGGATATCACGTTTGCGATAAACAAAGAGGCTTCAGAAAAAGCCAAGAGCGAGGTTCAAGACTTGATAGATAAACTAAGCGGAGAGGCAGATTAGCAAATTTATCTTGGTCACCGTGTAAAAAGAGAGGCATGCGATGCAGCAAATGACAGACTTCTATTCTGCAGAACAAAAAGAAAGAATTGCCGCACTAAAAGCGGTGGTTGTGATTGGAGCATCCACTGGAGGTCCAACGGCTCTATCTCAAATATTGCCCAAATTCCCACGCGGCTTTCCAGCAGCGTTCATAATAGTCCAACATATGCAGCCCGGGTTTATCAAACTGGTCGCGCGCCATATCGACAGCATCTCAGAGCTGGACATAGATGAAGTCCAAGAAGCAAGAACAATTCTGCCAGGCACTGCACTTTTTACACCTGTCAACTGTGACATACAGATAGAGAAAAACGTTGAATCATCGCAGCCAATCTACACACTAATTATAAGAGAAATTGGTAAATCCTTTGAAGAGATGCATAAACGCATTGACAATGCAATGATAGCCGCCGCAAGACAGTTTGGAAGACGAACAATAGGAATAATCCTAACTGGCGTAGGGAATATGGGATGCGCTGGCATGAAAGAGATACATGATCAAGGTGGCATAACCATAGCTCAAGACGGACTATCCAGCGTGGTTTTCGATATGCCAAAAGCCTCCATAGAAGCTGGTGTAGTTGACGAAGTTCTACCGCTTTGGAACATCGCCGACAGAGTTATAGAACTAGTAGGAGAACTCTGATGCATGCATTCTATAACAAAAGACTTGGTGACATACTTGTTTTAGCAGGGCTCGTTACGGAGCAGCAGCTAAACTGGGCACTCGAGCAACAAGAACAAACATATAAGCGCCTAGGAGAAATACTCATTGAAGCCGGTTGGGTAACTGAAGACGATATAGCAGAGGCTCGAGCACTGCAATTGGATATGTCTCATGTCCTGCTTGGCGATTATCCGATAGATGCAGAAATAGTAAAACTAGTTCCTGAGTCGGTGGCGCGAACATACAAGATGGTGCCAGTAAGCGGAACTGACGGCAGACTTGCTGTCGCCATGGCGAACCCACTGGACGTAGAAGCCATTGACGCAGCACAGAGAGTGACAAGAAAACGCATAGAGCCGCTGTTAGCCAGTGAAAGCAGAATAGCAGAAATGCTGGATAAGCTCTATGGCTCAATTGGCAGCTCAGACATAACAGCCTCGATGCAGGAAGCCGCCAGTGAAGCAGACGTGCAGGTGAAAGAGGAAATCACAGATATAGACCTCGGCGAGATAAAACGCCAAAGCGAAGAAGCGCCAATCGTTCGCACAGTAAGCCTTATGCTGCAGGAAGCAGTCAAAAGGCGTGCAAGTGACATCCATTTGGAACCTAGAGAAACCCATATGGAAGTGCGCTATAGAATAGACGGCGTCCTGCACCACATAAGAAATATCCCTAAGTCACTGCAGGCAGCAGTAGTATCAAGAATCAAGGTTATGGCTGATCTTGATATAGCTGAGAGACGCCTGCCACAGGATGGACGGGTTGGACTAAGAATACTGAAACGAAATATTGATCTTAGAGTCTCTACTCTGCCTGTGAACTATGGAGAACGCGTAGTTCTTAGAGTACTGGATAAATCAGGGCAGTACTATAATCTTGACCAACTAGGATTCAGCGAAAGAGAACAAAAGCTGTTTGAAGAGCTAATCTCAAAACCTTATGGTATAATACTTGTAACGGGTCCTACAGGAAGCGGAAAGTCTACCACGCTTTATTCAGCCCTGCTCAAACTGAAATCGCCAGAGACAAACATAATGACCTGTGAGGATCCTATCGAGTATGAACTGGAGGGAATAAATCAGTCTGCCATTAACGTCAAGGCAGGACTGACATTCGCGGCACAGCTTCGCGCGATACTTCGACAAGACCCTGACATAGTACTGGTTGGCGAGATTCGAGATATAGAAACTGCAGATATCGCTTTCAGAGCCGCAATGACAGGTCACTTAGTCCTTTCAACGCTCCACTGCAACGATGCTGCAAGTGCCATTACCAGACTTACTGATATGGGAGTTGAACCATTCCTTATAAGCTCGTCCGTTATAGGAGTACTTGCGCAGCGACTAGTAAGAATGATATGTCCTCGCTGCAAAGCTCCTTATAGCCCAGGAATAGAAGAACTTGCACCATTGGGACTGGCAGATAGGTATGGCGAAATCGAGTTCTTCAAAGGTGAAGGATGTGGTTACTGTGATGGCACTGGATACAAAGGACGAGTAGGAGTTTTCGAAGTGATGCCTGTAGGCGAAAATATGCGAAGACTCATTCTGACAAAGCCTTCAGGTACCGAGGTCAAAGAACTTGCACTAAAAGCCGGCATGGTCACAATGAAGCAGAACGCAATTGAAAAACTCCTTGCGGGGATAACAACATCATCAGAAGTAAGCAAGAAGGTATTTGTAGGCGAAGATATTGAATAATCATAATTATGGAACTGCTTGGACTGACCAGAGCTGAGTTGGAAAAACTGGCTGAAACGCTAGGCGAGAAACCCTACCGAGGCCGACAACTAGCTGAATGGATCTACAAAAAAGGTGCAGATAGATTCGAGGCAATGACAAACCTACCTGCATCTTTTCGCACAAAACTAGCTCAAGAGGCAGCATTAACACATGCAGAAGTAATAGCTCGAAGAGCGGCATCAGATGGCACAGCTAAATTCGCCCTGCGACTCGCTGATTATAACATCATAGAATGCGTATTTCTCCCCTACCCCGATCGCATAACCGCCTGCGTATCTACCCAAGTTGGCTGCGCCGCAGGCTGCAGTTTCTGCGCAACAGCCGAAACAGGATTTGTGCGCAACCTCACAGTCGGCGAAATTGTAGATCAGGTCATTACTATACAGAAAGAAACCGTATGCAGAGTTACAAACGTTGTTTTTATGGGGATGGGCGAGCCGCTCCTAAATTACGAAAACGTTCTTAGGGCGCTACATATCCTAAACAAAGAAATAGGCATAGGCATGCGCAAAATGACGATCTCTACAGTTGGCATAACGCCGCGAATACGTATGCTTGCAGAAGAAAAACTTCAAGTAACCCTAGCAGTATCGCTTCATGCACCAACTCAACAGCTCAGAGAAAAGATTATCCCTTACGCCAAACGATATCCGCTTAAAGAACTCATCCAAGTCTGTCGAGAATATTCAGAAATAACCGGAAGACGAGTAACTTACGAATATCTGCTCATCGCAGGGATAAATGACAGTCCGAAACACGCAGAGAAATTGGCGACTCTTATCGGCGGAACACTTTCAAACGTAAACTTGATACCTTATAACTTGGTCGAAGGCAAAGGGTTCAAAAGACCCGACGAAAGAACTGTTGAAGCTTTCAAAGCGGTGCTAGAACGCCGTGGTATTGAAGCCGTAGAACGAGAAGAACGTGGACACTCTGCTGCTGCAGCTTGTGGGCAATTAAAAGGAAGTATGATACAAAAACGACGATAATCCACTGGTTACCCACAAACTAATTTATCTTTTTGAACAACTCTTCAATGCGCTTTGGTGAATAAACAGGAAACTGCATCCCAGGTCCGCTTAACGTCACACTGAATCTGCCGCCTTCGCGATCACCTGATATCTCCATATTGTAGTAGGCAACTTTTCTCCCAGCCTGCACTTCATATTCGTTACTGCGCACACGCAGAACAAACCCAGCTATCAGCATCGGGTCCGATGGAATCTCCCAGTACCTACGTTTAGCCGCGTATTCAGGATCATCTAGATTATCGTAACCCAGGTCACGCGCACGATTGCGCTCAGCAAAAATTGCGGAAAGCGCTTCAAGATTGAATACTGCCAATGGTAAGCCTGTATCACTGCGAGCCTGAGCTTTACCCTGCGGCGTAAGAGAATCGTAGAACGCCCAGAGCTGCCTATCGTCGCCAGAAAATGGCATACCAAGACAACTTAATCTTCGAGACTGAGTTATCCATTCCATCTGTGCCTGTTCGTCGTAATTGGCAAGAGGCGTAACATCATCAAGCATAGCGCCACTGCCATCAACAAGCTCCTGTAAACGATTCAACAAACTTTCGGGAATAAGTTTTGACTGGCATCCTATCCAGTCTCGATCTCTTCCGATAATAATCCCCGACTCAGAATCCAGCTTCCAAGCAATATGCCAATTGGCGAAAAGTGCTGAGCTTAAAGGAACATCCTTAACAAAATGGCTCTCGGTGTTAGCCTCGTACTTATGGCTGTGGTAGTCCTCAAAAACAATAGCACAACCCGCAGCCTTAGCTATAGCTACAGCAAGATCGGCATATGTAAGCGGCTTCTTGTCTTTCGGCATCTCTAGTGAAATCTTCTTTTTCCAAAAATCGCCCGAGAAATCCGACTGCTCAACATCCGGAAGCTTAGGCATTTCAGGCGGATTAGACAGACCTGTGTCTTTAGCTCTTCTAACCAAACTTGCCAGCGTATCTATGCTGTAGCCGCTGAATGGCACTTGCCCGGAGACATTTATATACACAGACGGCACGCTGTTTATATCTCTGCTCGACGATCCTACCCCGCTTGCGGCGATTGTAATAACAGCCGCTGAGTAATCATCCTGTGTAGGAATACTCCATTCCTCGCTGTAAGGAAGACTATTAGCATAGCTATTCTGCCAAGACGCGCGCAGAAAATCAGATATAGCAGATTTCATCACACCAGATGACTCACTGAGTTTAAGATGAACCCGCTCGCCGGCAAGTACCCTATCTCTCACATCAACCCCAAGAAGTGAAATGAGCCTAGAGACCTCCTTCGCGAATGAATCGGCAAGCATCTTTCTTGACCAAATATCATTTTTAGGAATATCGAATGCTGACTGAGAAATATCTTTAAACCTAGCAGCCGCGTCCCAGTTCCATTTGGCAATCTCGAATGCTGCTTTACGCCGGGCTGAAAAATAGTCCGATATCGCACGCTCAGTCTTCTTGTCGCGCCAGATGCGATACACTTTCTTATCACCCGCCGTCTCGCTTGAGAATATCAGATGTGCACTTTCCGCTATCGCTTTTAGAAGCTTACCCAAAGGCACATCCTTTGCGCAAACTACAACGGGTATGTCGCGCACAGCCCAATCTTTACTATTGCTGCCAGCATATACACGCACACCCGTTTTCTCGCTGATTTCTTCTAGAACTTTATGAAGCCTGGCATCGGTAGACTCGATTGTAATAAGCTGCTCCAATCTAGGATCTGCCACATCTTCACCAAATGAGGGCATTGAGATTAAAGCCAGAACTAATAAGACAACGAATGAAAACATGCGAAAAAGCATTAAAAACCCCATCCCGACCACTGATCGCAAAGATTGTGCAACTTTTGTAATAACTACTGACCCACACACAACACAATCCTGTATATTTTCGTCAAATAAAACCTTTTATCCTGCATCCAAGTCTTGACAACATCTATCAAGAGTGTACGATTAATGTAGCAAAACAAAGAATCAATCATCAGGTATGTAACACTGTATGGAAGCGAATAATCTAGACCCCACAAACTATATTGATAATCTCTACCAAGAAATTGTTCCGCCCATGCCAGACCTTAATTTGCATAGCATTCTCACCTGGCAGAACAATCTCAGAAACACGCTTGTAAACCTACTTGGCGGCTTCCCAAAAGAAAAATGTGCGCTAGACCCAAGAGAAGACAAGCCTATCCATCTTGATGGCTATTCACGCCAGAAAATACAATTTACCAGCAGAAATGGTTTGGATGTAACGGCCTATCTACTCAAACCAGCAGACTATAATCCTGACAACGCGCTAATCATCTGCGTGCACGGCCATGGTTGTGGCGCTTACTCCGTAATTGGACTGGAAGCTGATGGCAGTCCTCGTATTATACAAAACCCACACAGAGACTTTGCACTTCAATGTGTACGCCGCGGATATGCCGCGTTGGCAATAGATCAAGTCTGTTTCGGCACACGCAGAGAACATATCGCACGAGAAAAAAGCTTGGAACATAACTCCTGCAGTCCAATTGCAGGCGCCGCTCTTTTACTTGGGCAAACGGCGATTGGATGGCGTGTTTATGACATAATGCGCACAATAGACTACGTAGAAACTAGAGACGACTTAAACCCAGAGCGAATAGGAATTATGGGACTGTCTGGCGGCGGAACTGCAGCACTGTACACCGCGGCACTTGAACCAAGAATAAAAGCATCAGTGATAAGCGGTGCATTCTGCTCGTTCAAAGAGTCTATTATGGCAATGGAACACTGCATATGCAACTATGTGCCTGGAATACTTGAACATGCGGAAATGTGGCATATCGCCGGACTCATTGCGCCGCGCGGATTGTTCATCGAGACTGGAACCCAAGACCCCATATTCCCAACCAATGGCGTGCTATACGCATACAACAAAGCCAAGCAGATATATGAAGCTTTTGCCGCCGAAAATATGATTGGGATAGAGGTGTTCGATGGTGATCACTTCTTCTATGGCGGCGCTTGTTTTGATTTTTTGTTACAAGTGCTGTGAGACAATATATAAAACAAAGACTGTACAAAGGAGCATTAATTTGACACCCAGGGAAAGAGTTCGGCAAGCTATAAAACGTGCAAAGCCAGATCGAGTCCCGAAGGATATAGGACTGACACCTGCTGTCATAGAGACCATGAAGTGCAAGACAGGGATAGAAACGCCGGAGGAGTTCTTTAACACAGAATCGCGTAACCTCCACATCGCACCAATGAAAGAGCTACCTGACTTCTCAGAGTACCTTAAGAAAATGCCTCCCGGAACTAAGATAGTTTCCGACTACGGCATCGCCCATCTGCCAGGAGAGTTCTACCACTTTGCGCGAAGTATATTCCCGATGGCTGATTTCACAGACGTGCAGCAAGTAAAAGAATACCCATGGCCAGATTATCAATCTGATTATCGCTATGTGCACTTGGCGGATGAAGCAAAAAAATTAGCCGAACAAGGATATTGGATTATCGGATGGGCTGGACATATTTTCGAAACTGCTTGGCAGCTTACAGGATATGAGAAATTCATGGAGTATCTGTTTACCAAACCAGATTTCGTTGCCGAGATACTCGATCGTATAACTGCCAACAATATAATTCAGGCTAGATGGATGGCCAAAGCAGGAGCTGACATGCTGTCAATCGGCGATGACGTAGCAATGCAGGACAGAATGATGATGAGCCCAGCTACATGGCGCGAATGGTTCAAACCAAGACATGCGGCAGTTATAAAGGCGGCGAAAGAAATCAAACCGGATATCGAGGTCTGGTATCACAGCGACGGTAATGTTGAACCAATAATCGAAGACTTGATTGAGATTGGACTCACGGTGCTAAATCCAGTACAGCCCGAGTGCATGGATGTTTATTATATAAAGCGTAAATACGGGGATAGATTAGCGTTCTGGGGAACAATAGGAACACAGACAGTTATGCCGTTCGGAACTCCAAACGACGTAAAACAAAAAGTTAAAGAGATGATTGAGCTTTTTGCACCGGGATTGATAATTGCACCTACTCACGTCATAGAGCCGGATGTACCATGGGAAAACCTTGTTGCTTTCAAAGAAGCAATCGAAGAATATGGAAGGCTACATTAGCACTATGCGCTTGAGTGCAGAGCTAGTAAGCACCAAGTTCCATAAGTCGGTTAATTAGAGTGCGTGCATTTCGAACTGCATAGCCGCCAACGTCGTTGTTAAAATATACGTAAACATCACGACCAGAAGAAGCTGAATCAGACACAACTTCTGCGAGAGAAGCCAAAAAATCGTCCGAATATGAGCTTGAGTAATCCGACGCAGGTCCATGCAGACGAAAATAAGCAATCCTGCCCGGGTACTGAACGAGCACGTCTCGCTTTCCATAATCATGCGCCACCATACAGCCTTTTGCCGCGGCTATTTCTATGAAAGAATCGGTAAACCAAGAGTCATGTCTAAACTCGAAAGCAAGCAAGCTCAACTTCGCTGGCACAGAATCCAAAAACTTCTTCAGCAGATCTTCATCCGCACGCAGACTAGGTGGGCACTGAACAAGCACTGGCCCAAGCTTATCGCCAAAACCGGAGAGGCTCTCGGCAAAGTTCTTCATTGGCTCACACGTCGATTCAAGCCGCTGAATATGGGTAACAACACGAGGGCATTTAACGGCAAACTTGAAATATTCTGGTGTATCCTGATACCATTTTTCGACGTATTTGGGATTAAGCGAGCGATAAAAGCTAGCGTTGATTTCTACAGTGTGGAACTCTTTGGCATAATATTCAAGATAATGTGAAGAACTAACCCCTGCCGGATATAAAACTTCTCTCCAATGGTTGTAAGAAAACCCCGAGGTTCCTACCCATACACTCACAGCTAGTCACATCCTTTTTTAGAAAATGCCTATCAAACTACCAGCTGTTTGGTTTTAGGTATTCAGCCAATTTACAAACTTATAATAGCACACTCCAACCGATTATTCAGCCCCAGAACTTTCGATCCAGGCTTCGATATTGGATGGCTTCAGCTACATGAGGAATGCCTATCTCTGGTTCGCCAGCAAGATCTGCTATAGTACGCGACAGCTTAAGTATCCGATCATAAGCTCGCGCCGATAGATTCAACTGCGTTATTGCCGATCTAAGCAGGTCACGCACTTCATCTGATACTTTGCAAAACTGCCTAAGCTGACGTGATGACATATGAGCATTGCAGTAGATACCAGTACCAGCGAATCTAGCGACCTGAAGTTGGCGCGCCTTTGTTACACGCTGCCTGATAGAAGCAGAAGACTCACCAGAGCTCTGACCTATAAGCTCCTCGTGTCTGAGTCTTGGAACTTCTATATGAATATCTATGCGATCAAGCAAAGGTCCAGATATACGCTGAAGATATCGCTGTATAACGTGAGGAGAACAGGTGCATGGTTTGACATGATCATTATAATAGCCACACGGACAAGGGTTCATCGCAGCAACCATCATAAATCGCGCAGGATAGGTAAGAGAAGCCTGAGCGCGGGATATTGTTACTTTTCCATCCTCAAGCGGCTGCCTCATAACTTCAAGCACATCTCGACGAAACTCGGGCAGTTCATCAAGAAACAGCACACCATGATGTGCAAGACTTACCTCACCAGGACGAGGATAGGCTCCGCCGCCAGTCAAACCTGCATTGGAGATAGTATGGTGGGGCGATCTAAAAGCTCGACGCGTGACCAAAGCCTCATTTGAGTTAAGCAGCCCAGAAACGCTGTAAAGCTTTGTTGTCTCAAGTGCCTCTTCTACTGAAAGCGGAGGCAAAATAGTTGGGATGCGTCTTGCAAGCATAGTTTTGCCGCTTCCAGGAGGACCAATCATAACTACATTATGCCCACCAGCCGCTGCGACTTCCAGCGCTCTCTTTACATGCTCCTGTCCTTTTACATCGTTGAAATCAACGTCGTAACTCGGATCTTCAAGCGCGGCAAATTCACTTGAGTCAACTACCGCCGGCAGCATCGAGGCGGGTTCATTTAAAAACTGCACCACCTCTTCCAACGAAGTGACAGGATAAACTTCTATTTCGCCGACTATCGCAGCTTCTTTGACATTGTGCGAAGGCACTATTAGCCTTTTTATCTTAAGATCGCGTGCGTTCAGAGCGATGGGAAGCACACCGGAAACTGATCGCACACCACCATCAAGAGAGAGTTCGCCGATAATCACAGAATCTCCAAGCAACTCAGGATCTATCTGTCCCATTGCGGCTAAGATGCCTACAGCTATAGGCAAATCAAAAGAAGGACCTTCTTTGCGCACATCGGCCGGAGCTAGATTTATGGTAATTCGTCTAGCGGGGAAATCTAATCCTGAGTTTTTTATAGCGGCACGTACACGCTCACGTGATTCCTGAACAGCAGTATCGGGCAATCCTACAATATCAAACCTTGGAAGTCCGCCCGATATATCAACTTCCACTTCAACTAGATAAGCATCTATGCCGAGGACTGCACTCGAGTTGACACGAGATAGCATACCTGCCCAGCCTCCATTGGGATTCGGCACATCGGCTAACCGCTTCTAACCGATACGCCTGCACCAGCCAAGCAGATCTGCCGACCAACCGAGCTCATTATAACCACACGCCGAAAACGGTGTCAATCGAAATTTGCAAAACCAACCTATGTACCAAAAGAATCTTCACTGCAGCTTCACAAACATATCGCGAAATTCAAATGAAGCAGGGGCATTCAGTTTACCAGAAACATCGTCGAAGCCTAATCGCATCACAACCCAGTCGTTATTCAAATTTGTGCGCCCAGATGCCGGTGTAACACCTTTTTCAGCAGCAGCTGGCCATTGCTTATGCACAGAAGCAAGCTCTTCATCGGTGAAGCGATGATTGCCTACACCCATATACTGAGGTCCATTTTTCGGATAAACCCAAGGGCCTGGCACATAACGCGGAGCACGCTCAATATAAGTAACATCCAGATCCGGGAGAGAATGCACAGCAGCAAATAAGCAAAGCGGACACATCAAAACGCAAATGCAAACCGAAACAACCGTAGTGCTAAACCAACTCTTCATAAGAAATCTCTCCTTCCATAGCATATATTAATAATAAAAGTCCTTGACCTTCCAAAACAACAGGTCTATGATTCTATCGTGAAATTATTCATAATCAATCATCAATCATTCTAGTTTTACAACAAGTGTGCGAAAATAGAAGCTGTAATAGATAGATAGTGTACGCAATGCGAAGCTTGATAAAGAAATTATCATAGCCGAAGATAGATCCACCGATGACATGAAGGTTTTCGCTGACAAAACATAGAAGTCATACGAAAAAGAAAGGGGTAACTAATCTTGAAGAAGCTGCTCATAATTATGCTGACACTTTTGATGTGCGGTATGGCTTTTGGCGCGGCGCCAACACTGAAAATACGCACACTGAAGCTGCTCGTTGTAATATACAGAGGAGAGGAAGGCTCGAACCAGTATATAGACGACAAGTCGCTTGAAGGATTGAAGAAAGGCTTGGAACTGGGTAGGCTATTCTATTTCAGAAACAGTGGCTGCAGACTGAACCTAGACTTCAACTATATGGTCATAAACACCATTGCACCTGATAACTCAGGTCCAACCTACGATAACATCGTAAAAGACCTAAGAACGCGAGGCGTAAAAGACAACCAATACGACGGCATATACAGCACCGGACTTAACTTTTCGGGAAACTTTGGGGGATTTCAGATATTTGGAAATACCGGAGCTTCATTCTCAGGCGCTCAGCGCGGAGGCCCGCTCGGCACGTTCCCCGGCAAAGACCCGGATACATGGTATGATGAAGGATGGTTCTTTGTGCATGAGTTTCAACATGCACTTGACTCTCCTATATGTGAGTCATCTGGTCATCCTGAGATGCTGTCCGATCATCCCTATTCCGACTCTTGGGCAAAATATTTTACTTACGGGCATCACGCGGGACAACACTGGGACTGGGTAGCGCACTGCCTATCGAGTTTCAAAGACTACCTGGGTGTTAAAGGCGTAACCGACACCGTGTATGAAGTAGTTGACGCCGATGGTGATGGTATGCCAGATAATGACCAGCGCCTGCCAATAGATGAGAAACGGTTCGGCTCTGACCCTACCAAAAAAGACACCGATGGAGATGGCCTGACAGATCTGCAAGAATTCACAGCCGATATCTACTGGGGAAGTAATCCACGCAAAAAAGACACTGATGGCGATGGAATACCCGACGGCAAAGATCTTAATCCAACAGTAGCACTCGCACCAACAGTGGCTTACTCAGATAAAAATCCTGTGGTTGACGGTAAGCTGGACACTTGTTACAAACAGCTTACTTTCGGCACATATATGGATAACAACCCTGAACTTGCAGCAGCTAGAATGTACGCATGCTGGAATGAAGATTCATTGAGCTTGTTTGTAAAGTCGAAAATAAAATGCAATCTCAGCCTTTATGTGGATACCAGTGCAAAGAATGGTTTTTGGGAGGGCGGAGATACTTATCTTATAAATGTAAAATCAGACGGCACAGTTGAATTCAGCGGGCTTGGGCTTTCTGGAGCAGTGCCAGGTGCAAAAGCAGCATGGGGAGCAGATGGACTTGAGGTAACTATACCTGCATTGATAGGACAAGGCGTCTCAGGCGAGATAAATTTCGGTGGCAAACGCAGACCTGAGGATACAACCGATGGTATGGTGCTTCTTGATGGGAGATGGATAAGCTTCAACCTGATTCTCGACGCCAATGCCAGCCGCGCGCTCATCACACCACAGTGGAGTATGTTCGACACTAAACTTGTAAAATCTCCAAGCGATCCACCACGACCCAGTCTTCGGTTCACAAAAAACATTCTTAATCCGAAAAAACCGGTGGTCAAAGTAACTGGTGTAGGACCAAAGGATGAGGTTACTATAATTGATGCGAACGGGAAAGTCCTGGGCCGGCGAATGGGCAGTGGCGATATTGACCTTACAGGCAAACTCAAATCGGGAAGCGACGAAAAGAGCGGAGCAAATACACTCTACGCTGTATGCAAAGGGAGAAAATCTGCTCCGAAGACTATAATCCTCGACACATCAGCTATCACGCCTAAACTCATTCACCAGACAGGTTCAAGTATAATCAACATTATTGGAGAATCCTATGCAAGAGTGGATCTGTTCGCAACTGGTGGGGAGCTTCAAAGACCACGTGCTGTAGGCACGGTAATACTTGACAAAGATGGAAAGGGACAGTTTGACGTTTCAACCCTAAAACAAGGATTTATCGGCGGCTATTCAGAAGGAATGGCATTCGAAAGAACAACATTCTGGCGTAGCGATAGAGAGATCAAGTTCGACTACCAAGATGGCACCCCTGATCCAAGATTGCCCAGTGAAGGTTTCTGCGTGAGATGGTTGGGATTTATAAATATTCCAAAAGCAGGAACTTACACCTTTTATCTAAGTTCGGATGATGGTGCAAGACTCTGGATAAGACAGAAACTTATTGCAGATAACTGGGGACACCATGACTTGAAAGAAGTTGTAGGTACCGCAGTACTAGAAGAAGGCGAATATCCTATAAGGGTAGATTTCTTCGAAGAGTATGGCTGGGCTGCAGTTCATTTGGAATGGTCTGGTCCTGGCATAGAGAGAACGCATTCACTACCTGTAACACCTCTGCCGTCTTCAATGACTACACCTACTCTTTACGCTAAGCTGATAGACAAGGCAGGAAACTTCTCGAACTTTTCTGAGAAGATATCCGTGCCTCTTTAGAAAAATATTTATATAAAAGTGATAACGACGTCGAGTGCGATACTTCGACGCCGTTATTTTTTCACATCTTATAGTAGAAAACAATCTATATTCTTATCCGATACCTCCTGGTAACTTTTACGCTACGCGGTTCACCATTCTGCACAGCAGGCTTATACAACATCTTGGAAGCAGCATCTCTAACTGCCTTGTCTATAGCAGGGATACCCGAAGACTCAATAATCTCAACATCTTCGACCTTGCCTTCTTTGTTCACAATGTAACTCACCTTCACAACATAATCGCCTGGCTCGTCTATTGATGGAATTTTCGGCTGACTATCACGCACTAGTTCCGGTTCTTGGCGATCAGCAAGCTTGGAAACGAAAGGTGCTTTGCATTCGTTACACACAGTGCGAGGCTCGGAACCGTCCTTAAACAACCGCGTAACTTTCTTTTCACAGTATGGTCCAGGAAGCATCCCGGAAACTGCACAAACAGTGACACTGACCATCTTTGGCTCAGGCGGATCTACGTGAACTTGAGGATTTACAGGGGTAGGATCGTTACCACTGCCAGCTATCGGATTTTTTACTGGCTCCGGTGGACCCTGCCCTGCTCCACTTCCAGAGCCTGAGCCTGTGCCGTTATCTGCACCTGGAACAGTGCCGGCCCCGCTGTTTCCACTCGGAACACTGCCCAAATCCTGTCCGTTAGGCGAAGCAACTCCACTCAACGGACCACCCGGATTACCTGGGTCAACATTGTTATGTACAACCTGTATAGGTTTACGCCCATCAGTAGCCGATCCAACACGATTAGGCAGTTTCTTAGCCTGCTCACTGTTCACCATAGCGTGAACAGGAGGGACATAAGGAACATCTGGCGGCGGGGTATCAATCTTAGGCTTGCTAACTTGCTCAGGCTTTGATTTACCCGATTCTACACTGATCTTCTCCGTAGCCGGCGCAAGATCAACTTTAACGATCTTCAGGCTCTCAACCTCGATAGGTTTAGCCGCACTAGTCTTGCCAACCAAACCCAGCAGCCCAAGATGGATAACTATCGAACCAATAATGGCATATGTAAGAATCCGGTCGCGCATAATAAGACCGTGCCTATCACGTTAAACAAGGGATTTTATCCCGAACGATCTCCCTTCGGCTCAGTAGCTATAGTAAGAAGTTCAGCACCTGCACGCTTTGCCTCGTCAGCAAGGGCTATACCTTTTTCCCAAGATTGCCTCCGGTCGCAGTTTATAACTACAACAAGCTTGGGGTTTTCAGCAAGCCTAGACTGAATCTCAGGATATATCTGAGAAAAAGTCACTTTCTTCTTGTCTATATAGTAGGTGCCGTCAGCCGTAAGCGTAAGCACCACCTTGACCATAGGCCTATCCTTGGCAGCCTTCGATTTAGGAAGATTGACTGGCATACCTTTCATCGTGGTCATCGCCAAAGACGCAATCATAAAGAAGACCAGCAGAAAGAAGATCGTATCTATCATAGGAATAATCTCGATACGAGCCTTCTTAGGCTGAAAGCGACTTAACCTCATGATGTCCACCTTCCTCCTCTAATATATCGGAAAACACGTTCACAATCTGTGTGGCACGCAGTTCTATCTGCTCGATTATGTGTTTTACTCGCTCGTTGAAATAGTTGTAAGCAATGAGTGTTGCTATAGCTATAGCAAGACCTGTAGCAGTAGCAATTAGGGCTTCGGCTACACCACCAGTCACAGCAGTAGGAGTACTCAATCCCTGCTTAGTAGATATCACATGGAATGAACGAATCATACCGGTAACAGTGCCAAGAAGCCCAAGCAGAGGTGCTATTGTAATAATAGTATCAAGAGCGCCCAATCTGACATGCAGTTTTGACTGCTCACGAATCCCCTGCTCTTCCATAGCATGCTGTACGGCGCTAACACCTCGTCTTGCCTGTGCAATCCCCGCAGCCAAAACCTCTCCTACTGGAGTCCCACTTTTTCTGCAAATCTCAGCTGCGATCTCATAACGCCCTCGATAAATATGATCTTCAACAGTTTCGATTAGATCAGATGTATCGGCAGCAGCCTGTCTAAGTTTGATAAATCGTTCAATTATAACTGCTACAGATATAATCGAACATCCAATAAGCGGCACCATAACCGGTCCGCCCTTCATCAAAAACGCAAGCGCATCCTTGAACCAACCCATCTAAGCGGTTTCTCCTTCCATACTATATCGAAGATATAATCTTCCGTACTCTGTATTATTGTCACTAAGTATCAGAAAGTAAAGGGTTTTACTTCCAAAAATAGCCAGTTTGAATAACTTTGAGCTATAAACCTGCAAAAATGTCTTAGCCACGTAGAAACCGCTCGAAAATTTACATAGCAACTTCAAGTCTATCTGCTTTGGCGAAATTGTCTGCAAACATGTGATAAAGACGCGATCACCGCCGATGGAATTATAACTGTAGTAAACGACGAAGCAGTTATAAACGATGCAGCCATCACCAAAACACCGGGCAGCCCACAGGATGCACCGCCACCGTTGATGCTTAACTTGCGAGCGCTAGGCGGCGGAGGTTTTGGATTGCAGCCACCTATGAGCGGAAGCGTAGGACTTAATAATATAGAACTACTTTAAAATCAGCTGGAAAAGTTACAAGCGGCTACCCTGGCGGAAGCGGATGGATAATAGATCAACTGGGCAGAACATGTGCTTACATTGATGATGGTTCGGGGCTTGACTACGGACTAGGAACACCTGGAATAAAGATAGTAGCAGATCCAATAGTTCAGCTCTATAGACCTATCAGCAATGGCAACGTAATCTCTTTCGTCGGCGTATGCTCAGCAGAACAGCAGTCACAGATAACCATGCCAGTAGTGCTCATAGGTGACTGGACAAAAATAGCAGTGTTAGCACAATAAATTTCAGCCGATAGCAAAGGTAATTATTGCCAGTAGAGCAAGAAAAACCCCAAAACATACCAACAACACGGCAGATGGTATCTGTGTAGCAATTAATGCTCCGATTAATCCGCCGGCTGCGGCTCCCAACCCAATCGCCCAAGAAGTGTTTTCATCAAGCACACTGTTAATGCGATTAACTATCACTCCAGGCAAAGAAGCAGGAATAACTGCAAAAAGCGCTACTGATGCGGCTTCAGTTATCGACATATCAAGCCAGATTACAAGAATAGGAACAAGCAACATGCCGCTGCCAATTCCTGCCACACCTCCAAGCAAACCAGCAGCGGCTCCAGCTCCAAATGTCTGAAGCCGGTTCAGTGAAGGTTCTGCACCGAATTTACCTACAACAACTATCACCGCACCAGCTGCCAACAAAAGGATGCACAGCACACGCCTGAGCAGCACAAGATCCCTGCCGCTGGACAACTTTGCTCCAACTATGGCGCCAATGAACGCGCCAACTGCCGCCATGATAGCCGTGTTCCAGTGCAAAACACCGGCCGCATTATAAACAAACAAAGCAGGAATAGATGCCGTAAACATCAAAAAAATTGAGCCAGCACGCACCTTCTGCGGCGACAATCCAAAGAGTACAAACAACATGATCGAAGTAAGTGCTCCAAGTCCAATCCCACTCCATCCAACCATCAAACCAATTACTAAAGCCAAAACGGCAATTGCAGCTGTCTTCAGCTTCAAATATGTGCTAGTAGATCTCATTCTAAAACGCCAAATCACTCCATATCAGAATATCTATGGCATAAATGCCATGGCAACCTCGTTTGCAAGAAGCAGCCCGGGCGCTGTAAGTTTAATACAGCCGTCCGATATATCAATGAGTCCTCTTTCGACAAAATCGGATATCTCTCGACTGTATAAATCTTCTACTCTTAGCCCAAACCGTTCATTCAGCCGCTTCAAGCTCACTCCATCCAACATTCTAAGTCCAAGCATTATCGTCTCGCCAAGAGCATCCTTCGCATCAAGTTTCTCGACATATGCAGCCGCACTCATTCCGGTACTAATAAGCTTCATATAGGTACATATATCACTGTGGTTTGTGGCTCTTACGCCGCCGATATAGCTGGAAGCACCCGCACCAAACCCATAATACGCCTCATTTCGCCAGTAAACCTGATTGTGCCGAGAACGATACCCTTTCATCGCGAAGTTTGATATCTCATAATGCTCATAGCTGGAATCAGCTAAAATATGCCGTGCAATCGAATACATCTCTACCTGATCATCTTCACAGGGAAGACCAAGTTCGCCACTGGCACAAAATTCAGCAAACGGGGTTCCATCTTCAATAGAAAGTTCGTAAAGAGAGATATGTTTAGGTTCAATTTCAATAGCACTTTCAAGATCATGCTGCCAATCAGCAGGCGTTTGGTACGGCAACGCATATATAAGATCTATACTAATGTTATCAAACCCACAATCCTTTGCATCACAAACTGCTTGCACTGCTTTAGCTGAATCGTGCGTACGCCCCAAAACCTTAAGCAAGTTATCGTCAAACGACTGAATGCCAACACTCAATCGGTTGAAGCCGGCTTTTCTCAGCGCAGCTAGTAGATCAACATTTACCGTATCCGGATTCGCCTCAATTGTAATCTCAGCGTATCTAGATACTCTGAGATGATTGCTTAAAGTATCAAATATACGCAGAAGCCTATCTGCGCCTAAAACCGTAGGTGTACCGCCGCCAAAATAAACCGTTTCCAATGGCTTTGGCATAACCTCAGACATCTCTATTTCACGTATAACTGCTGCTGTATAAGATTCGTATGATGAATTATCGCCAACAACTGAGTTGAAGGCGCAGTATCGGCATTTGGATATACAAAACGGTATATGAACATAAGCGGCTCGGGGATAAAGATATTTCTTTAGATCACACCGAGCCGCCGAATGAATTCTGGCATTCATTTCGGTTCTATTTAATAGAGCCTCTGCGCACAAGTAGGCTGATCCAGATTTGGAGCATTTTTCATCTTTTGCAGCTTTTCACCGCTGGACGGGTACACCCAAATATCAGGCGCATACCAGTATATTTCTGTCTTGCCGCGGTCTATTTCGAAAACCTCGCCAACAAACTTCGGCATACTTGGATCGCGAGTAGGTCCCGCGTAGCTATTAACCACAAGCAGTCTGCCATTCGGCAAAACCTGAACTCGCTGCGGTTGGAACGGTATATCTAGCTTCATACGCTCACGGCTCTGATCGTCACCATTAGTAACCGTGCGCATCAGATTTCGGTAATCATCTTCAGTCAGGCGCCATGTGACATCAGTACCGTTAACTTCATATATAGCGCTACCATCACAGACAATTATTATTGGACCATTTGGCCCACTTGGGTTGATTATAGCAAAGTACCTAGTGCCGGCAAGCGGAGTCTGGACACCACCCACATTCACAGTAGAAAGCTGCCCAATAACCTCGCCATCCATATAATCCCACTTAAACTGCCCCGCACTCTGCCTATACTTCATGCTGACAATAGCACCACCTGTGCGCGTGCCTCCGGCACTGCTCGTAGAGCCTGGAATTCCAGACGAACCCAATCCAAAGTTATCCAGCGATGCCCATATCTGATTAAACTCAGCCGTTTGTCCACCAAGATTACCGGCAGTTCTTACAAGCTGAACTGAATTGAAGGAGTAATGCCTATCACGATAAGTAGTGCTGGATACCCAGTTAAGCTCATGCGTTGCCTTGCCATAAGAATCTGGATTGGCAGGTCCGCCGATCTGTCCATTTGCGCCAGTCGTGTATCTATCAATAATGTCTACAATACGGAAGTTACCCTTATCAACTACGAGAGTATGTATGACATAGTATAGAGTGTCATCCTGATATTCGAACTCGCTCCACATCCTAGCATCCACGGGATCTTTTATACTCTTAGGCTCACCACTTCTAAGCAATCCCCTAGGATCGGTAAAGCTAGTTAGTGACCAAGTAACCTGACCGCCACGATCAATCCGAAGAACCCTATCGTTTCCAGAGTCAACAACCAGGTAATCTGATGGGCCAAACTTCTGTGCCACCATAACCTTGTTGAGCGATTTAGACTCTATCCCATAAACATTTTCGCCAGGAGTAGTAGTAACTACGCCTGCTGCCAGTTTCGGCTCAAACACTGCATCGCAAGACCAAGCAACTTTACCATCGGCACCCAACTCAAGGACACGATGGTTGTCAGTAACAAGATTCATAGAATGGCCATAACAATACAGTCCTGATGAACACGGCACAGCAACAACTCCGCCAGCTCCAGCAACACTTATCTTGCTACCTCCGGATGAACCGCTGCCTATCGGGTCACGCATTGGCATCCAGCTCTGAGACTCAGGGTCTGACGGATCCAACACTCTAAATGTCTTATCAGTAGGACTGGCATCAACCGAAACTGCATATAAATAGCCATCATCACAGGTAAAATACACATAGTCGCCAAGCACTACTGGCGAAGAAGATATGCCCGAGCACCTTGTACCACCGTGCTTTGGTAAAGCCAATGACCATATCAAATTGTTCCAGTTCGATAGATCAACCTCGGACGGTGAAACCGGACTATTCTCAATATAAACCCAAACTGGCAGTGCAGGAGTAATTGTGTTTGTCGGCACAACCATACCACCTACCATACCATTTACTCTGACCCTGCTGAAATCAGTGATCGTAATGGCACCGGTGTCATAGTTGATCATATCGCGCGGGACAATCTGGGCCGCAGTAACCGGAGCAACTGCATTGGCAACGGGATCTGTGAGCAAGTCTGGCTGCCAAATACGCACATCCAAACGTCTGCCCGTCGTTGAATCTCTCAGAGGTCTATTGATTCTAATAGTAAAATCTGGATCGGCTTTAAAGCAAAGCAGAAATCCGCCAGACGGCGAACTTGGGTCTTTGGTTGTCGCTGTAACAAACACCTTGTCATTCGTGACAGCTGGGCTTGTATTGACCTCAAGCCCATTTACACCTACATATACGCCGGCATCATTCTTCGCATATATACCCCACACACCCCATCTGTTCGGGTCAGATATCGGAACTGGAGATGATGCAGAACCAGACCCTGGCGCAGTCGTAGGGTCAGGAATAAGTCCACCACCATGCAGGACGTAATTCCATTTAAGCTGAGCACCGCCGCGATTACCGTCAAACCATACAGAATAAACAGACGACTTCACACTACCACCCATGCCGGTGGTATTATTCCAATTCACACCCATATAATAAGTATCATTAGGTCCAAGCGCCGGGCATCCGCCAACAGAAAGATCAGGAGTTATACCTGAGCTAGTCCATATCTTTGGCGGCAGCTCGTAGCTAGGAGGCGCATACACCCATGCCGTAGTAGCAGGACCATAGTCTATAGCATAGGTCATATAAACACGAGTGTTTGGACCTATCGTACCACTTGTAACTCTTATCGGCACTATTCCTGAGTTTGGAGACGCCCAATAAGAAGGATCTATCTCGACTGACACGCTGCTGCCATCAGGATTAGTCGCCCAAACTTCAGGCGTGGGATAGCTTGAAATGGGCATGCTTGGAAATGAGTTGCGGAACAAAATATAACCCGTAGAAGGAGGTGTAATTAGATCATTCGGGTTCATTACCTGCAATCTATCACTGGAAACAAAAATCGGCATCGAATAGATGTTGTCATTGTTAACAACATTCACACCACCCGTAACTGGCGGACGCGCAACCACCGAAAGTGTCTGAATAAGCGCACCGCTTGATTTGCTCTTTATAAATCCAAATGTTGGCCCACTCTTAACTTCTGCAACCTGTCCGGGCACTGGATAAAGCGGTACCGCCCAAGGTGTAGGAGGAGTACCACTTATTCCCTTACCACCAGCTGCTGCAAGCACGGGGCTATGACCATAGATCTTACCATTCAAGCCAACAGCATATATCCAACCATTGGAAACAACAGGTGGAAGTAAGGCTCCATTGCCTTGTGGAGAGTCGTTCTGAGGCACCTGCCATAAATCGCTCCGCTCAACCGGAGTACCCGACAGCCTGCCAGTCATATCAGCTGGAAGAGCCTCGAATATGTGCACCAGTCCATCCTGTGCCATAACCAAAACAAAGTCTTTCGGAGCCAGATTGCCGCCCTTCGGATCAAGCATGCTAGCCACAGTCGGGCTGGATATTGACTGGCCAATCTCAGCTTTCCAGATTATGTCGTAGCCTGCGTTAGGCGGGTCGGGCTGGCCGTCGTCACTATTGCCGTCCATATCCAAATCGTTCTCAGGCACAGCATCAAGTGCGTAAAGAGTTGTTCCAGCCGAGTAAAATATAACATTTTTCCAAATTGCTGGACTAGTCTGCACACCTGTAGTACCACCGCCACTAGAAGGTGCTGCACCCGGAAGTCGCCATCTCTCTACAAGCGGAGCGCCTGCACCCTCAAGTGACGCACCTGTACGACGATAACCTTTCCTGAAAGTTGGACTCGTAGATGCCCAAGCGACTATGTTGTAGGCGAGTTTCAGATGAGGCGCGGACGCCCACAACGGATTAGAATTCTGTGGTGTAAGCGAAATCGGATTAGCCCCTCCGGTAACCGGTCCCTGTATCCATCCACCAACAAAACCCGATGTAAACACAACCCTACCGCTACCATAATCCAATGCTGCTACGGTAGGATCGGTATTCAATCCGGATGAAACTACAGCAACAACCGGTGACGGGATAGTAGGACTAGGTAGTGTGTTGAAAGCCGCTTGAAACCCTGGATCTATAACTTCAGGAAAATTACTACCAGGCGGCGGAGAGCAAAGAGCGGCTATCTCATCCGCCCCCAAGTAAAAAGGATTGGTAACCAAAGGATGAAGCTTTGCCAAAACCTGCGGAGCCCCTGCACTTCCAGATTTGAAGTTGACTCCCGGCAAGAAAAACGCATATGCATCACTGCTCGAAAACCGCATGCCACCGCCATTATCAACCCACAAACATCCACCACCGTCAACAAATCTTCTAAGCTTATCCCTATCAGCCATCTGGAAGAACACGGTGGTTGATGCTGCGTTCAGATATAAAACGTCGAACTTAGACAAATTTTCCAGCGTGGTCTGCCGCAGGTTAACAAGCCAATATGCAGCATTGTTCTTGAATATCTCGCTACCTGTAGCAATAGGGTTAACAAATGTCCATCCCTGGGGCTTCAGATCGTCTCGCTGGCTCATTATATAGAACACATACGGCGCAGCAGCAGCAACCTGCCCTCCGGAAGTATCCAACACAAGCACTCCGGCGTTTATTACCCTTCGTTTGTCAATATATGTCTGACCAATGCCAAACGCTGCCTGCACAAGCACAGCAGCAATAACCACAGCCATTGGTATAATAAGCCTAAGCCTCATATCCAAAACCTTCTTTCGCTAGAGCGACTCACCGTAATAAACCAATGATTCACACACAGGCAGGCATGGCGTTATCGGTAGTGCCCTGCCGTAAGCATCTGTTCGTATAGGTGTTCCGTTGCCCCTAACCGGCCATCCAACCTTCGGATCATACATAAAGGTAAGCCCGTCATGCGGATGGGCAGTAGGCAAACCACTGCTCCCATACTCTGCCGGTATATTGCTCCATTTTGAATACCACTCATTAACATCCGACGGCGGCGCAGGGAAGTTTTCAGTAATCGCACCATCAATCGTTATCTTTATATCAAGCGGTTGTCCAAAATATGGCCATCTTGGATCAGTACCCTTAGGCCGTGCGGCACCAACGTAATCCTCTGGATTTTGATTGAACCAATTGCCCGGCAAGACATAGAACGATCTCTCCTGCGCATATATAACAGCTTCAATACGAATATCCATCGGCTGAATAGTAAACGCTCCAAGCAAATAGTTATTTCGTGTATAAGATGATTGATCAAGCGCTATTTCAAAGATATTTGGAATGCCAACATCGAAGTTCAGCGCCCCCTTAGTGAAACCACCACTCAATGGCCAGACAACCTGATGGAACACCCCAGGTAAAACACCAGAGCCTTCCTCCCAAGGCTGCAGTTGATACCTAGGATCTCCAACCCCGTACACATAAGGCAGTGGCATTCCCGGCACATTTCCCCACAAATCAAGCAGCGTTCTGTTAAGCCACATATTGATATATGATGGCCCATACTGTCCGGCTTCTCTAATAAACAGCATCGGTGTTACAGAATTGCTACCAGTATCTGGTCCGAAACTAAACGACGCCAAGAAGCTTGTTCCAGGTTCAGGAGTGATAATCAAGTGATACGGTGGATCACCCGTCCCCGAGTCAGATCCGAACGACGTAGCACCAACCGAAGTGAGCAGTGAAGTAAACTGTGTTGTATTCACACAAACGTAGTTCTTAGCAAGAAGCGCTATAGCCGAAGTATCATCTACATTGCCTTGAGGATCCCGATATTTCAGAAGATTACCCTCTATATATATGATACCTCCAGAAACAACCGTAAGTTTTTTGCCTGGCGCAAGCATACCGCGTATGCGGACGTTTCCTTCAGCGTATATTACACCGTTTCTATTAAACTTGATATCTTGACCATTCTGCTGAGGCGCACCCCAATCACTCAGATTGAGAGTCTCATCTTCACACGGATAAGGTATTGTAATGGTGGAACCTTTGTCATACATAGGCTCACCTATGGCGTTTCTCCAAACAGCCCTGCTTCGTCCACCAGAAGTTGTATCCGTACGTGTAATAGTTATATCAGGTTTGCCATCCCCATCAGTATCGTAAGGATTAAGTATAATAACTACACCCGGTGGAATATAGTAAGGACCCTTCCACCACTCGCGCATCTTGTTATTCGGCTTCATCCAGTCGGCAGGCGGCGTATAGCCTCCAAACAGTGTTTCACTTTCAGGCTGAAGGTCGCCGCGGTTGTCAATATACACTCCTCTCCCCCAGCCATATCTGCCGGAGTTAACCCACCTACCATCAGATCGCTGAACCCAAGCACCAGAATCGCGAGTAAGACTCAAATAGCGCGGCACTTTCGTCGGCGTGTTAGAAGAATCAATAAGCGGAGCCTCTATCCTTTTAATGCTGCGAGCATAGCGATTCACATCAGTATAATCAGAACCATCTCTCACAAAACCTTCGCCAGTGGTGAATGAACTATCGCTGCTCGGCAGAATGTTCAGCTGGCTAACATTCCCTCCAATCACCCTGTTAACAGTAACAACCGCTGGGTTTCCATCGCTATCGGTCGCCAACTTTATATCTCCGGCAACCTCTATCCTATCAATCGGTAGCACTCCATTCTGATATGAGTTGCCCCGCAGGTAAATGTTTATATGGTCACCGTAAAAAACCACATTTCCATTAACCCTAATCGGCGCGCCATGTACCTCGCCTATATCGCTCCCGTACTTCACGTCAAACCCCGGTGCGCCAAGTGCAAAGTCAGCGGAACGTTTTTCTTTGTTTGTAATAAACCGCAGATAATCCGTAACCCCAATCGGCTTATAAGCAGTCAGCTCCCTACGCAGCTTTACATTGGTATCCCAAGTAGTAGGATCGTTCGGATCAACCACTCCAATCCTACCTATGGACTCAATTTTTATGTACTTTGACTCCGGATCATTAGGATCAGGATTGTAACTGACACGCAGAAGGAACCTGCCTTCGCCCATCGTGAAACTCGTGTACCCACCGGTTGGTCCCATCGCGTTAGGAACAGAGCCAACAGCTGTCTCTTTCGGCGCATAAGGCCTAAGCCATTTGAAATCAGGATGATTCTTCGCAAGATTGGCAAGGTCAGGACTGGGCGTAAGTGTTTTTGTCTGTGGATCCCAAATGAAACCCAAGTTGTCAGGCACTGGTCTCCAGTCTGCACCCAGTTCACTCGTACGCAGCATCTTATCGGCATACTGAATGCCCGCTTCGCAGAGATACTGTGCTTGGAGCATTTCCTTTGATCTTCCCGCGCGCGCCTGGTTCCTAACAACAACAGCAACGAACACCGCCGCTATGAAGACCAACAAAAACATCACTATAACCGCAAGCAGCAGCGACTGCCCGCCTATGCTCCCCAGTCTGTTTGCTTGTTTTCTCTGCAGAATAGTATTCATATGCCTGCCAAACCTATCTACCTCATCAAGTTTCGTATCCGAACCTTGTTACTTACCTCAACAGCACATAACCTGCCTGAATCCTGATCAAATATACGAATTCCAACTGTAACATTAAGCAGTGTCTTGGTCAAATAGTTACCTATAACAATATCACCGTCTTGATTGAGCTGATACTTATAACTAATCTCTATTCTAGCATCCTGTCCGCCAGCAATAGTCTCAGGTATAGCCTCGTCATATGCAGGGCTGAATGTTATAACTCCGGTATTTTCGCCAGTAGGATCGTTAAACCCATAGTCTATCTTATACTGATTTCTGCCCGGATTACCCAGTGCCAACGGAACACGCTCATATCTAACCATTCTAATCTGATCTGGCCGCAGACCAGGCGTCATATCCGGACCAATAACTACCTCGCTGCCTGGAACTATGCGAGGCCTGTAAAGTGAATTAGCGGATATACCCTGGAACCTAGTTATTTGATATTTTCGTTCAGGCGGATTAGTCTTGCTACTCCAATTTGCCGCAACATTTTGATTCATTGCTCTAATATCATCAACACTAATAGTATCTGAATCTGGAAAGTCAAATCTCACTTCTCCTCGCACAGGATCAACAGTAAACGCAAGCTCAGGAGTAGGATTGCTGAACGTGCCGCTTGTCATATACTGCGTTATATCGAAAATCGGTGTAAAACTATTGCCAACATATTTGTAAAGCATCAGATGACCATTACTCCACCCTGTGCGATACCAAATATCATTCGCGCCAGTGGCTTTGTTGTATCTGATAACAGATATCACAAACATCTCCGGATTAGCTGAACCAATAGAACTCCCCCATCCACCATAGCTGCTTCTAAACACCGTAGGCACCGCATTTGGCGTTTCTGCAGCAAGATCACTTATATAAGCTGGCTCAAACGAGTCGTTGGTAACAGAGGTTAATTGAAATCTGATGCTTGGCGCAACTGCCCGTATATGATCACCTGCATCATCTAGAGTAATAATCACATCATCAACATCTTTTATCGGGCCAACTACATGTGATATCTTCCGCCAGGCATCTCTGTGCGGACCATAGAAGAAGTTTGGGTCATCCAATATGGGCTCGCCGGTCTGGTTGTCTCTATCAACGAGATCAGTATCATAAGGGTCAAACTCTGCACGATATAAAACGAAACCATTCTCCGGCGCGCCTTCATCAACCCAATCTCTCGGCTTAGTAGGATCTTTCAAACCAACAAAATATCTGACAATCTTGGTATCTTGAGAAAGAGGCTCCTTTGGTCTAGCCTCAACATTAGTCGAGCCGCAAACAGGACACGGCGGAAATGCTTCATCTCCACGCTCGTAATCACGAGAGCCTTTACTTTCGTCGTGATCAGGATTATTGCAGTGCATGAACATTTTCGGCAGAACAAAATCTATCTTGCCGTAAAGCGCCTGAAGCACCACATTGTTGCCTTTTGGATCGGTAACGGGAAAGTTTATAGGGCTATTCGAGTTATCATACACAAACATCGCCTGCCCAAGCTCTCTGGTGATCTGCTCGAGGGTATTACGAGCCGTATCTTGTGACATCACCATAACGTTAGCCTGGCGTGTAAGATTAAAAGTGCGAATAACCGGATACATTATCAGCCCAAGCAAAATAACTGTGATTGCGATGACCACTAGAATCTCGATCATCGTAAATCCAGACTTTTTTCTAATAGAACTTAATGCAAATACACTCATTTTCTACCATCAATCCTGTTTTGCACGTATAAGAGTTGTATCCAGGTCAACATTGCGCCACCTTTCACCATCACGCCATACAACTCTTGCTCTAACCGATGTCCCGTTAACCGCATAAATTCTCGCCGGAATATATTTGAGATCAGCATATGCCCATTTGACCAAACGACCGTCTGAACCGATAACCCCAACAGGATTCGGCAGCAACACGTCAGATAATTTGATGTTCTCTCCTATAATTTTAATCGTCTCGCCGTTCACAACATAATCATAATCAACTGACACGCTCTGATTTGCATTGCACGCTGCAAACCAAAGCCTTCTAGGATTGGAACCATCAATATAGTAAGACTTATAATCCAACGGCGCCGAGCCTCTGCGTTCGTATACATAATAAGCCTTCATCAACTGCACAGCCCAATCGCCATCGGCTTTATAAAGCAACCTGAAAGTGCGCCCAGCAGGCGATACAGACACCACACCACCCTGATCTGGCCTCGCAAGTAGATGAACTGTGCCGTTTTGATCTGGCACAAACTGTATATAGCCATCTTTGTAGTTAATCCTTATTTGCGTTGGATCAACCTGTCGGGCAGTTTCCAAATCAACCGCGACCAAGTCCGGACCAAGTGCCGGTGGATTAGGCAAAGGTGGAAGCCCACGATACTGCGAACCATCAATCTCAGTAGTAACACCAGCCTGTTTTATTCTATTGAGAGTAAGCTTGATGACATAAGGATCTGTAGACGGCACACTAGATGGACGTTCATCAACACGCCTATCCTCATGAATTATTTGTGGGTCGAGCACATCATAATCAATCCTAGCCTCCAGATACTGACCAAACTCCGTCTGAGTATAGCCAATTGGGTTAAAAGCTAGAATGCCTACTACAGGGTCAATCAGCTTAAACTGATAAGCATCATCCGGATCCCAAGCATCGCCTATATCCAACTGACGAAAACCACGGCTTACCCTATCACTATAACGATCCACACCCAAGAAAGTCGTCATATTAGCTGGAATCGGCAGCGGTTTCCACGCGCCTTCGCCCGCTGCCACATCAATCCGCATATTCATTGTAGTGTGGTATTCAGGACCGTTCGGCGTTTGCTCCCACCACGAACAAGTCACATAAAAAGTGCGCGGCTGATTCGAAACACGAAAACATATAAGTGGAATGTCGCCCTCCTCACCATAGTCTATCCCATACTGATAAGGGCGAAGCGTCTGCCAAGCAGGTGGTCCATCGGTATCACTGGAATCCATAATTCGCCTGCTCAGATTGCCGCCTCTAACAGCTATACCGTGTCCAGCACGCAAATCTACAGGACCATGCGAGAGAATATATATCGAACCAGACTCAGGACCCGTTGACCAACCACCAAATGGTATGCGAGTAGTCTCACCAACAATTCTGCGAAACGCCATAGCCGCATCATCTTTCACTGGTGGTCCTGGAAAAAGATCGTCAAGCACATCGCCACTGTCGTTTATTGGCAAAACACCTTCTGGCAGGTTATCAGGGTTGTTTTTCCACCACTCCAACTCGTATTGGGCAAGACGCATGGCAAAAGTAAGAGTCTCAGAGCGGCGTACGGTCAGAAACCCCGGTGGGAAAAGGCTAACTACCACCAAGATACCTATGAAAAGTATAACAATGACCACTAGCACCTCTACTAACGAGGTGCCTCTTCTTCGACCCAACTTGCTCACATCGGCCTCCACTTCAGTCTGCCGCACATTGCTCTGCCTGCAAGCTTCCTTCTACCTGATAAGACCAACTCCCAACCCATTTTGTTCCTAATCCAAACCTGCTGCAGCAACGTATCACTATGATAACTTATACTTATACTTATGAAAACGGGAAAACGCGGAAGGACTTGTACCACCCTTTCGCGCTTTCCTAACTAATGCCGTGCCGAATTCTCCGTCACAGCAACCGCTCACCTTCTTTCGTCATTACACACAGAACATTACTTCTTAGGCAACGTTCTCCATTTGGACTGGTTTACATCAACAGCCGGCATTCGCTCAACAGTCCCAGACAGGAACAACACCGGAATCATACTCTTTGAATCACCAACACGCTCATGATAATTGCACCAAGTAACAACAGTGTCATCAGGCGCATAGCGGAACTTGAGCTGACGTTTGTAATCGTAAGCTCTCAAATCATCACTGTCTTGAACTTTACCCGGTGGATACGGCGGAAGCACCCCTACAGCGCTCGCATCTGAAGCCCAATTAATGGTGTATCTGACTTCATTAGCCGTAATATTGTCCACGGTATCTACCGGCCTAGGAGTATACACATCATAGCTGTCATACGCATAGAATTCTACAGTCGAGTTGCCGTTTGGCAAAACAGCAACAGCATCAGTTTTATTAGTTGGAGAAAGTGGACAATGGAACGCTTTAAACGATTTGATATACTCAGGATAAAGCGCATCCCCCTTAGTCCGCTCGAATGGTATCACGTTTCCTTGACCGTCACGCGATACAAACCCGGCCAGAGTCTGAGGATAATATCCATTGTCGGTCTTGAACATTTTAAGCGCCATAGCAATGTCATGTAAGTTGGTCATACACTGAGTCTCTTTGGCGCGCTGCTTAACCGTTGCCATTACCGGAAAGATGATCCCTGCTAAAATCGCGATTATAGCAATAACGGTAAGAAGCTCAATCAAACTAAAACCGTCTTCACTACGAAAAGTTTTCATCGGATAACACCTCCAGTTTACAAATCAATGCAATTACACCGTCTTAAATTATTCTCTATCCCTGTAAATATCTCAAATAGATATCAATCACGCTCTTACCAAAAAACAACACCACAACCACGCCAACTACCATCATCGGACCAAACGGCAAATAGCTGTCCTTCTGCTCTTTTCGAGCAGCAATTTTCATCCCAACTCCAACCACACTTCCAATAAACACTGCCACAAAGAAAGACAAAAGTGCAAGTGGAAGCGATAAAACTGCACCTACAGCCGCCGCAAGCTTTATATCGCCGCCACCCATAGCTTCTTTCTTAAAAGCTGCCTCACCAAGCACAGCTATCAGATAAAACAATCCTCCACATATAACCAAACCAGCAATCGAGCGCAACATTGGCAACTCGAACCCAGTAAACGGAATAGAAATCTGGTATGGCGCATGAGCGGCTTCATGCATCACAACCCCATACACATCCCTCGCTATGCCTACCACTATCCCAAATACTGAAAGTTGATCTGGTATAATCCAGTGCTCTAAATCTATAAAAAACACCGCAATAAGTGACGCCGAAAACAGAGCAAACGCAAGAAAGTCAGGCAGATTGCCCTCAATCCCTACATACTTCCAAAATAGCGCCACGCTCAAAATCCCAGTCGCCAGCTCAACCAGAAAATATCGCCACCCAATCGGCTCGCCACAGTAACGACACTTTCTTCTCAGCGCAAGAAAACTTATAAGTGGCACCAGATCTAGCGTTCGAAGCTGCGTGCCACACTTCGGACAATGCGACGGCGGCTTAATAATTGACTCGTCTTTCGGCATCCGGCAGATACATACGTTCAAGAAACTGCCGACAACCGTCCCATATACGAATACAACTAATGCCCAAAACCAAAACGGCACAGGGCTACGTACCTCCGCCCTGCGTCAGGTTCGAAATAATAGCCACCAGCGGCATGAACATCGAAATAACGATGAATCCTACCACCACACCCAAGAACACTATCATAACAGGCTCAATCGCCGATGTAAGACTAGCAACAGCCGCCTCAACTTCTGACTCATAATAGTCAGCCACTTTAGCTAACATCGGGTCAAGAGCACCCGACTCTTCACCAATAGCGATCATCTGAACAACCATCGGAGGAAACAACTTGCTTCGCTGCAAAGGATCAGCAATCCTATCACCTTCACGAATCCTCGCTCTTGCCTCAAGCACCGCATCAGAAATAATCTCGTTCGCCACTGTTCCTGCAACCGTCTCAAGCGCCTGAAGAATTGGAACACCAGAAGCAAGCAATGTGCCAAGAGTTCGCGAGAACCGAGCCATAGCAATCTTGTGATTAAGTTTTCCAATCACCGGTGCCCTGAGCTTTATCCTATCGTATATACGCCGCCCAACATGCGTTCGCACAAACGCTCTAAACACCACGATAAAGGCTATTATTACAATAGCCGCAATATACCAACGGCTCGTAAGCAGATGACTTGCCGCCATCAAAAAACGTGTGGTCATCGGGAATTGATCGTCCTTCAGCCCCAAATCTTTGAACAGCCCCATAAACCTAGGCAGAACGAATGTAACAAGCACAACTACAATAGTTACGGCAAAGAAGAAGATAATTGTCGGATATGTCATAGCTGAGCGCACCTTGCGTCTCAGCGCCATATCTGCCTCAAGGAACCCAGACAGCCTCTGCAGACTTTCTTCCAACACACCACCTACTTCACCAGCTCTAATCAAACCAACAAATAGGTTGTTAAACACATTTGGATACTTCTGCATAGCACGCGATAGTGTCTGTCCGGACTCAACCTCAGCCTGGATGTCGTTGATAATGCGCTTCATCTTTGGATTTGTTGCCTGCTCAGACAAAACAGCCAAGCACCTAACCAACGACACACCGGCGTCAATCATAGTGGAAAACTGTCTGCAGAACACGGAAAGATCGGCCAGCCCCACGCGGCCAAATCCACCACCCGGGTTCTTTCTCCTACCACCTTTTGCCTGGGCTATCTCGACTACCTGAAGCCCCTGTTCGAGCAACCGCCGTCGCAGAAGGTCTTCACTCTCAGCCTCAACAGTTCCTGAGATCACTGCCCCACTCTGATCTCTAACCGTATAAGAGTAATTCGGCATCTAAACTCGCCTCCTTCTTCTCCCGCCAACATACACGCCGACGGACAAGAAAAATTAACTACCTGCCGCCCCCACTAGACCCAGGCGTAGTAATCATCTTCAGCAACTCTTCCGGATTCATCGCCCGCGCCATAGCATCATCGTAAGTAATCAATCCCTTGAGATACAGATCACGAAGGTGCTGATCCATAGTCTGCATCCCTACATTCGCACTAGTCTGAATCATCGAAGTAATCTGGTGTGTCTTCGACTCGCGAATAAGGTTTCGTATCGCCGGTGTAGCAATCATAATCTCCATCGCACAAATTCTGCCCGGCATCCCAGCTCGCGGGAGAAGCTGCTGACACAACACTGCTTCCAAACTGTTAGAAAGCATCAGCCTAATCTGATCCTGCTGCTGAGCAGGGAACGAATCAACGATTCTGTCAACCGTCTGAGCTGCACTATTAGTATGCAGTGTGGAGAAAACTAAGTGTCCTGTTTCAGCGGCGCGTATGGCATTGGTCATTGTTTCCAGGTCGCGCATTTCCCCAACTAATATCACATCCGGATCTTCACGCAACGCAGCTCTCAGTGCATCTGCAAAATCGTGCGTATCCTGCCCAACTTCGCGCTGATTAATTACTGAGTACTTGTGATGATGCAGATATTCTATAGGATCCTCTATGGTGATAATATGGCAGCTGCGCTCATTGTTTATCTGGTTGGTCATCGCTGCCAAAGTGGTAGATTTACCGCTTCCCGTAGGTCCTGTTACTAATATCATCCCTCTGGGCTTACGGGTAAGATCCTCAAGAACAAGAGGAAGCATAAGATCCCTTATCGTAGGAATCTTAGCAGGAATAAGCCTGAATGCCGCAGCTACGTACCCTCTATCCTTGTAGATATTGACCCTAAATCTCGCAACTCTTCCAAGCGAATAAGAGAAATCCAACTCCCACTGCGCTTCAAACCGCTGGATCTGCTCATCACTCAGAATGTCATAAACCATCCTCTGAGTATCCATTGGTCCAAATCGCTCATAATTAAGCGGCAAAAGCTGACCATCAACTCGGATAATCGGTGGTACGCCAACACACACATGCAGGTCAGAAGCGCCTTTCTCGACCACATGCCGCAGAAGATCATCTATATGGGTCTCCTCAAGGCTAATCGGTTTCGACCCTGACTTTGCCTTAGCCGCCTGTGTAAATTCATCTAACTGATTGGTGGTTTGATCCACTTTCTAACCGCCTCCAAAATACCCGCACAGCCTCTATCTGATTTTATTTACTAGTGGCCCGCGGTAAATACTACTCTCATAACCTCATCCGGTGTTGTAATACCTTCAAGCACTTTTATAAGGCCATCCTCGCGAAGCTCATGCATACCATTCGCTTTGGCTGCTTCACGAATATCAGCCAACGGTGCGCGTCGTACAACAAGCTCTGCTATCTCGTCATTCATTCGCATAAGCTCATAAAGTCCTATTCGGCCCTTATAACCAGTATGTCTGCACACTTCGCAGCCAGTGCCTCTATATAAAGTAACCGGCTCTTCAGGATCCTCTGCCTTAAATCCAAATCGCCTCAGCTCTTTAGCCGGAACAGTGTAAGGCTGCTTGCAGTTATTGCATATTCGGCGCCCCAACCTCTGAGCCAACACACCTATAACCGTAGCTGAAATCAAGTAAGGCTCAACGCCCATATCTATCATTCGGATAACAGCTGAAGGTGCATCATTTGTGTGAAGAGTTGAAAGAACCAAGTGTCCTGTAAGTGACGCTTCTATCGCAATCTCAGCAGTCTCAAGGTCGCGCATTTCTCCAACCATTATCACATCCGGGTCCTGCCTTAAGAAGCTTCTCAACGCCGTTGAAAATGTCAATCCTGCCTTCCTGTTTACCTGAACCTGGGATATACCGCTCAACTGATATTCTACAGGATCTTCAATAGTAATAATATTGCGATCTACCGAGTTGATCCTATGCAAAATAGAATACTGAGTTGTCGTTTTTCCACTTCCTGTAGGTCCAGTCGAAAGGAACATACCGTTCGGCTGCGACGTAAGCTCTTCAACCTGAGCCTGATTTTCAGGCGTAAACCCAAGCTTATTCAAACCAATGAGAACGCTCGATTTATCGAGAATTCTCATAACAATCTTTTCACCATGCACAGTCGGCAGACATGAAACACGAAGATCATAATCTTTGTTTTCCCATCTAATTGGGATGCGACCATCCTGCGGCACACGCCTCTCAGCGATGTTCATATCAGACATAATCTTGAGCCTTGAAATGAGTGGCGCCTGAATATATTTAGGCAACTGCATAATCTCATGCAGCACACCATCAATTCTATACCGCACCCTAACTCCTCTACGATCAGGCTCTACATGTATATCTGAAGCCGCATCGCGTATCGCCTGCTGTATAATGGTATGCGCAATTCGGATGATAGGTGCTTCTTCAGCTGCCCCCCTAAGCGCGGCTTCGTCTTCTTCTATTGACTCTTCGCGAGCACCATAAGTAGCAATAGCCTCGCTTATCGAAGAAGACATACCTCCGCCAATAGAGCTGCTCGCAAGCGAAGAGCCTCCGCCATTACCAACAGGCACAACCTCGCCGCCTTCTCCAGTGCTGCTGTAGCTCTTGTTTATAGCATCAAGAATGTCATCTTCCGCTGCAATAACCACAGTAATCTGCTGAGCACCTGAAGCCAAACGAACATCTTGAAGTGCGAGCGGATTGGAAGGGTCTGCCATCGCCACAGTTATCTTTGCACCATTCTTGCTGATAGCAATAACATTGTGGCGTTTGGCTATATGCTCAGGTATGGTTTTTACTGCTGCAGGGTCTATTTTGTGCGTCTGCAAATCAACATAGCTAAGCCCAAGAGACTCAGCCCTGGCTTTAGCTATTTCCTTTTCGTCGGCAAAGCCAAGGTCAGCAATAATTCTGCCGATGTCCCCAGGAGCAGCCCGTTGCGCGTCACGAGCCTGCGAAAGCTGCTCGGACGTAATAATCCCCTTAGCAACCAGAATCTCGCCAAGGTCTTTTTTCGCCATCACCATAGGTCACTTAATCCTTAATTCACGCCAGAAACGCGTTCTTCTTTCACTAGCCAAAACCAACAGCCAACTGCACTATATTTGACTAACAATGATACCGTGCATGTTCCGCACTATCACTCATATATTACATATTATTCCATTTAGTCTGCACATCCAGCAGGCAGGCACTCAGCAATCATTCCCCAACACCAACTGATTTTCAGACTTCTGTCATTATAACATCAAAACGCGCCGCAAGCTACTATCTAAGTCCCTCAAGCACAGCCTGCTCCATAACATCTATCGGCGGACTTATTCCTGTCCACTTCTCAAACGAAAGCGCACCTTGATAAACCAGCATCTTTACCCCGCTTATTGCCAAAGCACCCACGGATTCCGCATCTCTAAGAAGTTTTGTTCTAAGCGGGGTGTATACTAAATCATATACTACCAAACCTCTTCTGATCATATCCGCAGGCACAGGGCTGCACTCAAAATTAGGGCTCATACCTACCGGCGTACAGTTCACAACCAAATCCGCTCTAAAGATATAATCACCTAATTCAGTTAAATCCGCATTTGCCGCCAAATCTCGCCCAAATCTAGAAGATATGTCATCTGCCAAAGCAGCAGCTCTTTCAGGAATCTCATCCATCAACGTTACTTTTGCTCCAGATTGAACAAGCGCAAATGACACCGCCCTCCCTGCACCGCCTGCACCCAACACCACAGCTTTGCATCCGTTCACATCAAAGCCAGCCTCAGTAAGAGAGCGCAGAAAACCTGCGCCATCAGTGCTCGAACCAATGAGTTTTCCATCTCTATTAACTATTGTATTAACAGAACCAATCATCCGAGCGTTATCTTCTACCTCGTCCATAAAAGGTATGACAGCTTGTTTGTGGGGTATGGTAACGTTAACACCTAAAATTCCCAATGCCTTTAAGCCTTCTACTGCTGCAGGAATACTCTCCGGCGGCACAGAAAAAGGCACATAAACACAATCTAGTCCTAGCGCGCGAATTGCTGCATTGTGCATAGCTGGAGAAAGACTATGCTCAACCGGAAACCCAAACACTCCCATCACTCTTGCCTTGCCTGATATAAACATCCAATCCTAATCCTGCATAAAAGACTTTCCAGCGCCTGGCTTTGTTCCCATAACACGGCGCTTGATGAACGGCATAATTAATTTCTCGAAAAATCTGCTCACCTTTGTCCCAACAAACTCTCTTGGATGCATCGGCTTGACTAATACTGTAAACATCCCTAACCGATTGCCACCCAACACATCTGTGAATACCTGGTCACCAATCAATGCTGTATTCTCCAAACTCCCGCCCATAACCTCTACTGCAGCTCGAAGTCTTCCCCCCAGCGGTTTGCCAACCTTATCAATACAAAAAACACCTAAACCATCGGCAATTAACCTGAGCCTACGCGGATTTCTGGTATTTGATGCAATGCATATATTCATGCCGCGATTCTTAGCACCCTCCACCCATAGCCGAGACTCCTCTGGCACATTATATTCATTCCACGGCAATAGCGTATTGTCTAAATCAAGAAGTATATATCTAATCCCCACAGATGAAAGCACGTCCAAATCTACTGCCGCCAGTGATTCAGCAAACATCGAAGGCGTAATCAGTTCGATAAGCCTCAAATCAGCCACCCTCGTTCTTTTTAACAGCACGCTTTGCCGCTACGTGCTCTTCGAAAGTTCTCGAAAAAATATGTGAACCATCCGGCTTTGCCACATAAAAAAGATAATCAACCTTCGCAGGATGCATTGCAGCCCTAATAGACGGCAGGCCAGGATTGCAAATAGGTCCAGGAGGCAGTCCTGCATAAAGATAAGTATTATAAGGCGAATCTATTCTGAGATCCTCATATGTAAGTCTTTGTCGGTGACTGCCAATTGCATACACAACTGTTGCGTCAACTTCCAGCTTCATTCCCTTTTTCAGTCGGTTCCAAATAACTGCTGAAATAAGCGGCCTATCTGCCTCAATCTTAGCCTCACGCTCTACCATTGATGCAACGATGATAATTTTATATAGATAATCGTTCTTCGCTGCAACATTTTCACCAGGAAGCTCATCCTTTATATGGTCGTAAACCTTCGACTTAAACGCTTCAAGCATCTGAACAATTAGCCCAAGCTCACGCTCGTCACGCACTGCAGGATAAGTACTTGGAAACAAATACCCTTCGAGGCTTCCAACGGGACATGGCACTATATTCCGAACACCGTCTGGGCATTCCTTCAAAACAAGATTCATAAAAACATCTCGGCTGCCTATGCCAAGGTGCTCGACCCTTTCGGCTATCTGCGCAGCAGTAAACCCCTCAGGTACAGTTATCCAAACTACCGACTTTCCATTGTGCGAAAGGCTATCCAACATATCAAAAGCTGACATCCGCTGATCAAACCTATAAGCACCAGGGCGAATACGCCTCGCATCACCACACAATCTCCCAAGCATAGCAAATGCCAAACCGCTCCTGACAAGATGTCTCTGAGCAAGTTTAGCACCTACAACCTCAATATTATCGCCTTTCTCAACTACAATAAGCGCACCTGTACTATGTGAGCCAACTGGAAGTGCAGCATACGCCATCAAACCAAACACCGCTGCCATCACACAAGCAATCACCAAAAGATAACGCCACCCATCTCGCAAGTAACCGATAATACTATTCACCAAAAGCCTCTTTTCTAGACGATTCCAGATACCCCTGCAGAACTAATGAAGCCGCTACTGCATCAACAACATCCTTACGATGTTTCTTACGAAATCCAGAATCAGCAAGAGTCTTTGTGGCTTCTACTGTAGTAAGCCGCTCATCCCAAAACACAACAGGTACCTTAATCCTACGTGCTAACTTTTCTGCAAACGCCCTAACTTTTCTAGCCTGCACAGATTCTTCACCACGAAGCATTACCGGCAGTCCAACTACTACCTTCGATACTCCATGCTCCGCAACAAGATTGGCAACCTCAGCCAAATCCTTTTTCTCACTCTCTGTGCGACGTATAGTACCGAATGGAAGCGCTACAGATGCTGTCTCATCGCTGATAGCAACGCCTATAGTCTTCTCACCCACATCAAGCGCAGCTATTCGCATCTTGACTCCCAGCTCCAAATAGCGCAAAATCAACCACAGCAGCAACTAAACAAGCAAACATAATCCCTGCTGATACCACACCAGAATCATTGAACAGCATAGCAACTCCGGCACAAATCAAACCAGCAATCAAACCATTTCTAAGAGATTTGTATGGTCTAATCGCACTGCCAACAGCTTCCCCGACACCTGTAAACCAAAGCAGAGCAAACGGTACCGCACCCCAAAGCGCAGCCATCGCCTGCTTAGTTCCAAGAAGTGAGAAGTTCATCCCAATCTTTCGAATTGCCAAAGAAGCAAGATAGCCTACACCGCTCTGTTTTGCGGCAGAAGCAGCAAGACCAATATGCGATTTAGAGTTGCCCGCCGTGTACATATCCACTACACCTAGTAAAACTACAAACACAATCCCCGCAACAACTGCATATACCACATCTCTAGCTCTAATCCTATTTAACACACCGGAAACATAAATGAGCCAAAACCCTGAAATAGCAGCTATCGCACCGCCTGCATTCGCGCCAAAAACTGGATGCCCAAGTGCAACAGCAGCCGCCGCGCCGATAATCCCAATCGCTGAGTTAATGGCTTTACTGCATATCCCCACACACAAAAGCATCTCACGAATCCATAAAACTGCCACTATAAGCATACCAAGCCAAAGCCCCATATACTCGTTGCCTATACCATAAAACCGAAATCCAGAAAAATCTCCTGCATTAAGCAAAGTAAATCGCGCAAGTCTGCCGCCCAAAAAAGAATCAATGAATAAAACTACACATATCAAGACTGCAGCTGAGATTATCGGAGAAACAAACAAATGAGCATTATTGCTCTTAGATTTAATCCTGCGTCTAATAAGAAGCACCATCACATAAGCAAATATAACCAAACCAAACGTCCACGAGGTCAAACGTATAATATAGCTATATGTATGCATATCGCCTACACCGGCAAACATCATACCCACCGGCGAACAAAGCATCGAAACTATACCAAATTGTGCAATATACGCCCACCACACTCGACGACGCATAACCAACGCAATACACAATAAAGTTATGGCAGTAATGCCGATTGCGGCTATGATACCGAGCACAGGTCTAAGCAAAACATCGTTCACTGCGGCTGTGTCATCAATCCTGTAAACAGTGTCAAGTCCGCCAGGCATGCTGTTAATTGGACAGCCCATCATATTCGATGGTTTTCTTATACCAAGCTCTGCAAGCACAGTTGGCGCAATATCAATAACAGAAACCAATCCCAAAGTTCGAGTAGTTGAGCTGAAGACAACCCCCTGACTGCTACCTCCTCGATAGATAACTATAGGACTCAGTCGTTCCGGTTCGCCTTGTTTAGGGATATGATGGATAAACGAGGTTAAAAAGACGGTAGAATCGCCGGCGTCTTCCTGCACGATCATTCCAACGAATTCATTCAACGATTTAAGCGCCTCTCGCCTATGAACTTGATAAGCAGAATCGGAACATCTGCTTCGCATTCGCTCAACACGTGCTAAATCGCCAAAATCCACCACCACAAAATCAGCATGTTTCAAAGCTGATTTTACCATTCGCGTCAGCTTATCAGCATCCGTTACAAAACCAGCCGGGCTTCGGGTAGATTTCTTTAGAACTTTGTAGCCTACATCGCCAACTGGAACCACTCCGCTGCTGTCCGCAGCAAGCATAACACTAAACCTATATCTGTTGTTCAAAGCGTCAGAGTTACCAAACACAGCTGATTTTCTACCAGCAGCCTTTATAGTATCACCGAGTGCACCAGGCTGAGAAACAGTAGAATGCTGCTGGTTATATCGGACTATCTGGTCCATACTCAAACTAACCACGCCTGCATCTGCTGGTATGCCCAATCTGCGCGCGAACACTATCCCCGCGTTATCAAGCTCACCATCAACTGACTCATATACAGAAAACGATTCTGCGGCCGAATCATCCGCTACACAAGAACTTCCAGCACTTGCTGTAGCATATACAGATCCAGGTGAATGCTTAGCATTTCCTGTGCAAAGCAGTCCTATCGAACCTTTCGAACACAACTGGTGAAGATTAGAAAACTCAGAAGACGTAATATCAGCAAGGGTAAGCCCATCAGCAATAATAAATACAACTTTCCCATGTGATGAGGCAGAAGCAGCCGAAAAAGCCAGCACTAATATCCCCAACGCCAATAATACTGCTGCAGTCACACGCATCTATAATAAGTCTCCTACGACTGCAACTGCCCGCGAATCAAATCAGCAGCTAATGCGAGAGCGTCTTTCACCTTCGATGGATCCTTCCCCCCAGCTTGCGCAAAATCAGGTCTCCCTCCGCCGCCACCGCCAGCAGCTTTGGCAATCTCTCTAAGCAAATTTCCTGCGTGACAGCCTCTTTTAACCAAATCAGGCGTGACCTTGCCAACAAACAAAACTCTGCCATCGCCAACGCCGCCTAGAATAACAACTCCAGATTTAATCCTATCTGCTATGGCATCCGCAAGCGCACCCAAAACCTGAGCATCTGCGCTTGGCACCTGATTAGCAACGAGCTTAATATCGCCTATGCTAACCGCACCTGCAGCCATCGCTTCTGCCTGAGCCCCAGCAGATTTAGCTCTCATATTCTCAACCTGCTTTTGAGCTTCTTTCAAGTTGGACTGCAGTCTTTCGATAGCTGAAGCAACCTCGAACGGAGAAGTACCAAGAACAGCAGCAGCATCATTCAACGCATCTTCGATCTCGTGAACTCTAGCCACTGCACCGGCACCGGTTACTGCTTCAATCCTGCGCAGACCAGCACCTATACTTGATTCACTCACTATCTTGAAGAGACCAACCTGTGAAGTGCGTGTAAGATGTGTTCCGCCGCATAGTTCAGTGCTATAATCGCCGATTTTAAGCACACGCACTTTACTGCCATATTTTTCCCCGAAGAGCGCAGTCGCACCCATCTTACGAGCTTCTTCGAGCGTAGTTTCTATAACTTCAACTGGCAAATCATCAAGTACTTTTTCGTTCACTTCGTCTTCTATTCGGCGCAGTTCCTCAGGTGTAACCGCCTGAAAATGACTAAAATCAAACCTGAGTCTTCCTGGCTCTACTACAGAACCCGACTGAAGAGCATGGGGACCTAAAACGTTTCTAAGCGCAGCATGAAGCAAGTGCGTAGCAGTATGATTGCGAGCAATCGCCATACGTCTCGGATCATCAACCTGGCATCTCACGCGCTCTCCAACACGTATCTCGCCACCTACAACCTCTGCTACATGCAAAAAGAAATTAGACATCTTAACAGTGTCGTTTACTTTTAGCACGGCGCCTTTGGAAAAAATCTGGCCATGATCCCCTACCTGTCCACCAGATTCAGCATAAAACGGCGTAACATCCAAAACAACATCCACCATCTCACCTTCACGTGCAACATTAACCTGTTCGCCTCGACTCAATATTGCAACGACTGTCGATTCCGACTCAAGCGCATTGTATCCAACAAATACTGTAGGTTCCAAAGTCTGCTCAAGCTCTGAGATGGCATTGGCTTCCCCTGCAAACAGAGTTGTCCCCATCTGACTAGAATCCTTAGCGCGCTTACGCTGCTCTTCCATAGCAGCATTAAACCCTTCAACATCAACACTTATACCTTCGGAACCGGCTATTTCCTGAGTAAGTTCCAAAGGAAACCCATAAGTATCATGCAACACAAATGCAGCCTCACCAGAGAGTTCACTGCCGCCACTCTTCTTAACATCATCAATCTGCTCTCTAAGGCGCTCAATACCCGCATCCAATGTGCGCCGGAACTTCTCTTCCTCGGCTCTAATCAAACTAGTAACATAATCCTGTCGCTCCTTCGGCTCTGGATAAGCATCTTTCATCAAGTCAACTACAATTCCTACAAGCTCATGCATAAACGGCTTGTCTAACCCAAGATTGGAGCCTTGAAGCACGGCACGTCGAATAAGCCTTCGAAGAACATGACCTCGTCCTACGTTCGATGGCATTACTCCATCCGCAATAGCAAACACGGCACCGCGAACGTGATCCGATATAACCCGAATAGATCTGTCAACAGCATCATCGCCGGCTCCGTAGTTTGCACCGGACAGTTTCTCAACTTGTTTTACTATGGGAAGGAATAAATCAGTTTCATAGTCTGACGGGGTACCCTGAAGCACTGCTATTGTGCGTTCAAGCCCCATTCCCGTATCAATATTCTTCGAAGGCAGTGGCTTCATTGTACCGTCTTCCTGACGATCGAACTGGGTAAACACCAGATTCCATATCTCAACAAACCTGTTTCCGTCGTGAGCTATCGCCCAAGCCGGATCTTCAGGTCGTCCAAGATGAGGCATAACATCAAGAAATATCTCATTGCATGGACCACACGGACCATTAGGTCCCTGGCTCGGAGCATTTGCCGGCCAGTAGTTCTTATCCTCACCCAGTCTAACAACCCTATTAGCGGGAAATCCTATCTCACGCACCCAAATCTCGGCAGCTTCGTCATCGTCAAGATAAACGGATGTCCATAGATGATCAGGATCGAGCTTGAGAACTTCAGTCAGATACTCCCATGCCCAAGTTATCGCCTCTCGCTTGAAATAGTCACCAAAGCTAAAGTTGCCGAGCATCTCAAAAAACGTATGATGAACACCATCGCCTACTTCATCTATATCATCAGTACGCAGACACTTCTGAGATGTAGTGATTCGTCTGCATGGCGGCACCCGCTCACCAATAAAATAAGGCTTGAACTGAACCATCCCTGCCGACGTATAAAGCAAAGAAGGATCATTTGGCACAAGGGAGTCACTCGGGTGTATCAAATGTCCTTTGCTCTCAAAAAATTTCAAATAACTGGTTCTAAGTTCATTACTAGTCATATTCATAACACCTAGCAGTAATCCTCTGGAACGTCATATTATAGCACACGATTTCTGCGTATCGAATACTGTCAAATTATGACATTTAGACTCAAAAATATTGACAACAGCTGATTATGGTGATATATAACATCAACTAAATCTTTAAATAGGTATAGATAAATGGCTTTCGCATTCCTACATGCTGCTGACCTACATCTAGACTGTCAGTTCGAAGGCATATCAAAAGCGCCAAATGATATAAGCAATACACTCCGAGAAGCAACTTTTGCGGCATGGCGGAGCGTTGTAAAATCAGCGATTGAACACGGCGTAGAATTCGTTCTGATTGCCGGTGACGTATTTAACTCGAAAGATCGAAGCCTGCGAGCACAGATTAGATACAGAGATGGGCTTAACGAGCTTGCGAACTATGGGATAGAAACATTTGTCGTTCATGGCAACCACGACCCTGCCGGCAGTTGGAACGCATCCATAGATTGGCCCGACCTTGTTCATACATTCACGCATGAACGGATCGAAACAATCCCAGTAATACGCAAAGGATGTAAGATTGCTGCCATTACAGGTATAAGCTATGCTCAACGTGATGTGCGTGAAAACCTGGCTGCAAAATTCCACGCAGAAGACACTGAGACGTTCAATATTGGACTTTTGCACTGTACATGCGGGGCTTCGTCTGAACATGAACCCTACGCTCCATGCAGTGTGTCTGATCTATCAGACAAAGGTTTTGATTATTGGGCGCTGGGTCATGTGCACACACGCTCGATCATTTCTAGTCGCAGTCCGGTCATTGCATATCCCGGCAACACACAGGGACTAAATCCAAATGAAACTGGCGCGCGGGGATGCCTTTTGGTAAGTGTAGATGATTTAAAGAAAGTAGACTTAAAATTTATAGATACTGATGCGGTTAGATGGTTTCAAGAAGCTATTTCTATAGACGAAATGACTCGTGATCAGGATATTCTCGACGCGATCCAGTCGAAGATCGAGGAAATTCGCACCAAAGCACATAGACCATCCGTGGTGAGAATATCATTAACAGGCAGAGGTGTATTGCACAAATCGCTTGTACGTCAAAGCTTCATAAACCATCTACTGGATGAAATAAGAATCAAAGAAGCAAGAAGAGAAGACTTTGTTTGGGTGGAATCAATATCTGATGCGACTGCCGCGGAAATTGATATCAAGGAGCGCAGAAAAGGACAAGACTTCGTAGGCGATTTTCTGCGAGTCACGGAAGAAGCCAAACAAAACACCAATAGTATTCGTGAACTTTTAGAACCACTGTTTGAACATAAAGAAGCACGCTCATTCATTCAAGCGCCATCAAACGAACGCATAATAGAATGGATCGAACGGGCAGAAACAATGGTCTTGGATGAACTAGCAGCAGAGGAGTCAATTTGATGAGACTTCTTGATTTTTATATTGATGGATTTGGAATATTTCACAACGTGGGAGTTAAGGACTTATCTCCTAAACTAAACTTGTTCATTGGTGATAACGAAGCCGGCAAAAGCACTCTGCTTGCATTCTTCAGAGCGGTGTTGTTCGGATTCGAGTCTAAGACAAGCAAAATCAACCAATATTTGCCGCTTAGCGGAGGCAACCACGGCGGACAGATTAGCATTAAAACCAAAGACAATAGAGAGTTTCTGATAAAAAGAACACCAGGCGGTGCACAAGGACAGATTACTATAACCCCGCGTGGAGGAGAAACACCAAGTGAAGAATCTATTTCAGAAATCCTGAAAGGCGTAACCAAAGACCTATACAGAAACGTCTTCGCGTTTAGTCTAGACGAACTTCAGGACATGGAATTTCTGCAGAATGAAACCATAAGCTCACGCATATATTCGTTTGGAGCCAGCGCGGGTAAAACCTCTGCAATAGACATAGAAAACCGGATAGACAAAAAAATGAAAGAGTTGTTCACACCGCGAGGCGAGGTGAAAGAGATAAACAATCTACTATATTCACTCAATCAGACGTCGAAAAAGATAGAAGAAATTGAAAAATCAGTGGATAGCTACGACGAACACCGCAGAAGACTGCAAGAAATCGAAAAGCAACTCGAAACAATTGATTCTGAAATAGCAGCAAAGCGCGAAACGGCAGAAAAGTTGAAATTGCTAAACAAAGCCAAACCGGTCTGGGAAGAACTTGAAAAAATAGAAAAAGAGGCTGAGATGTTGTTAGCTGCAGCATCATTGCCTAAAACAGCGTCAATTGACGATATTGCAAAGCGCGAGGATTCGATAAAATACGCACGTGAATCGCTTTATTCCAACCATATTCCTTTGGGCATGTTACCAAAAGAAAACAATCTGCCATGGGAACGAATAAAGCGAGAGATCAACATAAACCGTATCGCCAGATTTATTTTGATACCAGCATTACTTGGAATTGCTGCAGTTATAGCAGGACTGGCAGGAACAAACAGTATTATCGCGACGGCAGGAGTAATAGTATCAGCAGTGGCTATTACTGTGTTTGGATTGTCCTACCACGCATCAAAAAAACGAACAGAAAAACTGTTGGAAGAACTTGCAAGCATGGCAGAGCAATGTGCAGCTGCGCGAAACACGATTGCAAAACTAGACTGGATAAAATCTAAGCTGACTGACATCATAGGCAAGGAAAATACCAGCGAGATCATGAAAAGACTTGCTGCAGAAGATGAATCTACAATTGCGTACGATGCCGAACGTGCAGATGAAGAACTTACAAAGATAGAACAATCAAGCCGACAGATGTACGAAGAACGCGGCAGACTGAAGCAAGAAATTGAAAGTGCTGAACGAAGCGACAATCTAGCAAAAGAGCTCCAACAAAGAGAAGAACTCAAAACTGAGTTAAATGAAAAAGCTGAACAATGGGCGATAATGGCAATAGCCAAGGGACTGCTCAAGCGTGCTAGAGAAAAATATGAGAAAGAAAAACAACCGCGAGTGATTACCGAAGCAATCGAATTCATAAAAACAATAACTTGTGGTGCATACTCCGGAATATATGCACCCATTGGCAAAAAGACCGTTTACATCGAGCAACCGAATGGGTTACGAAAGACAGTCACTGAGCTTTCGCGGGGCACACGTGAACAACTCTATCTTGCACTTAGATTTGGGTTGATACGTGAGTATGGCACAAACGCTGAGCCTCTACCTATAATAATGGACGACATACTTGTAAATTTCGACCCTAAACGCGCCGATGCTGCAACGCAGGCGATTGCAGATCTAGCAGAAAGCAATCAGATATTGTTTTTTACATGCCACCCAGAAACAATTGCCAGATTCAAAAAAGCCAATCCTTCAGCAAGATACTATACCATAGACAACCTCAGCATCTCAGAATGCTAAAAATCAATACAAAATTGGAAAAGATAATTACACCAAAACGGCAGCAGATTGATTGAATTTCGCAGCATTGATTATAGAAAGGTGTTGACGAAACTGCTGAACGCCGATATAATAACTAGCGGTTGAACTGCATCAGCTCTTACGCTCCCCTGTAGCTCAATCGGCAGAGCGGCTGGCTGTTAACCAGTAGGTTCGTGGTTCGAGTCCACGCGGGGGAGCCAGAATACACACCAGAATACACAAAATAAAGACAGATCTTCTCTCGTAAATGGTTTCTCTTCCAATAGAAATGAAATTTTGCCTGTTGACTTCTTTGTGAGATATGTTTAGAATTAAATTGGTTGCGTGACATTGTGGTCGCGTGCTTAGTAGTATCCGTTGCAGAAAGGCAGTGAAGCCTCTCCGAGATCCAGGGTCGGGGAGGCTTTTTGTGTTTTCTGGCGGATATCTTAAAAGCACAACTAAGCATAGAAGCAGAAAAGGAGGCAAAGTTGCAGACTATGGCTGGTAATACACACGATAAGCCTAATCCTTTTGCAATGGCGCAGTCTCAGCTTGACAAAGCTGCGGCAAAGATCGGACTTGAACCGGGCGTTCACGCATTTCTAAGAGAACCTATGAGGGAATTCCACGTCACACTACCTGTCAAGATGGACGATGGCAAGGTGAAGGTATTCAAGGGATTCAGGGTTCAATATAATGACGCTCGGGGTCCAAATAAAGGCGGTATACGCTATCACCCTGAAGAAACAATCGACACTGTCCGGGCACTTGCTGCCTGGATGACCTGGAAGTGCGCGGTTGTAGATATTCCCCTAGGAGGCGGTAAGGGAGGGATCATATGCGATCCTAAAAGCATGTCTACCGGAGAACTCGAGCGGCTGAGCCGTGCATATGCGCACGCAATCTCGGCTGCAATAGGTCCAGAAAAAGATATTCCTGCGCCTGACGTCTATACCACGCCTCAGATAATGGGCTGGATGATGGACGAATATTCCAAAATCAGAGGTTACTATTGTCCAGGAGTCATCACTGGCAAACCTCTCTCCATCGGCGGCTCTGAAGGACGCGGCGATGCCACTGCTCGCGGTGCCGCCTATACGGTGCGAGAAGCCGCGGCGCATCTGGGCATAGACCTCAAACAAGCCACCTGCGCAATTCAGGGATTCGGCAACGCAGGCCAGTATGCTGCTATACTATTTAATGAACTGCTGGGCTGCCGAATCGTCGCTGTAAGTGATACCAAAGGCGGTGTCTATAGCGAGAAGGGAATAGACCCGCACGCTGCTGTAGAATACAAGAAAAAAAATGGTACTATAGTTGGACTGCCGGGCACTCGTTCTATCACAAACAGCGAGCTTCTTGAACTCAGTGTAGATGTGCTGGCTCCTTCGGCTATAGAAGAAGTCATTACCGCTGATAATGCAGGCACTCTACGGGCGCGAATAATAGCCGAGCTTGCAAACGGACCTACTACTCCGGAAGCCGATGAGATCTTGTATAACAAAGGCATATTTGTTATACCAGACTTTTTGTGCAACGCCGGAGGTGTCACTGTTTCCTACTTTGAGTGGGTTCAGAACATAACCGGGTTGTACTGGGAAGAGGCTGAGGTTCATGCAAGGCTTGATAAGAAAATGACCAAAGCGTTCCATGACGTTCTGGCAACTTCAGTTAAAGAAAACGTAGATATGCGCACCGCCGCATATATAGTTGCCATTCGACGCGTCGAACAGGCAATGAGAGACAGGGGCTGGGTATAAATCCAGTTTTTGCATATTGGGTGATAGTTTGTTCTAGCGCCGGATTTCTCCGGCGCTTTTTTTCATTACTGCATCAAACATGGTATAGTTTTGAAGCTAAATAGCAAGCTGGTTGGCACAATGGTAATGCTTAATTCAATCAATATTGACGACTCTGAAATACACGTTTGGCTGGCTGATCTGGATACGCTCAGCGCATATAATCTGCTCGATGGCAGACGATTCGAAGACATATTGCCAAACGAAGTTCTGCTAAAAGCTACACACCGCCGAACTATTGAAATGCAATCAAGATACATAGCTGCACAAGCTTCGCTCAGAATAGTGATTGCACGTTATCTAGACACTGACCCTGCAGCTCTCACTCTAAACTATTCAAAAAAAGGCAAACCATTTTTGGCATTTGGCACGTTAGGCTTTAATCTCTCAGATTCGTACGGACTAGCTGCCGTTGCAGTGGCTAATAATAAAAAAGTGGGCGTTGACATAGAACAAGTGAGACAAAATATCGACTGCATGAAAATTGCACGAAGACGATTTAGATCAGAAGAAGCAGATAATCTAAGTGCATTTACTGGAGATAGACTGACTAGAGAGTTTTTTCGACTTTGGGTGCGAAAAGAGGCATATCTCAAGGCAATTGGCAGCGGAATATCAGGCGGACTGGACTGCCGCGTAGACAACGTTGAAGGATGGACTATAGTAAATCTTGATATTGGTGATAATTTCGCTGCTGCCGTTGCTGCCGATGCACCAGAACTTGTGCCAAAACTGTTTTCACTTATATGAATTATGTGAGTTTATGAGGGATTGTGCTAAAATATGCGCATATAATGCCAGTCGGTGACTGAGGAGATATATTATGACTGATCAGATTAAACAAATGGCAGCTAGAATCAAAGAACTCCGAGAAGTGTCCGGCGTATCAGCCGAGTCTCTTGCAAAGTCGCTTGGTATTCCTGTTGAAACAATCAAAGCTTATGAAGAAGGCGAATGTGATATTCCGGTCAGTTTTCTATATCAGATAGCGAATTTATTCAACGTCGAGCTTACTGCAATACTCACAGGTGAAAATCCCAGACTGCACACATATTCCCTCGTCAGAAAAGGCAAAGGCGTACGCATAGAGCGCCGGAAGGCTTATGATTATCAGAGCTTGGCATACAATTTTGCACGCAAACGAGCAGAAGTGTTTTTGGTAACTGTACAGCCTAAAGACGACGATTCTCCAATAGAACTGAATTCGCACACCGGACAAGAATTCAATTATGTGCTGAGCGGAAAGCTTAGGGTTAAAATCGGAGGAAGCGATCTTGTGCTTGAAGCCGGAGATTCGCTCTACTTTGATTCACACCATCCGCATGGCATGGCAGCACTAGATGGTAAACCAGCGGAGTTTCTGGCGGTGGTTCTCTAGAGCACAAAGGAGTGTATTCATGATCGAAAAATACGTAACAGACCTAGACTTCTCATCCTACGAAGATTTCAAAGCACGCTTTCGCATTATAGTACCAGAGCAGTTTAACTTCAGCTTTGATGTAGTAGATGAATTTGCTCGAACTAATCCTGATAAACTTGCGATGGTTTGGTGCAACGACACTGGTAATTCAGCAAAGTTTACTTTCCGTGATATTTCGGAATACAGCAATCGCGTGGCTAACTGGCTCGTTTCATTGGGGATCAGAAAAGGCGATCCTGTGATGTTGATATTAAAGCGCCGATATGAGTTTTGGATGACACTGATTGCACTTCACAAAATCGGAGCGGTTGCTATTCCTGCCACACACTTATTGACTGCCAAAGACATCATCTATCGAAATAATGCTGCAGACATCAAAATGATCATAGCTGCAGACGATGAACGTGTATTAGATGCTGTTGACTCTGCACAAGCAGAATCACCCAGCCTTACACACAAAGCTGTTATACGTATGGATCGTCCTGGCTGGTATTCTTTCACTTCAGATGTAGAGAAATTCTCTCCAACGTTCACACATCCATCCAGCAGTTCGCCCCCTAAGAATGACGACACTCTTCTTATCTACTTTACTTCTGGCACAACAGGAATGCCGAAGATGGTTAGACATAATTATACTTATCCATTAGGACACATTCTCACAGCAAAGTTTTGGCAAAACTGTCGCGACAATGGACTGCACCTAACACTGGCAGATACTGGATGGGCAAAAGCTGCGTGGGGCAAAATATATGGCCAATGGATATGCGGCAGCGCCGTGTTTGTATATGATTACGAAGGCAAATTCGATCCGAAAGCACTACTGCAAGTAGTTCAGGACTATGGCGTCACTACGTTTTGTGCTCCAACTACAGTTTTTCGATTCATTGCACAAGAAGACTGCTCAAAATATGATTTCAGCCGATTAGAGTACTGCGTAACCGCCGGCGAGCCTCTTTATCCTGAAGTATATCAGGGGTTTCTTGCAGCAACCGGACTTAAACTCATGGAAGGCTTTGGACAAACGGAGACAGTAATCCAGGTAGGAAACTGGTTATGTATGGAACCAAAGCCTGGATCTATGGGGCTTCCATCACCTGGATGGGATATAGACATAGTCAATGAAGAAGGCACATCCTGTGAGGTAGGAGAAGAAGGCCAAATTGTAATTCGCACAGACAAAAACATACCTGTGGGGATGTTCTGCGATTATTACCGAGACCCAGAACTCACAAATAAAACATGGCACGATGGAATCTACTATACGGGCGATGTTGCCTGGCGTGACGAAGATGGTTACTATTGGTATGTAGGCCGCAATGACGACATGATTAAAAGTTCTGGCTATCGCATAGGACCTTTTGAAGTTGAGAGCGCTTTGATGGAGCATCCTGCTGTGCTCGAGTGCGCTATCACCGGAGTACCAGATGAGCTGCGCGGGCAGGTTGTAAAGGCTACTGTTGTGCTTTCAGAAGGCTATGAGCCATGCGACGAGTTGGTTGTAGAGCTGCAAAATCATGTAAAAAGCGTAACTGCTCCCTACAAATACCCACGCATTATAGAGTTTGTCGAACAACTCCCGCGTACTATAAGCGGCAAAGTGCGCCGAGTGGAGATACGCTCGCGCGATAAAGCAAAAGAGCTTCCACCGCTCACTCCAGACTAGCCACAGAGTCTAGATGTTAATGAGATCCTACGCTAAAAACCAATGGGCTGCATTCTGATTGAATGCAGCCCATTTTCATCGTTAACTTGATAATCTAGCTAGCTCTACCTCAGCTTACTTATATCCAGCAGATCTTCCTCATCAACAGGGAGCTTATCGCCAAGATAAGTGTCAACAACTATCACACCTCTGCCGTTCGCACACCCTGGATAATCAAGCATAAAGTAACCTATTACCTGATCAGCATGGCTCTTGATACCCAGCTTCTTTGCTTCATTGGTAACCGGTAACAGCTCAAGGAATGCCTCATGCCCTTCCGGCCTTATGAAAAGCAGATCTCTAGTCTGACCGCCGCGTTTGTAACGAACGAACGCCGTTAGTTCCTTAGGCGAGAAGTACCAGTTCAGCTCATTGTTGAATCCTATGTTGTTGGGATCAGGCTTATCAATTACGTAGGGTTTAATCTTAGGATCGAGATTTTCCTTCGATAAATCCCAGAACATCTCGTTAGTTGCAGTCATCGTCTTGTAGCCGGTAATTGCACGTAGATCGTCTATGGTCAACTCTGGCAGAAGAATCGTGTAGTCGTAACCAACCTCTTTCCAAGAATAAGTCTTGGGATTTTGAGGATCAACTACAAAAGCCGGTATGTCTTTGTAGCCAGCCGGCTTCTCTGATTGGTATTTGAGCCCAGGAACCTCTGCATTCTTATAATCACAGATTCTTATGGAAAATCCAAAGGCATCTTTCGGATCGCCGCCGAGCCAATCCGGTGGATGTTGACGATTAGTAATTTGAACCGTAAGCCTGTTCCATCCCTTCTCTAACATCACACCTTTAGCAGTCTGATCCTTCATCTTACCTTCTGTCCAGAGCGCACACGTCCAATAAACCCCTTTGTGAATCAGGCGTCCATTAAGCCAGATTCTTATATTGTCATCTGAGCCTATCCACATTCTAACTTTCTGCTTGGCAGGTGAATATACATAGGTTTCTGCAAACGTCCACCCATTTTTCGGAAAATCAGTGTATGTAGCGGTGAAATCCACATAACCGTCAATCACCTTCGGTTTAATGGTGAATTCACTCGACGAGGGCGGAACGGTTACCGCTCGAACTTTTTTCACCAAATCATTAATAAATGGCTCGTAAGTCTTACTATCGCTCAGCTGTTCTGCAGTAAGAGACGGAGCAACTTCTACAGGTTTCGCAGTCGCCAGCCAATCAGTGATATATGGAGTTGTAGCAGGATCACTGCCACGCACATATTGGTACATTCCCGGCGTCATATAGTATCTGTTACACGAATGATGCCCCATACCCATGCTGGAGATAGGCTGGAAACCGCACCAATCAGACGAATGGGTTTCAGGCACACCTATTCCAAGCTCGCTCGCTATCATCGCCCAGTCCAGAGCATGGTTCCATTCATGCATCTCTACTTCCCATTCACGGATACCTAGGTTTATGAAAGCTGATCTATCTGGGCCACAGTCCATGCCACAGGTATCAGAAGCCCCCCATCCAGTCATTTTTATGAAAGTATCAACTGTCCCTGGTTCAAACAGCCCCTCAAATGGCTTTGGATCCCAATCATTTAGCGCTGACACCTCATCCTCAACCACTTTATAGGTGTTCACCATTCGAAGCTTACCCTTAGACGCACCCTCCATAATAGCCGAACACCATTCCCACGACTTTCTCACATAGTCCATCTGCTCATCAGTCATATTGATAACAACAGAGCCACCTTTACCATCACTCACTCTGAGCTTGCGGAAAAAACCAAAGAATGTCCGGAATGTATTATTCTCAGTACGCGGATAAAGTTCAGCCGCTTTTTTGTAATAAGGATAAATCACTTCCATTCCTCGGTCCATGTCGCCCCATTTATAACTAAGCGCATCTGCAAGCATATACCAAGAATCTGCATCTTTCGGCATCATATCGGTAGCCTTTTTAAACGAAGCTACGGCAGTATCCCAAAACCCATTTACCATACAGTAAAGCCCAAGCTTGTAAGCTGCTTCGCCAGTCTTAACCTTCGGCAATTGCATCTCAGCATCTGCCCAGCGTGCCAATCTGCGTAGAAGCCGCGCGGCTTCAGGTGTAGAAGCAGTTTTAACAACCGATAGGAAACTAGATTTTGCTTTGCTAAAATCGCCGCTCCAGAAAGCTTTGAGCCCATTCTGGTAAGCCGAACTTTCAAACTCCGACTTGCTCAGCTTAAATACATCATCCGTGTAATAAACCAAATATCTAGCTCCCTGCTTAGGTGCAGACTCAACCTCAATAGTCACCTTATCCTTGCCTTTGGTCATATCAACTGGCAGGAATGTTACTACTCCGAGCTTGCCTGCAGGTTTGCCATCTATGGTAAAGGTAGGCGTATCCTTAGCACCCGGGCGTACTATTACCAATTGTCCGTTGGGCACACCAAATCTGGTAGATCGCGGACGTATTGTAAAAATTTCACTTGATGCTGTAGATTTGTAATCGAATGACTTTTGTGTTGGATTAGCCGGATCATCAGCCGGAGCACCAACCTTTAGCTCACCCGACGGCATCCAAAACATATAGCCATCATGGGGATTCTGTGCGACTGCTGGTAGCATAGCAAATACTACCGCAACAACCGCAGCTATTAATACGATCTTCATTCTTAGTTCCTCCTCAGTGAACCCGATGTATTTTGAGCATTCTACTACTTTTATTGCTCTGCGAAAAGATATTTTTTGAATATTTCGCTCTGCGGCTGTAAGTTTTTGCTAATGCTACGACGTTTCTGAAGATCTAAAGCGGCTGATATTACCTAAAAAAGTCATCTTTGGTTCATAGCGGGATATAACGTGAAATAATGAAAGCGGCTCCGAGTTTGTTTACTCGAAGCCGCCGTGTACCAAAACATTTGGTGTTACGACTCGATCGGCACCTTACACTCTTTAGGCTTAGTACCTTCAACTTCGGGCGCTGTGATCTCCAGCACTCCATCCTTGAACTTGGCTTTCACTTTGTCGGGCTTAATCGCAACCGGCATAGGTATTGTTCTGTAGAACTTACCTTCACGCCGCTCGCGTCTGTAGAAGCCCTCGCGTTTGGTCTCTTCGTCACGCTTGAACTCGCCTTTCAGGCTGATGCTATCCTCCGTAGCTGTTATGTTGATGTCATCTACCTTAAGACCCGGCAGTTCAGCTTTTACTATCACATTGCCGTCTTTCTCATAGACATCAACTGGAGGAGTAGCCACCTCGCCGAAAGGCCAGAACGATCCAGTAAATGGTCTCATAAGATTATCCATAAGCCGATCGAGATCGTCCTGCACTCTACGAAGCTCAAACATCGGTTCCCATCTTGCCAGTGCCATATCCATCACCTCCTGCTAAGAGTTGATGTCTTTTTGTTTTCCGTTGCAGTAATACCCTATTCCAGCAATATTTAAACATAATCTTTTGGGCTTTTTAGCCACAATTGCTTCGCATAGAAATATCCATCATCAATATGTATCTAGGTCACACGTGACTTTTATCGCTATCGGCGTTCTACAAGGAAAAGTTGTTCTACAACGTGGATACTGCGTTTGTGCAGATTCCTACAGGCTCTGAACGTGTTATAAGGAATCTCTACAATTTCGACCGAACCAATCTCTTCAAGCAAACTTCGCATATCATCCGGATGCACAAACCCCTCATCGTTGAACGACACAAGTATAAATTTCGCGTCAACCTGATTGAACAAATCAGCTAAGCGCGCCAAACATCGCGAGCGCACATTATAGTCCGAGCGTCGCCAGTCGGCTGGAATCCCAGATACACTGCTAATATGCTTGGGACGAACATACTTAACTATAAGATTAAGCATAAAATAGTTAGATCCATAAGGGTGTTGATTGTAAGGCGGGTCGAAATAAGCGAGGTCAAGATTATTAATCAGGCGAACAACTCGGTTAGCATCCTCCTGGAGGACCTTTACATCACATTCAAATCTGCTAAGAACAGGAGGTTCTAGAATAATCTTCCCCTTTATTCTCGTAAGAGCATCAGAGTTTGTACCTCCGAATCGACCGACCTTTGTCCGGCGGTCTTTGTAGAATCCTTTGAATACCCCAGCAGTATTTGCATGCACAGACGCCTCACTCAAAAGCGGCCCAAGAAGCAGTTCTCGATACTCTTCCGGCAGAGTATCAATCAGTCTGCGGTAATTGTCTAGTCTGCGTGCATTCTCTTTGGTATAAAACACCCGGTCAGACTCTGTAATCTGATCTTCATCCTTCGGCGCATAAAGTTCTTCGATGAATCCCATAGGAAGTTCGGCTAATTCAACTTTACTGTTTAGCTCTCTGGTAAATTCCTCAAGAAGAACCACATCAACGCTGCTCTTATTTCGCAGATAACATCTAGAGAGCACCGCCGCATAATCTTCAATATCATTAACAGCCAGAAAATCTGCGTGTGCTTTAAAATAACGCGATACAGCTCCAGACCCAGAAAAAGCATCAAGAATACGCAGGCGGCTTTTGCCCAACCGCATCTTTACTTTCTCTACTGCGCATCCTATGTGAGCAAGAAGTGCACGCTTGTTGCCGATGTAGGTAATCAGCTGGCTTGATAAATAAGCTGGGTCTTCGCAAACAGAATGTTCAAACTGAAGTGATGGCTGGCAAATCCGTGAAGATTCTCTGGAACAATCCAATATCTCTTGCGCGCTATTATCGATGTTCTGTGTGTGCATATAGCCCCTTACCTGGCACAGACAAATGTATCTGTTGGGCAAAGTCTATCAGCACCCAAATAGCATTGTCAATCGTAACTGGACTGCTGCTCGACAGCGAGCCTTTTGGACACGCAACAGGCACATTCCCCGCGGATATCCCAGCTTCCAAGGTCGGCAATCAATGGCGCTTCGACCGCGAGGAAATCGACCAGTGAACGATAAGCCAGAAGCCGGCGACAGGACAAATAAGATACCTGCCGCAGAATAATGATAACTTCAGGCGATTACACAAGCCAAATGGGTTCTCTAATGACAATTTATAGAGTAGTGGAGAATAACGGATATTTGATACGACCATTCTTAGTTATGCTATAATAGATATACCCAAATGACGAAATCACTGCTAGAACGAGCATCTAAATCTAAACATCGCATCGCTGAGTATGGCGAGGTGCTGACACCTGAGCACATCGTCAACGCCATGCTCGATCTCGTCAAACAAGAAACCGAGCGAATTGATTCACGCTTCCTTGAACCAGCCTGCGGAACGGGTAATTTCCTCATTGAAATTCTGGAACGCAAGCTGAAGGTTGTTGAGCGCCGCTACCGCAAGAGCCAATTGGAATATGAGCGATATGCGATCCTTGCCGTATCGTCTGTCTATGGCATCGAACTGCTGGAAGATAACGCCGAGGAATGCCGCAAACGTCTTTTTGAAGTATTCGATACAGCATACACCAGGCTTTTCAAAACCAAGACAAAAGAGAAGTGCCGTGAAGCAGCACGGTATATCCTTAAGCGCAACATAGTCCACGGTGACGCTCTTTCCCTAAAAACCGTGGGCGAGAAGCCCCAGGCGATCGTTTTCTCCGAATGGTCGTTGGTCAATGGCAGTCTCCTAATGCGACGGGATTTTGCTTTTCATGAAATGCTGAATCGTGACTCAGGACAGGACTTGTCCATTTTTTCTGCTGCCCCGCTCAAATCGGACATTGGGGAGTTAGTATTCATACCTGAGCCGGTAAGAGAATATCCGCCGGTACATTTTCTTGAGGTGGCCCATGCCTACGATGAGTAGTTACAACCCGGATGTGCTCTTATGTCTAGCCAATCTCTCAAGCGACGAGGTCTTTACCCCGCCGCAACTAGCCAACCAGATGCTGGATCTCCTGCCGCAGGAACTCTGGAGCAATCCAGAAGCCCGATTTCTCGACCCAGCCTGCAAGACCGGCGTGTTCCTGCGCGAGATCGCCCGGCGGCTCGACAAGGGGCTGGAAGCGCAAATCCCCGATCGGCAGGAGCGCATCAACCACATCATGAAGGACCAGCTCTTCGGGATTGGCATCACACAGCTCACCGGTTTGATGTCGCGCCGCTCCCTGTACTGCTCCAAAATCGCCAACGGGAAATACTCGGTCTGCACCGCCTTCGATAATCCGCAGGGCAACATCCGCTTTCGGCGCATCGAGCACAAGTGGGAAGACGGCCGATGCACCTCCTGCGGGGCAAACCAGGGAAACTACGAACGCGGCGAAGAGCTTGAGACACACGCGTATGAATTCATCCACACCGAAAACCCGGAGGAGATATTCAAAATGAAATTCGATGTCATCATCGGCAACCCACCATATCAGTTAAGCGATGCCGGATTTGGCCGCAGTGCATCGCCAATCTATCACAGGTTTGTTGAGCAGGCGAAAAAACTTAATCCGCGCTATCTGGTAATGATTATACCATCACGGTGGTTTGCTGGGGGTAAAGGGCTGGATAAATTCCGTCAGGATATGCTCAATGACGATCGCATCCGCAAATTAGTGGACTTCGAGAATGCTGCCGAGGTGTTCCCCGGCGTGGATGTAGCAGGCGGTGTGTGTTACTTTCTCTGGGAGCGCGATTCACGAGGGCAATGTGAGGTGACGAATTTTTATAATGGAGAAAGGATAGTCGCAAAAAGAGCGCTGAATGAGTTTCCTACATTCATTCGACATAGCCGAGCAGTCCCCATTGTCAGGAAAGTACTGGCTGCTGAGAAGGATAAACCACGATTAAGTGATATAGTTTCGCCCTCGAAACCATTC
>Ga0078972_1002182_pt1 | contig 66683 bp, 62 predicted proteins | sample YelNatPaOPGAMG01_FD_67568 | JGI IMG/M metagenome (GOLD analysis project Ga0078972, IMG submission 67568) | Hot spring thermophilic microbial communities from Obsidian Pool, Yellowstone National Park, USA - OP-RAMG-01 (SPADES assembly) (version 2) | ecosystem: Environmental > Aquatic > Thermal...
GGTCGCTTGGCGCTCCCTCGCAAACGCTCAGGCAAACGCCGCACACCGCCCCGGCTCGGTCGGCCTTCGGCCTAAAAAGAGGCGGGCCGCTTCGCGGCCCGCTCTTTTTCCGAGCCGGGGGCAACATTATCATTTGACTTGACAGTGGAATGGCTCATTGGTATTGAAATAATATTCTATTCTCCATATACTAGGCAATGTATAATATCAGTAGGACAAATTCGCTATGGACGAACGAATAATTCCAGATTTTAAAATCGACCGTCTACCGAAGGGGTTACAAGACACCTTCCAAAAGATATATTCGAATGGAAATGGTGAACAGGACTATTTACAGCCGAATGAGATTTATCAGGGTGATGCTCGGAATCTGCTTCCAAGGATCGAGCCTAACAGCATTGCCTTAAGTGTTTGGTCTCCCCCTTATTTTGTTGGAAAGGATTACGAAGCATACTTGTCCTTTGAAGATTGGAAAAAATTATTGGAGACTGTTATTCAATTGCATTTTTCTATCATTAAACCGGGGGGGTTTTTAGTAGTGAATATTGCAGACATTTTGTGTTTCAAAGATGACACTATGCCGCGGATTCAAGCCGAAGCTGTAAATAAGAAGCGTTCTCCAATTACAAAAAGGGATATTTTGAAAGCAATGTCCGACCACCCTGATTATAACCGATACCAGATAGCAAAATTATTAGGGTGCAGTGAGCAGACCATAGATCGACGTTTACATGGGAACAATATACGTGGGGGAAAATATGAATCCCAAACCAGAGTAAAAATTGTAGGTGGCCTGATCGAAGAATGGGCTTTAAATGCGGGATTTTATCCTTATGATCGTAGAATTTGGGTGAAAGATCCTGCTTGGCAAAACTCGCGTTGGGCTAGTTTGTCTTATCGCTCTGTGGATGAATTTGAATATCTGTATATCCTTTGGAAACCCGGAATAACGAAGTTTGATCGGACTCGCTTATCAGCGGAAGAATGGAAAGAATGGGGATCGCGGGGCGTATGGTTTATCCCTTCCGTCAGAGTAAATGACGATCATGAAGCGAAATTTCCCATCGAATTACCAGCACGTGTCATTCGATTGCTCACTGATCCTCACGACATTGTGCTTGATTGCTTTATGGGAAGTGGAACGACAGCTCTAGCAGCAATCCGAGAAAGTCGTCGATATATTGGGATTGAACGAGAAGAAAAATATGTATCTTTAGCTCGTGCGAAAATAGCCGCTGGAATTCCAGTGAGGCTTATCTCGGAAATTAATTATCAATCCTATGCTGATAGATCCTGAAGAACTCAAACTCAACCTTGACCGCTTGGAAGAAATAGAAAAAGCTTCCCTTCGGTTAGTAACTCAAGGAATATACAACTACCGAGCTGCCGCGCAAGAGATCTTTGGTATCGAAAGCGATCTGGTCGCAGATATTGGCGAGGATATAACCCGTGAGGCGTTAGAACACCTAGGAATGCCTCGAATTGACCAGCGCTTATTTGGAAAAATCGACTATAAACGAGCATGCTACCTGTTCCATCCCGACTATGCTATCAAACAAGCTTTATTTGTGGATTCAAAAGCTGAAAAAGTTAGTGGACAGGGCACAGCCACACTTCAATCATCCCAATTTTCTATGATCGTGAGACAAATCCGATTTGGGAAAGAATTAGAGATATCCGGGAAAATTCCCACGATTATTGATCTTAAGGGTGAATCTTTTCTGACAACGACTATTTTTGTTAAATATAATTATCAAACGCAAGGAGGCCATAATATTCTGGCTAATATAACAATTGCGGCCGTGCCAAATGGCATGTTGCAGGAAAGATATAATCCGAATTCGCATGACACAATATGGATTGCTGGCCGGAATGCACCAACTCTAGGGGAAGCATTTAGGGTCAGGCTCAGTTTTCGGAGATTACAACAAAAAGCAACCTGGCGGGTTCAAAAAATTCCCATGCCACCGGATGAATTTTTCTGGAATGCGTAAAGCTCTCAAATAGAAGATGACACGGCACGTCTAAATTTATATTTGAGATGCCGTGTCAAACCCGAGGTTCAATTTTCCACAATTCAGTTATTCAGCTAGATCAGATCCACCCCCTCAGTTCCATCGCCTTGACCACGCGGGTGATCGCCACCATATAGGCCGCATCGCGCATGAAGACCTTTTCTCCCTCGGCCATCTCCAGCACGCCGTGGAAGGCCTGGGTCATCTTCTGATCCAATCGCTCCAGCACCTCGTCGCGGTGCCAGTAGAAATTCATATCGTTCTGCACACTCTCGAAGTAAGATACGGTCACCCCGCCAGCATTGCACAGGAAATCGGGGATCAGGAAAATGCCGCGGCTCTTGATCACCTCATCGGCCTCGGGCGTGGTCGGGCCATTGGCCCCCTCGGCGATCAGCCGCACCCGCGGGCGGATGAGTTCCACCGTCTCGGCGTTGATCTGGCCTTCCAGAGCAGCCGGGATCAGCACATCCACGTCTTTGCTGATCCATGCGTTGGCATCTTCAATCCGATAACCGGCGGCGCGCGCCTTGGTCTTGTCGATCGATCCATACTGATCGGTGATGGTCATCAAAAAGCGCGGGTCCACCCCTTCCGGGTGGCTGACCGTGTAGGGTACGCGGTCTTCGCGGTCCCAGTATGAGACGCAGGCCACCTTGCCGCCCAGTATCTCGCGGAAACCGATGGAGGCATACTGAGCCACGTTGCCGAAGCCCTGCACCGCAGCGATGGTCTGCTTGGGGTCCATGCCGAGGTGCTTCATCGCCTCGCGCACCGCGTAAATCACCCCGAAACCGGTGGCTTCGGTGCGTCCCAGGGAGCCGCCGCCGCCCAGCGGCTTGCCGGTGATCACCCCTGGCGTGTACTGGCCGGCCAGCTTGGAATATTCATCCATCATCCAGCCCATCATCTGCGGGTTGGTGCCCACGTCCGGAGCGGGCACGTCGATGCGCGGCCCAATGTTGCGCCACATTACATCCACAAAACCGCGCACTAAGCGCTCCTTCTCACCGGTTGATAGCGTGGCTGGATCGATGACCACACCGCCTTTGCCGCCTCCCAGCGGCAGGTCCACCACCGCACATTTCCAGGTCATCCACATGGCCAGGGCGCGCACGGTGTCGATGGTCTCCGCGGGGTGAAAGCGTATGCCGCCCTTATTCGGCCCGCGCGCGTCGTTGTGCTGCACGCGGAAAGCCTGGAAGACGCGGATGGATCCATCATCCATGCGTACCGGGATGCGGAAGTGGTACTCGCGCGCCGGCCAGCGCAGGATCTCGGCCACCTGCGGATCCAATTTGAGCTGATCGGCGACATGATCGAACTGACGTTGCGCCATTTCAAACGCATTGGTGGTTTCAGCCATCAGAACTCTCCTTTAGGAAATGCTTTCAAAACACCGTACGGCAGCAAGATAAACACCGGGGAAAAGAATGGCCTGACAGCCATTTGAAGAAACAATAAGCGGGCACTACGGTTGGTGCCCGCGTAAACCCTTGCTCGCCTTTTCGCCTGGCCGGTACATTCGCCCACGACGGTCTCTCCGCAAGCCAAAGCTTGACTTGTTTAACTTACCCGAGATTGGCATTAGCGTCAAGATGATGAAAATCTCTTTGCGGAGTGATCTACTTCTTGTTTTGTGAATATTTTAACTTATTGAGCCGCCTGACCAACTCGGACTGTACCACCTGCGGGTTGGCCCTCCCTCCTGCCGCGCGCATCACCTGGCCAAAGAACCACTGCGCCACGGTCTCCTTACCGGCCAGGTAAGTGGCCACTTCCTGGGGATTTTCCGACAAGATCTCTTCCACCAGCCGCGCGATGAAACCGCTGTCGGATATCTGCTCCAGCCCGGACGCAGCGATGATTTCCTCGGCCGTCCGGCCGCTGGCATACATCTCTGCCAGCACCTGTTTGGCGACGGTGCCGGTGATCTGCCCGGCTTCCTGGCGCCTCACCAGATCGGCCAGCGCCTCGGGACGCACTGCTGCGGCCTGAATCGTCTGACCGGATTGTTTCAGCAGCCCAAACAGCTCGCCGGTGATCCAGTTCGCCAGCGCCTTGGGAGGCGCCTCCGGCGCAGACCTGACGGCGGCTTCGAAGTAATCCGCCACAGCCGGATCTTCCACCAACAGGCCAGCGTCATACTCGCTCAATCCGTACTGACTGCAGAAACGCGCGAATCTGGCGCGCGGCAGCTCGGGCAAGGCTGCCCGCACCTGCTCGACCCAGCCCGCTTCGATAGCCAGCGGAGGTAAGTCCGGCTCGGGGAAGTAGCGGTAATCGTGGGCCTCCTCCTTGCCCCGCTGCGAGAACGTCCTCCCTTTCAAGTCGTCCCAACCGACCGTCTCCTGGCGCACGGATTTTCCCCGCCTCAGCCGGCTGGCCTGCCGCCGGATTTCGTAAGCCACGGCGCGCTCCAAAGCGCGGAAGCTGTTCAGGTTTTTGATTTCGGTGCGCGTGCCCAGCTCCAGGCTGCCCCTTGGGCGCAGGGATACGTTGGCCTCGAAGCGCATCACCCCTTTCTGCATGTCGCCCGAATTAACTCCCAGGTAGCGCACCAGGTCGCGCAGGGCCGTGGCGTAAGCGCGCACTTCCTCCACGGTGTGCATGTCCGGCTCAGAGACAATCTCCAGCAGCGGAACACCGGCGCGGTTGAGATCCACCAGCGAGTAGCTTTCTCCTCCCTTGCCGACGTGGGTCAGCTTGCCGGTGTCTTCCTCCAGGTGAACGCGGCGGATGCGGATGCGCCGCTCGCCCTCAGCAGTGCGAACGTCCAGGAACCCGTTCACAGCCAGAGGGTATTCATATTGGGAGATCTGGTAGCCCTTGGGCAGATCCGGGTAGAAATAGTTCTTGCGCGCGAACAGGCTGATCGGCGCGACCTGGCACTCCAGCGCCAATGCCACGCGCACCCCGAATTCCACCGCACGCCGGTTCACCACCGGCAGAACCCCTGGCATCCCAGCGCACACCGGGCAGACCGCCGTGTTGGGCTGCGCCTGGGTGGAGTCCACCACCGGGCAGGAGCAGAACATCTTGGAGCGCGTCTGCAGCTCCACATGCACTTCCAGCCCGATGACCGGCTCGAATTCCATATGGCTGATCGCTCGTCCTCTTATCCGTGCCGGCGCACGAAGCGCTCCATGCGTTCGAGCGCCTCTTCAATCTTTTCGTAAGCCGTGGCATAAGAGCAGCGTACGAAGCCCGCCCCGCCTGCGCCAAAGGAAGAGCCGGGCACCACCGCCACGCGCTCTTCTTCGAGCAGCTTCTGGGCGAAGGTCTCATCATCCATGTTGGAGAGTGTGATGTGCGGAAAAGCGTAAAACGCGCCGCGCGGCTCGAATGTGGTCAGGCCCAGGCGATTGAGGCCGGCGACGATCAGCCGGCGCCGGCGATCGTACTCGGCCAGCATGTCCTGCACGTAGCCCTCGCCGCTGGTGAGCGCCTCCAGCGCCGCTGCCTGCGCCATGGTCGGCGCGGACATGACCGTGTACTGATGCACGCGCACCAAGCCGCGGATGATGCTGGCCGGGCCGGCGGCGTAGCCGATGCGCCAGCCGGTCATGGCGTAATCTTTGGAAAAGCCCCCCAGCAAGACAGTGCGGCCTTGCGCCCCCGGCAGAGCCGGGAAACACACGTGCGGCTGGCCGTACACCAACCGGTCGTAAATCTCGTCCGAGATCACGATCAGGTCGTGCTCTTCAGCCAGGCGGGCGATCGCCATCAGCGTGTCGCGGGAGGCCACCGCCCCGGTTGGGTTGTTTGGATAGCCGACCAGGATCGCCTTGGTGCGCGGGGTGATGGCGGCGGCGATGTCGTCCGGGTCAGGCTCGAAATTGTTCTCCATCCGGCTGGGAATTTCGACCGGCACACCCCCCGCCAGGATCACCTCTGCCTGGTAGGCGACGAAGCACGGCGTGGGAATGATCACCTCATCGCCCGGGTCAAGAAGCGCGGTCATGGCGAGGTAGAGCGCCTCGGAAACCCCCACCGTGATGATCAGCTCGCTGGTTGGATCATAACTCACCCCGTAGAGGCTCTTGAGATGCGCCGCCAGCGCCTCGCGCAGTTCGATCCGTCCCGCATTGGAGGTGTAATGCGTCTCGCCCTCCCGCAAAGAGCGGATGCCAGCCTGCAGGATCGGGTCAGGGGTGGTGAAATCCGGCTCGCCGATGCCCAGTGAGATCACGTCCTTCATGGTCGCCGCGATGTCGAAGAACTTACGGATGCCCGAGGGCTTCAGGCCGGCGACGCGCCGGGAAAGATAAGTTTCGCGCATTTTCGCTTCGGATATAGGTTCCATTTTCCTTCCCCGAGATCACGGGCGGCCGGCGCCCGTGGGTGGTGAATGGGTCTTTACGAAGGCGCCGGCCGCCTTCGTCCCTCCCTAAAGAGGGTTGATGCGCCACTCGTCGTACAGCTCGCCGTAAAACAGCTCGAACACCCGCTCATCGCGGGTGCGCACGCGGAAACAGTGCCCTCCGGGTATGCGCCATTCCGCCTCGATCGCCGCGATTTCCAATCGCTCGCCCTCCCAGTGCAGGGCGATCGGGCGCTCGGCATACTCATACCCCGAGTGACACTCGACCAGATCGGTCACCTCATTGCCCATGATTGGTCTCCCAGATTCATGCGGGTCACCTGGCCTTTCACCTGAACGTCCCGGCCAAGAATCGATCCCTCCAGAATCACGTCCTCCAATTGCACGCCTTCCTCGATAATGCTGTCGCGCACAATGCTGCCGCGGATGTTGCTCTCGGCGCTGATCGAAACGTACGGTCCGATCACCGACTGGCTGATCTCCGCCTCGGGGTGAATGAAAACCGGCGGCACGACCACCACGCCCGGCCTCCGGGCGGCTTCGGCGCTGTTGTCCCTGCCGTGCTCCAGCAGATAGCGATTGGTCTCCAGCAGCGCTTCGGGCGTGCCGGCGTCCAGCCACACATCCACGTTCTGCGTGCGCATGCGCAGACCCCGCTCCAGCAGGATATTGACGGCGTCGGCCAAGAAATACTCGCCTTTGAGTGTGATCCCGCGGCGCATTTGCTCCTCGATGGCGGAGATCAGCTCTTTGCCCTCCCTCAGATAATAAAACCCGACCACCGCCAGATTGTTGTCCATCTCGGTCGGTTTTTCGATCAGTCGGGTGACCCGCCCGTTGGCTTCCACCACGGCTACCCCGAAGCGGCGCGGGTCAGGCACCGGTTTGACCCAGGCGATGCCCTCCCAGCGCTCCCCGGCGAGGAAAGAGAAATCGGTCTCTATGATGGTATCGGCGTAGGCCACAATAACCGGGCCGTGCAGGTACTCGCGCGCCAGCCACAGCGCATCCGACTGGCCGCGCATCTCCTCCTGGACTACATAATGGGCGCGCACCTGCGGGTAATGCTCGGCCATGAATTCTTTGACCTGATCGCCCAGCCGCCCAATGATAAAGACGAACTCCACATTGCCTGGATCCGGCAGGGTTTGGAAAAGATCCATGATGTATTCCAGGACGGTGCGGCCGGCGATGCGGATGAGCGGCTTGGGTTTGCTCCAGGTATGCGGGCGCAAACGGGTGCCCAGGCCGGCCATCGGAATGGCAATTTTGATCGTTTCAGACATGTACTGGCCTCGTAATTCCCGATCGTCGCATGACAGCCTGAGGTGCACGCCTCGGGCCAGACCGTCTAGCCGGCGGCGGCTTCCTCCAGCTCCTCGATTACGTGCTCCATCAAGTCCACGGCGGCGCGCAGCGTGGAAGCGTCGAAGCTGAGGCGCGCCCCCGCCGCGCGATACAGATCCGCCAGCGGAACCGTGCCGCCCAGCGACAGCGCACGGCGGTAGCTGGCCACCGCGCCAGCCTGATCCTTGAGCGCGTTGCCCCAGATTTGCAGCGCGCCGAGCTGCGCCAGCCCATACTCGATGTAATAAAATGGCAGGGTGTGAATATGATGCTTGCGCTGCCAGCCGGTCATCCGCTCTTCCTCCAAACCGGACCAGTCCACCACCGGGATGTAACGTTGCCAGAGGTTGTCCCACTGCGCGTCGCAATTCGCGGCATCCATAGCCCGTTCAGGGTTTTCATAGACCCAATGCTGGAAGGCGTCAACCACTGCCATGTACGGCCAGAACCAGATATTGTGCTCGAGGTGGGCGATGCGCGCGCGGGCTGCTTCCTGCGGGGTGTAGAAACCGCCGAACTCGCGGCCCAGGTAAGGCGAGGCAAGCAGCTCCATGCCCATCGAAGCCACCTCGGCGAATTCGGTGAAAAATTCACTGACCATGATCTGCTGGTGTACGTAGGGCAGACGGCTCTCCTCGAAAGCGTGAAAAGAGTGGCCGCTCTCGTGCAGCAGCGTCTCCACGTCGCGCTGGACGCCGACCACGCTGGCAAAGATGAACGGCTTGCGGGTGATGACAAAGCCTGCGCAATAGGCGCCGTCGGCCCTGTTCTTGCGGTTGGCCACATCCAGCAATCCTTCGTTGCGCAGGGTGTCGAAATAAGCGCCGAATTGCGGGTCGACGTGGTGAAAGATGGCCGAGGCGCCCGAAACCAGCTCTTCGGGGCTGGTGAAGGGGCGCAGGGGCGGGCGGTCGAGCGCATCCACGTCCAGGTCCCAGGGGCGCAGGGCAGCAACTCCCATCCGTTGGCGTCGGCGCTCGTTTATCCGCGCCAGGGCCGGCGTCACCACCTGTTCGATGGCCGCGTGGAATTTGCGGCTGTCTTCAGGCGTGTAATCCGAACGCAGCAGCTGCTGCCAGCGGTAGGCGCGGTAATCCGGCTTGCCGGCATTGGCGGCGATCTGCGTCCGCAGCGCCAGCATCTTCTGCCACAGCTCGTTGATCGCCTGACGGTCGGCAAGCTGGCGTTGCTTTTTGAGACGCCAGGCGTGCTCGCGCACACTTCGGTCTCCATCCAGGTAGGCGAGCTGAATTTCTTTGAGCGTCGCCTCGCGGCCCTGCCACATCACCGTCTCGGCTCCTACGATCGCGTGAAACTGGTTGCACAGCTTCTGTTCCTCGGCCAGCAGCGGCAGGTTCTCCTCGCGGAATAGATCGGCTTCCAGGCGCATGTTGTGGATGGGTACTTCCATCCCTGGCAGGCTGAGGCCGCTGGCCAGCAACTTGCGCTTGAGCCTCTGCTCAGCCTGCATGGCGCGCGGAAAAATGTCCTCCAGGTAGGCCTCGTAATGCGCCTTCGCGGCCTGGTCAGCGGTATTCACCGTCGTGGCGACGTAAAGCCAGGTTGACAGATCCTTCACGCAGCCCAAAACGGCCGACCAGCCTGCCAGCCAGGTGGACAGATTCTCCGCCGAAAGCGGAAATGTCTCCAGCTCGCGGTAGTACGGCTCGAAATCGGTCCAGTTCCACTTCAACAGCTCATCTTTGGATGGTGCCAGGTCGGGGAACAGGGGGCGGTTTTCGGATGACAAGGGTCCCTCACAATAGTTCTAAAGTTTGACCAGCGTCGGTTCGCGCCGATGCCAGTCGGTGACCTGCTGGTAGACATGGGCCATGCGGAGCAGAGTGGCTTCGGCAAAAGGCGCTCCCATGAGCTGCATGCCGATCGGCAATCCCTGCCCATCGAAGCCGACCGGGAAGGCCAGCCCCGGCACTCCCGCCAGATTGGCCGGTAGGGTGAAGACGTCCTCCAGGTACATGGCCAGCGGGTCGTCGCTGTGCTCGCCGAGGCGGAATGCGGTTGTGGGCGCCACCGGCGCGGCAATCACATCCACCTGCTGGAAGGCCTCGTCGAAATCACGCTTGATCAGCGTGCGCACCTTTTGCGCCTGGCCGTAATAAGCCTCATAATACCCGGCCGATAGGGCATAGGTGCCCAGCATGATGCGCCGCTTGACCTCGGGGCCGAAGCCGGCTCCACGCGTCAGGCGGAACATCTCGACCGGATCGTCGGCAGGCACGCGCAGCCCGAAGCGCACCCCGTCGTAGCGCGCCAGATTCGCCGACGCTTCCGCCGGGGCGATCAAATAATAGACCGGCAGGGCGTATTCGGTGTGCGGCAGGCTGACTTCGCGCACCACGGCGCCCAGCGAGCCCAGCGTCTCGATGGCGCCCCGCACGGCCGCCTCCACCTCGGCCTGCATGCCGGGAATGAAATACTCGCGCGGCACACCCACGCGCAGGCCGTGAAGGTATTCCTCCCGTTCCAGGTGCACTTCGGGGACAGGCACATCCAGGCTGGTCGCGTCGCGTGGATCGTATCCGGCCATCAGGACGAACAGGACCGCCGCGTCGGCGGCGCTGCGCGTGAAGACGCCCACGCTGTCCAGCGATGAACCGTAGGCCACCAGCCCGTAGCGCGAGTTGCGCCCGTAGGTGACCTTCAGGCCGGTCACGCCGCAGAAAGAGGCCGGCTGGCGGATGCTCCCGCCGGTGTCGCTGCCTAAAGCTGCCGGGACCAATCGCGCCGCCACGGCCGCCGCGCTCCCCCCGCTCGAGCCGCCCGGTACCCGCTCGAGATCCCAGGGATTGTGAGTCGCACCATAGGCGGAGTTTTCCGTCGAGGAGCCCATGGCGAATTCGTCCATATTGGTCTTGCCAACCACAATGACGCCCGCCGCCAGCAGCCGTTCGACGGTCGTGGCCGAATAGGGCGGGACGAAGTTCTCCAGTATGCGCGAGCCGCAGGTGCAGCGCACACCTTCCAGGGTCAGTACATCCTTGACGGCGATCGGCACCCCCAGCAGCTCCGGCAGCGGAGCGCTCGGTTCGCGGCGCCAGGCGCTCAACCGCCGGTCGGCCTCGTCTGCCTGAGCCAGCGCCCGCTCTGGGGTGAGGGTGATGAAGGCGTGCAGGTGCGGCTCGAGCCGATCAATGCGCTCCAGGCAGGCTGCCACCAGCTCCCGGCTGGAGATTTGGCCGGAGCGCAGTGCTTCAACCGTCTCGCGCAAGGAAAGGTCGGCCGGCGAAGGCATTCATCCCTCCAGCACCGGCGGCACGCGGAACTGACCGGCTTCCGCCTGAGGGGCGTTACCCAACACATCCTCGAGGGACAGGCAGGCGCCCGGCTCATCCTCGCGCAGGATGGTTTGCGGGGGAAGCACGCTGGAGGTGGGTGGAATGCCGGTGGTGTCCACCGCCTGCAGGCGGCGGGCGTAATCGAGGATGGCCGAAAGCTGCCCGGCGAAACGGGTTTTTTCATCATCGCTCAGCGCCAGACGCGCCAGATCGGCGATGTGTTCGACCTCGGCCAGCGATAATGTCATGCTGTTATTATATCGTATCCAGTTTTTACTATTAAGAATCTCTCATCAGGATTTAAAGTTGCAAATGAGGTTGAGTCCGCTTTTTACGGCCGTATTCCGCAAAGGAACCGCCGCCGGCGCGGACTGCCCATCAATTCCCACAAAATAACTCGTGCAATGCGGTGAAGTTGTACCCGAAGCTGGCCGGATAACCGGGATCCTTCGCCAGGCTGCTGCACAGAGAGGCCGACAGAGCTTCGTCGTTCTGGATCGTTCTTTCGTACAGCGACCTGGCTGCATCGATCTTCCCGCTGTTGACCATGGCTTCGATAAACGGGAAATACTCCGAACGGTCGACCGGTTTTAACCCCTCCTCCTGAGCCGCGTTATACAGATCGAGGACTTTCTGCCAGTCGCCCATCTGCCGGGCGAGCGAAGCCTTCTGGTAGTAATAACACCAGCCGTGGGCCGGCTCAGGCCCGAAGATGGCCGCCGGCGGCGTGGGCGGGTTCCCCTTCGTCTGGATGCGGCCGACATCCGAATAGATGCCCGCCTCTTCGACGATCAACGCTTCCGAAGCCGGGAAAGCCGGCATCTTTCCATCGATCACGTGCACACAGGAATCCAGCGTCGGTTGCGATATGAGCAGCAGGTTGCCGTAGTTAAGCTGCATCGGGATATCCCGCCTGTACCCGCCCCATTTAACCCCCGCTTTCACATACTGCAGCGTATCCGTGTTCAGCACCTCGGATTGGATCAACGGCGATTGAGCGCGGCCCGGCCGGTAGATCAGGTTGATCGGACTCCAAACCTCATAATCCTGTTCATATCGGTACCCATCCGGCGCGTAGGCCATCACCAATGTGCCATCGGCGATGTTCGGAGCACGCCAGGTGACCTGCCACCACATATTGCGCTCATTCTGCCAGAACGTCTTCCAATGGTCGATGTTCAGCGAATTAGTTGCCGCGGAGATGAACAGCAGCCCCAGCAGTACGGCCATGCGCATCCTGGGCCGCAGCAGGACCACACCGCCCATCACCAGCAGGATCGCGCCAGCAGAAGGATGCAGACCGTAACTCTTATAGGCATCCATCAGATCGATCGAACGGTTAGAGGCGACCACCGGCAGGATGGCACCCAGCGCCGATACCGCCCCCACGACAGCCATTTCCATGGCGGTATGGCTGTCGTCACTGGCTTCGTGATCGGGTTCGTTCGTGTGGGCGAACAAACGCCAGTAGAGCAAGGCTACCAGCAAACCGGCCAACGCGACGATCATCGCCACGGCGATGCTGGCATAATCAGCCTCTGCCAGCAGGTGATAGAACTGTACGAACCAGGCGAAAAGGGTTACCGAGAGAAAATCCAGCAGGGTCTGGACCACCACGCGCAGGCCCATATACAGCGGATTGCTCTGGTAGCTGCCAAGCAGCCCCGAGACGTTCGTGGCCGGCCGGGTGCTGGTAAAGATGAACAACCGCCAGTATAAGAATCCGGATAGAGTGATCACGTACGGCCAGTATCTCAGCGCGATCGCTTTGAGGATGGATGCAAAGCCTTTCACGCCTCTCTTGTAGAAGAGCAGACCCAGCAGCGCCAGGCGCATGACTTCCAGGCCGATCATGTACTCATAGATCCATACATAAGCGCTGCCCGCCGCAAACGCCAGGGCTCCAAACAACAGCCCTACCCGCTTGTCCCGCGCCTGGATGGATGCGAGCTGCAATGCGATAGATGCCAGCGCCAATCCATACGTGGTGAGGTGGTTGACCTTGGTCAGCGCATCCGGTTCGCTCAAAAACCCCGGATAGACCACGAAGATCATGGCGGCCAGGGTGGAGAGGAGCCGCCGCTCCGGCCAGAGGATGCGGAAGATCCAGAAAAAAGCCAGCGCGCCGATGCAGCGCCAGGCCCACGCATACAGGTGCCAGCCTGCCAGCGAATCGCCCAGCACGCGATAGGTGATTTCGTAAAGGTGGCCCATGGCGCGCCGGTCAGCATAGTACAGACCCACCAGACTTCTGGCCCCCCTGGCCGCTCCGGACCACAGCACGTCCCAATCGTCGTAGTAGAAGCCGAGCTGGCCTATCCGGATGGCATGGGTGATGACCGCGATCAACAGAATGGAGCCAACCGGGATAATGTATTGCGAGAGAGTATATTGATATTTCCGTAAGAAAACCATGGCAGGTTTCCCCTTCCCACGGTGTTAGATCCGGCTGCTTTTGCGTTTGGTTTTGCTCATCAGCGTATTGGGTAAGGGTATTATAACTCTCGGCAGAAGACTGCGATCAGCCTTCGGGGCGCGCCGCCGTGCGCCCATACAAGAAGCTCGCCTGTTCCCTCCCCAAATTCACACCACTCCGCGACTCGCGATGATGGATATCAATATCTTCTGCTCCGATGCATCCTATGAGGATGAGTTTTCTACCACCCTTCCCCATACCAGCGCAGGTAATCATCCACGTGGGAGGACCAATATGCTTCATTGTGATATCCCTGGAACGGATGCCACTCGTGGGGGATGCCGCGCGCGTCGAGGAGCTGCTCGATTTGGGCGGCCGACGAAAATAGCCCGTCGCTCGCGCCGATATCCAAATAGATGCGCGGGTAGCTTCCGGCGGGGATGGCATCCAGCCAGCCGGAAACCCTGGCCTCGTCGCCGTACTGCACCGCCAGGCTGTGCCCGCCGATGGCGCCGAACAGCTCCCAATACTCCAGACCGAGGTGCACTGCCCAGCCCGCCCCGCGCGACAGGCCGCCGATTGCGCGGTACGGACGGATGGCCAGGGTGCGGTAATGCGCATCGATCCACGGAATCAAATCATTGATCACCGCCAGGCCGAAGGGGTCATTGTCGGGTAACGCGGAACTCTTGTCGAAGGGCATGACCACCAGAAATGGCGGAATCTCACCGGCGGCGGTCAATGCGTCCATCCGCGCCGGGACGCCCAGGTGCACCCATTGCTCTTCCGTGGAGAGCTGCCCATGGATCAGGTAAAGCACCGGGTAATAGCGGTCGGTCTCGGCCTGGTAGCAGGGCGGCGTATAAACGATGAAGCGCAACGGTTCGGGGGCCAAAGGGGTGTCGTCGAGCTGCAGGTGCTCGAGCTCGCCGGTCGTTTCGCTGCAGACAGGGCCGGGCGTGATGGTTGGGCTGGCCGTCAGCGTGAACGTGGGTATGGGCGGCGGCGTTGGGGTTGCCGCATCCGGCTCAGGGGAGGTGGAGGTTGGGTCGATCAGGACGGCTGGCCGGTCAGCGGGCGGCGCCGTTGCGCAGGCCGAAACCGCCGCGACAAGTACGGTTATAATCCATAACCGGAGATGCCATCCACACCGCCGGCTGCCGGGGATGCTTTCCTTGACGCGCATAGGCGGTTCGCATTATACTCTTACTTGCCGGGGTGTGGCGCAGTTGGTAGCGCACCGCGTTTGGGACGCGGGGGTCGGCGGTTCGAGTCCGCCCACCCCGACAGCCTGACAGCATTGAAAATCCCTTTGCGCCAGGAGAAAAATGGCGGTCAAGAAATTCGATGGCGTGATTGAAGCGGTGCGGTACGCCGACGGGGAGCATGCGGAGTTCGTGCGCGCCTACGAGCGTCGCGGCGCAGTTTTCTCTGATGTGATTCTGCTCAGCCGACAAGAGCTAATCGCTCGTTTGAAGCGCGGTCGGCGCTATGTCGCCGGGCGGCGCGTGCCTTACCTCGGTGCGACCTTCGAAACTGGCCCGCAGGTGCGTCTCGCCCGCACCGATCACCGCGAAGTCCTCACCACCGGCAGCCAGGCGGGGGAAGGCGACCGGCTGGAGGGCGTACCGCTGGTCTAACCGCGCCATCCGCTATCAGGGGCGGAGTTCCTGTGAAGACAATCGATTGTTCTCCAACGCCCGTCAAGAGCAGCGAAATGGATTGGCTGGACCGCCTGCGTGGGACGATCCAGCACGGCTTCAACTGGTTCGCCGAGCTGGAGGCCTATGACCAAGCCGCCGATGCGCTCGCGCGCTATCTGGATCACCGCTTCGTGCTGTTGCGCAACGTTTTGCTCCCCGGTCTCGAATTGGCCATCCCTTTCATCCTGGTCGGTCCGAGCGGCGTTCACGTGCTTACCCCCGCGGCCGAAAAGGGCATCTTCCAGGCCAGGGGGGACGCATGGCTTGAGGCGGACGCAAGCCAGGAGTTCCACCCGGTCAAGCCCAACCTGCTGACGCGCGCCAGCCTGATGGCTGAGGCCGTGCGCATCTACCTGGAGCGTGAGGGCATGCCCTTCCCCAAGGTGGAGCCTGTGCTGCTGTGCGTGGATCCAGGTGTGCACATCGAGTCGCTGCGCCCTAGCGTACGCATCGTCATGAGCGACGCGTTCGACCGCTTTGCCGCCAGCCTCATGGGAATTCAGGTCGCGCTGGGGCCGGAGACGGCCGAAAAACTCATCGGTCTGCTCACCAAAGCCGGCAAGACGCATGTGGTCGAACCGGAGCCTAAGCCCATGAGCCTGGCCGAAGTCGAGGGGATTGCCGGGCCCGATGAGGAGCAGGCTGCGCCGAAGCCGCCGCCCCGACCGCCGATAAACCTCAATATCCAGGCGCCCGATTTCGCCAGGCGCCTCAATTTGACCACCCGCCAGTTGACCATCCTGGGGATTATTGCCGGATTGGAAATCCTGGTCGTGATCGCATTCCTCATCTTCGTACTGGTTGCCTCTTAAATGGCACCGCGCGAAAAACAGGCCGAATTGAGCAAACCCTTCCTGTCCATTATCATCCCGGCGCATAACGAAGAGCGCCGCCTCCCGGATACGCTGGAAAAAATATTCGCCTTCCTCCACACTCAGCCCTACACCAGCGAGGTGGTAGTGGTGGAAAATGCCAGCCAGGACCGCACCCTCGAAGTCGCCCGAAAATTCACCGAGCGCTTCGCCGAGCTGCGCGTGTTGCAGGAGCCGCGGCGCGGTAAGGGCAACGCAGTGCGGCGCGGCATGACCGCCGCCAGCGGCCAGTACCGCTTCATCTGCGATGCAGATCTGTCCATGCCCATCGAGCAGGTGAACCGCTTCCTTCCACCCGCGCTGCCCGACGTAGACATTGCCATCGGCTCACGCGAGGCGCCGGGGGCGGTGCGGTACGACGAGCCGCTCTATCGTCACCTGGTTGGTCGGGTGTTCAACACCATCGTCCGCCTGGCTGTCCTGCCAGGGCTGCAGGACACCCAATGCGGCTTCAAGTGCTTCCGCGGTGAGGTGGCCGATGACGTTTTCCCCAGTCAGACCATCACCGGGTGGAGCTTTGATGTGGAGGTGCTGTTCATCGCCCGCCGACGCGGCTACCGCATCGTGGAAGTGCCAATCGATTGGTATTTCAACCCCGATAGCCACATCCGCGTGCTGCGCGATTCCACCCGCATGGCCGCGGATCTGCTCACCATCCGTCTGAATGACCTGCGTGGCCAGTATGAAGACCGCCATAGCTCCTGAGGATATCCCTCCCCGTCCTGATTTGAGCTTCGAGCGGCGCCTGTGGGCCGCCGGCTGCCTCACAGTGGGCGGCGTGGACGAGGCCGGTCGCGGCGCCTGGGCTGGACCGGTGGCCGCCGCGGCCGTGGTGTTTCCTCCGGACGAAAGCCTGTTCACCCGGCTGGTCGGGGTGCGCGATTCGAAGGAAATGACCGCCGAACAGCGCACCGCCTGGGCAGCGCTCATCCGCGCCGCCTGCCTGGCCTGGGGGGTTGGCTTCGCCAGCCACGCAGAGATCGACGCGTTGGGCATCGTGGCGGCCACGCGGCTCGCCATGCAGCGCGCCGTGAGCGGGCTGGCGGTCTCACCCGAACACCTGTTGGTCGACTATCTGGAATTGCCGGACATCCCCGTGGCGCAGACGGCCCTGGTCAAGGGCGACGTTCGCTCGCTGAGCGTCGCGGCCGCATCGGTGCTGGCCAAAACCGCCCGCGACGCCCTGCTGGAAAAGCTCGATTTGGAGTACCCCGGCTACGGCTTTGCCCGCCACAAGGGCTACGGCACCGCCGAACACCGCCTGGCCCTGGAGCGCCTCGGCCCCTGCCCCATCCATAGACTGAGCTACGCACCGGTGGGAGAAACCGTCCAATGCCCTGCCATGACCAAAACCTCGTGACACTCGCAAGCTATTCGATGACGTTCATCCTCTTGGCAGATCAAGCCCCTCGCCGTTATGATGAGGTATTGGGGGGCCGCCTTATGCTGCTTTCATTCGGAGGGGCGGCGCACAGGAAGGGGCTGCCCTCTGAGCGCACAGCCATTGGTCACGCTGGAGGTTCGTGGGATTGGGTGAATTAACCATCCTCAGTTTTGGGGCTATCGTCCTCCAAATCATATTCCTCGAAGGCATCCTTTCCCTCGATAACGCGGCTGTCCTGGGCGCTCTGGTGATGACTCTGCCGGCTGATCGAACACTGCCCTGGCCAGGATTTTTACTGCCCGCCGGGAAGGTGCTCAATAAGTTCCTGGGAAAGCAACGCACGGCCGCTTTGCGCGTCGGCTTACTGGGCGCTTACTTGGGCCGTGGTTTGATGCTGGTTTTAGCCAGCTTCATCGTGCGAAACCCCTGGCTGCAGATCATCGGCGCAGCCTATCTGTTCAAACTCGCCGTAGAGAACCTGGGATCTGATTCTGAAGAAGAAAAGGGCAATGCAGAAGACAAACCGGCCGTCAAGGAAGGGCTGAAATCTTTCTGGGCTGTGGTCCTGACTGTCGAATTGATGGATTTGGCCTTTAGCCTCGACAACGTGGTCGTAGTGGTGACCATCACCCCCCACCTGAGCCTCGTATTTTTGGGCGTGGCTCTTGGCATTCTCACCATGCGCTTCGCTGCCGGCCTCTTCACCCGACTGATCGAGAAAGCCCCCGCTCTGATCACCGCAGCTTACGTATTGGTGTTTACCATCAGCCTGGAGATGCTGATCGCCCGCCTGGCTGGGATGGAAATCTCTGAGACGGCTCGCTTGATCGTCAACCTGAGCATCCTGATTCTGGCTGGCGTCTACAGCCGGATCGCATGGCTCCAGCGCGCCTTGCACAGCCCTCTATCGCTTGCCGCCCAGGGCTTCAGATGGCTGAACCGCGGCCTGGGTTACGCCCTTTTACCGTTCAATTGGGTGATAACCCACACCATCTCACTGGTCGCAACCCTGTTCACCGTTTCTGGAGATTGATTTCTGTTCCACGGCGCGTGCGCCCGAGGAACAACTTGTTCACCTCAGCCGCAATAGAAGGGATGGCCACCAGCGGCAGGATCAGCTCCCACTGCGCCCAACCCAGCGGCTCGGTGTTGAACACCGGCTGGAGGAATGGCACGTACACCACGGCGAAGATTAGCGCCATGGAGCTGAGCACCGCATAATTCATCAACCGGTTGCTGAACATCCCGATCTTGAGCAGCGGATAATATTCGGAACGCGCGGTGTAGGCGCGCAGCAATTCTGAGCAGGATAGGGTGACAAAGGCCATCGTCTCGGCAAAGTCGATATGCTCTGGATTGGCAAAGCGGCCCAGGTAGTAGGCCCCCAGGGTGACCGCAGTAATGGCGATGGTCTGCACCACAATGCCCGAGCGCATGGAACGGTTGATGATGGGCTCCTTGGGCGGGCGTGGGGGGCGATCCATGATGTCCGGATCGCCCTTTTCGGTGCCCAGGGCCAGGGCTGGCGCGCCATCCGTCACCAGATTGAGCCACAGGAGCTGGATGGCGGTCAGCGGCGAGGGCCAGCCAGCGATCGTAGCCAGAAAGATCACCGCGATCTCGGCCAGGTTGCAGGACAGCAAATAATAGACGAATTTGCGGATGTTGCTGTAGATCACCCGGCCCTGCTCAACCGCCGAGACGATGCTGGCGTAATTGTCGTCGGTCAGCACCATATCGGCGGTTTCCTTGGCGACGTCGGTGCCCGTGATGCCCATGGCCACGCCGATGTCTGCACGCTTGATGGCAGGGGCGTCATTGACGCCGTCGCCCGTCATCGCCACCACCTGGCCATCCTCGCGCAGCGCGTCGACGATGCGCAGCTTGTGCTCGGGAGAGACGCGGGCATACACATCGCTGTTGTGCACCTCGGCCTGCAAAGCCGGCTGGTCCAGCCGGTCAATCTCGGCCCCCGTCAGGACGTGATGCCCCGGGCGCATCAGTCCGATCGATTCGGCAATCGCTCGTGCGGTGTTGGCATAATCACCCGTGATCATCAGGGTGCGGATGCCGGCCGAGCGGGCCTTCTCCAAGGCAAGATGCACCTCAGGGCGCGGCGGGTCGATCATGCCGATCATCCCGGCGAAAACCAGCTCTTTCTCCAGGTCGGGTCGGTTGATCTCATTCGGTAGGGCGGGCACTAGTCGGTAAGCCAGGCCAATTACACGCAGCGCATCTTGGGTAAGGCGGTCGTTGGCTTCCAGGATGGCTCGTCTGCGTTCATCATCCAGCGCCGCGACGCGGTCGTCAATGGTCGTGGCGTAGGCGCACAGGTTGAGCACCACATCGGGGGCGCCCTTGATGGCAATGGCATACCAGTCGCGCCGTCCATCCTCGTCGTAGATGGGTGAAAAGTCCTCCACGCGGGGCTGGCGAATGCTGTGGACGGTCACCATGCGCTTATACTCAGAATCAAACGGGATTTCGCCGGTGCGGGGATAAGCATGGGTCAGGTCGTTGGCCTGCGCGCCCGCCTTGGCGGCCGCTACCAGGATGGCCCCTTCGGTCGGGTCGCCGACCATGCGGTAAGTGCGCTCCCCGCTCCCATCCTCGCTGGCTTCCAGGACGGCGTCGTTGTTGAGAACCCCCACCCACAGGGCGGTCAACGCCCCAGGATAGTCGCCAATGCGCACCGTCTTGCCGTCCAACTTGAAATCGCCTTGCGGGGCATAACCACTGCCAGTGATTTCGAAGGTGACGCCGTCTACCCACAGTCGGGTGGCGGTCATCTCATTTTGTGTGATCGTGCCGGTCTTGTCCGAGCAGATTACCGTGGCCGAACCGAGCGTCTCCACCGAAGAGAGATGGCGGATGAGCGCGTGGCGGCGTACCATCTCACGCATACCCAGCGCCAGGCTGATGGTGACGACCGCCGGCAGGCCTTCCGGCACCGCCGCGATGGCCAGGCTGACGGCAATCATGAACATGTTGACGATATCCTGCAGGTTGTTGTGCGCGCGCAGGATGCCCACCACGAAAACCAGCCCACAAATGGTCAGGGCACCCCACCCCAGCGTACGACCGAGCTGGTCGAGGCGCTTTTGCAGCGGGGTCTCCTCTTCGGTGACGGATTGGAGCATACTGGCAATCATGCCAAGCTGGGTGTGCATGCCGGTGGCCACCACCACGCCCCGCCCGCGCCCATAGCTGACCAGGGTGCCCATGAAAGCCGTATTCTTTCGGTCGCCGATCGGCAAGTCGCCCTCCAGACTGACGGCGGCGTTCTTCTGCACCGGCACCGACTCGCCCGTCAGCGCGGCCTCATCCACGCGCAGGTTGACCGCCTCGAGCAGGCGCACATCCGCCGGGACATAATTGCCCGCCTCCAGAAACACCAGGTCGCCAGGGACCAGCTCACGCGAGGGGATGGTAATACGCCGGCCGTCGCGCAGCACGTGGGCTTCCGGCGCAGCCATGCGCTTGAGCGCCGCCAGCGACTCCTCGGCCCGGCTCTCCTGAATTACCCCCAGGACGGCGTTGAGCAGAACGATGGCAAAGATCGCGCCTGCCTCAATAAAGTCGCCCAATATCGCCGAAACCAGCGCGGCTACGATCAGCAGAATGACGACGAAATTGTTCAACTGGTCCAGGACCATATTTAGGAAGGAAGGCCGCGGCGCCTCGCTGAGCTGGTTCGGCCCGTAGGCTGCCAGGCGGGCGGCCGCCTCCGCCGAGGTCAGGCCGCTTTGGGGCGCCTCCAGGCGTTCCAGCACCTCGTCAGCGCTGAGCGCGTGCCATTTCACCGAGATGTCCTGCGAGGGGGGTTGAACGCTGTTCGCCATGCTTCGTCTCCGCTGATCAAAGAATACGAGGCTGAAGAAACTGCCCTCCCTAAGGCTGAACATCCGGGCCGATAACGGTCCCCGGCCGGATGACCGTATCCTTCGGCACTACCACGATGCCGTCCCGCACCACCCAGTCGTCGCTGTCAAAGTCGGTGCCGGGCGGGAAAGGACGCACCACCACGCCAGCGCCCATGCGCACATTCTTATCGATGATGGCGCCCTCAATATAACAACGCGGTCCAATTCCTATGGGGACGCTCCCGCCACTGCGCTCTTCGTCCGGGTGAACATAATAGTCGGCCCCCATCAAAATGCTGTCGCGGATCTTGACCCCCTCGCGAATGCGGCTGCGAATGCCGATGACCGAGTGCACGATCTCCGCCTCGCGAATCACGCAGCCTTCACCCAGCAGTACGTGGTACAGCCGGCTGTCCTCGATGGTCGAGCCAGGCAAGTAACGCGCGTGGGTGTAGATCGGCCTGTCTGGATCGTACAGATCGAAGGGCGGGTTGGGACCGGCCAGGGCCAGGTTGGTCTCGTAAAACGAACGGATGGTGCCGATGTCCTCCCAGTAACCGTCGAAATCGAAGCCGTAGACCGCGTGGGTGTGGATAGCCGCCGGCAGGACTTGCCCGCCGAAATCGTCGAACGCCGTCCCTTCCAGAAGTTCGATCAGCACGCGGGTATTGAACAGGTAGATGCCCATCGAGCCCAGGAAAGGCCTTTCCGTGTCGCCGGGGCTCGCCAGGTGTTCCAGAATGGCCGCATCCTTGGGCTTTTCGGCGAAATCGGTGATGCGCAGATTCTCGTCGCGCTTGAGGATGCCGAAACGGCCTGCATCGCGGCGGGCCACCGGCTGCACCGCCACGGTGATGTCGGCGCCCGTGCGCCAGTGGAACTCTGCCAGGGGTGCGAAATCCATGCGGTACAGGTGGTCGCCCGCCAGGATGAGCGTATATGGCGCCCGGGCGGCCTGGATCTCGAAAAGCTGCTTGCGCACCGCATCGGCCGTGCCCTGGTACCAATCGGTCGTGCTCAAGGTCTGCTCAGCCGCCCAAATCTGCACCCAGCCGGGATGGAAATTGTCGAACTGGTAGGTGCGCGAAATGTGGCGGTGCAGCGAGACCGAGTTGAACTGGGTCAGCACGGCGATGCGGTAGATGCCCGAATTAATGCAGTTGCTGATAGGAATGTCGATGAGACGGTACTTTCCGGCCATCGGCACGGCCGGCTTGGAGCGCAGCTTGGTGAGCGGATACAGGCGGCTGCCCCGCCCGCCTCCCAGGATGACGGCTAGAATGTCGTTTAGAGAAGCCATACCACCCTCCTTATCAGAGGCCAGCTAGCGCGAGCCGCGCAGTCATCGTGCAGTCTGACCGCTAAAGGTTTCGCCTGGCTACCAATACTATTTGAACACATGAAACCAGTGGGCGTGGGTGGCTTCACCCACACGAAAGGCCCTCATCAGACGAGAGAGGGCCCATGTTATAATGTTGGTGCCGAAGGTGGGAATCGAACCCACACTCCCGGAGGGAACACGATTTTGAGTCGTGCGCGTCTGCCTGTTCCGCCACTTCGGCCAGCTTGATAAAAAGTATATCTGACATTGTAACGCCGGTCAAGACGGACACATCTGCTAATGCGCCTGGGGATTATCGGACTGCCCCAATCGGGGAAAACCACCCTTTTTAACGCCCTCACCCGCGGCTCCCAGCCGACCGGGGCGGCCAGTTCCGGGCGGATCGAGGTGCACACCGCTGTCGTGGACGTGCCCGATCCGCGCGTGGACACGCTGTCCGCCATGTTCCGCCCCAAGAAGACCATCTACGCCAAGGTCACCTACGCCGATTTCGCCGGGCTTGAAGGCAGCGCGGCAAAGACCGGCATCTCCGGCCAGCTCCTCAATCAACTCACCCAAATGGACGGCTTTATCCACGTGGTGCGCTGCTTCCCAGACGATGAAGTCCCTCATCCCTCCGGCAGCGTCGACCCGCTGCGCGACATCACCAGCATGGATGCAGAATTCGTGCTCAACGACCTGATCGCCGTGGAGCGCAAGCTGGAGCGCCTGGCAGAGGAGAAAAAAAAGGGCGGCGGGCGCGACCGGGCGTTGATCGAGCGCGAAACCGCCCTGTTCGAGCGCCTGCACGCCGCTCTCTCGGCTGAAATGCCCTTGCGCGACGTGCCCATCTCGCCCGAAGAGGAGAAGCTGCTGGCCGGCTTCGGCTTCCTCAGCCGCAAGCCGGTTCTGGTGGTGCTCAACACCGCCGAGGGCCAGCAGCCCCCCGCCCTGGAGTACCCACACCAGCACAGCCTGGTGGTGGCCCTGCAGTGCAAGCTGGAGATGGAGATCGCTCAGTTGCCGCCGGATGAAGCGGAGCTATTCCTGGCCGAATACGGCATCGAAGAGCCCAGTCTGAACCGCATGATCCGCCTCTCCTACGACTTGCTCGGTTTGCAGTCCTTCTTTACCGTCGGACCAGACGAAGTGCGCGCCTGGACGGTGCGGCGCGGAGCGCTGGCGCCCGAAGCGGCCGGCGAAGTCCACAGCGACATGCAGAAGGGCTTCATCCGCGCCGAGGTGGTTTCTTACGAAGACCTGGTTGCCCTGGGCGGACTGGCCGAGGCGCGCGCCAAAGGCAAGCTGCGCCTGGAGGGCAAGGAGTACGTCGTCCAGGACGGGGATGTAATCACAATTCGTTTTAACATTTAATCAGGATCAAGACGGTATTTCTACCAATTACCGAAAAAATTCGAATTCCTGAATGATAGAAACCGATCAGGCACGAAATGTGCATTGAATAGATTGCCTTATTCGGGCAGCCAATACATCATCAAGCGAGACCTTACATTACTTCCCCACACCTCAACTGTGAAAGTTAAACTGTCCTGGCATCCTTACCTGTTCGCTGTCTATGGGGTCCTGGCTACCATCGCCAGCAACATCGTCAATCTGCAGATCGGCGTAATCGAATCAGTGGCCGCTTCACTGCTCGCCTCCATCATCGTGGTCGTCGCGCTACGATTGATCCTGCGCGACGGACTCAAAGCCGGGTTGATCTCTTCGGCCTTCATCCTCATCATCTTCTCCTACGGACACGTCCAGACTCTGATTCAAGGCTGGCGCGTGGCTGGTTTTTCCCCAGCCCAGGACGCGATCATGCTGCCTCTCTGGGCGGCTTTGCTGGCTGCCTGGTCGGCCTTTATCCTTCGACGCTCTGAGCACACCCGTGCGATATTGTCGGGTTATTTTAATTGGGTCAGCCTGATCTCGCTTATCTTCCCGGTTCAAACCATCTACCGCTTTAATCTCCTTACCCAGCAAACCCAGCCCTGGGTGCAGAAATTCCCGGCCTACGCCTGGCAACAGGGCGGCTTGGAGAACATGACGACCCACAGCAGCGGGAGCTCGTCGACCAAGGTGAAGCCGGACATCTACTACATCATCCTCGACGCCTACACCCGCGACGACATTTTGGACGAGCTGTATGGTTATGACAACCGACCATTCCTGGATTTTCTGCGTTCGCGTGGCTTTATTATCGCCGAATCCAGCCGCGCGAACTACACCACGACGGTCACTTCGTTGGCCTCGTCGCTAAACATGGTGCACATAAATAGCCTTCCCCAATATTTGTATGAGAACGCCGGTGTCCGGGAGGAGTGGGCCGTAGATAGCGCTGCCAATTTATTGATTTCTAACAGCCGCGTGGTGGATTTCCTCAAGGCCCAGGACTACCAGATCGCGACCTTCGCCGATGGATACGGAGGAGCCCTGTCCACCATGGCCGATCAAACGATCGTCCCGCCCAATGCTGCCAACGTCTCCAACGACCAGATTCTCTTCAACATGCTGCTGTGGGATACCCCATTCGGGCGCGCCTTGGCTGTGCTGGAGGGTGCGAATAATCCCATCACCGCAAGTTTCCATGCCCATCGCCAAAACATCATCTACATCCTGAATACGCTGCCCTCTCTTGCAAAGGGGCCGCACCCGCAATTCATCTTCGCTCACATTCTGGCTCCACACGTTCCTTATGTCTTTGGTCCCAACGGAGAGGAGATCCAGAACGTGGATCCTTTCACCTTGACCGACTCGCATCCCGGTAGCCCATATAATATCCCCCTCTATCGTGGCCAGGTGAACTACCTGAACACGCTGGTCAAGAAGGCCATCGATGGCATCCTGGCGAACAGCGATACGCCGCCCATCATCATCCTTCAAGGCGACCACAGCAGTAAGGTGTACAAAGAGACCACACCGCCCACAGATGTGCGCATGAAGCTGCTTCTTCCGATTCTCAACGCTTACAGGCTGCCCGGTGCCCCCGAAGGGCTGATTAATCCAGCCACCACGCCTGTGAATACCTTCCGGAGCCTCTTCAATTATTATTTCGACGCGAACCTGGAACTTTTGGATGATGAAAGCTACCTGCTGGAGGCGCACGCCGGCCGCGTGGAGTACGTGGATGCGTGCAGGGTGTATGCAGCTTGTGCGTCGCGTTGAACTGTAAGGCATCCGCGTCGCCGATCAATACCCTTCACCTATGCTGCCGCAGCTATCCGCAGCATCGCCTCCAGGCTTTGTTCGACGTCCGCACCGCTCGTGGCCCAGGATGAGACGCTGATGCGCATGGCCGTCTGCCCCTGCCATACCGTACCGCCGCACCAGCACGTTCCATCCTCCTGAACAGCTCGGATCACCTGCTGCGTTTTCTCCGCTGAGCCAAAAGAAACCAGCACCTGGTTGAGTTGCACCTCATTGAGGACTTCGTACCCCGCGGCCGCCAGCCCCTGGGCAAAGCGAGTGGCATGCCGGCAGCAGCCATCCACCATTTCAGCCAGACCCCTCTTCCCCAATGAACGCAGAGCTGCCCACACCTCTACTCCCCGAGCGCGGCGAGACATCTCCGGGGTGAATTCCATCGGCTCGCGTTGATCACCCTCGGTCAAATAAGCCGCCGGGCTGTGGCTCAACGCAGCGCGCAGATCGCTGGCATTCCGGCAGAATACCAGCCCGCTGTCGTAAGGTACGTTTAGCCATTTGTGCGCGTCCGTCGCCCAGGAATCGGCTTCGCTTACCCCCGCAAGCAGATGAGCCCGTGCGGGCACCGCTGCAGCCCACAAACCAAAAGCCCCATCCACATGCACCCAGGCGCCGGCGTCATGAGCGGTGCGGCAAATCTCAAGCGCCGGGTCGAACGCGCCCGTATTGACATTGCCCGCCTGGATGCACACGATAGTGGGGCCGCTTATGGGCGGCAAAGCCTGCGCTCTCATCCGCCCCTGATTGTCGACCGGTACACGAACGACACGTTCCCGACCGAAACCCAATAAGGTCAGTGCTTTGAGTAGGCTGACGTGCACCTCGTCGCCCACGATCACTGTAACAGGCGGAGCGCCAAACAGGCCCTGAGCTTCCACTTCCCAACCCACCTGCTGTAAAACGGCGTGCCGTGCGGCAGCCAGACCGCTGAAATTGGCCATGGTTGCGCCAGAGACAAAACCACCCCCACACCCTGCCGGCAGACCGAACACCTCCACCAGCCAGCGTAAAGCCACTGCCTCCAGCTTCGCCGCAACGGGGGAAGACATCATCATGCCTGCATTTTGATCCCAAGCAGCGGCCAGCACGTTGGCCGCCAGCGCAGCCGGCAGCGATCCGCCGATGACGAAGCCGAAGTAGCGCCCGCCGGCCGAAGCGACGGTAGCTGGCGAGCCGACGGCGTCGAGCAGGGATAGCGTCTCAAATGGATCCTGAGGATCGGTCGGCAGAGCCTCATCGAAAGACGCCAGGTTCGCGCGTGCCTCCACGCTGGGAAACACCTCGCGTTCATCCAGGCCTTCCAGGTAGGCGCCGCCCCTCCGGGCGGCCTCTAGTAAAAGTCCGACCCGATCCCGGGTTGGATTGGACTCCGGTTCCGTAAAGGGTCTATTGGATATGGTGGACATCAAAGGTTCCTCCATCAGATCATCGGGAATGGGTGATGCAACGCTGAAAAACGCTTTCCAGAGCCGTTCTGATCGGCTGCGCTTCAGTTGCCAGAGGGCAGAATTTGGTTTACTTCCTATTTATATCATATAAGGTGAATTTGTTTTTGGGAAATATCCCTGATAACCTGGGGGTTGACTTCGTTTGTGTTGAAATCGAATAGCCTTTACAATTTTTATGTCTATGATTGGCTGATTGGGATGCTCGCATTAGGAGGCAGGAATATGCGCGCCAGAATTCACCCCATCCGCCTGCCGCTGCCGTTTCACCTGGGCAGCGTAAACAGCTACCTCATCTCAACCAACGCCGGTTACGTCCTGGTGGATACCGGCGGCTCCAACGGCCGCAAGGAGCTTCTCAGAACGCTTGAAAACGCCGGCTGCAAACCCGGCCTGCTCAAGCTCATGGTCATCACCCACGGAGATTTCGACCACACCGGCAACGCCGCCTATCTTCGTCGTTTGTACAATTGCCAGATTGCCATGCACAGCGACGATGCGGGCATGGCCGAGCGCGGGGACATGTTTGTGAACCGCAAGAAACCCAACCCCGTCATCCGCGCGCTGCTGCCTGTATTGACCGGGTTTGGTAGGTCGGAACGCTTTAAGCCCGACCTATTGCTCGAAGATGGAGACGATTTGTCGGCGTACGGTTTCGAAGCGCGGGTGCTTTCTATCCCGGGCCACTCGAAGGGCTCCATTGGCATCCTGACTGCTACCGGCGAGCTTTTCTGCGGCGACCTGCTGGAAAACAGACGCAGGCCGACCCTCCATTCCCTCATGGATGATCCGACTGCCGCGAAAGCCAGCCTGCAAAAGTTGAGGAACTTGAGAATCGGCATGGTCTAGTACGGGTTGGGTGAGCCCCGCAACGGCATGCTGCTGCGAGCCGCCCACGCCCAGTTATTTCCCGGACCGGTGAACGTCCCGTCAGAGGCGATGTATTGGTGGACAAATTCAGACGGCGCAGGCCATGCGCTCTCCGGGGCGCACGACTACGTCATGCACTTTCCGCCGGGAGGACTCCCGCCAAACAAGGCATTCTGGTCGCTCACGATGGGCGATGCGAAAAATCACTTTGTGGCGAACCCGATCAACCGCTACAGCGTGAGCGATCGCTCTGGTCTTGTTCCAAATAGCGATGGTTCGGTCGATATTTACATTCAGAAAACTGCCCCCGCTGGTCGCGAGTCCAACTGGCTGCCAGCGCCTTCGGGCAATTTCATCCTCTGGCTGCGCGTCTACATCCCCGGCGAAGCCGTCCTCAAGGGCGAGTACATCGTCCCACCGGTACTCGAAGTGAGCTGACGGCAATGAACATCCAGAATTTACTGATCTTCGGTGCGGTGGTGGTCGTGGTGTGGTGCGTGGTGATCTACCTCTGGCCGCGCCTGATGCTCTCCGCGTACAAGCGGGCGCTGCTCACTAAAGGGTTCGGCGACGGCCCCATCCCGGTCAACACGCTCTATACTCAACCCCAAAGACTCTTTGCAGAGCCGCTCGCGGCGCAGACTGCCTCGAGCTCGAATCCGATGACGGTCGGCGTGAACCACGACACGCTCCTCACCGCCGGCTGGCTGGACCTCTCCAAAGGTCCGCTGGTCCTGCACGTACCCGACATGAACGATCGCTACTACAGCGTGCAGTTCACAGATCCGTCGAAAAACACTAATTTCGCCTACGTCGGCACGCGTACAACCGGGACGCAGGCGGGAGACTATCTCATTACGGGGCGGAATTGGAAAGGGCAGGTTCCGAGCGGCATCAAGCAGATCTCCTCACCGAACAACTCGGTGATCGTGGTCGGGCGCGTGCTTGTGAAAAGCGACAGCGACCTGCCGACGGCCTATCATCTTTCGAAGCAGATCCAGCTAACGCCGCTGGGCCAATGGCAACCCGGCCAATAAGCGCTTGGCCGCCCTGAGGCTGCCTCACTTCCTATCCACCTCCACCCACATCCTCCTGCCATCGGTGGTGATCTGAACCCACCCGTGACGGGCTGTTTCTATCGCCGAGGCGATCCCCGCCTGCCCGGCCGCAAGCACCGCCTGTGGGCGCAGCAGCTCCACCCATTCATCAGCATCCTCGCTTTGTTTCTCGCCCACCACCAGGGCGCTGACCGGCGCAGGCCACTCGGCGCGCGCCAGGCGGGTGAACTCCTCCGCCGGGCAGCCCCCCGGGATCAGCGCGCGAAAATCTTGCCAAACAAGCGCATAGCCGGCCCCTTCCGGTCCGGCGCATATCACCCGCATTGCGACCCCCTCGCCCAGCGCCAGCGTCTGCCCGCGCGCGGCCGGCGCGGCCGGGACGCCCGCCTTTGCCAGTGCCGCCGAAAGCGCCCGCGCCGCGCCCGTCTCGCCTGCGTCGCCGCCCAGCAGGACCATCTGTGCCGGAACGGCCTCCAGCGCCCCAGGCAGAGCGCCGAGGGTCGCCTTGTCGCTCCCGACGGTCATCAGAACATCCAGATGGCGGGCGTAAAAGGGCAGACGGCGGCCCAGCGCATCGCTCAAGCGACGCGGGGACTCGCCGCCGCCCACCAGAATTGCCCCGCCATCGGGCGCCTGCACCAGCAGGCTCACTCCGGCCCCGTTCTCAAGCAGGGTCATGCGCAGATACCCGCCGGGCTGCGCCATGGCCGCCTGCCAGCTCAGGCAGTCCAGCGCTGCGACGGTCACCAATGCAACCGGGGCGAGCCTGGCGGGGAGTGAGGCGGCGGAGAATTTCCGCAAGGTGAGGGCAAACAGCAGCGCGTAGAACAGGGCTGCGCCCACCGAGGTGATCCCGCCCAGGGCCAGGCTGGCCCCCGGAAGGCGCCCCAGCAGCTCCACGACGCGGATGGTGTAGGCGGCGAACGGCCAGGCCAGCGCGCCCAACGCCTGCCCCATCGGTAGCCAGACCAGCCCGGCCAGAACCGCCAGCCCGCCGACCACCATCACCAGCGGCTGAGGCGGCAGCACCAGCGGGTTGGCCACCAGCGTCACCCATGACAGCCGCCGGAAGTGGTAAAGCATGATCGGCAGTGTGGTGATCTGCGCCGCCAGGGTGAAGAGAAAATACTCTCCGACAGGACCCGCCAATCGCCGCGCTAGGCCGGATGGCAGGTGACTTTCCGTCAGGCGCAGAAAGCCCGCCTGCAGCCGATCGGCGTACAACACCAGGCCGAGCGTGGCCATAAACGAGAGCTGGAAGCTGGCGTCCCATGGCAGGGATGGGTTTACCAGGCACATCAGCGCGGCGGTGAAGGCCAGCGAGTTGGCGCCCGCGCCGCGCCGTCCGATCATCTCGCCGAACAGAGCCAGTCCGCCCATCAGCGAGGCGCGCACCACCGGCGGCTGTCCTCCGACCAGCACGGCGTAGGCGGCAATGGCGAGCGCGGCGGCCAATGCTCCCCGCCGTGCTCCTAACCAGCGCCCGAATAGAAGCGTGAACAGGCCGGCCAGGATGGCCACGTTGAAGCCCGAGATGGCCACGATATGCGCCGTTCCGGTGCGCTGGAAGGCCTCCTCAACCTCAGCCGGGATGCCGCTCTCGTCGCCCAAAAGGATGCCGGACAGGAGGGCCGCTTCCGGCGGCGGGAAGATGCGCGCCGCCGTTTCAAGAGAGCGCCGCCGTAAATCGTACAGCGCCCCCAGGATCGGATTCCCCGCCCCACCTCCCTGCCAGGTGGCGCGGGCAAAGCCCAGGTAGGTGTAGACCCCCTGCCGCGCCAGGTATTCGCGGTAGGAGAATTCCTCGTTCTCCGGCGGGAATTCGGGATCGCCCTCCAGGCTGATCAGGTCCCCGTAACGCCACTCACGGCCGGGGGAGACGCGCGCCAGGAGCGCACCCTTGACCGCATGGACGCTCGCCGACGGGTCGTCTGCGAAAGCGATTTCACGCGCCTGAACGCGCAGCCGCACCGCGCCTTCGACCGGTTCGGGCGGAGCGGAAACCACGCCCGTAATGCGCGCGCTGCCCATTCCGTTGTAATAAGCCAGATCATTGGGTGTTAAGGAGGGTTGGGCCGCCTGATAGCGGGCGGCGCCCAAGAGGACCGCGGCCAAAAGCGCCGCCGGGGAGATGCGCAGGATCGGGTGTGCCCCGCTGAAGCGCGCCAGGATGCCCGCGCGGAACCGATCCCGCGTCGCCCGCCGCGCGAGAATCGCCATCACCGTGACGATCGCCGCCGACGCCAGCCAGCCTGACCAGCTCCAGTGCAGCGTGTCGCCGAGCAGGAGGCCGGTCAGGAAGGCCAGGGAGAGCCACAGTAGCGGCATGGCGGTAGGCGGCAGATCTTAGTGCATTTCGTCGTTTGGATGAGCCCCTGAGCCCGTTCGCCCGGGCAATTTCAGCCCAGGGATCAGCGCCGGGGTGCGCCGTCGGTATTCGGCGTAGGCCGGTCCGAACTCCTTGAGCAGTTTATTTTCCTCGTAATGAATGCCGATCAGGATATAAGCCGTCAACCCGATATTGAGGGCCAGAATGTTGACCGTCATCACCGGAGTGAGCCAGATCAGCGCCAGGCCAGCCGCGTACAGCGGATGGCGCACCCAGCGGTACAGGCCTCCGGTCACCAGTCTGGCCTCGGCCATGCGCGGCGGAGCGAAGAGCTGCTCAAGACCGAGGAAGTTCATCGCTCCTGTTTGGAGCAGACCAGCCGCCAGCGTCAGGATGGCCAACCCCTGAATGCCCAGGCTGAATAGCAACCAGGGATAAGGGATGCGGTAGATAGCCCGGTCTGGGAGCAGGAAGGCCAGCGCCAGGATCGGCAGCAGTGTGACAGCAGAAATAATGTTGAAGACCAGCCGGTATAGACGGTCGGCGCGCGCCCCAAACAGGCGGCGCGCCCGCGCCTTGGCAGCCAGCGAAGCCAGCAGCGAGTGCGCCGCGCCCCACACGAGAACCGCCAGGATGATGATCGCCGCCGATGTCAGCATGGATGATCTCACAATGCACGCTTTCCAGTCATTATACAAGATGTCGCCCGGACAATCGCTCGTTTGTGGCCAGAGCGAGAATCGTCAAAGAACCCATTGTCATAGGGCGATGCGTCGGTGAACTCCATCCCTTGCGTTATAATCCTCCCCATGCAGCTCGGACGTTTTACCTGGCTGTTCCTGCTGGCCGGCGTGGCGGCCCTCGCCGCCGTCGCCGTGATGCTGTTCACTCCCCGCCCGCTTTCGGTCGAGCCTGCCCCCGATGCCGCCGACGTCCCGCCGAACCTCCCCTTGCGCATCACTTTCTCCCAGCCCATGCGCGCCGACAGCGTCCCATCCCGCCTGGTCATCACCCCGGCGGTGGCGGGGAAAATTACCTGGCAGGGTGACGCGTTAATCTTTACCCCGGATCACGGCTGGCCGGGTGACGCCAGGATCCAGGTCGAGCTTAAGCCTGGGGCGGTCTCCAGCCTGGGCTTGCCTGTGCGCCAGCCGCTGGCCTGGAGTTTCACCGTGCACCGTGCGCGCATCGCCTACCTGTCCCCGGCCGGCGGACAGGCGAGCCTCTATGCAGTGGATGCCGGCGGCGAGCAGCCGCCCCGCCAACTCATTCCCGACCAGGGCATCCTGGATTTCAGCATCGACCCGAAAGCCGGCGTCATCTACTACAGCCTGCCTAACGCCAGCGGCGGCAGCGACCTGTACGCCTACGATTTGGCCCACAGCGCCAGGAGAATGGTGCTGGCCTGTCCGCAGTCCATCTGTAAGAACCCACAGCCCTCCCCTGATGGGCGTTGGTTGGCCTATGAGCAGTCCCCCTTCTCCACCGCCCAGGCCGCTTCCGTGCGGGTGTGGTTGCTGCCCTTGAGCGGCGGTCCACCCAGGCTGGCCGGGGACCCGGCCCACACAACCTACTCGCCCGCCTGGTCCTCTCAGGGTTGGCTGGCCCTGTACGATTCCTCCCGCCAGGGTTACGTCGTGATCCAGCCGGGCCAGGGCGAGAAAGCCTTCTTCGCCAACCGTACCGGGGACCTGGGCTCCTGGTCGCCGGATGGCTACACCTTCCTGGCAGGCGATATGGCCTCCAACGCTGCAGCGACTGCGCCCGTGGACCGCGCTCAGACCGCCTCGCTCCCCAGCCGCATCCTCGCCTACGAGAGCGGCGGCGGACGGACGCGCCCCCTGACCGACGGCAGCTTCGAGGACGTCTCGCCGGTCTGGTCTCCGGATGGGCGGCGCATCGCCTTTGCCCGCCGCTTCCTGGACGCCCCGCGCTGGACGCCCGGCCGCCAGTTGTGGCTGATGGACGCCAATGGCAGCCGACCAGTCCAATTGACCGATTCGCCGAACGACGACCATTCCAGCTTCGCCTGGAGCCCTGACGGCAAGAAACTGGCCTTCGTGCGCTTCAATAACCTGGCTCTCACCCAGCCGCCCTCGCTGTGGGTGATCACACTCGATAGCGGCGAGCTGGTCAAGCTCGCCGATAGCGCTTATTCCCCCGTATGGATACCGTGATCGCCATCGGAGAGCCTTTACCCGATTTCGCCCTTCCCGCCCTGGACGGCTTCGTCCATCGCCTCTCCGCTTACCGCGGACGTCTGGCGCTGGTCAACTTCTGGTCGGCGGAATGTGAGTGGTGCCGCCGCGTCGACGGGCTGCTGCTGCCCGCCCTGGCGGCTTGGACTCCCCAGGTGCAGCTCATCCCCATCGCCGCTAACCCGGGCGAGCCGGACGAGCTTTTGCGCCGCACCGCGGCGGAGCGCGGACTGCCCTTTGTGCTGCGCGATGCCCGCCAGGAGGTCGTCGCGCTTTACGGCGCCCAGGCCACCCCCCATTTCTTCCTCGCCGACCGAGAGGGCATCCTGCGATACCAGGGCGCCTTCGACGACGTGACCTTCCGCCAGCGCACCCCCACCCGCTCTTACCTGGTTGAGGCCGTCCAGGCCTTACTGTCCGGCAAGGAGCCGCCGGTAGCTCATTCCGCAGCCTACGGCTGCGCCATCACCCCCTTTCTGGAGGTCAAATAGTGGCCGAACCTTCCCCCAACACCCCCGGCTTGACCTTTTTCGTGACCGGCGGCGCCGGTTTCCTGGGCATCAACCTGATCCGCTACCTGCTCGAACGAGGCCACCGAGTCGTCTCGCTCGATATTGCTCCTTTCGATTATCCCGACGTGCGCGACCGCGTGCAAATCGTGACGGGCGACGTGCGCGATCCGGTCCTGATGGAACAGACCATGCGCGGCGTGGACGTGGTCGTCCACTGCGCCGCCGCCCTGCCGCTTTATTCGCGCGATGAGATCTTCTCCACCAACGTCGGCGGCACGCACATCGTCCTCCAATCTGCCCTGGATGCCGGCGTGCGGCGCGTCATCTACATTTCCTCCACCGCCGTCTACGGCATCCCAGACCACCACCCCTTGCTCGAGGAGGACCCGCTGAAAGGCGTCGGTCCATACGGAGAGACCAAGGTCATCGCCGAGGGCATCTGTCAGGAGTATCGTCGGAAGGGATTGTGCATCCCGATTCTGCGGCCCAAAACCTTCGTTGGACCCGAGCGCCTGGGCGTGTTCGCTCTCCTCTACGAGTGGGCCAAGGACGGCAAGAATTTCCCCATGTTGGGCTCAGGGAATAACCGCTACCAGCTTCTGGACGTGGAGGATCTCTGCCAGGCCATCCTGTTGGCTGCGACCGGCGAGCCCCAGGCCGTCGATCAGGTCTTCAACATCGGCGCCAGGGAATTCGCCACCATGCGCGAGGATTACCAGGCCGTGCTGGACGCAGCCGGCTTCGGCAAGCGCATTGTGCCCATCCCGGCCGGCCCGGCCGTGTTCGCCCTGCGCGTGCTGGAGAAGCTGCATCTCTCGCCGCTCTATCAATGGGTCTATGAGACCGCCGATAAGGATTCGTACGTGTCCATCGAGCGCGCCGAACGCATCCTGGGCTATAACCCGCGTTACTCCAACAAGGACGCCCTGGTGCGCAACTTCCGCTGGTACATGGAGCACCTGGACCAGTTTCAGGGGGAGGCCGGCGTCAGCCACCGCGTCCCCTGGCAGCAGGGCGCCTTGCGGCTGGCGAAGTTGTTTTTCTAGCGAAACATCCTCCGATTTTCGCTTGAATCCTCATTAAGTAGAATTCGTATTACCCCGCAAACTGTGGATACGTCACCCCCGCATGGGGGAAGACCAACACCGTGGCCTCCCTCGGAGCATGACGGCGCGCCACCTGAATGGCCTCATCCGGACTGGATGCAAATTCAACGAATGGCAGCCGCGTTTGGATTTCCTCCGGAATGGTAGGCCCATACAGCAGCAGTCTGGCGCGCATCATGGCCTGCAGGGCGAAATAGAGGAAGAACTTGTCGTCGTCAGCCAGACCGCGCATTTTCAGGCGGGGCACCAGACGCACCAGCAGCGGTGCGAGCGCCTTCAGCCCTCCCCGTCCTACCGGTAGCTTTCGCTGCGCCAGCCCGAACACTCCCACCCCCTCCTCGGCCCGCACCAGGGTGATCAGCGTTCCACCCGACTTGACTGCCCGGATCGTGTTTGCCAGCGCCTTGACCCCCTGGCGCAGGTCTGAATCCATCGGATGCGAGGAACTGATCACCACGTCGGCCATGTCCGACACGCCTACCCCGTACAGCGCCGCGCTGACCCGCACCCCTTCGCGGTGCGCCAGGATCGGGTCGCCGGATACCACCCGCACCGGCCTGACCTCCGGATTCAGCACCGCGTTGACAATAAAGACCGGCGGCTTGAGCATGCGCCCGGCTTCTTCCAGGTCCAGGCGCATCGGATTCTTCTCGATCGGTTGACCGACCATGTTGAACGCGCCCGGCGAGCAGTTGAGCGCATGGTTGTGGGCGATGGTCTCCCGCCCGGCCACCCCCGGGATCAGGTTCTTGTAACCACCGCCGAAACTGGCGATGATGTGCGGCTCGATACAGCCCACCGACACGATCAGCTCCGCCTCAGCCGCCGTACGGTTGACCCACACCGGCGTGCCGCGCGATGTGGTGCCCAGATACACCAGCCGCGCAGAGTCCTCGGCTGCTGGATTCTCCCAGCGCAGTCCGGCGAAGCTTTCTGCGCCAATGCGCTGCGCCAGCTCGGCCTCTGCCATCGGGCGGTGTACCCCCAGCGCTGGTATCAGGGTGATGGCTTCCCGCTGCACTCCAGCCAGCCGCAGCTCCTCCAGCACGTGTGGGACGATGCGCGCAGCCGGCGTCGGCCGGCTGATGTCGTCCACCACCAGAGCCACGCGCATGCCTGCGCGGGCCAGTTCGCGCAATCGCGGGCTGCCGATCGGCTCGGCCAGGCTGCGGCGCACCTCGGCCTCCGCGTCCGGCGCGGGCGGCAAAGGGGAGGGTTCCAGCACGCCGGTCAGCCGCCAACCTTCCGGCAGGGAGAGAGGCAGGCTCTCCCGCCCCCAGGGAATCTCAATCATCTTGCTCATCCAGGCACAGATCGTCTCGCGCGGGGAGACAGCCGCCGCCGCAACCGATGCCCCTCAGCAGGTCAAGCGCTACCAGGTGCCCATCGGCGACGCCCCCACCCTCGGCCCGGCCGACGCCCCCATCACCCTGATCGAACTGAGCGATTACCAGTGTCCCTACTGCAAGCGCTGGTTCGACGACGTTTATCCGCAGCTCATGAAGGATTACACCGGCAAGATTCGCTTCGTCTACAAGGACTTCCCTCTCTACGGCGTCCACCCCGAGGCCGAGGCTGCTGCCGAGGCGGCCCATTGCGCCGCCGAGCAAACCGATTACTGGAAGTATCACGACAAGTTGTTTGCTGGCCAATCTGACCTGGGGGAGGCAGCCTATAAGCAGTTCGCCCAAGAACTGGGCCTGGACCTCACCAAGTTCGAGGATTGTTTGAGCAGCCATCGCTACCAGGACACCATCCGCGCCGAATATCAATTCGCCGCCGACCTGGGCGTCACCTCCACTCCCACCTTCTTCATCAACGGCCTGGCGCTGGTCGGGGCGCAGCCTTACGAAGTGTTCAAACAGGTGATCGACAAAGAACTGGCGGGGGAGATCCCCTGATCCCATCCGAGAAGGTGCGATCATGAAGAAATTCGTGGCCGTGGCCGGCAATATCGGTGTGGGCAAGTCCACGTTGGTCGAACTGCTGTGCGCCAAATTGGGCTGGCAGCCTTTTTACGAGCCGGAAGCTGAAAACCCCTATCTGGCCGATTTCTATCAAAATATGCACGCCTGGGGCTTTCATTCGCAGATCTACTTCCTCACCCATCGCTTGCGCCTGCATCAGCAGCTCATCAATCATCCCACCTCAGCCATGCAGGACCGCAGCATCTACGAAGACGCCGAAATCTTCGCCCGCAACCTCTATCTGCAGGGCTATATCGATCCGCGCGATTATCGCACTTACCATGAGCTGTACCAGGCTTTGAGCGATTTCCTTCCCCCTCCTGACCTGGTCATCTACCTGCGCGCCTCTGTCTCCACCTTGATCCAGCGCATCACCCACCGCGACCGCACGTATGAGCGCACCATCCAGCCTGAGTATCTGGCGCGTTTGAACACCCTCTACGAAAGCTGGATCGCCAGCTTCACCCTTTGCCCGGTGTTGACCGTTCCGGCCGACGATCTGGATTACGTCGCTCACCCCAAACACCTCGACCTGATCGCCGCCAAGGTGCTGGAGAAGCTGACCGGCAAAGAGGAAGTAATTTTCGACGCCGACGAAGTCGCCCGCGCCAGCAGCGATTAATGCCCCGCATGTAGACGAGAATGCAGGTAGAGGGTAACCACCTTACCCTTCACCTGCATTCTCGCATTTTGAGAACGCGCCGCCTGCCCACGCGCGTCCTGCGCCGGCGTTATCGTGGCTCTACAACCAGCTTGATGGCTGTGCGTATCTTGCCGTCTATGTCCACGTCGACGAACTCGGGCACACAAACCACGGGAATCCCATCATTAGCCAGATACCCCTTGGCGAGCACGAGCGCCTTTACCGCCTGATTGACCGCCCCCGCACCGATCGCTTGCACTTCTGCATGCCTGTGCTCACGAATAACCCCAGCGATTGCCCCTGCTACAGCGGCCGTACGGGAGTTTGCCGAGACCTTGATGACGTCCATTGTATTCTCCCTTCCATAGTTATGCGTATTCATGGCTTTCAACTACGGGGCATTTGTAATACTTCTTAATACTCAGTAACAATATGTAATGTGTAATAGATTTTACTGGATTTCCCCTTCAGAATCAAGTGGATTAATTTAAGTTTTCCTCAATGATTGGATAGGATTCAGTCGTATTCGTAGGGCCTGGGGATATGTGGATATCCCCGCCAACCAGCAAATTGCCCCCCAGGGCTGTGCCCCTTCTCTTTACATGGCCCAAATGATGGCGTTGTGCGCTGCATTAATCATCCACAGCCTCGTGTGGATAACTCCTGAATAAGAAAAATACCAAGTAGACAGACGCACCTCCCTCGGATGAGAGGATGCTTTGATAGTGAATTGAGACGGAAAACAGACAAAATACTCAGCGGAATGGCTCACTCCCCCATGATGCTAATGAGCGATTTTTCCACAGATTCGAGCAGTTATCCACAGTTATCATCCACTTATCCACAGTTTTTCCCAATGGTTGAGCTCACGCGCCGTTCTCGGCCGCCCAGTCTTCCAGCGTCTCCTCGAGGCTGTCCAGGTAGGCATCCAAAGCCGACAGGCGACCGACCAGACTGTCTGCGTCCAGTTCCAGCGTGCGTCGTGTCTCCATCCAGGCTTCCTGGGAGGGATCGCCTGCGCGCAGCCGTCCGGCCGCCGCCAGCCAGGTCACCAGCAGCGGCCAGAGCGCGTCCTGTGAATGGCCGCCATCCAACATAGCTTCGACCGCCCGGCGGTAGTATGGCAGTCGCGCGGCGCTCAGTCGCACCGGCCCATCGGCCAGTCCGCCGGCAGCCCGAAGCGCTTTCTCCCACTCCCCCAGCCAGGTTCGCAGTGTTTCCGCGTCGGCCTGCTCGCCCCCCAGCAGGTCCACCAGCCCGGCTGCCATGCCTGGACGACCCACCGCTGTCGCCCGCTCAGGAAAGTCCATCAACAGGCGCCGTTCGCTCAGCGGTGGACCGCTCAGCATGGCCACCGCGTTGGCAGCCGCCTCCAGCGTCTCCAGGTACGGGCTTATCGGATCGGAGTATGGACTGTCGCCGTTCTCCATGGCCAGCCACAATCCGCGCGCCTTCTCGGCGAGCTGACGCGCCCGCGCCATGACGAAATCCGGGCGGTTGTACTGGGCAGTCACACCTGATTGGGCGAACTCGAACCAGTGCTGGGTATCGTGCAGCACGATCGGGTTGTGGTAAAGCGCCGGCCCGAGCCAGGGATGCTGCCGCAGGTTGCGCGGTTGCTGGTACAGGCTCTGTGGGTGGTGCAGAATATCCAGGGTTATATCCTGAGTAACACGCACCACCTCGCGCTCGACTGGCGGATCGCCGATGTGTACCACCACCAGGTCGATGTCGGTCGTGCCGCCCAGCAGCGGCCGATCGCGCAGCAGCGAGCCGATCAGGTAGATGCACACCACATCGCGGTGCGCGCGGGCGCGCTGCGCCGCCGCCTCGGACGCATAGCGCAGCAGGGCTTCGCGCGTCAGGCGCATCGCTGCGCCTCGACGGATGAGATGGCCGCCTTGCTCCTCACGGATCTGTCCCAGAATCGATGGATATGGGCAGCTCGGACTGGAAGGGTATCAGCCTGAGCCGCTGGCGGATGCGGTTCTCGACCCACTTCAAGTCAGCCGGATTCTTGACGAAATCGAGTGGGTTGCTGTCGATCACCAGCACCGGCGAGCGGTGATCCTGGCGCGTGTAGAATTCGTCGTAAGCGCGGTTTAGCGCGTCGATGTACTCGCGCTCCATGTGGCGCTCGTACGGGCGGTCGCGCATGGCGATGCGCTGCATCAGCACGTCGGTATCGGCGCGCAGGTAGACGATCAGATCGGGCGGGGTGATCTTCTCGGCCAGCGCCTCGTGCACGCGGTAGTACATCTCCAGCTCATCGCCGTGCAGGTTGATGCGCGCGAATAAGGCATCCTTCTCGAAGGTGTAGTCGGAGAAGAGGGGCTTGCCAAGAGCCAGCAGGTCGGGCACCGCCCGCCGTTGCTGGTGGTAGCGGCTGAGCAGGAAGAAGATTTGCGTCTGGAAGGCGTAGCGCTCGCGATCGGCGTAGAAATCGGAGAGGAAAGGGTTCTCCTCAAAGACTTCCAGGAGCAAGTTGGCGTCGAAGGGTTTCTGTAGCAGGCGCGCCAGGGTGGTCTTGCCTACCCCGATCACGCCTTCAATGGCAACGTACATGGCGACTCCATCGCGCGGATTCGAACCGGCGTGCAACTTGACACATCCCGGTTCTGGTCTAAACTATTTTATACCACATCTGCCCAGTTCATTACCAAGGAGGAGCACGATGCCCGCACTTAACCGGGTTCATTTGATCGGTCGGCTCGGCAAAGAACCCGAGACGCGCTTCACCCCCACAGGCAAAAAAGTCTGCAGCTTCAGCCTGGCCGTGGACCGGCGCTGGAAATCCAGCGAAGGGGAAGCGCGCAACGCCACCGATTGGTTCAACGTCACAGCCTGGGGCGCATTGGGAGAGGTCTGCCAGAAATACCTGCACAAAGGCCGCCTGGTCTATATTGAAGGCCGCCTGCAAACCGACCACTTTGAGCAGGACGGTGAGACCCGCTACGTCACCAAAGTCATCGCCAGCCAGATGCAAATGTTGGAGCGCCGAAAACAGGAAGAAGAGCCCCTCCTCGAGGAAGAAGAAACCTAGAACCCCACCCACCCGACAATTATCGAGATAAGGAAAAACGCTAATCGAACCCCACCTCCGCTCGAACCAGCGCCAACCCCCTTCCCTCTCCTTTAGGAGAGGGAAGGGTTGGGGATGGGTGAGGCCACGTCTAGGAGAGGGATGGGACAGGGATGGGTGAGTCTACGCCGGCAGCGCCTCGAGCTGGTCCACCAGACCGTTGAGCACGTCAAATCCGCCCTGCCAGAAAGCCGGGTCGCGCACATCGATCCCCGCCCGCGCCAGGATGCGCACCGGCGCGTCCGAACCACCCGCCGCCAGGAGCTGGATATAGCGCGGCTTGAATTCCTCGCCTTCCGCCTTGTACTGCTGGTATAACGCCAGCACCAGTAGCTGTCCGAAGCTGTAGGCATACACGTAAAACGGCGTGCCGTAAATGTGCGGGATCGACACCCACTCATAGCGAAACTCATCGCTCACTTCGACCGCGTCGCCGAACTGCGCCTTCAGATTCTCTAGGTAGGCCGCGCATAGCTCGTCCACCGAAGCGTTTTTAGCGACCATCTCGTGCGCCTGTCGCTCGAACAGGGCGAAGTACGCCTGGCGCAGGATGGTAGCGTAGTTGTCGTCCACCTGGCGGAAAAGCAGATCGCGGCGTACACCCTCGTCGCTTTCCTCTTTCAACAGCTTGTCCACCAGCATCATCTCCCCGAAGGTCGAAGCCGTCTCGGCCAGGGGCAGGCTGGCGTGCTGGGTGAACAGCGTATGCTCGGCCGCCAGTTGCGAGTGGATCGCGTGGCCCAGCTCGTGGGCCAGGGTGGCCACATCCTCTGCCCGCCCCTGATAGCTGGTCAGCACCCACGGCACCAGCTCGGGTGTCACCGTGGCGCAGAAAGCGCCGCCGCGCTTGCCCTTGCGCACCTCGCTATCCAGGTGGTTCGTCTCGAACACGCGCCGCGCGAGCTGCGCCAGTCGCGGCTCGAAGCTGGCGAACGAGTCGAACACCATCTCGACCGCCTGAGGGAAAGTGTACGTCTTGTCGGATTTGGCCACCGGCGCGTAGATGTCGTAGCGTCGCAGACGCGGTGCCTTCAGCCAGCGCGCCTTCAGCCGGAAGTAGCGCTGGAAGACGCCCGCATTGCGCTGGCACACCTCTAGCAGTGTATCGACTACCTCGTCGGGTATATCGTTGGACAGGTTGCGCGCTGCGATCGGGCTGGCGTACTTGCGCAGCCCGACCTGCTCATTGCGCCAATCGCGCACGATCGTCTGGTAGATCTGGCCCAGAATGGGCGCGTCGGCCCCGTACACCCGGTACAGCTCCCGGTAGGCCCTCGCCCGCACCTCGGGGTCGTGATGCCGTACGTAGACCATCAGCTCCCCGCGCGTCATTTCCCGCACCTGGCCATCCACCTCAAGCTTGAACGTGTAGCGGTTGGTGACCGAATCATAAAGCGTGTTGAGCGCGTTGAAGCCGGTCACGTTCTTGAGGTTGATGATCTTCTCCTCCGGCTCGCTCAGCGTGTGCGGCTTGAAGTGGCGCATCTCCTCCAGCCAGTAGCGGTAATCGCCGGAGGACTCCATCAGCCGCGCAGCCCGCGCCTCGTCGAGCGCCTTCCACCACAGCTCGAAGAACAAAACCCGGTTGGAGACCTCGGCCACGAACTGGTCCACGCGCGCCACCAGCGTTTGGGCTGCCTGGTTCTGTGTGTCCTCGGCGAACCACAGGCCGGCGTAAGCGTTCAGCCGGTTGGCCTCGCGGCTGATGGACTCCAATTGATGGATCATGTCGAGGAATTCCGGGGTAGAGATCTCAAGCGTGAGCTTCGGGCGCAACGCCTCGAACGCGGCCACCTCGGCCTCGATGCGCTGGAAAGCGCCTTCCAGCTCAGGGGAGTCAGGGGCGGGGTACAGGTCGTCCAGCGACCAGCGGGTTTGAGTAAAGGGTAGGTTGGATTGAGTCATGCGAATTCCTGATGGTTACCCCCTTCTTCCAATTTTTGGAGAAGGGATGGGAATGAGAGCAAAAAGTGAGAGCCTCAAGTTGGGGAGTATATCACCAAAGGGATCGAAATCGAACACTGTCGCGTTTGATCACTGAAAATGTTACTGGAGTAAGATGGTTAGCTCAAAAGAAAATGTTACCGGAACTAACCATCTTACTCCAGCGTGGCTACGTCCGGCTCTTTCCCCGCAGCGCCTGCCTCAGCGCATTGATTGGTTTCCTCTCGCCGCTTCCCGCCTCCTGATAGTACCAGTGCTCCCAGCCGTTGCAGGGCGCTTTGCTCAGCCGGCGCGCCACCTCGTGGATCGAGCCGCGCATCCCGTCGCATTCGATCGTCCCATCGGCCAGCACCCGCGCCACAGCCCGGCCGTCCTTGCCGAAGGTCAGCTCATCGCCCGGCTGGAGCAGGCCGTTCTCCAGCAGCGCACCAAAGGGGATGCGCGGCTCGCGTTTCGGGTCTGGGGTGACGAACAGGGGCGGGTCGAACTCGACCTGCTGCATGGCGGCAATGCGCTCGCGCGCCGCAGCGACGTACTCCGGGTTGCGTTCGATGCCGATCCAGTGGCGGTGCAGGCGTTTGGCCACCGCGCCGGTTGTACCGGTGCCGAAGAACGGGTCGAGCACCACATCGCCAGCGTTCGAGCTGGCTTGGATCACCCGATAGAGCAGCGCCTCGGGTTTCTGAGTGGGGTGCAGTTTGCGCCCATCGCGGCGCAGGCGCTCTCTGCCGCTGCACACCGGCAGCTCCCAGTCGGAGCGCATTTGCAGGCCGTCATTCAAGGCCTTCATGGCATGGTGATTGAACGTGTAGGGCGCGCCGCGTTCCTTTTGCGCCCATAGCAGCGTTTCGTGGGCGTTGGTGAAGCGCACGCCGCGGAAATTGGGCATCGGATTGGTCTTGGTCCACACCACGTCGTTGAGGATCCAGAAACCCAGGTCCTGGAGGATGGCCCCGATCCGGTAAATGTTGTGATAGGTGCCGATCACCCACAGCGTGCCGCTGCGCTTCAGCACGCGCCGGCACGCCTCCAACCACTCGCGCGTGAAGCGGTCGTAATCAGCGAAGCTCGCGAAGCGGTCCCACTCGGCGTCCACCGCGTCCACCAGCGTCTGGTTGGGGCGCCACAATTCTTGCGAGAGCTGCAGATTGTAGGGGGGATCGGCAAAAATCAGGTCGACCGATTCGGGCGGGAAGCCCCCCAGCACCTCACGGCAGTCGCCCTCGATCACCTGGTCGAGGGGCAGATCGGCGGGAGGCCTGGACGCCCGCGGTGCGCTTCGCGGGGTTGGACGGGCTGCCGCAGAATCTTGCATCGAGCGCGCCGACATTTTCAGGCCTCAAGACGCACAGGTGTGGATATCATCGTGAGAATATTTTACTCGATTAAGGGTAAAAAACTATGCGCAGAATTTTCCAGCCTGGCGGAGACCGGAGACCCATCCCAGAAATAAGCACTTATTCCTCGCGGAGGATCGAAAGCATCACCGCGTGCAGCGCCGGCCCGGCGGCTAAAATGGAACACGGCGGACGCAGGTAATCTGGCTCTCCGCTCAAGCGGGTAGCCCGCCCGCCAGCCTCCTCCACCAACAGCCCGCCTGCTGCCACATCCCAGGCGTTCAGGCGAATTTCCCAGAAGCCGTCCAGGCGGCCGCAGGCCACGTAAGCCAGATCCAGAGCGGCGGAGCCCAGGCGGCGCACTCCCTGGGTCTGCCGCTGAAAACGCTCGTAATAGCGCAGGTTTTGGGCGACGATCTCGGAAGGTTCGTTGGGAAAGCCGGTCACCAGCAGGCTCTCGCGCAGCTCGCTCACCGCCGAAACGTGGATGGGCTGTCCGTTCAGCCATGCTCCACGCCCCCGCTCCGCTGCGAAGCACTCGTCCCGTAGCGGGTCGTAGATCACCCCTAACCGTACCCGGCTGCCGCTGGCGTAGGCGATGGATACGGCGAAAAAGGGCAGGGCGTGAGCGTAATTGAGTGTGCCGTCCAGCGGATCGACAAACCAGCAGCCGTCCCCCTCTCCTGGCAGGTCGCCGCGCTCTTCGCTCAGGATGGAGTGTGAAGGGTAGCGCTCGCGGATGGCCCCCAAAATCAGCTCCTCAGAGCGGCGGTCGGCCTCGGTGACCAGGTCAACGCTGCCTTTGTGGGTGATGGTATGGCGCAGGCCGTAGCGTTCGCGCAGCACGGCGCCGGCCCGCCTGGCCATGTCCTCCAGCTCGGCGAGAGCAGGTCCGTCTTGTGGATGGCTCATTTTTCCCCGCTCAATTCGGCCGCCAGGCGCCGATAATATCCTTCGATGTAGGCGTGACGCTCAACCGCCAGGCTGCGCGCCGTTTGGGTGTACAGCCGATCCTTGATCTTGCTCAGCTTGAACAGATATTCGTGGTACGAGCTGTGCGGCTCGCCTGGCTCCTTCTCGCCGGTATTCAGAAAACGGCGGGAAGGCTCTGCGTAGACCGGCTGTCCGTCCAAGACGGCGTAGGCGATGGTGCGCGCCACGCCAATCGCGCCGAGCACGTCCAGCTTGTCGGCGTCGAAGAGGATCCTGGCTTCGAGGGTGGCGGGAGGCTCGCTGTCGTCGCGGAAACGGTGCGCGCGGATGCAGTGCTCCACGGCGGCGATGCGCTCTTCGCTCCAGCCCTCTTCCAGCAGCACCTGGCGGGCGAATTCGGCCGAGGAGTGATGATGGTTGGCGCGCTCGTTCCCCTCGCCGCCAGGAGCGCTCCCTTGCGCATCATGCAGGAGCGCCGCCGCGCGCACGATTTCTATGTCGGCGCCTTCTTCGCGAGCCAGGCGCTCGGCCATGCGGTAGACGCGCAGCACGTGATCGAAATCGTGCACAGGATCGGATGGAGAGTACCAGGCGCGGGCTTGCTCGATGGTGGGCATAGGCAGTCCAAATTCCTCTCCGGGCGGCCATCTGTGGCCGCCCTGCGATTCGCGCAGCGAAGAACGAATCTCGAGCATTATCGCTCGATCTTCGTCCTTCCCTGGCTCACTAATTATATACGGGGATGGGTACGCTGGGGTTAACCGCTCACAGCAGGAAGCGGTAGAAGAGGTACAACAACCCCAAAGCCAGCAGGACGGTGAGCGCCAGCGACAGCATCTTGCGCGCCAGGTACAGGATCAGACGTGCTAAGATCAGTGCGGTGACCACGGCGCCAGCTAGGATGGCGTAGCGCAGCAGGGGCGGCAGGGAGGTGAAATCAAGGGAGGACATGGTCTGATCACACCGGGTAGAATTGGCCTTTCTTCACCACCATCGATACAAGGTTTGTGCCAAAGCGGTAGCCCAAATGGCGATAATCGGCGACGGACAGAAGGAGCAGATCGGCCTGCTTGCCGGGATGCAGCGAGCCGATGCGCTCCGCGCGGCCGATGGCAGCGGCGGCGTTGATCGTGGCCGCGGCGATTGCCTGGGCTGGGGTCAGTTTCATGTAGCGGCAGGCCAGGGCGATGGCGAACTGCATGCTCTCGCACCAGGCCGTGCCGGGGTTGAGGTCGGTGGCGATGGCCAGCAGGCCGCCCGCGTCGAGGATCTTCTGGGCCGGAGTGTAGTGCATCTCGGCCAATCCGAAGGGCGTGCATGGCAGGGCGACCGCGGCTGTCTGGCTGCGCGCCAATGCAGTGATATCTGCATCGGAAGTCTTGACCAGATGATCGGCTGAGACGGCGCCGAGCTCGGCCGCCAATCTGGCCCCGCCCAGGTTATCGAACTCGTCTGCGTGGATCTTGAGCGGAAAGCCCAGTCCCCTTGCCGTCTCCAGGATGCGGCGGGACTGTTCCAGACTGAATGCGCCCGTCTCACAGAAAACATCCACGAAGGGCAGCGGACGACCGTTGGCGTGCTGCTGCCACCAGGCGGCTACCGCCGGCAGCATCTCCGCGCAGACCAGGCGGGTGTATCCCTCCGGGTCGTCCGCATATTCCGGCGGAATGGCATGCGCGCCCAGGAATGTGGGAGCGATTTCCAACGGACCGTTGGCATCCAGCTTCAGCAGCGCCTCAAGTTGGCGCAGCTCGCTCGCTTTTGTCAGCCCGTATCCTGTCTTGGCCTCGGCAGTGGTAGTGCCGTGTCGGAACATGGTGTAAATGCGCTGGCGGGTGCTCTCCAGCAGCTTATGCTGAGATGCAGCCCGCGTAGCGCGCACAGTGGAAAGGATGCCTCCGCCAGCCGCCAGGATTTCAAGATACGTCTTGCCTTCCAGACGCAGCTCAAACTCGGCGGCGCGGTCGCCAGCCCACACCAGATGGGTGTGCGGATCGACAAAGCCCGGCATCACCACCCGGCCGCCAGCATCGAAGGAATCTTCATGTGGATAGGCAGCGCGCAGTTCGGCGGTGGCACCCACCGCGACAATCACACCGTCGCGGAACAGCACGGCGCCATCCGGGATCAGCCCAAGTTCGCCCAGTTCTCGCCCGCGCTGCGGCTCGGGTGTCAGGGTGAGCAATTGAGACACGGAATGGATGAGCATTTCCTTTCCTGCAGTTCAAAGGGATGGCGGCCGGTATGAGTCGCCTTTTGAGGATTATATCGCGGTCAAAAATTCCCCTCCTGGCAGGGGAAACACCAGGAGGGGATGGCGAAATGGCAAGGCAGTAGGGGACTCAATCGATCGTGCGCCTGGGGGGTTCAGGCATCGAGAAGATGTATACATTTTGGGAGTCGTAAGTTTCGACCCGGCCGGCGCGTTTGAGCGTTTCCAATTCATCATCCAAAATGGGATGGCTGATATCTTCGTCGTTGACCTGGACGAAGTCGCCGCTCATGATGTCTTGAAACAGGCCGTCGCCCCAGTCAATGACCGCGTTGCCGTTTTCGAGCACAACGATCCAATGCCGACTCACCGGCTTTCCCAATGACATGCTTCCCTCCAAGCCGCAGATCCTGGCTGTCAAGATATATTATAGTGTGAATCCGCGGAAAGGAAAGGGTCAGGCGGCCTGGGGGAGAGGAGCAGTCTTGACGAAACGGGCGAAATTGGTCCTGCGCAGCTTTTCGACCAGCTCGGCCTGTAGGTCGCACCAGAGTGACCGGATGGGGCAATCCTCTTTGAAGGGACAGCCATCGGCGGTGCCGACGCACTCGTTCAGCGAGATTGGGCCATCGATTGCTTCGACCACTTCCAGGATGGAGATCTCGCTTGGTGGACGAGCGAGGGAAACCCCGCCCCGGGCCCCTCGCGAAGTGTGGATCAAGCCCGCGATGGAGAGCTGTGAGATGATCTTGGCCAGAAAGGAGGGAGGAATGTGCTGTTCTTCGGCAATCTGGCTGGTGGCGGCTCGCTGGCTCGGCTGGAGTTGGGCTAGGAATAGAATGGCGCGAAGCGCGTAGTCAGCCTGACGTGTGATTTGCATCTCAATACCCCTCTGTGGTAATACGGGTCAGATTAGTCGCTTTATAGTCTAAAATATCTATATGTGAAGTACAAGTGACAGGCGTCACGAATAATGAATGACCTTTTACCGGTTGATTAAGATAGAAAATGTAAAATATTTCTAGATCATTATTGCCTCATAGATGGCGCAATCGCCATTATTGCCCTATACTCATAGCAACCATCCGCTTAACCATCTGATTTTGCCGATCGACATCAAATCAAAGCGCGAGGTCCATTTCTTTCTCTAACGGTATCCCTCCGGGGCGCAAAATGAACGCTTCCTACCTGCACGGTGCCCGCTCGCTCCGCCTATGCCAGTGCCATTTCCACAGGAGGGAATTATCCAATGCGCCACATGAAAGCAGTGTTCGGCATACTCCTCGCCATCGCTTTGCTCTCGACGTCCGCCCTGCCGACCCGCCGCCTGCCGGCGGTCAGCGCGATTTCTGCAACGATCAACATCAGCCAGTTTCAGGTAGCAGGCAGCACGGCGGCTGACGAATTCGTCGAGCTGCACAACGTTGGTCTGTCCAACATCGATCTCAACGGGTATAAGCTGGTCTATCGCAGCGCCGCCGGCACGAGCGATGTTTCCCTGTTGCAATGGGTCACCACAGAGATCATTCCTGCTGGCGGGTATTACCTGATAGCGGCCGAATCGGGCTACGATGGCGCAGTCGCCGCAGATGCCGCCTTCGCGAATGGAGGAACCGGTAGATTGTCCGCATCCGGCGGAGGTTTGGCGATCCGCGGGCCTGGTGGAAGCGTGATGGACTCGGTTGGCTATGGCAACGCCAGCAACGCATTCGTAGAAGGCGCTCCCGCTCCCGCACCTGGCGCAGACATTAGCCTGGCAAGAAGGACCAACGGCTGCGCCGACAGCGACAATAATCTCGAAGATTTCGGCCTGGTTTCGCCTTCTGCTCCCCGTAATTCCTCAACCCCTGCCTTTGTCTGCACGAGTGTCCTGCCGCCTTTGGTGGTTTCTACCACCCCAATCGACGGGGCAGTCGATGTACCCCTTGACGCTAACCTGAGCGTCACTTTCAGTGAGCCGGTGACAACCCAGTCTGGCTGGTTCGCCATTTCCTGCACCACGGGGGTACATCCCGCCGCAGCCTCCACCAGCGATCAGATCACATTCACCCTGAACCCCGACACCCATTTCACGGCCGGGGATGCCTGCACAGTTACCCTCGATCACACGCGCATCACCGATCTGGATGGCACCGCCGACCCACTGCCAGCCGATTACATCTGGCGCTTCGTGGTCCTGGCGGCCGAAGATGTGTGCGGCGCGCCATATACTCCCACTTATTCTATCCAGGGCAGTGGCTCCATCAGCCCGCTGGTTGGCCAGAAAGTGCGTACGGAGGGCGTTGTCACCGGCGACTTTCAGGGAGCGGCTGGACTGAACGGTTTCGCCCTTCAGGATCCATCGGGGGACGGCGATCCGTTCACCTCAGACGGACTGTTCATTTATGCCCCTTCTGCGCCCGAGGTGGCCGCCGGACAGCGCGTGCGCGTGCGGGGTACTGTGGCCGAGTACTACGGCCAGACCGAGCTCTCCTCGGTCGATCTGGTCATGGTGTGTGGACAGGCGCAGGCGATCGATCCGACGCAGGTCGCTCTCCCCCTGCCAGCCGGCGAAACTCTTGAGCCGTTGGAGGGCATGCTGGTTCGCTTCACACCATCCCTGACGGTAGACCAAAACTACTTATTGGGACGCTTCGGCCAGCTCACTCTTTCTGCTCCGGATCGGTTGTACCAGCCCACCAATGGGAATTTCCCTGCCGACACGCCTGAGTACAACTCCCGGCGCAGCTTTGTGCTGGACGATGGAACGGCCGCCCAAAATCCTGCTCCGATCCCGTACCTGGCAGCGGATCACACCCTGCGCGCCGGGGATATACTGGCGCCCGGCCTTGTAGGTGTCTTGGATCAGGGATCCATTTCCACCACGCCTGGGGTGCTGGGATACCGCCTGCAGCCGCTCAGCGTGCCCGGATTTACCCGCGTTAACCCACGTACGCTCGCGCCGGACGATGTGGGCGGACAAATCAAGGTGGCCGGCTTTAATTTAGAGAACTACTTCACCACCATCGATGATCCAGGTCATATTTATCCACAGGGGTCGCCGTATTACTATATCAGTTCCACGGATAACAATACCCCCCGCGGCGCCGACAGCCCCTTGGAATTTCAGCGCCAGCAGGACAAGCTGGTGCACGCAATCGCCGGTATTGACGCTGACGTTCTCGGCCTCGTCGAGCTTGAATCCTGGGCGGGAGCGGAGGCTGCTGGCAGGCTGGTGACGGCGCTGAACACCTATCTGCACGGCGATGTATACGCTGCGGTGGCCGATCCAGCCACTGGCGTGGGCGGGGATGCCATCAAGGTTGCGTTGATCTATAAGCCCGCTCGCGTGACGCCCGTCGGTCCATCTCTCTCCGACGCCAATCCGGTCTTCGACCGCTTCCCAGTAGCCCAGACATTTCGGCCGGTAACCGGCGGCGAGGCGCTGACCGTGGTGGTCAATCACTTCAAATCCAGGGGCAGCTGCCCTGACGACCCGAATGATCCGAATGCCGATCACGGCCAGGGTTGCTGGAACGCCAAACGTATCGCCCAGGCCCAGGAGTTGTTGGCTTTCATCGGCCAGCTCAAGCGGGATTCATGCGCCCCTGATGTCCTGGCTGTTGGCGACTTTAACGCCTATGAGCGTGAAGATCCGATCCGGTTGCTCGAGGATGGCGGACTGATGGATTTAATCGCCGCCTTCGTCCCCCCTGCGACGCGCTATACCTACGTCTTCGACGGGCTGGCCGGCGCCATCGACCAGGCCCTGGCCACCCCTGGTCTGTACACACAGGTCAGCGGGGTGAGCCTTTGGCACATCAACGCCGACGAGCCGGCTGTGCTGGATTACAACACGGAATTCAAGCCGGTGGACTTCTATGCCGCAGATCCGTACCGTTCCTCGGACCACGACCCGGTGCTGGTAGGATTGAGCCTGAGTGCGACGTTCTCATGCCGTCAGTATCTGCCGTTGGTCAGAAAATAAGGCGGAGGGCCTGTAAACATAGTACAATCCAGCACATGAGTTGGGATATTTTCGGGCACGAGTGGGCAGTACAGCTTCTGCGTGAGCATGTCATGAGCGGCCAGGTGCGCCACGCCTACCTGTTCACCGGGCCGCCGGGTATTGGCCGTCGTACACTTGCGTTGCGCCTCGCCCAGGCCATCAACTGTCCTCAGCCGTTGGCTTCAGGCGAGCCTTGCCGCACCTGCCGTACGTGTGAGCGCCTCGAACGCATGCAACACCCCGACCTATCTGTAGTGGCTGCCGAAAGTGAGGGGGGCACGATCAAGGTTGAACAGGTGCGCGAGCTGCAGCACAAACTTTCCCTGGCGCCCTATGAGGCGCGCTTCCGGGTGGCCTTACTGCTGCGTTTTCAGGAGGCCAATCTCAATGCTGCCAATGCATTGCTCAAGACGCTCGAAGAACCCCCCGACAAAGTCGTGCTGCTGTTGACCGCCGATGCGCCCGAAGCGCTCCTGCCCACCGTCGTCTCACGGTGTGAAGTTTTGCGTCTGCGCCCCATGCCCCTGGAACAGGCCCAGGCCGCGCTGCTATCGCGTGGTGCAGCGCCCGAGCGCGCTCGACTCCTGGCGCACCTCACCGAAGGGCGCATCGGCGCGGCCTTGCGCTTGCTGGAGGATGGTCATGCGCTGGAGGAACGCGAGCGCCTTCTGGACGACCTGCACGATCTCTTGGCCAGGCCGCTGAGGGCGCGTTTCGCCTATGCAGAACGCCTGGGGAAGGATAAGGAAGCCTTGCGCCGGGCGTTCCTCACCTGGCTTTCCTTCTGGCGCGACGCGCTGTTGCTGGCATCTGGTTCTGATGTGGCCCTGGCCAACCTGGACCGCGAGGTCGCCATCAAACGCCTCGCCGATCAGACCGGCCTGGCCGGTGCCGACGCGATCGTGCGCAGTCTGGAGAAGGGCCTCCAGGGCTTGGAGCAGAACCTGAACCCGCGCCTGCTGGTCGAAGTCACTTTACTGGAGTGGCCGAGAGTAGATGTCTAAGGAAAATTCAGACAGAAGGGGTCTTGTTTTTAGATATGGAAGTTGCTAAAATCTAAGCACCAAGACCGTCCCTTGATTTACAGGTTATCCACGTCTCGTTATTGGAGGTAGACATGGCCGATATTTTCCCTGCATCCAGCGAAAAAGATTCCATCCGTATTTTCGAATCCGATTTCCTTGAATTTTTCACGCACATTCACCCGGCGGTGATCGTAGTGATCTGGCTGCCGGTCGGATTGTATTTTCTGCTCAGCGCCATCGCCAGCGTCCAGGTAGGCGTTCCAGTCGCGGCAGTGCCTCTGGGCTTGCTCATTGGGATTTTCCTATGGTCGTTCATTGAATATACGCTGCACCGGTTTCTCTTCCACTTCACGCCGCGGAACCCCACACAGGAAAGGCTGGCCTTCCTTTTCCACGGCGTCCACCACCTGCGCCCGCAGGATAAGACGCGCCTGGTCATGCCGCCGATCGTCAGCGTGCCGCTGGCGCTGCTGTTCTACGGCCTGATGCACCTGGTGGTCGTCTCGCTGCTGGGTACACCGGGCTGGCTCGATCCGATTTTCGCCGGCTTCGTCTTCGGCTACCTGACCTATGACCTCACGCACTATGCCACCCATCACTTCCCGATGCGAGCGCCGGTGCTGCGCTACCTGAAGCGTTATCACATGATGCACCACTATAAGACGCCGGACGCGCGCTTCGGCGTCAGCTCACCACTGTGGGACATTGTTTTCGGCACCAAGCCGGATTGAAGCATCCTTTTTCATAATGCACGGGAATGGGCGCACCGAGGTGCGCCCATTTGCGTCTTGTTTGGCCATTTTACCCTGGGTTTTTTAAACCCTGTACCTCTTCCATCTTCTCCACCACCCAAAAATGAGACAGGCCTAAGATCTGCAGCGGGGTATGTTCCAGAGCCTGGAGGACCGCACGCAAGGCTTTACCCAGGCGCGGCCAACGGGCGATCACATTGTCATATGCGCCAAAGATGATGCGTTGTTCGACGAAACGCACCGGCAGGTCGGCAAACAAGCGCGCCAGATCACGGCGGGTGTACACCTTCACATGCGGGGCCAGGCGGTCGCGCCAACGACGCGGCAGGTAATTCACCAGCGGTATGTTGCCGAAGACATAGCGTCCGCGCCACATGATGCCGTGGGTTTCGAATGGGTAGCCCCGATTGGGACAGAACAGCACCAGCCGTCCGCCGGGCCTGAGTGCGCGCACGATCTCGCGCAGCGCCTCCCGGTCGTCCTGAACGTGTTCCAGCACCTCGTGGCTGAGGACGACGTCGAAACAGCCGCTGGGGAAAGGCAGCCGCTCGCCGACGCCGCATATCACCTGCGGCGCCCGTTGACGGGCTTCGCGCAGGCGCTCAAAATCCACATCCAGTCCGATCACCGTTCCGGCGATGGGTGCCAGGTGGGCCATATATTGACCCACACCGCAGCCGTCCACGAAAACGCTGCCGCGCAAGCGTTCGCCGGCGCCAGCGCGGATGAGCGCCAGGCGGCGCTCCTGGCCGGCGCGCCACACAAAGGAGGGATTGCCGCGTAAAGCGGCTTTTTCCAGCTCGGCCGTGCTCACGTTGGCTCCCATTCAGCCTTATAGCCGAAGCCGCGCCGGTTATCGATCAAGCGCACCCAGCGCGGGGTGAACACGAATAGCGCGGTTCTTTCGACTTCGGTCTTCAGCTCCGTTACGAATGGAAATTTGGCCTGATAGACTTGCCAGCCTGCTTCCCATTCCTTACCGGCTGGCGCGAGCAGCGCCTCGCCGCGCAGTTGCAGCCCACGGATCTCCTCCCAGCTTGTTGAAGGAACAGATATGCTCGCCGCGGCACGCGGATCGGCGGCCAGGTCGCGAGCATGCTGGCTGTCCGTCCGGGAAAGGAAATACAGTTTGAGGCCGGGTCCGGCGGCGAAGTAAAGCGCTGCGCAATGCGGCTCGCCGTCTTCCCCGCGTGTGGCCAGGCATAACTGCGCCATGGACAGCAGCTCGTCTACGGTTGGGTCATTGCGAGTGGCAGGCATGATGACGTTCGACCGCTCCCCTTTCCGGTTTTTTTCTAGCCCTTCAAACAGGATAAGGGTGAAATTTCATTCTCCCAGGCCATGCCACTCATGGTAAGCCTGGTTTTCAATGCCCAGGCGGGCGAGCACCCGCCCGCACAGGTCGGTGATGATGTCATCCACCGTCTGCGGATGCGCGTAGAAGGCGGGCACGGGGGGGAAGATGACCGCGCCGGCGGCAGCCGCCAGGTCCATCAGACGCAGGTGACCACGATGCAGAGGCGCCTCACGCACGACCAGCACCAACGGACGGCCCTCCTTCAAGGTCACATCCGCGGCGCGTGAGATTAAATCGGCAGTGTAACCGTTGGCGATGGCCGAAAGGGTCTTGATCGAGCAGGGAATCACCGCCATTCCGTGGGTGGTAAAGGAGCCTGAGGCGATGGCCGCGCCGATGTCGTTGGCGTCGTAGGCCACATCGGACAGGGCCAGCACGTCGCTCACCTTGCGGCCCGTTTCCTGGTGGATGGTCACCTTGGCGGCCGCGCTGATCACCAGGTGGGTTTCGATGTCGGTGTCGCGCAGAAGCTCGAGCAGTCGGACGCCCAGAATGGCCCCCGAGCTGCCGGTGATGCCCACGACCAACCGCTTGACCTTGGCGCTCATTTCCTCCCCCAGTGGATTGCCATCGTCCCGACCATAAAACGACGATAGGCGATCTCGCGGAAACCGGCGGCGGCCATGCGAGCGGCCAGCTCCTCTGCGCGGAGGAATTTCTCGGTCGAATCGGGCAGATAGGTGTAGGCGTCGCGTTGACCGGTGACCAGCCAACCGAGGAATGGGATCACAGCGTGCAGGTGAAAATATACCAGAGGGGTAAAGGGATTCGGGTGTGGGCGGGTCGTATCCAGGATAACCACTTTGCCGCCCGGCTTGAGCACCCGTTTCTGCTCGCGCAGGGCGGCCTGCACGTCGGCCACATTGCGCATCAGGTAGCCAGACACGACCGCGTCGAAGCAGGCGTCAGGGTAAGGCAGGCGCAGGGCATCGGCTGCCAGCCAGGCGATGCGCTGGGAATCGCTGTGCGCCCGGCCATACAGCATCATCGCCAGGGTGAAATCGGTGGCCACCGGTCGGCAATCGGGCTGCTGGCGCAACGCTTCGCGCGCCAGATCACCTGTGCCGGCCCCCAGGTCCAGCATAAGCGCGCCGGGTTTCAGCCCCGCCAGGCGGATAACTTCTCGTCGCCAGCGAACGTCCTGACCGGCGGTCATCAGTCGGTTCATCAGGTCGTAACGCGGCGCGATGCGCGTGAACATGGACTGCACTTGACGGGCGCGCCCGGCGCCGGACAGACTGGACAAGGTTATCCTAACGTTGTTTGTTGAACGGGACCCACACCAGAAGGGTGGTGCCGCCTCCGGGTTCAGAGGTGATCTCGATATCCCCGCCGACGCTCCGCGCGCGGGTTTGCATATTGGCCAGGCCGTGGCCAAGCGTCATGGTCACTTTTTGTGTGTCGAATCCAATGCCGTCGTCGCTGATCTCCAGAATAGCCCGCTCGGGTGTGGCCCACAGGTAAACCTCCACCTTGCTGGCATGCGCATGCTTGGCCACATTGGCCAGCCCCTCTTGACAGATATGAAAGAGAGCCAGCGCATGACTGTCTGGAAGCTGGGGAAGGCCATCCGGTGGGCCGTGCAGGCTGGCTTCGAGCAGGGTGTTGGCCTTGAGCTCGTTCACCAGCCGCCTGAGGCCTTCCATCAGGTTTTCTTCGTGGAGCTGCCGCGGTCGTAGGTCGAGAATGTACGTGCGAATGTCGCGAATGGTGCTGTTCAGATCCTCCACTGCCTGGTCGATGCGCCGGCGGGCCTGGACGGTATCCTCGTTCAGCAGCAGACGGGCGTGCTCTAGCGTCAGCCCTACCGCGTAGATGGACTGGATGATGCCATCGTGCAGGTCCATGCCGATGCGCTCACGCTCCTCCAGGATGGCCAGGCGGCGTCCCTGATATTTCAGACGGACGCTCTCGATGGACGTGCCGGCCCATGAGCTGATGGCGGTGAGGAACTGAACTTCCAGCTCATCGATGGGTTCCGACTGGCGAAAGGCGATGCACAACGCGCCCAGCGTTCCGGCGCGCGTGGTGAGCGGAAAGCAGGCGAGCTGGTGGATGCGCTCACGGATCACATCCTTCCGCAGGTACCGGCTGTTCTTGGTGGGCAGGACGAGAAAACGCGGCTCGCCGCTCTTGACGGTCGCGCCGATCAGACCTTCCCCCTCTTCGAACCGATCGCGGCGCCACAGGTGTTCCTCGAACTTGCCGCGGTGCAGTACCATGCGCAGGACCTTGCTATCCTCATCGCGCAGGAAGAATTCGGCTGCCTCCACCCCGGGTAGATCCACCACGTGGGCGAGAACTTTTTGCAAAATCTCGTCGATCTCGCCGGATGAGGCCAGCGATGAAGCCAGGTTATTGAGCAGGGCCAGATCCTCGTTGCGGCGCAGGAGGTCTTTCTCACGCTGAATCAGCTTTCGATACAGGCGCGCGTTGGAGATGGCCACGGCAGCGTAGGCGGCCAGGGTTTCGATCACTTGCTGGTCGTCTGGAGTGAACTCCTCCGCACCGATCTTGTCGGTCAGATAAAGCTGGCCAAGCTGCCGTTCGCCCAGATAGATGGGCACTCCCAGCATGGAATGCATGGGCGGATGGTTGGGGGGGAAGCCGACGCTGCGCGGATCTTCGCTGATCTCTGGGATGCGGATGGTTTCACGGGTGTGCATCAACACGCCGATCAGCCCAAGGCCGCGCGGGTAATGTTCTACTTTAGCGATTTCCTCCGGCGCCATGCCGACGGGGATGAATTGTTCGAGTGCGCCGCTCTCGTCCAGCACACCCAGAGCCGCGTAACGCGCCCCAACTTGATCACGGGCCAGCGTTACGATGCGCTCCAGCAGGGTATCCAGAGATATGTCCTGGACAAGCTCCAGGCTGGCGCGGTGCAGTGCCGCCAGACGGTCCTCAAGTTGCTCACGGGTAAGCGTTACCATAATATTGGATACCTATTATTATTTTACCTGAATTTGTCCAGATAAATGAATCTGATAGGTTTTGCCAGCCACAGATGTTTATCCTTTACCAGGATTTTGAGATTTTCAATCCGCACGCACAGATCGCGCCAATTCAATGCTCGACGGACGACCGTAATTTTATCACCACCCGGGTAAATATGTGAAGTTTGGCGCAAATTGTTAGACATGGGAATTGCAAGAAGTTTAGGAGGCGGCATGGCACCTGAGGCCAGCCAGGAGCGGCGCGCAAAATTCTACGACCTGAGCCTGTCCGAGCGGTTGGCTGAGATCGAAGCGCGCGGCGGGCTCACCCCCGCCGATCTGGCCGCGCTGAGCGGCGAATCCGGTCTGAACGCTGAGCAGGCCGATCACATGATCGAAAACGCCGTCGGCGTACACGCCCTGCCGCTTGGGATCGCCCAGAATTTCGTGGTCAACGGGCGGGAGGTGCTGGTGCCAATGGCCATCGAGGAGCCATCGGTGGTGGCGGGGGCATCTTTCATGGCGCGCTTGGCAAAGGCGGGCGGTGGCTTTCATGCCAGCGTGGATGAGCCGGTGATGATCGGCCAGATGCAGATCATTGGCCTGGCTGATGTGCACTCTGCCCGTGCAGCCCTGCTCGAAAACCGGCCATCTCTGCTCGAAGCGGCCGCCGAGATCGACCCGGTGCTGAAACGCCTGGGCGGAGGTCCGCGCGACATCGAGGTTCGCGTCATTCCCGAATCGCCCATCGGGCCGTTCCTGGTGCTGCACCTCCTGTATGATGTGCGCGATGCGATGGGCGCCAACGCCGTCAACACAGCCGTCGAGCGCCTGGCCCCGCTGGTGGAAAAGATCTGCGCTGGGCGGGTTCACCTGCGCATCCTCTCTAACCTGGCCGACCGCAGACTGGCGCGGGCGCGCTGCACCATCCCCCTGGAGCAGCTCGCCTTCGATGGCTTTTCTGCCGAGGAGGTGCGCGACGGGATCATCGCTGCGTGGGCCTTTGCCGCCGTCGACCCCTACCGCGCGGCCACCCACAACAAGGGCATCATGAATGGTGTGGATGCGGTGGTCATCGCCACCGGCAACGATTGGCGGGCGGTGGAAGCCGGGGCTCATGCTTACGCCGCGCGCAGTGGTCGTTACACCAGCCTGAGCACCTGGGCGCGCGATGCGGATGGCAACCTGGCCGGCACCCTGGAAATGCCCCTGGCGGTAGGCATTGTGGGGGGCGCCACGCGCGTTCACCCGACCGCCCGCGCCGCCTTGAAGTTGATGGGAGTGGAAAACGCACGCCAACTGGCTGAGATTATCGTCTCGGTGGGACTGGCGCAAAACCTGGCTGCCCTGCGCGCGCTGGCGACCGAGGGCATCCAACGCGGGCATATGGAACTGCATGCCCGTCAGGTGGCCATCGCAGCGGGCGCCCAGGGTGAGCAAATCGAGCGCCTGGCCAGGCAGATGGTGGCTGAGAAGGCTATCCGTGCCGACCGGGCGGAGGAAATCCTCAAGGAATGGAGTCAATCGTCAGAACATGGAAAATGATGGCAAGGTCTTGAGACCGGTGAAACCGGTCGGTATCATCGGCTATGGGGCCTACGTTCCGCGTTACCGCCTGCCGGCTTCCGAGGTGGCGCGGGTGTGGTCCGGCAGTGAAGGCGGCCTGCCGATCAAAGAGAAGGCGGTGGCCGGCCTGGACGAGGATGTGGTGAGCATGTCCATCGAGGCAGCGCGCAATGCGCTGGCCCGCGCAGGCATCGACCCGGCCGAGCTGCGCGCCGTGTGGGTCGGCTCGGAATCACATCCCTACGCGGTCAAGCCTACCTCGACCATCGTGGCTGAGGCGATCGGCGCGGTGCCCAGCACGCAGGCCGCCGATTGGGAGTTTGCCTGCAAAGCCGGCACTGAAGCGTTGGTGGCGGCCATGGGCATGGTCGGTTCGGGCATGGCCCGCTACACCCTGGCCATCGGCATGGACACGGCCCAGGGGCGCCCTGGCGACCAGCTCGAGTACACCGCCGCAGCGGGCGGGGCGGCGTTCGTCCTCGGTCCAGCCGAGGAATCGCTGGCCGAGATCGAAGCGTCCTATTCGTACGTCACCGACACGCCGGATTTCTGGCGGCGGGCTGAAGCCAAATACCCGGAGCACGGTCAGCGCTTTACCGGCGAGCCGGCTTACTTCAAACACATCACCGAGGCGGCTCGCACGCTCATGGACGCCACTGGAACCACCCCCGAAGAGTACCGCTTCGCCGTGTTCCACCAACCCAACACCAAATTTCCCCAGCGGGTGGGTAAGATGCTGGGTTTTAAGCCCGAACAGATCACACCCGGACTGCTTTCGCCGGTGATCGGCAATACCTACGCCGGCGCAGCGCTGATCGGACTCACTGCCGTGCTGGACGTGGCAGATCCCGGCGACCGCATTCTGCTGGTCTCCTTTGGCTCGGGTGCCGGATCGGATGCTTTCGCCATACGCACCAATCTGCGCCTGCTTGAGCGTCGCGAGCTGGCGCTGAAGACCGCCGACTACATCGCCCGCCGCACCGAGATCGATTACGCCACTTACGCCCGGCTGCGCGGCAAGCTGGCGCTTGAATAGGGGGCCGTATGAGCGATGTCGTCATCGTCGGGGTCGGCATGATTCCGGTCGGCGAGCACTGGGACGTCTCGCTGCGTTCGCTGGCTGCGCGGGCTGCCCTGGCGGCCGTGCGCGACGCAGGCGGGCTAAAACCCCAGGCCATCTACATCGGCAACGTACTGGCGCCGGTGGTATCCCACCAGGCCAATCTGGGAGCCATGGTGGCCGATAACCTGGGCATGCGGGGGGTGGAGGGCACAACCGTGGAAGCGGCTGGCGCATCGGGCGGGGCAGCCCTGCGCCAGGGCATCCTGGCGGTAACCTCTGGCCTGGTGGATGTGGCCATGGTGTTGGGAGTCGAGAAGGTGACCGATCAGGTCGGAGCAGGCATCGAGGAGGCTCTCAGTCAGACGCTGGACGCCGATTACGAGGCAATGCACGGCATGACCCTGGCGGCCCAGGCCGCCCTGGTGATGCAGCGCTACCTGGAGGATTACGACGCGCCGCGCGATGCGTTTGCCGGCTTTGCCTTGACGGCCCATGCCCATGCCGTGCACAACCCATACGCCATGTATCGCCGCGCCATCGACCTGGAGACGTACCGCAACGCGCCGCTGGTCAGTGACCCGCTCAATCTGTACGACGTGGCTCCCTATGCCGATGGGGCCGCGGCCGTGATCATTACACGGTTGGAGAATGCGCCGCGCGGCCTGGATCACCCGTTGGTGCGCATCAGCGGCTCCAGCGTGGTGATCGACACCCTGGCTCTGCACGACCGCGACGACCCGCTAGCCTTCCGGGCGGCGGGTTACTCGGCCGAGCGCGCCTGCCGTCAGGCGGGCATCCTGCCGCGTGACGTGGATTTTCTCGAGCTGCACGATGCCTTCTCGGTCTACGCCGCGATCTCGTTGGAAGCGGCGGGCTTCGCTCCGCGCGGCCAGGGCTGGAAGCTCGGCCAGGACCGCCATATCGGGCGAGACGGCGATCTACCGGTCAACACCTTCGGCGGAATGAAAGCGCGCGGCTACCCGATCGGCGCGGCGGGCGTCTACCAGGCGGTTGAGGCGGCGCTGCAGTTGCGCGGTCAGGCGGGCGAATGTCAGGTCCCAGGCGCCAGGATCGCGCTGATCCAATCGCTGGGCGGACCGGCTTCCACCGCTGCCGCCCACGTCCTGGAGCGTATGGATTGATGTACAGGCTCGTGGGAGGCCCGGAAGAACAACTTGATAGGGATTGAGAGTCCTACGCGTGTAAATTAAACTCACGAAATGAAATTGCGGCTTTTGGCCGATCGAGTGGAGAGAAATCATCATGGAAATACCACGTCATTGGAGATTACGGAAACAGCGCTATAGCCTGGTAGGGGAGGTGTGCCCGCACTGCGATGCGAAGATCTTCCCGCCGCGCGACGTGTGTCCGGAGTGCGGCCAGGAAGCCAAGACGGCTTTCACCTTCAGCGGGAAGGGCGAGGTGTACTCCTTCACGCACATCGCAGACGCGCCGGCCGGTTTCGAGGATCAGGTGCCCTATACGGTGGCTCTGGTCAAACTGAAAGAAGGGCCGATCGTCACCGCCCAATTAACCGATCTGGGCGATCGCCCGGTGGAGATTGGCATGCCGGTAGAGATGGTCACCCGCCGCATCCGCCAGGACGGCGATGAGCGGGGGATGATCGTATACGGGTATAAGTTCAGGCCAGTGATGCAGGCGTAAACACATACCAGAGAAAAAGCGCCTTCCAAAGATGGAAGGCGCTTTATTGTTTCGTGCCCGGTGGGAATGGGTTTTCTCAGCGCAGTTAGAATCATGCTTCAGGCGAATGGCATCTCGAAGCCGGTCGAGCAGATTATTTAGGGGGGTTGGATAGGATGGATCAGGCATAAAAAAACAGCGACACTATTTAAATATTTACTTATAAAATCTATATAGACATTTATTCTAATCGGAGGGTTTCAGGTAACCAGGCAGAACTGCAAAATAACATACTTCATCGGGCTGGCTAAACGGCGAAAATGCAGGATATCAGAAATCCATATAATTAATAGGTGGGCGGCGGAGTATGAGTGCTGCAACCAGCTTTGGACAATGGAAAATGTAAATGGAGATCAGCAAAAGTTCGCGTCACTCGAAGATAACGGGCGATTTCGGTGAAGCCCTTGTGCTTTATTGGCTTTCCAAACACGGGTTCGAATGTGCTCGCATTGATCATACAGGCATTGATCTGATTGCCAGAAACCCTCACACGAGTGAAGTGATGGGGATTTCTGTAAAAGGTCGCTCCCGAAATCCTGGTAAAGAAGACACAACCGTGCGAATAGCCAAAGAAGATTTACAAAAAGCTCAGGAAGCTTGTATCGCATTTGTTGTGTGCCTTACTTTGCAATTATTGTGGATGCAGCAGACTGCATTCGTGTTTTTATAACGTCTATGAAACATTTGATTGAGTTGCACCCTCCAGCCGCAACCTCAGTTGGTTGGAAGATGACCAAGCAACATCTGAATCGTTATTATGATGATCCAGAGATTATGATATTTGAACTCCACACGACAACACTGAGATGGTGGACCAATGGTCGCTAAAAGGCACTCGCTGCCCAACACGCGCTTTCAGCCGATCGCTTCGCTCGCTCGGTCGCAGCGGCTGAGCTCGGTGCCGTTGGGAGAGGGGATGATCTCCTTACAGGAAACCCCTTACGGAATCGATTCTGAGACAAAATACCTAACAGCCGTACTTTTCGGGGAGGATTGCCATGCGTTCACTCGGTTTCGCTCTTGCGTTTCTGGTCTTGCTGGCTCTGGCCTGTGGTAGCGTAACGCCGCCCCCTCCCACGCCAGATGTAGGTGTCCTTGTGGCCCAGACAATGACAGCATATACTCACGAGGCGGAGGCCACGCAGGTGGTGCAAACGCTTGAAGCACTCCAGACTCAAGTGGCGGCTTCCAGCACAACTCCGCTATCAGTTCCCCCCGCGGTAACGAGTACCGCCGAGCCGGCCCCTACGGTGGCTGCTTTGCCATCCTCGACCATGCCGGAAGAATTCCCTCCCGATCCTTTGCCGGCCGCGTACACCGGGGTGACGCTCCAAAACGGGGAATGTTTCGACTTTGACAGCGGTCAGGTCTTTGCCTCGGCGAACAGTCAGTGCGACATTTGGCTGGTGGAACCGGCGTTGATTCGCCAGCAGAACGGCGCGCGCGTCTCGGGTTACGTTACCAGCACTCCGCCTGGTCGTAGTGCCTGTCTGGGGGCGCGCTATGAGCCTGGCGATCTGGCCATGCAGACCGACCTGTACTTTTGCTTTATCACGAACGCTGGTCAACCGGGTTTCCTGGTGCCGACCCATTATCAGGGCGGGATACCGCCCACGGGCATAGTTTTCAATTACTGGGTGTTCCGATAATGCAAAAGCGTCTTGCTCCAGTGGGCTCCAACACCGTTTGCATGCGGACAGCGGCTTCGCCGCTCCGGGTATGCACCGCGAGCCGGAAAAGGTTTTAGTTAGCGAAGAGGTCTTGCCTGCCCCGCCGCTTGCGGCTGAACCCGCCCGTTCTGCACGAAATTGCAGGTGTTGGCGGCCTAATCCCCATACCGGCGATAACAAAAGTGGGTATCTACTTTTCCCGATTCGGTTACCTTCATTCAATTGACCTGAGTGGCGTTATCCATCCAGAGGCGTTTCCTGATTTTGTTGAGTGGTTCATTGCGAGAGCCAGGCAAGAATACGCCGTATAATCAAGGCTAGACAAGCGTACGATTACAAATCCATTGACCTGTTCTTTGCACGGGAAATAAATGGATGCCATGGAGTACGATCGCGATAAAGTGGATGAGTTCGTACTTGCGCTCCTGTACCTCACCAGCTCGCGGGATCAATACGGCGCCCGCGCCTGGAAGGGGCTGGATTGGGAAACGTTAGACAGGTTGTACAAAAAGGGCTACATCAGCGATCCGCAGACCAAAGCCCCCACCATCACTCTGTCCGAAGAAGGCGCAAAACTTTCCAAAGAGCTTTTTTTCAAGTACTTCGGGAAAAAAGAATAAAGTCTCTGCAATCGGCATAAAATGGCCGTTTTTTTATCGCAACCCATTTCGTCTCGAGATCGAGCGGAATGGTAAGCGCCTTTTCGCCCCATTCAAGAGCCGAAGCATCTATTCCTCGCGGGGCATGCGCCTTTTGTCCCCGGCCGCGAGATCGTTGGGCATGCATCCGCGCCGTGGGCAGCCCGGCTTCGAGGCTGAAGGAGGGGGATCGGTTCGGCATCGGATGACCGGTGCGTTCCTGTGGACAGTGCGATGGTTGCATCCAAGGGGAGGAGCAGCTCTGTCAGAAATTATCGCAAGCCGGAACGCGGCAGCCTTCCGGGGGATTCTTTACCGCCGTCGCCGAGGACAGCCGCTTCGCTTCCCTCTAGCCTGTTATGATGCACCGCACAGGGTCGGATCAACTTTTATCGAGCGCGTACGCCCCCGGAATGTATAATGTGAATATGCCTGAGCTTCCTGAGCTCGAGGTGGTGCGCGAAGTGCTCCAGCATCGGGTCGTCGGTCAGATCATTTCCGCCGTCGAGGTCATCCCGCCCGGCGGGCCGATCGTCGTGCGCGATCTGACCCATCGCGGTTTCGCGGCGGCTCTGAGCGGCGCGACCATCGCTGAGGTGACCCGGCGAGGCAAGTTCCTGGTCTTCTCGCTGCATACGGAGCAAAAACCGCTGTTTCTGGTGGTCAACCCCAAGCTGACCGGGCGTCTGCAGCTCTCTGCGCCCAGCGAGAAACGTCTGGCGAAAACCCATGTGGTGCTCACCCTCGCCAATGGCAGACAAATGCGCTACCGCGACCAGAAACAGATGGGTCAGCTCTATTTGACTCAAGACCTCCACGACGTCCCGGATTATGCCAGCTTGGGCCCGGAGCCGTTGGATATTACCCTGGAAGAGTTCCGCGCCAGGCTCAAGCTCTTTCGCGGCGAGATCAAAGGCGTGCTCACGCGGGGCGGGTGCGTGGCGGGCATCGGCAACGCCTACGCAGACGAGATCCTGTGGGCCGCGCGCCTGCACCCTTATCGTAAACGCACCCAGTTAACCGCCAATGAGGTCGAGCGCCTGTACGCTGCCATGCGCGATACGCTGCAGGCATCCATCGAAAAGGTGCGCGCGGAGATGGGCGAAGCCATCGACCTCGAACCGCGGGAATTCTTCGCCGTGCATAGGAAGACCGGCAAACCCTGCCCGCGCTGCGGTACGCCGATTTCGCTGGTAGGCGCCAACCAGCGCATCACCAACTTCTGCCGTACCTGCCAACCGGGAGGTCTGATCAAGGGGGTGGGTGAACAGCTTTCAGAGATTTGAGAAGCTGCCTCACTAAGAGAAAGCCGACGCGTCGAATTCGATTTGCTTTGCAGGCCGGGATACGTCGGCGGGAAAGCTGCCGGATAAACCTGCCGCGGCGCTCTCAGGCAGGATCATCTTGGGAAATGTGAAGCGCCCTTCTTGCCGGAAGGGCGCTTCTTCGATTTTTAGGAAGCTCTCAATTACTTATCTGAGGGCCTCCTGCCAACAAGCATCGGGACAAACTTCGTCCCATTCCCGCTCTATGGCGCGCTCGTGGGCGATGACGTGGGTGGATTCGCCTGGGCTGGAGGAGCGCCGAACCTGCCTCTTCCCCACCCGCCCTGATGCCCAAAGCCGCCTGGGCCGCCGAACATCATCCCCGCGCTGTCCTGCAGGAGCTGATCGGCCTGGGATTGGCTGATCACGCCATCCGCGACTGCCTGGTTGACGGCCGCTTCGTACGCGGAGCGCATCGTGGACTGGAACTTCGAGTCGTTGACCAGGGCATTCCTGGCCTTTATCAGGTCCGCCTGCTGCTGGGTGATCGTTCCATTCTGGACGGCCTGGGACAGGCTGGCTTCAAAAGCTTTTTGGTAAGCGGCGTTGAGCTGGTCGGTGCTGATCCCCAAAGCCTTCGCCAGAAGAGCGTTGTAGTCAATGTTGCTGTCTTTGAGGAAAGGCAGGCCGAGGAAAGGCCTTCCGTTCGTGTAGTTTTGACTGAACTGGTCAGCCTGAGCCTGGGTGATGACCCCGTCGGCTACCGCCTGTTTGAGCGCTTCTTCGAACGCGGTTTTCTGAGCTGTCTGAAGCTGATCAAGGCCGATACCCAAAGCATTTGCCAGGTCTTGATCCGTGTAGCCGCCTTTCATCCCGCGCCCAAAACCTGGCCGACCGGGAAAGGAGGGAGTGGTTGTCGCCGATTGGGCATGTACATAGCTGTAGGTGAAGGCTCCGAAGGCGATGATCAGCGCCAGAAACCCTCCGGTGAGTATTGCGATCATCTTTTTTCGATCCATAGTTTCTCCTTGTGGCAATTGAATGACCGGTGATCCGATCCTTTGCGGATCTACGCAGCCAGCATAGCAGAAAATCATTCAGAACTCATTCAGGGTGGATTGGGAATCGATTAATTTCGTAGAACTCCACTCTCCACCAGATAAAATAAAGCCCGAAAATGAGAAACAGGTCACAGGGAGAGGGGCGATAGCAGTAGCTTTCCCAATTTATATAGCTTCTTTATCCTCCCTGAATCAGATTTAAATAACTATTTGTTAACCTTAGGTCTGAAATGGGTGGACAGAGCCGATGGTTAAGCACGCCTCTAACACCGAC
>Ga0078972_1002183_pt1 | contig 66679 bp, 67 predicted proteins | sample YelNatPaOPGAMG01_FD_67568 | JGI IMG/M metagenome (GOLD analysis project Ga0078972, IMG submission 67568) | Hot spring thermophilic microbial communities from Obsidian Pool, Yellowstone National Park, USA - OP-RAMG-01 (SPADES assembly) (version 2) | ecosystem: Environmental > Aquatic > Thermal...
CCGAGATTGGGAAGTGGGAGAAAACTATTTTGAGCTTATACGTGAAGCCTTTCCTAACTCCAGTAATCATGTTCGCAATGTGAGCGTAAACTGTGCCTACAAGGGCGCTCTCCTTTTTGCGTGGCCAGTTAGCCCATATCCGAAGACTTTTACCCCGAAGTTCCATGAAGATTGGAGCGTATGAAAAATCCCTTGTGAGGGTTCCCAGCGCCCCTTTAACGGTTACTTTTTTCCCTTCAAGGGCGACCTCCACGTCTTCTGGTATTTGAAGAATTTTTGAGACCTCTACAGCCCGCATTGCAAACCCTCTCTAGTAGACGAAGGCTAAGAGTCGTCCTCCAACCCTTTTTTCCTTTGCCTCTTTGTGGGAAAGAACCCCCTTGGGTGTCGAGATGATCAGCAGTCCCATTTCTCTGGATGGTAGAAACTTTTTCTCCCAATCTTCGATTTCTTCGACTTTCACTGCAAAACGGGGGCGGATGGCTCCACACTTGTTTATCCTGCCTAAAAGTTGAACCTTAAATTTTCCAGAGCGCCCATCATCTATAAATTCAAATTCTCCGAGATAACCGTTCAGCTGCATAACCCTTAAAACTTTGCCTAAAAGTTTAGAGGCTGGGCTAATCACGCATTCACGTTTGTTGCGCAACTCGTTGTTCATGATTGTTGCCAACCCGTTTGACAGCACATCCATCGTGCCTTCCTCATCACTCATACTTTTGGAAACCAAGTTTTTTAGCCACTTCCCTAAAACAATGCCTACACAAATATAAATTATAACGCCGAATAATAGGCCCATAAGATCCGCATCTAACGCACGGCCTAGCTCCCTTGCCGTACTTTCTTTCCTTTTTAGGTTTCTTTTTACCCATAACTCTCCCTCGCCATATCTTTAGACTATTTCAACCCCCAACGTGTCCTTAACGAAAGTCATAGCCTCCTCAGGAGTTAAGATGTGGCTGGAACCAATCCTCGCTCTTGCCCTCTGCCTATTTTTAACACGCCATCCGGGACGACTTAAGGAAACGCATACGTCCATGCCAAATATGCCAATCTCAGGGTCGTATTTAACTCCTGGAATTTCTATATGCTCCTTTATGCCAAAGGCGAAGTTGCCATGCTCATCAAAACTGGTCTTTGGAATCTTATAGTCAACCACATGTAAAACTTTTTTCAAGAACTCTATTGCCCTTTGCTTTCTAAGCGTTACTACACAAGCCATTGGTTCGCCTCTTCTAATCCCGAAATCCCTTATCGTCTTCTTAGCCCTTCTTTTGCAAGGATTCTGGCCTGTTAAGTCTTTCAGAACCTTCGAAGCTTTTTCAAGCGGTTCGCCTGATTTCCCTACACTTATGTTGACAACAACTTTTTCTATTCTTGGCTTAAGCATGGGATTTTCTTCCCATTTGCGGCGAATCTCATCTTCAGACATTTTGGGGATCCTCCGGTAACGATATTAATGGGTGTGTTTCGCCTATAGCGAAGACGAAGTTTAGAATAGTTTGGTAACGATTTCCCTTCTCGTCTTCAACAGTTACTATTGCGTCTTTGCGTTTTTTCCCTTTTGCCTCTTCGATTCCAACAACTTTGCCATATTTTCCCACATTCTTGCCGCCAGTTATCATTACAAAATCGTTCTTCTTCATCTTTATATGCCCAAGAATCTGCCTATCTGGAAGACTCAGCTGCACCGTGTCGAATACGCTGTAGACGTCTTCTTGAGGATTCTTTGGGTCAGCCACCTTCACAAGTACGTTTGAACCGTCATGGAAATTTAGCTGTATATGCCCGTTCTTGACAGTTGTTTTGTTTTCTATTCTGCAAAGCTTGAAGCTTGCTTCCTCTTTGGTTATTGGGTGTAGGATTAATCCCTTATGGGATGGCAGTATTCGAAAATGTTTGTTTGCCTCTGGTAGGGAAACAACATCCATGAGCCCAACTGGGAACTTGTCTTCTCGCCTTACTCTTCCATCAACGTAAACTTTTCCCTGTGAAGCTATTATTCTGGCTTCTTTTCTTGTCCTTGCAACTCCGAGAATGTCGCGTAATATTATGGTTAGCGGTAAACAGCTTTCAAGAGAATGAGGACCCGGTGTGGGTTTCACAATCCAGACAAACTCTTTCCTGTGGATTGGCCAGAGCCTTGGTGCTGGTTTACGCTTTAAAACTGTTGAGCCTCCTTTCTTACCCAAGTTTAGATTCCTCCGCAGCTTTTCGTTTCCGGGGTTTGGTTTCAGCTCTCGGTTCCTTTTCCTCCTTCTTCTTCATAGCCCTCTTTTTTGTCGCTTTTTTCCTCTTTTTTGGTTTTTCCTCCTTCGTGGACGAAGGCAGCTCTTCTGTTATGGCTTTTTCCTCCGTGGGCTTTTCAACAGCTTCCGCGAGTTTCTTTGCCTTTTCCACAGCCTCCGCTTCCGCCTTCTCTGCAGTTTTCTTTCTTCTTTCCAAAATTTTCTTCCGCCATTTATCGTCGAGGTTAAGCTTTGTTATCATAACCTTTGATGGATGAACTGGAACGAAAATCGTTGTTCCATCGACTTTTTCCCTTGTTAAGCCCTCAACATAGATTCTATACTTTTTCCGGTCAACGCTCGAAACTTTCCCTTCAAAACCTTTATGGTTGCCTCGCATAACGCGGACGGTGTCTCCGCTTCTTACGGGGAGGCTTCTTGTTCCGTAGCTTTTCCTCAGCTCCGGTGATAATGGAGCGGCAAAATGCTTATAACGTATGTGGTCTGGTGCTTGAAACAGCATTTTCCTCTGTTTTGAAGGCTTCGAGGTTTTAGTCACAACTTGCATAGGCTTTTACCTCGCTATATTATTATGCTGGCTGCGCTGGCTATTCTCGGCCATCTTTCAGCAGCCTCCTTTGCCACCGGCCCACGGATTTCGGAGCCCTTCATTTCTCCTTCCGGGGTTATGATTACGGCAGCGTTGTCTTCAAATTGAACCCAGACGCCGTCCGCCCTTCGGAAGGGCATTCTCTGGCGGACTATTACTGCTTGGAAAATTTTTCTGCGCATGTCAGGTGTCCCATGTTTTACTGAGACGGTTACGCGGTCGCCCACCGCGGCGGATGGTAAACGCCTAAGTCTTCCCTTGTAGCCCATAACTTGGATTAAGCGCAGTTCCCTTGCTCCAGTGTTGTCAGCGCATTTCAGTACGGCGCCGGTTGGCAGTCCCCTAGAGATTTTTGGCCTCTGTCCGATTACTCCCTTTGCAACCAAGCCCCTTGTCTTTGCCTTTGCCGCCATTTTAACTTGCCTCCTCCTTCTTCTCCACAACAACAAAGGAAACAGTTTTGCTTATGGGACGGCACTCGGCTATTGTAACGCGGTCTCCTTCTTTTGCATCTATGCATGGCGGATTGTGGGATGGTATTCGGCTGTGCCTTCTCTCATACCTCATGAATTTTGGAACATAGTGCAAGTAATCATGCCGCACTATAACCGTCTTATCCATTTTAGCACTGACAACAACGCCTTCAAGTATGCGTCCCCTTATTGGAAGATTTCCATGGAAGGGACAGTGGCGGTCGTTGCAAGCTTTCTTAGGCTTCTTAAATGTTAGCGCCATCACCACAACCTCTTAACATGTTTTTTGAGGCGGTCTTCAGGTCTTCCAACAAGAAGCTTCCCGTCAATCTCCACAACAGTTCCGTCAGAAAATTTAAAATGAAATATAGACGAGTCCTTTACAATCATTTTCCTTTTCCCATTATGGAGAATCGTAAAGGTGTTCCGAGTTTCATCAATCACCTTGCCGCGTATCCGCATGCAGCTGCGATTTGTGCTTTTTACAACTTTAGCTTCTGTTCCAATAAGCTCGTAGCGTATTATGTCGGGGGTTACTTTCATTCGCCTTTCCCTCCTTTCTTGGCCGTTTTAGGCGTTTTCGCTTTAAGGCTCTGCTCCTTTTCCACTGTTAATATTCTTGCGATGGCCCTCCGAAGCTCCTTTATCCTCGCAGGATTTTCCACAGTGCCGCCAGCCTTGACCATGGTTTTAAGCCTCATCAACTCGGTTCTAAAATCGTTAAGCTTTCTAGTTCGCTCTTCTGGAGACATTTCTCGTATTTCTTTAACTCTAATTATGGGCATTTACTCAGACGCTCCTTCGCTTGTTTCTTCAGTCTCTTCACTGGTTTCCTCAGGTGTTGTTTCTGCATGCGCCTCTTCCGCTGGAGGTGCTTCGACTATTTGGATTTTATCTGGAAACTTCGCGTCTGGAGGCATTATTCTAACTTTAACGCCGTATATGCCCGGTTTCAACTGCACGTGAACCTCAGCTTTTCTCATGTATTTTAAAGCGGGGTCGCCACATTTTGGAAGATAACCAGCTTTAAACTTTTCATATCTGGCCCTCTCTGTCCTCAGTTTTCCACTAATGATTATTTCTGCGCCTAGAGCCCCAGCCTCCATAACTTGGTTTAGGGCCCAAAAGCCAGCGCGTCTAAAGTGAACGCCTCTTTCAAGGGCTGAGGCAATTCGTGTAGCAACAATGTATGGGTTTAATTCTGGAACTTCAATTTCAGAAACTGAAATCTGTGGATTTGAAACACCAAACTTCTCCTCTAAAATTTTAGCAAGCTCCCTTATTGTCTCGCCGCTTCTGCCTATCACAAGACCAGGACGCATAGCGTAAATCACTATGTGTGTTCCAAGAGGAGTTTCTGAAATGTTCACCCCGCCATATCCAGCTTTTTCAAGTTTTCTCTGCAGAAACTCGTCTATTTCCGCCCTTTTCCTAGACTTTGTTATAAAATGTTTTACAACAGCCATTAAGCTTCCTCCGCCGCTGTTTCCGGCTGTTCTTCTAGGGCTAGCTCAATGTGACAGAGGGTTTCAAATTTCGGCGTGGCTCTTCCAAAGGCCCTTGGCGTATACCTTTTAATCTTCATGCCGGGGTAGGCCGAAGCATGGATTATTTTAAGCCTTTCAGTGTCCAAGCCTTTATTTTCAGCGTTGGCTTCGGCGCCCTCAAGGATTTTTAGAACTTGTTTAGCTGCTTTGACTGGGTATCTGCCGGCATAAGCCTTTTCAAGCCCATGGCGGTGTCCTGCTTTTTTCTTAAACCTTGTAAAGGGAACAGCCTTCTTTTTCGCTATGACTTCGCGTAAATATTTTTTAGCTTGAATAAGCGTCATCCCCTTAATTGCCCTGCACACCTCACGGGCGGATTTATGGGATACCCTAACCTCCCGCCCGCTTGCCTTAACGGTTCTCTCCGGGTCTAACGCTTCTTCAGGTAAGGAGTATCCCCACTTTGGCACTCAGTAGACTCTCCAACTGTGCAATTGAACAGCTACATGGCGATTTATATGGTTTTCCATCCAGTTAAAGCTGTTTCAGACCAGCTACAAGCATGAGAGCACACTTAAACCAACTGAAAACCGAAACCACCACACAAAAACTATAGAGGGGGGAGCACTATTGGCTTGACACACAGCCAATAGATGTTGCGATTCATTTATTTCCAGCCACAATTTAGTATTCAAGGCTGAATGGTGAGAAAAACTTGACCGTGAATAAAGGAGTTATAACTATGCTTCATGGCGCCGGCGGGACAGTGATGCATGAACTAATTAAAAACTACATTGTGGAATATTTTGGCGGAATTAACCGTGCTGAAGTTCCCCTTGAGGCTTTAGATGATGCAGCAGTGGTTGGCGACATTGTTTTAAAGAGCGACTCCCACGCCGTCAAGCCGATATTCTTTCCAGGCGGGGATATTGGGCGTCTGGCCGTTTCCGGCACCGTTAACGACATCGCGGTTCTAGGAGCTGAACCCTACGCTTTGGCATGCGGCTTAATATTAGAAGAGGGACTAGCCCTATCCGACTTTGAAAAAATTCTGGCAAGTATGAGGCAGACGTGCCAAGAGGCAGGCGTCGGCATAGTTACCGGCGACACAAAAGTTGTGGAAAAGGGAAGCCTAGGCGGTTGCGTGATAAATGTTTCGGGCGTTGGCAGAAGAACAGAGGCTTTGGAAAAGAACTTGAAGGTTGTAAGGCAGTTTAGAAGCAACTTCAAGGCGCGGTGGATTCTGGACTCCAACCTCAAGTCTGGAGATAAGATTATTCTGTCAGGAACCATTGGCGACCATGGTTTGGCGGTTTTATCCGCCCAAGAAGGATTAAGCTTTGGAAGCGGCATAAAGTCGGATGTTAAACCCCTAAACCGTCTAATTCAACATTTACTCGGTGAAGTAGGAGGCATAACAGCGATGAAAGATCCTACTCGCGGCGGTTTGGCAGACGCCCTTAACGAGTTCAGCGAAAAATCCCACGTTGGCATCCTAGTTTACGAGGATAAAATCCCAATAAAAGGAGACGTGAAAGCCGCCTGCGAAATGCTCGGCTTGGACCCGCTGGAAGTTGGAAATGAAGGAAAAATCGTTATAGGAGTTGTGAAGGAAAAAGCCGAAGAACTTCTAGAACTTCTGAGAACCACAGAGGATGGAAAAGAGGCGGAAATCATCGGCGAAGCAACCGACGCCTTCAGCGGAGTAGCTATGCAAACGGTTGTCGGAGGAAAAAGGATAATTCCAAGCCCCCTCGGAGACCCTGTTCCAAGAATCTGTTAGGCTATTTTGACTTTCTCAAAAGGTCTGAAACTCTTCCAGCTCTAACAAGTTTCCATCTGCCGAAAAAATCCTTTTTGTAGAGGTGGAATAGGCCGCAGCGGGTGCACTGCATAACCCGCCTGTTCTTCTCAAAATCCATCTCATACAAAACCAAAGGCGAGCCGCAATCGACGCATCTTCCCGTGTAGGTTCTACCGCTTTCGCCGCTCAATCCGAATACGCCTCCATACAAGTTAGTTTTTCCAGCGTTTAAGCTTAACCGATTAATTGAAGAAAAACGAGGCGGATGGTTATGGTGGAGGAGGTTATGGCGGCGGTTGTATTATGGCTGGTGGAGGTTGGGCTTGTGCTGGTTTGATGGAGAAAAATCCAACAGCGACAAGTATCCATGAAATCCAAATCACTATTATGCCTATCAGAATTACCGTTAGAATAGCCCCTATAAGCCAAACCATACCAGCAGTTCCGAAAATTTTCTCACCAGAATGCTTAGAAAGACTGTCTAATGATTTTCTCATCAATATTGCAGAAACAATCATGGCTATAAAGAACACTACGAATGCTCCTAAACCATATCCAGCAATCGACCAGATGGTCTCCATGTGACTCATGAAGTATTGTTGAACTGCCATGGGGTTTGTCCAGTCTATTTCTATAGAGGCTAGCAGGTTTAAAACCATCATTATGAATATGGCTATAGCCGCCACTATGCCGACAATTACGGTGATGAAACCATATAGAGCATTGTTAAATATGCCGCCATCTTGATAGTGGTCGGCGAATCCCTTTAAGGCTATTAAAACTAGAATTGCACCAACAATCAATAGGAACCCTACATAGACTGTTCCAAAGAGGCCGACAAGGCTTATGACCATCAGTAATGCGCCTATACCTCCTAAAATTTTGTTTGATTCAAGACTCAATTTCTAAACCTCGCCTAAGGCGATTTCTTTTTTATTGCGCCTCAAATAAAAGCTTTTATTTTATTTGGTGAGCTTTCGCCCAGATTCGGCATGTTCCCTCTATGCTAACCATGCATGCTCCCATTGGTTTTTGCGGAGTGCAAGCCTTCATGAAAAGCGGACACTCTGTGGGCTTTATTTTTCCAATCATTACAAGGTGGCATTGGCATCCGGGCGGCAAGTCTCTGCCACGGGTAATGCGCACTCCAAACTTTTCCCTTGCATCGAGTTTAGCATACCCCCCTTTTAGCTTGAAGGCTGATGATGGAAGTTTTCCCAACCCTCGCCATTCACCATCTACGACATCAAAGGCTTGACGCATCATCTCTTGGGCTTTAGTGTTGCCATCCCAGCTTACAGCCCTAACATACTCGTTTTCCAAACGTGCCACGCCTTCCTTAAGTTGCCTCAGAATCATGTAAACAGCGAACAAGACGTCAAGAGGTTCAAAGCCAGCCACAACGGTGGGCATGCGATAGGCTTTTGGAAAAATTTCGTAGGCTTTCAAGCCTATAACAGTGCTTACATGCCCCGGAGCTATAAAACCATCTATGTGGAGGTCGCCTATCCCCAAAAGAAGCTCCATGGCTGGAGGAATAAGACGATGGGAAACAAGAAAACTGAGGTTTTTAGGCGGCTTTCTCAAGACTTCTACGGCTGTTGAAGGCGCGGTGGTTTCAAAGCCAATGGCGAAAAAGGCAAACTCCTTGTCCGGCTCCTTTTCAGCCATATGGACAGCGTCTACGGCGCTGTAAACAACTCTGACGTCTGCACCTTCAGCCTTAGCATCCAAAAGGGATTTCTCTGAACCGGGAACACGGAGAACATCTCCGAAGCATGTGATGACAATTCCTTTCAAGGCAAGCATCACCGCCTCATCTATCTCAGAGGCTGGGGTAACACACACGGGGCAGCCTGGTCCAGCTATAACCTCGACGTTTTGAGGCAGCAGACTCCGCAGTCCATAATGGGTTATCGTCCACTCGTGGGTGCCGCAAACATGGCAGATTTTCACGATGTCTTTTTTCAGCGCAGTTTCTCGTATCTTCTCGACTATGCGTCTGGCCAAGTTTGGATCTCTGTACCTTAAGTGTTCAAACATATTGCCCTCAACGACACACAGGTTTATTTTGTTTTAAGGGAATCTTCAGCCTCTAAAATTTCGCTCCATAAACGCAGTGTTTCTTCAGCCTCTTCTGGGCTTAACACTTGGATGGCATAGCCAGCATGAACCAAAACATAATCGCCAACCTTGGCGTCTACAAGGGACACGTCAACCTCTCTTAGGACACCCTCTCCAAAATCAACTTGAGCCTTGCCATCTTGAATTTTCACGATTTTCGCGGGAATAGCTAAACACATTGCTCTTCAATGAAATGCAAGGCGCACATCAATAAATCGATTGCGTTTTAAAGCTTGAAAAACCCAGCATAAACAGCTTGACCAAAAGACAAGCCGCCGTCGCCGGGCGGGATAGCTTCGTGGACGAAAAAGTGTAAACCAGCATCCTCAACAGTTTTTTGCATAATCTTGGCGAATATTTCGTTGCACGCAACCCCGCCGGAAAAGCCCACCGCCTTCACACCATTTTCCAAAGCTTTTTCAACGGCAAGTTCAGCCAAGCCCCTAGCCAAATAAGCGTGAGCTGAAAAAGCCAAGTTAGCCACGGAAAATTTCCCTCGATTTTCAAATATTTCAAGAAGTAGCTCCGTGGTAGCCAAAACATCGCCTTTAATTATGGGGTTCAATTTTATAGGGTCTTTTCCTTTTATGGCTACAGACTCTAGCTTCATAGCTGGTTCGCCTTCGTATGTGCGTTCATAACACACACCTAAAACAGCAGCGACAGCATCCAAAACCCTTCCACAACTAGTTGTTTCAATTAAGCCACGCCCCCGCTCCAACTGTTGAAGAATTAAGTTGATCTCCTTCTCGCCGTGAGGAAAATGCTGCTTATTCTGCATAAGCCAATCTTTCACATTCGCCTTTTTATGCAAAATTCCCGCAGCCATTCTCAGGGGATAATGCGTTGCCATGTCTCCGCCGACCATGGGCTGTTTTTCAAGGTGGGCAACCCGCTTTATCTCAGAAGGGTTTCGCGAGCCAAGTATTATTTCGCCTCCCCAAGCTTCGCCGTCCAACCCATATCCATAGCCGTCGCAGCACACGCCGACCATTTCGTTGACGCCATGCTCAACCATTAAGGCTGCTATGTGGGCGAAATGGTGCTGCACTTGAACAAAACGCCAACCGTTTTCGGCTACCAGCCCCTGCGCAAGCTTCGTCGTAGTAAATTTGGGATGCAAATCACATGCGACAACTTCTATTCTGCTGTTGGTTAGGTGAGTTAAGTGTTCCGCAGTGTTTTTTAGAAACTCTCTAGTTTCCACGTTTTCCACATCTCCAATATGCTGAGAAATGAAGGCCTTGTTTCCATTCAAAATGCATGCAGTGTTGTTTAACTCACCGCCCAAAGCTAAAACGCAATCCTTGGCTTTTTCCCTCAACATTATCGGCGCCGGAGCATAACCCCTCGAACGCCTAATAAAAACCTGTTTTTCGCCATGAACTCGGACAACAGAGTCGTCGCATCTGTGGGCAATTCGCCGGTTATGAAACAAGAAGTAGTCGACAACATTGCCCAACGTTTTTAAGGCTTCATCGTCGTCCTTAACTATGGGCTGATTGGGCGGATTAGCACTAGTCATGACAAAAGCCGGGTCATTAACATTGTCAAAAAGCATGTAATGCAACCCAGTATAAGGAAGCATAACACCAACATTATGTAAGCCCGGAGCAACCAAATCCGAAAGATAATAGTCGGCGTTCTTCTTCAAAAGTACTATTGGACGCGCGTGAGATGTTAAAAGTTCAGCCTCCTTGGGGCTGACTTCGGCGAAGGACTTAACGACTTCCAAGCTTCTCGCCATAATGGCGAAAGGCTTCTGCCGCCTATGCTTGGCTTTTCTAAGCCTTATTAAAGGTTCATCCTTCAGGGTGGAAGATGCAACGTGAAAGCCTCCATAACCCTTAACGGCGACGATGAAGCCTTCCGCGATAAGCTTGCCAGCCTCTCGCATAGGGTCTTCGTGTTGAACCAGCTCGCCTTTGTTGGTGGTTAGATAGGCTTTGGGGCCGCATTTTGGACAAGCCACGGTTTGGGCGTGAAAACGCCTATTTGATGGATCCATGTACTCGCTCTGGCAGAAGCTACACATGGGAAAGTCCCGCATCGTTGTGCTTTCACGGTCGTAGGGAAGCCGCTCAATAACCGTGTACCGTGGGCCGCAATCAGTGCATGTAATGAAAAAATAGTTGTATCTTGGGTTATTTTTGTCTCTAAGCTCTTTTAGGCATTCATCGCATATGGCTATGTCTGGCGGGATAACAGAACCGGAAACCTCAGCTTCCCTAGAACTTTCAATAATCATAAAATCTTTGTACTCGTGTTTTCCCGAAAGCTTGGTTGTGATAACTTCGTGGATTTGAGCTAGAGGCGGCTTTTTCTCCCTTAAATCCTTCAGAAAGTTGTCAACGGCTTTTTCTTCGCCTTCTAGGAGAATTTCCACGCCGGCGTCGCCCATGTTGCGGACATAACCCTTCAAGCCGTTTTTGATGGCTATGCGATAAATGAAGGGACGAAAACCTACACCTTGGATTATGCCTACAACTCTGACCTTTACTCGCAAGGATGCCATCTCTTAGTTTGTGTTTCTAAACATAATGCACATAGCGAATTTTAAAGTTCACCCTTCAGCTTCCTTCCACAAATAGTTAAAGTAGTCTTTTGCTAGCTCCGCCAAGCCGGGGTGGTCGGACCATATGGCTGTTACTTCGCCCTTTTCGTCGCTGAAAAGAAGCATCACTTCGCCGCTGTCGGATATGGCTCCACCGCCGAACATTTTAGCTTTTAGTCTTACCTCGCCGACCCTTGAAAGTGTTCTATAAACATTTTCGCTTAAACCCTTAGAAACCATGAAGCGCACTTTCGTCTTCTCTCCGATGAAAGATTGAAATAATGGATAAAAGTCTATGAGGAAGCCTTCTTTAATGGTTGGGAAGGCAATAAGCAGTTCTTCCCGGCAATTTTTAATCATATCTTTAAACTTTGAGACTATGTTTGGCAAACCCCTCAAAATCCAAATGTCGTACTTTTCCCTTGTCTTTATCTTCTCATAAAGCGGTGTCAGCTCGTCGGCCACAGCCTTTTCAATTTGTAACCACTCATTTTCCACGGCAGCTTTCGCCGTTTTTAATGCCGTTTCGGGGGATTTAGGAAAATATTTACTCGGCCTTTTCCTTGAAACTTCTATCCACCCCTTCTTTTCAAGGCTGTTGAGAACTTGGTAAACTTTTGAGAAAGGGATTTGCGCTCCATAACTTATCTGCCTAGCTGTTAAAGCACCCTTTTCTAAAAGAGCAAGGTAAGCGTTTACTTCATAGTCGGTTAGCCCGGCTTTTCTAAGGAGGATTTTCGCCTTTGTGCTCATGACGGAGAGTAATACTTTTCACCATATTAAAGTTATGGAAATTTTAATATAGCCTCCAACCCATAGCCAAAATCTAATTCCTTTCCAAAAATGTGATGGAAAATGTCGGAAAAACAAGAAGAGATGAAGTTTGAGGCTTATTCAACGAGCGTTTGTCCGGAATGCCTAAACAAGATTCCAATGAAGATTTACGAGGAGAACGGCGTAATCTATCTCGAAAAAACTTGTCCGGAACATGGAACTTTCGAAGATGTTTATTGGGGAGACGCTGAACTTTTCAAATGGTTCTATAGAGGCTGGTACAACGCAAAATATGGCGGAACCGGCTTAGAAAACCCACACGCAAAACCTGTTAAGGGTTGTCCTTATGATTGTGGGTTATGCACTCAGCATAAGTCCCACACGGTTTTGGGCATAATAGACGTTACAAACAGATGCAATATGGCTTGTCCAGTTTGCTTCGCCTACGCTGGAGCGGTAAACTACGTTTATGAGCCCACATATGAGCAGATTGTAGACATGATTAGGCTTCTAAGAAACAACAAGCCATGGGCATGCAATTCGCTCCAGTTCAGCGGCGGCGAACCAACGATAAGAAATGATTTACCAGCGCTTGTCGCAGAGGCCAAGAAGGCAGGAATAACCCACGTGGAAGTGAACACTAACGGTTTGAGGCTTGCAGAAGACATCGACTATTTCAAAAAGCTTTTGGATGCCGGCTTGAGCACTCTTTACCTGCAATTTGACGGTTTAAGAGAAGAAATCTACAAAAAAACAAGGGCGAGGGCGGACCTTGTTCAAACAAAGCAGAAGGTTTTGGAAAATGCCAGAAAAATCGGGTTAGACTCAATAGTTTTAGTCGTTACGTTGGCGAAAGGCATAAACGACAAAGATTTGGGGGAAATAGTCCGCTACGCCGTTGCAAATCACGATGTTGTCAGATGTGTTAATATTCAACCAATATCCATGGCTGGGAGAGCCCGTAAAGATGAAATGCGGAAAATGCGAATAACAGTGCCCGACACCATCAAACTGATAGAAGAACAAACAAATGGAAACATTACGAGATGGGATTGGCGCCCCGTCAACTGGCCTGTCCCGATATCTAAGGGTATGGAGATTGTTAAGAACCGTGTTTATCCAGAGTTTACAATGCACCCAATGTGTGGGGCTGCAACCTTCATAGTTGTTGAAGGCGACGGTTCCTACAAGCCCATAACCCGGTATTTGGATGTGGACAAGTTCGCAGAAGTTTTCTGGAACATATACTATTCTGGATTGCAGGGCAGGAGAACCATAGCGAAGATGAAAATGTTAGAGCTTTTACCCATGGTAAAATCGCCGCTGGTTAGAAGTTTGCTTAAAGACGTCATAACTAAGGGAAGCTATGAGGCGCTTGGAAGATTCATGCGGAAAATTATCATGATTGGGATAATGCACTTCATGGACGTCTGGAACTTTGACCTAGACCGGGTTCAAAAATGCGTAATCCACTACGCAACACCAGACGGGAGAGTTGTGCCCTTCTGCACCTACAACAACTTGCATAGAAATAACGTGGAGAAACGGTTTGCTATATCAGTTAGCGAATGGACTGCGAAAATGGGAAAGAAACTAAACGAACCTGTTTAATCGGCCTTCGTGGAAAGAAAGCGGGGTTAAGCTTTAGCAGCCATTTTCTTCATTTCTTCCTCACGCAGAACCCTTCGGAGAACCTTCCCCACAGCGCTCAATGGCAGCTCCTTTCTGATTTCCAACTCTCTAATCGCTTTGAAGGGCGCTACCTTTTCGTTGACAAATTTCATCAACTCCTCCTCAGTGGCGGTTGCTCCCTCTTTGAGAACAACAAACGCCTTCGGAATCTCGCCAGCAACGGGGTCTGGCTTGCCAATAACTCCGCAAAGTTTTACGGCTGGATGCTCGTATAAGACGTCTTCAAGCTCCCTTGGGTAAACGCTGTAACCCTTGTATTTGATTAGGTCTTTTTTGCGGTCTGTTATGTAGAAGTAGCCATCCTCATCCATTTTTCCAATGTCGCCCGTGTAAAGCCACCCGTTCCTTAAAACAGCGGCTGTTTCCTCTGGCATCTTCCAGTATCCCTTCATCACCTGCGGGCCCTTAACTATCAATTCGCCGACTTCACCAGGTGGAAGCTCCTTTTCGCCCGTTTCTAAGTCAACTATTTTTGCGTCTGTGTCAGGCCAAGGTATGCCAATTGAACCGATCTTCACAGTTTTCATGGTCTTGTCAAGTGGGTTAGCATGAGTTACAGGCGATGACTCTGTAAGGCCGTAGCCTTCAACTAAGACGCCGCCTGTAACTTCCATGAACTTTTTCTGAACTTCTGGAGGAAGCGGGGCTGCGCCGGACACGCAGAACTTTATTGATGTGCAGTCGTATTTCTTGAGGTCTGGATGTGCCAGAAGCATAGCGTACATTGTCGGTGCGCCACAGAACACGGTAACCCTATACTTATGGATAGCTTCTAAAACGCCTACGGGGTCGAAGCGGGGTAATAGAACCATGGTTCCAGCGAAGAATATTGGAGCGTTCATGCTTGTCGTCATTCCATAAATGTGGAAAAGCGGAAGCACAGTTAGCACGACTTCCTCGCTTTCTTTTGCTTGCAGCCATTCGTTGCACATGACGGCGTTTGAGACAAGATTCATATGAGTGAGCATAGCCCCCTTAGAAACGCCCGTTGTTCCACCAGTATATTGGAGGGCAGCTAAGTCTTCCCTTGGATTTATTTCAACCTTTGGAGGTTTAGCTTCATACTTTGCCATTAGCTCCGTGAAGAAGTAAACATTTGCTTTCCGCTCCACCTTGCGGGATGGAACTTTCTTCAACAAGGAACCAAGAACAGCCTTAAACGTTGGCATATAATCTTTTAAGCTTGCCACGATAACATTTCGAAGTTTTGTTTTCTCCCAAACCTTTTCAACAATTGGATACAGCAAGTCAAGAACAACAATGGTTTCAGCTTCTGAATCGTTCAATTGATGCTCAACTTCCCGCTCTTTATAGAGGGGGCTAATGGCAGTTACAACTGCGCCGGCCTTCAAAGTGCCATAATACGAAATTACAAACTGGGGAATGTTTGGAAGAAATATGGCGACTTTGTCTCCCTTCTTTACCCCTAAATCTGCTAAGGCGGCAGCGAATTTGTCGGTAAGCACATCCAGCTCCTTGTAAGTTATTTTCTTGTCAAAGTAGATTATTGCTGTTTTGTTAGGATACTTTTGGGCGGAGGTTCTCAAAAACTCGTGGAGGGGCACTTCTGGGTAGTCTATGTGTTTTCTAACTCCGGGAGGCCAGAACTTGTACCACGGTTTTTCTTCCCGCTTCTCCTCTTCAACTTTTTCAACTTTCTTTTTCCTTCTCGCCGGCATAACAAACCCTATTACAGATATAAACAGAACTGGGAAGTAATAATACTTTCCATAAACGAAAGTTTGTTGATGAAAAGTTTAACGCTATTCTGGCCGCGTGAAAACGTAGGTTGGGTTTCCCTCCGGAGTGATTTTTGCCACAAGTTTAGCTTTCATGCCCACTTTGACCTCTGAAAGTTTAAAGCCTGTAAGCCAAGCAAGCACTCGCACTCCCTCCTTCAGTTTACCAATGGCCACGGTGTAAGGCTTCTCGTGCTGGAAGGTTGTGGGCCTCACAACAACATGTGTGAAAGTTTCTATGATTGCTTCGTCGCTTAGTTCAACCCACTCCATATCAGAGGCTAGACATTGCGAGCAATCTGCAACCGGTGGGAAAAAGATTTTCCCACATTTTCTACATTTTGTAGCCAATATTTTTCCTTGTTTTAGACCTTCCCAGAAAGGCAGAGTCTTGCTTATTGGTATGTCCTGCACTATTTTTACTTCCCTCGATTTTATGGATGGCATGCTCGCCATATAATCATCTCCTCAAAATTGTAACATAACAGTAATGCCCGGTTCCGCCGACGTTGTGGGCTAAAGCCACATAATTCTTCATGGGTGCTTGCCTCCCTTTTTCAACAGCTTCTTCTCGCAGCTGTTTTGTCAACTCATTCACCATGGAGCAGCCTGTCGTACCTATCGGGTGGCCTTTCGCCTTTAAGCCGCCATCAACGTTCACGGGTATTTTTCCACCTATTTCCGTCTGTCCTTCCCGAATTAGTTTGGCTCCTTCGCCTTTCTTGCATAGTCCAATGTCCTCATAAGCCATTATTTCAGCTATTGTGAAGCAGTCATGGACCACTGCTACGTCAAGTTGGTCTGGTGTAACCTTGGCCATTTTGTAGGCTTTCTGTGAGGCTGAGACGCTGGCTTCAAGGCCCACATAGTCGAGGCGTTTGCTCATGTTGGCTGTTCCGGATGCAAAACCTATACCCGCAACCCATACAGGCGTGTCAATTTTAAGCTCTTTAACCTTCTCCTCTGAAGCTAAAATTATTGAAGCCGCACCATCAGACACGGGACAGCAATCAAAAAGCTTCAAAGGCGCAGCGATAATCATTGAAGAAAGAACATCATCGACTGTTATTCTATTCTGAAGGTGTGCAATAGGATTCATTGAAGCATACTTGTGATTTTTAACCGCAACTAAAGCAAGGTCCTCCTCTGTTGTGCCGAACCTAGCCATGTGGGCAGTTGCATACAACGCATAGTAAGCTGGAAAGGTTACGCCAAAATTATGGAATTCCCAGAGGTAGTAGCCAGCCCTTCCAATCCATTCCATCATGGTCGGCGTGTCGATTTCCCTCATCTTTTCAATGCCTAAAGCCGCTGCTATTTCAGCTTGTCCACTCGCCACAGTCCAATAAGCCGTTGCAAACGCTGCACTTCCGCTCGCACAGGCAGCTTCGCATCGCACAAGCCCTGCGCCAGTTAAACCACAATATTCAGCTGAAACCACAGCTGGAAGAAGCTCCTCATACCAAGCTCCTGCTCCTGTAGAGCCCACTGCGACAAACTCTATGTCTTTTGGCGTAATTCCAGCATCCTCAATGGAAGGTTTAAAGGCTTCAAAGGCTAGTTCCGCCACGTTAACATCGTTTCGAACGCCGAACTTTGAACTTCCAACGCCAATAATCGCCACTTTTCTCATTCCATCACTTCCTCTTAACTCATGTACAGCAATTAAAAATGGGAAAATTGGGGAAGCTTCTACTTCCCTTTAAACTCGGCTTTCCGCCTTGACATAAAGGCTTCCACGCCCTCTTTTAGGTCTTCGGTGGAGAAGGTCAAAGCCATAAGGCCAGACTCGATGCGCAAGCCAGCATCCAGAGGCACTTGAGAACCAAAGTTTAATGCGAATTTCGCGTATTTCAGCGCCACCGGCGGCCCTTCGCTCAGTTTTTTAGCCAACTCCCGAACTTCATCCCTTAGCTTTTCGAAATGCACAACTTTGTGGACTAAGCCTATCTTTAAGGCTTCTTCAGCCTTAAGCCTATTCCCCAGCATAACCATTTCCTTCGCCTTTGCCAAACCAACTATTCGGGCAAGCCTTTGGGTTCCACCCCATCCAGGTATAAGGCCCAAGTTTATTTCGGGGCTTCCAAGCTCCGCGTGTTCTGCGGCTATTCTAAAGTCGCATGCCAACGCAAGTTCTAAGCCGCCTCCCAAAGCGAAGCCGTTTATAGCCGCTATCACCGGTTTTGACATCTCCTCTATTTTACTAAAAACCTTCTGCCCCATCCTAGAGAATTCTTCAGCTTTAACCGGTGTGGCCTTTGGAAACATGGTAACATCTGCGCCGGCGCTGAAGGAGCGATCTCCCTCACCGGTTATCACAACACACCTAACGGAGGGGTCTTTCTCAGCTGTGTCTAACGCGTCTGCAAGCTCTTCCATTAAAACATCGTTGAAAGCGTTCAACCGATGCGGTCTGTTGAGAATTATCCATAGAACGCTTTCTTCCCTTTCCACTTTTACAGTTTCATATGCTTTACTCATAACATCCACCAAACCATGTTTTCCAGCATAACCTATATTACTTTTTGGAAACTCTAAAACTTTCTCAATAGGTATTTAAGCACCGTTAGCTTCTGAATTTCACTTGTACCCTCATAGATTTCAGTTATCTTCGCGTCTCTGTGGTACCTTTCAACACGGTACTCGCCGAGATAGCCATAACCGCCCAATGTTTGAATGGCGAAGTCCGTGGCTTCCATTGCCACGCGGCTTGCATACTGTTTTGCCATGGCGGTTGCCATAGGATCCATTTTTCCAACGTCAATGAGCCAAGCAGCCTTGTAAGTTAGGAGCCTAGCGGCTTCGATTTTGGTGGCTAATTCGGCTAGTGTGCAGCCTATGGCTTCATGCTGGATTATTGGCTGCCCGAAGGCCTCTCTCTGTTTTGAGTATTTGAAGGCTATTTCCCAAGCGCCTTGAGCCATTCCGACGGCTTGGGCTGCTACGCCTACTCTTGTTTTGTCGAAGAACTCCATTGAATGATAAAAGCCTCTGTTGAGTTCGCCGACAATGTTCCAGTCGGTGACCTTAACGTTGTCGAATCTGACTTCACCAGTTACCGAGCACCTTATCCCCATCTTGTTGTGGAGTTTTGTTGTTTCCAGTCCCGGTGTGCCTTTGTCAACAACAAAGAGGGTTTCACCTCTGTAGGTAGGTCTAACTTTTGTGTCTGTTTGTGTCAAAACTATTATGAAGTCGGCTATTGTGGCGTTTGTTATGAAGGTTTTTGTGCCGTTTATCCACCATTCATTCCCATATTTTGTGGCTGTTGTTTCCATGCGGGTTATGTCGCTTCCGCTTACGTTTGGCTCTGTAAAGGCTGCTGCAGAAATATAGTCGCCCCTACATATTGGCGGCAGATACTTCTCCTTCTGCTCCTTGCTACCATAAGCCAGAATTAATTCACTGCCAAAGTTGCCGCTGGAAACAGCCACCCCAAGCGAAGAGTCTGCCCTGCACATTTCCTCTATTACTAGGCATGTTTCAAGAAGCCCGTAGCCTTGTCCACCATATTCTTGTGGGAAAAACATGCTTGTAAAGCCAAGTTTGGCAGCCTTCCTGTAAAGCTCTATGGGGAACTCTTCCTTGCGGTCAAGTTCCAAGGCAAGTTCAGGCTTGAACTCCTTGTCGCAGAACTCCTTAACGGCGTTTCGTATTCCAATCTGCTCTTCTGTTAATTCGAACTTCATTTAGTAGAACCCCCTTCCAGTTTTCTTGCCCAGCCAGCCTTTGCTGACATACTCTTCCAGGAGCGGACAGGGCTTATACATTTCCATTTTGTATTTGGCGTAAAGCTCCTTTAGCTTGTTGACAACAACGTCTATGCCGGTTCTATCTGCATACTCACATGGACCCGACGGCCAGTATGTGCCAAGTTTCATCCCTGTGTCGATGTCAGTTGGGCTTGCTGCGTCCTCGTGTATTAGCCATGCAGCCTCGTTTACAGCCACCGCCCAAGACCTTTCAACGTCGTATTCCTCCATAAGGTTGAAGGGTATTCTGGGTCTTCCCTTAGTCCAGTCGTAAAAGCCCACGCCAGTTTTTTGTCCAAGCTTCCGCTCTTTCACCAGAGGCTCAATTACTTCTGCGCATGGTTTGAAGCGTTCGCCATAAGCCTCATAAAGGATTTTTCCAACTTCGTAGGCTATGTCCAAACCGACAAAGTCGGCCAGTTCAAACCATCCCATGGGGAAACCACCGCCGTATTTTACTGATGCGTCTATCCCCTCTTTTGTTGCTTCTCCTCTGTGATAAGCCCAGAAAGCCTCGTTGAAGACGGCGCCAAGAACTCTGTTAACTATGAAGCCTCGCACATCTTTCCTCACGACTACGGGTGTTTTCCCAAGCTTTTTGGCCAGTTCTACAAGCGTGTTTATTGTTTCTTGGCTTGTTTTTTCCCCTTTAATCACTTCAACTAAAGCCATTAGTTGCGGTGGATTGAAGAAATGCATTCCTGCAACTTTGTCTGGGCGGTTTGTGGCCTTTCCCATTTCGGTTATGCTTAAAGTTGAAGTGTTGGAGGCCAGAATGGCGTGGGGAGGCGCTAAGCTGTCAAGTTTTGCGAAAACCTGCTTTTTCAATTCAATGTTTTCTGGAACAGCCTCAATTGCAAGGTCTATGTCTTTAGCTGCCTGCTCATAGCTTGTTGTGGTGCTTATTCTTGCAAGGGCGGCATCTGCATCCTCTTGTCTTATACGCTTCTTTTCTGCAAATTTACCCAAGCTCCATTTGATTTTCTCCATGGCCTTTTGTAGAAAGTCATCACTAATATCCACCATTGCAACTTGAAGGCCGCTCATTGCTAAAAGCTGTGTTATACCATGTCCCATTGCACCGGAACCGATAACTGCTGCTTTTCTCATTTTTTCAGCCAAACAAATTCCTCCCTAATATGGAATTATGAATTGAGAGTTTGTGTAATAAAACTTTTAGGATGCTTATCGATCCTTTAAACCAAAAAGCTGAACAAAAAGGAAAAGGGCAATGTTTGCTATTTTGCCAAGAAGTTTATGATGGTTAGTTTTTGAATCTCGCTTGTGCCCTCATAAATTTCGGTTATTTTCGCACATCTGTGGAAGCGTTCAACGTGATAGTCTGCTAAATAGCCGTAACCGCCAAAGATCTGTATGGCTTCATCTGTAACCTCCATGGCCACGCGGCTCGCATAGGCCTTTGCCATCGAAGTGGCAACTGGACTTGGCTTTTCATGGTCATATACCCAGGCCGCCTTGTACGTCAAAAGGCGGGCGGTTTCAATTTTAATTGCCATTTCAGCCAGTTTAAAGGATACTCCTTGAAAGTTGATTATGGGTTGTCCAAACTGTTTACGCGTTTTCGCATATGCAAGCGCCTTTTCGAAGGCGCCTTGAGCCATGCCAACGGCTTGCGCCGCCACCGTTATCCTTGTTCCATCAAAAAGTTCAAGAGCATAATAGAAGCCCTTGTTAAGTTCGCCTACAAGATTTGCTTCTGGCACCCGAAGGTCGCTCATCGCCAACGAGCCTGTGACGCAAGGCCTTATTCCCATCTTGCCGTGAAGCTTTGTCGCCTCCAATCCAGGCATACCCTTCTCCGCCAGAAATAGGCTTTGCCCTCTGTGGGGCGGCGTGGCGTTAGGGTCTGTTTGGCAAAGGATTATGAAGGTGTCGGCTATTGGAGCGTTTGTTATAAACTGTTTTGAACCGTTGATTATCCACTCGTTTCCGCTTTTGACCGCTTTAGTGTCCAAACGTGTTATGTCGCTTCCATGCTCTGGCTCTGTGAAGGCCGCAGCTGCAATCTTTTCTCCCTTGGCGAGGGGCGGAATGTATTTTTCCTTCTGCTCCTCAGTGCCATGCTTAAGCAAGACGTCTGGAACCATAAGGTTTCCGAGGGAGACTGCTACCCCTAATCCTGGGTCAACTCGACAGAACTCTTCAACCACCAAACACTCTTCTAGGACGCCGTAGCCTTGCCCTTCATATTCTTGGGGTATGCGCATGCCTGTGAAGCCCAGCTTCGCAGCCTTTCGGTAAAGCTCCATTGGAAATTCTTCTTTCTGATCAAATTCCAATGCGAGCTCAGGTGTGAACTCTTTTTCGGCAAATTCGCGGGCAGCCCGCTTTATTTCCATCTGCTCCTCTGTAAGCTTAAAATCCATATTCGCTACCCTCCTAAACTACGCCTTTTGGGCTTTTAGCTCGCTAATCTTGCTTTTTAAGGCTGGCACAATCTTGAACAAGTCTTCAACCACACCATAGTCTGAAAAGCTGAATATCGGCGCTTTTGGATCCTTGTTAACCGCTATTATCAAGTCGGAGTTCTTCATTCCTAAAACATGCTGAAAGGCTCCGCTGATTCCTAGGGCCATGTAGAGTTTTGGCTTAACGGTTTTACCAGAAGTGCCTACCTGCCGGTCGCTTGGAAGCCAACCCTTATCCACTATTGGACGCGAACAGGCTAAGACTCCGCCAAGGGATTTCGCCAATTCCTCAACTAACGGTATGTTGCTCTGGTCTTTTATACCCCTTCCGATGCCCACCAGCACTTCTGCGGCTGTTATATCAACACCTCCAGGCGGCGGTAAAACATATTCTATAAAGCGTTTTGTCGTTATTTCCTCGGTTAATGGCGGTGGAATCTCCTCTACTTGCCCATTTATGGGCACTGGTGGTTTTTGAGCTTGAAAGGCTGCTTGGCGCACGGTCACCATGTAGCTTTCAGACTTGCGAAGCACAGCCCTAACGTTCACTTTCCCGCCATACATCTGCCGCGTAACAACGAAGGCGTCACCTTCAAAAGCGAAGTCTATACAGTCAGTAGCCAACGGAATTTTCAAAGCTGCTGCTAGTCTAGGAGCAAGCTCCACACCATAGGAGGTGTGTCCAATAATTGTCAAAATTGGCTTATGCTCCTTAATCATGTGCACAAGGACTTTTTGGTAAACGTCGGAGTTAAAGTTCTCAAGCCTATCGTCTTCAACTAGCAAAACCTTTTGAGAGTACTCCGCCAGAGTTTTCGCGTGTTCCCTAACATTTTTGCCTAACAGAACAGCCGTCAAACCGGCGTTTGTTTTTTCAGCTATTTCTCTGGCTTTTGTCAGCATTTCGAAAGTGATGTCCCTTAGCTGTCCTTGCCTATGCTCGGCTAAAACGAGTATTTCCGCCATTCTAGATAAGCCCCCTCGACTTTAAAATTTCAACAATTTTAGTTGCTATCTCATCCGGGCTCCCCGTGAGAAACTCAGCTTGCTTCTCAACAGGTGGAACATAGAGCTTCTCTATCCTCAGCCACGAACCAGCCTCACCTACCTCGCTTTCGCTTAAGCCTATATCAGCTAACCCCATTACCTTGACTTCTTTCTGCATGGCTTTACGAATCCCCATGATGGAAACGTATCGAGGCTCATTTATGCCTGTTTGAACAGCAAAAAGCGCTGGCAATTTAATCTCCAAACGTTCTTCTAGGCCTCCTTCAAGTTCGCGGTTAACGAAAGCCTTGCCCTCGCCCAGTTCAATCTTCTTAACCATAGTAGCATGAGGGATGCCAAGCAGTTCGGCAAGAACCGGGCCGACAACGGCGCTTCCATCGTCGCCGGCTTGTGCTCCAGTTAGGATTAGGTCAAAGTGGATGTTCTTAATGACGCTGTAGAGAATTTTGGCTGTTGCATATGCATCTGAGCCAGCAAACTTGGGGTCCGTTAGACGTATGGCTTTGTCTGCGCCGCGAGCTAAACACTTTCGCAGTGTGCTTTCAGAATCTTCCGCTCCAACTGTTATTGCTGTTACTGTTCCGCCAAACTTTTCTTTTATGCGCACCGCCTCTTCAAGGGCGTAGTCGTCCCACTCGTTTATGTCGAAAACTAAACCAGCCTTCTCTATGCCTCTGCCAGTCGCGTCTATTTTAAGTTCTGCCTCTGCCGTTTCTGGAACATGCTTAACACAAACAATAATATCCAAACACGCTCTCTCCTCTACGCTTTGAAAACTTTGTTCCAATCTTCCTTTTCATATAATTTTTGCTCAGAAAACAACCTTTTAAACCATAGTTTGCCCTCAAAAACTCAAAGTGCCTAAAACCTTAACGTTATGGGCGACGCAACAAATCCTTTACTTAACGCTTAAGTTGCCCCTTTAAGACTTCTTCGGCTTTTTTAACAGCCTCTTGCAGTTTTTCTACGAGGGGCCCACCGCCCTGAGCAAAGTTTGGTTTTCCACCACCGCCTCCGCCGAGCATTTTTGAGGCTTCTTTAGCTATTTCGCTGGCGTTTACGCCCTTTTCAACAGCCCTTTTTCCAGCCATAACCATTATTCTGGCGGTTTTCCCATCTGCCCCGTAAAAGACTGCAACTGTTGCTTCGTCTTTCTTAATTATTTCATTTGCTGTTTGAACCATGCGGTCTACGTCTATTTCTTCCTTAAAATCCCGCATCACAAGCTTAATTCCCCCTATTTCACGTGCAAACTCTATCTCAGCTTTGGCACCAACACCAACGCTTTCCAGCCTAGCTATTTCCTTAATTAATCTCCTTCTTTCAGCGTTTGCCTCCTTTAAGTCTTTAACAATTTTTTCCGCCGTCTTGCTTAGCTTTTCCAGCGGAGCATTTAGGATTTCTGAAACCTTCAAGAGAAGCTCCTCGTTCTCCTGCACAGCTTTTAAAGCTTGAATCCCAACGGAATACTCAAGTCGTTCAACACCATCTTGAATTCTCTCGGAATGAATTATCTTGATGAAGCCTATTTCTCCCGTGTTTCGCACATGAGTTCCACCGCAAGCCTCAACCTCCCAGTCTCCAATTTTGACCACTCGGATTTCCTTTCCGGGAACAGCTCCGCCCTGGTAAAGCCTAAATCCATAAAGGTTTTCAGCTTCTGTTCTCGGCATCCATGAAATTTCAACTGGTATATTGCGGAAAACAGCTTCGTTGGCTAGAATCTCGATTTTCTGCACTTCTTCCCGTGTGAGTCGACGGTAATGGGAAATGTCAAGTCTTGAACTTTCAACGCCTTTTTGAGTGCCGAACTGCCAGACATGCTGCCCAAGAACACGCCTCGCAGCAGCATTAACAACATGGGTCGCCGTGTGACTTTTCATTAAAGTGTAACGCCTATCCCAGTCTATAAAGCCTTTAACCAAACTGCCTTCTTTCGGAAGTTTCCCCCCGCCAATCTTGTGGACGATAACTTTGCCAACCTTCTGAACATCTACAACCTCAACTTTTTCTCCATTAAACATCAAGAAACCAATATCTGCTGGTTGTCCTCCACCCTCCGGATAAAAGCATGTCCTATCCAAGACAACGTATTTGTCCCTAAAAACCTTGAGAACTTTTGCCTCAAAACTTGTCATATACTGATCCTTGTAGTAAAGTTCTTCAGTTTCTGGGAGGCCGGCCACTTCATCTTCAAGCCACTTTTCATGTTCAACCTCTTCCGTAGGCTTGGATGTTTGCATATGCCTCTCAGCAACTAAACTGTAGAAGTTTTCTGGAATTTCAACGGTCAAACCCTCGGCTTCTGCTGTTTCCCTAACAATTTCTGGTGGAAGGCCGTGGGAATCGTAAAGTTCAGTTAAGGTTTCCACCGGAACTTTCTTTATGCCCTTTGATTTTAGCTCTTCGGCCATCCGCTTTAGAAGGCTTCCCCCTCTGACTATGGTTTCTTTAAACTTTTCCTCCTCAACATGGAGTATTTCCATTATCTCGTCTCGCATTTCTTTAAGATGGGGGTAGTCTGCAGACCAGTAACGAATTTGCATGTCAAAAATGTCATAAAGCCTGTCCGGAATGCCCAAAAGCCTCAAAAGCCTATAGATTCTTCTAAACAGAAGCCTAGCCAAATATCCTTCTTGAATGTTGGACGGAACCACGCCCTCGGAAAGTATGAAGCTTAGGCATTTTGTGTGGTCTGCAACTGCAAAGGCATTTTCTATGGGAGATAAAGCCTTATCCAGCACATTAGCGTCTATGCCTACCATTTCAGCCACTTTCCTTCTAGCCTCCAGCAAACCAGCCGCCTTTTCTAGGCTTACAAGGCCGGAAACCTTTGCAACTTTTGCCAAAAAATCCGAATCTATTTGGGTAACCCCAGCCATTTCAAAGATTTTCTCAAGCAGCTCACCATAAATGATGTGAAAAGCGCTTGGAGTCCCTTGGGAAAGCCAAGCATAGCGGTCTATGCCATAACCAGTGTCAACAGTCCTTATTGGCAGTTTAACAAACTGGTTGCCAACAACCTTGTACTGCATGAAGACGAGAGTTGCGACTTCTAACCCTCTAACTATGCATTCAAGGCATGGTCCAGCATTTCCGCCGCCCGACCAAACTTCTTCCTTATAGGTTATTTCCTCGGGTTTTATTCCAAGGGCTTCTGTTGCAAAAGCGTTGTGATATCTCAACGTTTGGTCTTTCCAGTAAACCTCCTTATCTGGATAGTTAAATGCGTGGTGCCCGCCCATCTCAAAAATCGTCAAATGCTTGCCAAAGGTTGGGCCAGTGTTGGCTATGTCAACCAAACGAATACATGGTTGAGCTATGACAAGAGGGTTCGCGGGAGGCGGCGCAATTCCCTCAGTTACGTATGGTTGAAAGTCTATTATGCTTGCATGCGTCAGATAAATGTCGTCTCTCCATCTTGCAACAACCGGGTAAGGCTTAATGCGTGTGTGTCCTTGCCTTTCAAAGAAGGATAGAAAAGCTTCACGCATTTCTCGAAGGGTATAGCTTTTCCTCGTAGGCGGATTACCTATGAAAGTGTAAACGGCGCAGCCTTCGGGTCTTGCCTCTCCACACGTTTCTTGCTCCGGGTTTAGGGTCCAAAAGTGTGTCCCACATTTCGGGCAAAGCTTTCTAATGTAACCTTTCTCCTTAAAAAATGGAAGTGCATACTCTTCGGGGGGAAACTTTTCCAATCTTTTAAACGCTCCTTGGGAATAGGCCTATTTTAAGCTAAAGGTTTTCAATGGATAAACGAGCCTCCAACATTTAAACTATTTTACTATCCAAGTTTAAAGCCTATAAGAAAACCGGCGATGAAGCTTGCAGCAAACGGCAGTAAAGCTATAGTATGGACAAGCCATGATAATGCGCTGCTAGCCGCCCCGAAAAGGTCGCTTATGAATGCAAAAAGGGCCTCATAATTTACGCTTATAACGCCCTTAACGCCGAGATAAATGAGAACCAAAATGAACAAGCCTATCAAAAATAGTATGAGCTTGCTCAACTTTTTAATGGCGAACCCGACTATAAAACCGCCTATGCCCCCTAAGCCCAACTCATACACAATCGGAGTTAAAACCTCACTCATTTAGGTTCTCCAAATATTAAGAACCTTGCGTACTTTAAAGCTTATTGGCTTTGTCAACAAGTTATAGACAAGATCGAGTGGAGGTGAAAAGTTGGACATCCTTGAAATATACATCCTTAACCTTGCTTTGACGGTGGGCATGTTTATTGTTCTGATTTTTAGGGCGTGGATTGAGTTGAAAAACTATAAAATGATGTGGAGAGAGCTAGAGTGGAGGCAGACCTACCAAGCCGTTGGCCGCATACTTAAAGCTGAAAAAGACATGTTTTGTAGGGTTGAAGGCGGTGATGAGCTTTATCGACTGCTATGCGAAATCTTTAAGGTTAGAGAAGACGAAAAGGCATAGAAGCCCACGCCTTTATGGGAAGTGCCAACCTTCTATTAGCGCATGTACTGAAACACGGTGCTTTTCAAGGCCATAACGCGTAAAAGGCTTTGTAAGGTGCCGCTGAGACCTAGGCGAAGTAATATACAAACCCTCATTTAAGTCCCGTTTAATGCTGACGGCAACTTTACTAAGGCCGGGAAAACGTAAACCACATTTTTCGCATCTAAACCCCTTGTCCTTACCCATAGACTTCAACCGCTTGCCACAGTGAGGACAAGCAGGATTGTGATAAACCTTTTGAGAGGCAAGCTTTAACACGCGTAGCTTTTCAAGGTTTATGGTTAGTGGACGATTTTTAGATGGTGGCCGAACGCCTCCATAAACTTCCACGTAGTCTCCAACGATAAGTTTGCTTGCAGCCTTTCTTAAAGCGCCAGTAGGTGCATAGGCGGCGCAATCGACACGGACGCTTCCGTCCTCAATCGCAAAAATAACGTGTCTTCTCGGAATTATCCTAGGGTTTGCTGCCACGGTTCCTCTGGCAACCACCGGATGGTAGGGCTTTATTTGGCTTAACTGCCCGACACGTTTTAGATGTGCGTCTGTTCCATGGTTTGTTCGGAAAATCACCCACCGCTCCACAGGCTCAAGGGGCTTAACAATCTCAAAAGCCTTCTTAACAACTTCTGGACTTTCGCCTCTTATTCCGAAAAGGATGGGGTCTGGTCCACGAGGCGTTATTAGAATTCTGCCAGTTTCAGGGTCAACATTGTTAAAGGTGTAGGGGGTTGTAGCCTTATCCATCTCAACAACAGATTGCATATCTATTCTTCTCTTTAATCCATAGTTTTCTGGAGCACGATATGCGATTATCTCAAATGTGTGGTCGCCCTGCAGTGTTTCGCCCACCGCTGCTAAACCGCCTATTATGCCGCGTCCATTCTTAAAACCCAAAGCCTCAGCCTTGAATCGCTTTATAAGTTTTAGGGCTGCTTTCATGTTGACAATTCCGGTAATCGCGTTTTTGGCGAAAATTCGAACCTCGGCTGGAATTTTGGCTCCTGTAAAGAAAACGACGCCTGGATCTGTGCCCTTATGTTCCAAATCAGAGTTTTCTTCTATGGTTTCTATGACGGTTTCTTTAATTTGGCCGATGATGCTCTCGTCGCATTTTATTCTTAGGCATAGAGCCCCATTTCCTCTAGTCTTCCACGGCACGTTGGGATTCAGCCTAATAAGGTTTGGATAATCCGTGAATATGGCTCCAAGTTTTTCCAGCTTCTCCACTAAAAGGGCTGCAATGTGGGTTGTGCATCCTTTTCTGGGCGAATCAGTATCATCGAAGCCTATGTGAATGTGCCGTAAAGTCATCTATGTGGCCTACAAGCATTTACACTTCTGAAAGCTAAAAAAGTGTTGTTGAAGCTTTTTGCTGTGGATGAAATAAAAGGGGATGGGCTATTTTGACTCTTCAACTATTATCATTGTAAGGGTTGACCTAACCTTGTCAAGCCTTCTGATACGCCAAGTCACAATTTCTTTCAACTTATCCATGGACTCCGCGCCAACTCTGCAGATTATGTCGTATACGCCGTAAACTGCAAAGGCTTCCTCGACACCTTCAATTTTTTTCAAGTCTTTTAACACGTCTGCTTCTGAGCCTATTTCCGTGTTAATTAATACAAAGGCTTTTGGCATTCAAACCTCCTCGTATTTAATGTCTATCCCTAATACATTAAAATATTTTGTCATCCAAAAATAGGAACTGCGAACATCAAAAATGGCTAAACAGATTCCATATCCATGCGTTTGCAAGCCGCCACCGCTTACTACACAGTTTCTGCACTGGTTTCCAGCTCGCTGAACTATCCTGCTTGGCCCTTAAAATTGAAAATATTCTTATGCGCAGTCCGCGATATTAGCTGTTAGGTCTAGCCATGACGGCTGAAAGTGTTGTTAAAGGCTGTATTACAAGCCGTGAAATGCGAGCGTTAGAGTTAAACGCCGAATACTTTGGGGTGTCTCAGCTTCAGCTTATGGAGAATGCGGGGCTAAACGTTGCCCTAGAAATAGCTTCAAGGTTTCCACTCAACAAAAAAGTTGCGGTTTTTTGCGGTTTAGGCGGCAATGGTGGAGATGGTTTTGTTGCGGCAAGGCATCTCGCAGCCATGGGCTTTAAAGTGACAGTGATTCTCGCTGGAAAAGCTAACGAAATTTCCCACAAGGCAGCCTTAGAGAACTGGAAGGCGCTGCAATTTCTAAGGGAAAACATAACTATCCACGAAGTTTACGACAGCTCTCTTGCACCGGACGTAAATGCAGATGTTGTGGTGGACGCGCTTCTGGGGACAGGAACAAAAGGCAAGCTTAAACCGCCAATTTTGCAGCTTGTCGAAAAAATTAACAGGCTAAACGCTTTCAAAGTGGCTGTCGATGTGCCCACAGGTATAGACTCCGACACAGGCGAAGTTCTAGGAACAGCTGTTAAAGCCAACTTGACAGTAACCTTCTACAAAACTAAGAAGGGACTTGAAAACGCAAGGGATTATGTTGGCGAGTTAACTGTTAAGGATATAGGCTTGCCGCCTGAGCTTGAAAACTATGCTGGACCGGGAGATGTTAAACTTGTTTGGAAAGCCCGCGTTCCGGAATCCCATAAAGGAGATTATGGAAGACTTCTGGTAATCGGCGGAAGCGAAACTTTTTCCGGCGCCCCTGCGTTCGTAGCGTTGGCTGCGTTAAGGACGGGTGTTGATTTGGCTTATGTTGCTGCACCGCAAAAAACAGCCTACGCTATATCAGCCATGTCTCCCGACTTAATCACCATAAAGCTTGACGGAGAACACCTGAATATGGGTAATATCCCTGCCCTAAAAGCCTACATTGAAAAATCCGACGCAGTTGTTATTGGGCCGGGATTGGGACTCCATGCTGAAACAAGGGATGCGGTTAAAGCCTTGATGGATGTTGTTGAAAGTGCTAGTAAGCCGCTTTTGCTGGACGCTGACGGCTTAAAAGCTTTTGCAGAATTCAAAAGAAGATTAAGTGTGCCAACAGTTTTGACCCCTCACGCTGGAGAATACGCCATACTAGCCGGGAAATCGCTGCCCGAAAATTTAAGGGAAAAAGCTTTAGAAGTTCAGAAGACAGCCGCCGAGCTGGGCGCAGTGATACTTCTTAAAGGTCCAGTGGATGTAATCGCTGATGAAAAACGGTTCAAACTCAATTTTACCGGAAACCCTGGAATGACGGTTGGCGGAACCGGGGACGTACTTTCGGGAATTGTTGGAGCTTTTCTCGCGCAGAGTGTGGACCCTTTTGAAGCAGCTGTTGCTGGAGCCTTTGTTAATGGCGCTGCGGGGGATTTTGTTTTTGAGGAGAAGGGATACCACATGGTTGCTTCTGATCTTCTGCAATGGATTCCAAAAGTGCTAGACGACCCAATAAGCCACTTGAAGGTGCGAAAAACTGGTGCAAAAACCGGTTAGGATTGTTGTTTATCATGCTGGACAATGCGACCCTAAAAAGTGCACAGCCTTAAAGCTTAAACGTCACGGGTTAGTCCGTCTGGTGCGGCAGGTCAAATTTCTGCCAAAAAGGGCGATTGTGCTAAATCCTTTTTCCAAAATTGCCTTTTCGCCAGCGGACAGAGAACGCATAGAAAAATATGGGCTGGCAGCCTTGGACTTCAGCTGGGAGCATGCTGAAAAACCCTTACTGAAAAGCGTTAGAGGCACATCCAGATGCCTACCATACCTAATTGCTGGGAATCCCGTCAACTTCGGATGCCCTACAAAACTCAGCACCGTCGAAGCTTTAGCAGCAGCCCTATATATAGCCGGATTCAAAGAAGAAGCCTATAAGCTGCTGTCCATATTCAAGTGGGGTCACTCCTTTATCGAAATAAACATGGAAAAACTTGAAAGTTACGCAAAGGCGAAGGATAGCAAAGCGGTGGTGGAACTGCAGAAAAAGTTCCTACAACAACAATCTTAACCCCTTCCATTCGCCAAAACTTCTGCTTAGTCCAACCTTATTTTTGTAAAACAAAAAATAATAGTTGGTATTGACGCTATAAGTTAGCGAACTAGATGGAGCCTGTAACAGATCTATATCTGTTTCTGATATCCGTGGTTTTTATATCTCTATCTGGGGTTATGATGCCCGGTCCAGTTTTTGCAATTACCGTTTTAAAGGGATATAGGAGCAAAAAGGCCGGAGTCTTAATAGCCCTTGGACATGGGGTTGTGGAGTTTCCGCTAGTCTTTCTCTTATATTTTGGGCTTTCCGGGTTTTTCGCTTCCACTGTTGTCCAAAAGGTTATAGGCATTGTTGGCGGATTAATGCTGGTTTACATGGGCTTCCAAACTTTTAAAACAAGAAAAAAGGAGATTGCGCCGGAGACAAAGCAGTCTGGACACGCATCCCTTGTTGCAGGTTTGGTTGCAACCAGTGCAAATCCATACTTTTTCGTTTGGTGGGCAACCGTTGGCGTAGCACTTATCTGGAACGCTTCCATTTTCGGCGCGGTGGGGTTATTGGCCTTCGCTATAGTTCATTGGCTGTGCGACCTCGCATGGGACACTTTTGTCTCCTTAACTGTTTTTAAGTCGAGGCGTTTCTGGAATGAAAAGGTTTTCACGTTGGTTTTTCTCTTTTGTTTCGCCGTGCTTGTTGTTTTCGGTTTATGGTTTATTATTTCGGCATTATTGTGGTAAACCGCCCACCTTTTTCAGCCTATACCTTTCATAAATCAACTCGACGTGATCACCATCCACAATAAATTCTACTGGAAGTCTTCCACCGGCCTGTACAGTATAAAACCTTTTCACGTTGCCTTCAATATCCTCGGGAATTAACGGTATTACCATGTCGGTGTATTTGTCGCAAATTTCTATTTGAAGTATGCCATTTTTAGACGTGACTTTAGCGTCCATGGCCCCCTTATAAGTCTCGTATATTCCGCTTAGAAGGTCGTAGGTTTTTTCGTATTTAATGAAGGGAAGCTTCTCCGGGTCTTGGCCCAACAATAGGGCAAGCGCATACAACCCCATTTGGGATAGAGGATAGCCACTTCCATTTGCCAGCAGTGCCACGCCAACTTTTCTTTCTGGGATGTAGCCCATGTAGGCTGTGTAAACAAGCACTGAACCGCCGTGACCCACCAGCTTATAGCCCAAGAAGTTTGGTATTATGCTTAACCCATAGCCATAAGATTCTCCGCCGAAAATTTGAAGAGGTAACTTGACCCTAGGTTTTTCCATTTCCTCAATTGATGCAGGAGAAATCAAAGCATTGCCATCATATTGTCCACGATTAAGGTACATAGTTATGTAACGTGCCAAATCAATCACGTTGCTTATCAGTCCGCCGTCAGCGTAAATACCAAATGGATGCACAGACTTTTTGGGTTCTCCATCGCGGGTGATAATATACGGCGTTGCAACATTAGCATCAGCCTCAACATCCTCTTTGCGGAAAAAGCTTCTGTTCATCTGCAACGGCTTAAGTATGTTTTCGTTAACGTATTTGTCGTAGCTTATACCCGAAACCCTCTCAATTATATGTCCCAGTATGACATAGCCTTCGTTTAAGTAGAACCATCTTTCGCCGGGCTTGGTTAAAGCCCACTGGTTTGCGTCTCGCATGAAAGTGAGAAGGTCATCTACGCTTGCAATGGGAACCCATTTGTCTCCAGCCCCCGTCACATAACGGATGAAGCCTTCAGCATAGGCTAATGCTGGTATGCCAGAAGCATGACAGAGCAAGTGCCAAATCCTCACGGGTTCGCCGCCCTTAGGCTCCAATTCCAGTGGGATATATTTCCTCACAGGGTCATCGAGGCTTAGCTTACCTTTTTCTGCGAGCTGCATTATGGATAAAGCCGTAAAAGATTTTGTGACTGAGCCGACGCCATAAAGGGTTTCAGGGGTAGCCCTTAAGCCATACTCTAAGTCGCGGAAGCAAAATCCCTTGGTGTAGGCTAGTTCGCTGTTCTCCACTACTGCCAGGCTTAGTCCCGGAAGATGGGTTTTTGATATTTTTTCAAAGATGAAGCTTTCCAGCATGCCGTAATCCATTTCGTCTACGCTCCTTTCACCAGCATATTGTGGTTGCTTGTTGATAAGCTTAAACATTTAAAAGAGAAAATAGACCTTAGGACAATAAACGGTGTTGACGATGGCAGAAAACATGCTTGAATACAATGTTGGAAGGGCGAAAGTACGCCTTGTTCAAGGCGACATAACAGAAATGGAAACAGACGCCATAGTCAACGCGGCAAACCCCTCGCTTATGGGAGGCGGCGGGGTAGACGGCGCAATCCACCGCAAAGGTGGACCCAAGATTTTAGAAGAGTGCAAACGTATAAGGGCAACTGAGTGGCCTAACGGCCTTCCAACGGGAAAAGCCGTCATAACTTCAGGAGGCAATTTAAAGGCTAAATATGTAATCCACACGGTTGGGCCGATTTGGCGGGGAGGCAGCAGCGGCGAGCCAGAACTTTTAGCTGAAGCTTATAGAAACTCGCTGAAACTGGCGGTTTCAAAGGGACTAAAAACAATAGCTTTCCCATCCATAAGCACGGGTGCTTACGGCTATCCTATAGAAAAGGCGTGTAAAGTAGCCCTAACAACGGTTAAAGAGTTTTTGGAGAAAGAGGACAAGCTCGACGTGGTTATGCTCGTTTTATTTAGCAGACGGGACTTTGAAATTTATAAGGAAGCAGCAGAGGAGATTATGGCAAGCTAATACCTAATGTAAACTTTTCTCAAAGCTCTTCCAACTTCGCTCTTAGTTTCCAAAGCCTCACTCCTATAGGGTAATATTGCCTACTCAAGCATGCAACACAACGCGTTTCCCAATCATGTTTAAATAAATTGAATATAGGTTAAACTATTCAGCTAAAATCAAGAACCAAAGATGGAATTAAGCCCATTTGCAAAGGGTCGTGGACATCCCTCTTAATTAAAAGCGGGTCAATGTAGGCAATTAACGTCTTCCCGCTTGCGTCTGCTTTAATTCTCCAAAACCTTTTCAAGTCTTTTTCGGCAAGTTTTCTCCGCCCCGTTATGTCTGACTTTGCCGCAAGCTGTATGGATTCCAGATAGAAATCTGTTATGGCGTAGTTCACCAGTCTAAGATTGAATTTCAGTTCCCTATCCCCAAGTTTTTCCAGCGTTTTAAGGCTGACAATCACGGCGTCCCCGAAGTCTTTTAGGCTTTCCTCCCGCAAAACTATTAGTGGACAAATGAAGCTTGAAGCTTGAAAAAGTGAATCTAAGACCGGGTCGTCATCAATTTTTGGCAAGGTTAAAAGCTTCTTCCATTTCAGCTCAAGTTTGAGGCTTTCAGAAACTCCGAGTTCTCTGTACCTAAACTTCCTCTTAAGCCAGTTAAGCTCAGTTTTTGGAAAAAGCTCCCTTGAGAAGTAGACTATTCCTCTAAGGTTTTTAACCAGGTATAGGCGGAAAGGTTCTGAAATTTCGCCCATAAATATGTGTATTAAAATCTTCAGGCCTTAAACCTTTATCCCGTTTTTCTTAGAAGAAATATGCGCTTACAGAAAGCGCAAACTTCGCCTGACGATGGAAAACCGCATATTTTGCACTTGCCAAGGGTTGGTTTAGGCTTAACGTTTTCCAGCAAAGGGATAAGCTCCAAAAACCTGTTTAAAAGCTGATGTTTAAAATATGGATTGTCTTTGGAGAGAAGATCTAGAGTTTCGGCCCTTTTTCTTACACCAGTCCTTGTGGAAAAGGGACAATCGATTTCTCTGAAGGGAACATCCTCATAAAGACAATATAGTAGGTTCTCGTTTTGAGGGCAGCGAATCAGCGGCTTAACTTTCGAAGCCATTCCGTCTGCCAGTGGTGGTAAAACCGGTTTAAGCCTGATGAAGTTTTCCCATTGGCCATATAGAAAGTTGTTAAGCATTACACCAGCGATGTCTTCGAGATTATGTCCGGTTGCCAGCACTTGAGCATGGACTTTAACCGCCATTTCCTCGAAAACCCGCCGCTTTATGGTTCCGCAAACAGAACAAAGTTTCTTTTTAAACGGCGTCTTTTTAAAATCGCCTATTCTTATGCCTAACTCTTTATAAAGGTCGAAAACATGCAGTTCAACATTTAGCATGTCAGCCAGTTTTTCAACTTTGTTTTGGCAGTGTTCCGAGTAGCTCGGTATTCCAAGGTTTAGATGTAATGCTATAAGCTTAAGTTTTGGGTAAGCCCTCCGCAAAACATGAAGGAGAGCTGCACTATCTTTACCGCCGGAAACCGCAACTCCCACGGTGGCATCTTCACGGAACATGCCGAACTCTTCTATGCTCTTCTTAACCCTCGCAATATAGAAGTCGACGAAACAGCCGGGGCATAGATTCATTTTGGCGTATGGAATTTGCACTTCAGCATTAGCGGAACGACACTTGCCACAAATTATGGGCATAGAACACCAAAGTTCATAACAATGTCACTGTAAATAAAACATTACTCTTTGTTGCATATTACGAAAAACGTTGAAAGGCACCAGTTGTGACGCGATTGGAGCTACCACGGAGCACGCATTTAGGCTGTATCGCAACAATTGCCGAGGAACTTTTAAGTTAGTGAGTCTTCTCCCAGCAGAAATCCATCGAGTCAACGGATGAAATGTGTTTTTGTGTTGGACAACTATGCAAAAAAGTTTATTAAATATTAAGATTCTGAATATGCTGGAGTCTAAGCACATGACTGAAAGCCATATCTTGATGGAACACCATGCTAAATCAACTTGGGAAAGGGATGAAATGAGCGTTTCGACTTGCAGCGAATGCGGGGAGGTTTTCACGAAACCCGTTTTGGCAACAGTTTCCTCCGGTGGTTTCTCCAAAACCTATTATGCATGTCCTCGCTGTCTAACAAAAGTTAGGGATACAACGCTTCCAAAAAGTGAGGAACGTGAGAAAAAACTTGTTACTGTACAGAAGACGAAGAACAGCGAAGATGAGGGTAGATGTGTGCATTTTCTTGGCTTTTTGAAGAAACGTCCAAAAAACATGCCGATACCTGATGAGTGCTTAACGTGTAATAGAATGATCGAGTGCTTAACGCAATAGCAACAACGACACGGCGGCGCGGTAAACTTAAGTATAAACTTAAGCATAATGGTGGCGTAGCAGTTTAGTGGGGCCTAGGTTTGCTCCCCCTCAAGGACTTAAATCGTCCTTTGCGGACACCGCATGTTAACCGCATGTTGCTAATTGCAAACTTCATAATATTTCTGGTTTACTGGTTATCTATTAAGGAAATCTTCTTTACAAACAAAATCGCCAGCCAAATTGAGAGCAAGTTTGTCATGATACCTCAAGAAGTTGTCCATGGGCAAAATCTTTACACGTTGGTAACTTCCATGTTTATGCACGCAAACTGGTTCCACTTGTTAGGCAACATGCTTTTCCTGTACATTTTTGGAGACAATGTTGAAGATATTTTTGGCCATGGAGGCTATCTTGTCTTCTACATTGCTTGTGGGTTGGCAGCGGCCTTTGCTCATATACTCAGCCTATATTTGGGTTTAACCTATCCGGCGGATTTTAGCGTTGGCGTTGTGGGTGCATCCGGAGCTATTTCAGGAGTTTTAGGCGCTTATTTTGTGCTTTTCCCAAAGGCGAAAATCCTAACATGGGTTGCCTATGCTATACTGCCGATTCCCGCCGTGCTTTTTCTGGGCTCCTGGTTTATACTACAGTGGCTTTTCGGCCTTTTCGAAATTGGCAGTGAAATAGCCTATTGGGCGCATATAGGCGGCTTTATAACTGGAATGGTCTTGGCTTTGGCCTTCGGGCTGGAAAGGAAGAAAGCGAGAGATCGGAAGCTTCGCCTCTAAAAGCGTATAATGGGGGTCCGCCCGTCATGAGCTCCTCATATGGCTTAAATCAGACTGGGACGGCTACATCATCCCCCGAAAATTACAAATGCATTCGGCTACAATTATGCGTTATGGTTGAGACAATATTTAACTAGGCATTTTTTAGGCTGTTGTCCTAAGTTTTCTTCGAAGGGTTTTGAGGGATCCGGAAATTGTTAGAACGTGTACAGCTACTGGTTTGGTGTTTATCTCTGTTACGGAGGCTATGGCTGCTCTAACCTTTTCGACTTCTGTGTGGGCTGCGCGGATTACTGCAAGCCCCTTTTCCATGTCATAGTCTACTAGTGTTAAACCAGCTTTGCTGGCGCCATATTCGCCGTAAAGCCTTAGAAGGTTGTTCCAAACAGTGTCCATAAACTCTTTTGATTCGAATTTTTCGTTTGAATCAATCTTTAGGGCTAGGTAGCGGCGTCTAACTTTTGCTTTCATAAACAGTCGCTTCCCTTTCGAACCAGACGAATGCCCGGAGCAATAAAGTTTGGATTAAGCTTTTCTCTGTTTCTCTTAACAATTGTTAATGGGGTTTTTGAAACGGCGTTTAAGGCTGTTGGCTTATCCAAATCGAAAAGGGAAGCTAAAGCCGCCATTTCCAATGGTTTCCGCATGAACAGCTCATTTGTAGCGCCGCTTGAAACAACTATGGGCACATGGAATTCTTTAGCTATCGCCGCTTCCCTTCTCAAAGTGAATAGAAGCCTAATTTTAGCTGGGCCTTTCAATGTTATTAGCGGCTTTACATCAATTTCAAGGGCCGCTAAACTGTTGGAGGCTAGTTCCGCTTCTGCTCTGTCAAAAAATCTTCTGCGAGGATCCACCGTGGGAAAGCTTAGGATGTCCACTCTGTGGTCTTTGGCGGCTTGCCGTGCAACAGCTTTTGAATCGCATACGACTGCTATTATTTCCACTTCTCTCCTAAACTTTCTAAGTTGATGCAAAAGCTCTTTGGCTGTTTTGGGCTTCAAATCCAAACGGGAGGCAAAATCCACTTTTGCTTCATGACATGTTGCCCTTAACTTTTGAGCGAAATTTTCTGGGGAAAAAGTTGGAAGTGGTGCTGCCACCAGGCTATAGCCAAGCTCTGAAGCCTTCATTATCATGGCTTTTGTTTGTTCCATGTTGTCCAGATTTGGCTGCAAGTGGAGGTCGGCGAATCGTCTTTTCATGGGATTATCCCAATTTTTCTACAGAACTCCGCTATTTCTTTTGAATCTGCCTTCCTAAAGTGGATTCGGAAATGTATGGGGTCTGTTGTGCAAAGCCTAACCTCGTTTAGGTAGGCAGACTGCTTATCAAGCCTCAAATAGAGGCAGCCCTTGTCGATGTGCCGTTCAATCTCGCTGCTCAAAACCTCCTTGTCTAAGCTGCTTAGGGTTGAAGCCAGTTTCTCAAAAAAAGCCTTAACGTGGTCTTTTTCCTTGATTTTTGCCTCGAAAAGCGTTATTGGGTTTCCATGATGTCCCGTTAAGCTTGACCTCTTAAACGTGATGTCTTCAGAAACTGGGGGTGGAAGCGTATTTCTTACAGCTGTTAAAACTTTCTCTTCGTCTTCTGTTGCGTGGGCGAAAACTCTTATTTCAATGTGGGTTACTGGGATTTTAGAAGACAAAGCGACTCATCACGGTTTACTCTTCTTTACCCCCACCACTTTTAGATTTTCCCTTCCCTTTGACGGCCTTCCGCTTGGTTTTGGATTTAGCTACTTCTTTGGCGGCTAAAAACTTTCGGAGGGCTTCGACATTCTCTTCGTGAACCGTTTTTCTCCTAGAATCCACAGGGATTTCAAGCTTTAGCGCTTGCTTTAGGCTTAGATTAACCCCTTTAAGTTCACTAAGGCTGAAGCCTTTTCCTAGACGTTGTTTTCCACCCTTTTTGAATACTAGGGGTTTTATGGCGCTCATAAAGGGATGTTACTCCTTTGTTGCTGCTTTTTTGCTTGGCCTAGCCTTTTCGGCTCCACGTCCCTTCTTTCTTAGGCCTCTGACTTTTTTGCCCGCGCTTGTCAGCCCTCTGAAGACTCGTCCTTTATGCTGTTTTTGGCATATCCAGTTGACATCCTCATCTGCCTTTATGACTGGGTGGTTTGGGTCAACCATTATAACTTCAAACCATTTGAAACGGCCGTCTTCGCCAACCCAATAGGAATTTAAAACTTCCAAGTTTGGAAACTTTCTTGCGGCGCGTTCCTCGGCGATGAGCCTCAAACTCTTGGCGGGCTTATACTTTGCCACACCCATCCTTTTTGGTCTTCTTCCCGCTTTCGGACGCTGTTTTCGAAGGCCACCCCGCCTAACGCGAACGCGAACTATTATGAAGCCTTGCTTCGCCTTATAACCAAGTTTTCTAGCCCTGTCCAAACGTGTCGGCTTTTCCACGCGGACTACTGCTGGTTGTTTGCGCCACTCTATAAGCCTCTGCCGCATCAACTCTTCCACGAAAGATTCCTCAGGCTTTTTCCAAGCTTCAGCTATATATTTATACGCCATTTTTTCACCTCGCTTCAGTTTACGGTTCAACCATGATGGTTACATCCCAGCGGACAAAGTCCGCCGCTCGGCTTTCAATGATTCGCCAACCAGCAAAATAAACTTTTCCAAAAGGGCTTGAAGTGCCTATTTTGCCTTGTCTGCAAGCTCCGCCTTTTTAACCAGTAAGTAGCCGCTTTGCCCATTCCAAAGCTTTTCCGCTTCTACAATCTTTAACTTTTTCCTAAAAAACGGGGCGTCAAGCACCAAAGATTCATATTCGCCTCCCTCCCCCACAAGGGAGACACCAAAACGCTTGTTCAGCTCAACCAAAGCCTTAACAGCGTCTGCATCAATTCTTCTTCCAAGCCAGTCTTTTGAAAAGCCATATGCATAAACGCCGGTTATAATAACTTCAAACTTGAAGTCTAAAATTTCCTCCAAAATTTTCCGCTGGTCTTCTTGCCAAAGGGGAAAAACACATTCCAAATTTAGCTGTTGGCAAATTTGCTCTATCCTCGTTTTCTGATAAGTGGAAGCTATTGCCCCACACACTAAGCCTTCAACATCCAGCTTGGCAACTAGACGTTTCAAATCTTCAACTTCAACCTCCTTCGCTCCGGAGGTTTCGCCCTTCACCAGCGGCAGTCCCACCGCCTCAGCGAATAAGTCCATCAGGCGCATGTTGGGGTAATGGAACATCCAGCTGTCCTCGCGTTGTGGAATCATGCTTACTAGGCATTTTACTTCATAGCCTCTACGCATAACCTTGTAAAGCGCAAGCGTAGAATCCTTTCCACCAGTGGCCAAAACTGCTACTCGCATATAACCCTACTCTAGAAGCTTTAACCGCGCCTCTTTAAAAAGCGCCTCTGTCCTTAAACGCCATCTCTCAAATTCCCTTGGATTTTTAGGATAGCCCTTGTAGTGGGCTTTGACTTTGTTCATTGTATTGACGGTAACTCTCAGCTTGTTTAAGAAGCTAATCCGCCTTAAGCCTCTGAAGACCCGTTTGGCTGTTTCGGTTATTTTTAGGCTGAAATCCTCGCCTAAACCAGCCTTCAAAACATCCTCTTCTGTCAAAAGCTGATATTTCATGCCATAGTTTAAGTCTTCATCTTTGCATGTTAAAAGCAAAAGCCTAAAAACGTCAAGTCCAGCTTGCTTAGTTCCATAATCCTTCATATACCTAACATTATATGCCCATAGGGCTTCTTGGCTGACGTCGCCTTTTTCTAAAGCTTCCTCTATTGTTTTTCCAGCTAGATAGCCACTCAGCATCGATGGCCCTATACCGCCACCATGGATGGGGTTCACGAGACATGCTGCGTCTCCCGTGATTATGACACCGTTTCCAACCATATTGTCCAAGGGTCTCCTCGTAGGATCGTACCAAGCTCCGCCATGCAGCAAAAGGGAACCTTCAAAAAGCGGCTTTGTCAAAATATGCTTGTAAAACTGTTTTTTGGGATTTGGGAACTTGCCCCGCATGCAAACGCCAAGGCCAGCATTTACTTTTGCGCCGCCCTTATAGAATATCCAAGTGTAGCCTCCCGGTGTTACTTTCTGGTTCAAGTAGATTTCACAGTAGTTTTTGTCTTCCGAAGATTCTTGTTTAAGCTGTCTTATCTCCCTGTAGCAGGCTTCGACATCCTCGTTGGAAATCTCGTTCTCTATGTCCATTTCTTTGGGAAGTTTCCGTCTAATAACGGCCAAAAAACCACTGGCGTCCACAACAGTTTTTCCATCAAACCTTAATTTTTCGCCAGTTTTGACGTTTTTGGCTGAAACGCCAACTACATAGCCCTTCTCAAATATGGGTTCAAGACACTGAGTGAAATCATATAGGATTGCACCTTCATCCAAAGCCAGCTTTAAAAGCCACTGTCCAAAAAGCCGCCTATTCAACAAGTAACCTGAAAAATCCTCATGTTTAACCGTGAAAACAGTTTCCAAGTCTGGCGAATAGATTTTAACACCTTCAATTCTTCTTTCAAGCTCGCCGTGCTGCGGTGGATTTAAGCCCAAAGCCTTTAAATGATGTTCACCGAGCGCGTCCCCGCAAACTTTCTCGCCTATTTCTTTACGGCTTTTCCTCTCAATTAGGCAAACTTCCAAACCAGCTTCAGCAGCCGTTTTAGCAGCTAGACATCCAGCTGTTCCAGCGCCTACAACTATCAAGTCGTATTTCATATACACGCCTCATCGGTTTACTTTCTATACCTTGTTGTAATAGTAAACCTTTATAAACATTGAAGTATGCTTGTTCACACTTGGTGTAGCCAAATAAACCGCAAAATAACATTAAGCAGCGAACTCCGCAGTTTAATAGAAGCGCGAATGAGGCGAACCCTTGAAGGAATAGAAGAAACATTGAAAAGCATATTGGAAAACCAAAAAATAAGCATCCACAACCTAAAAGAGGAAACCCAAAGCCTCGAAAAAAGCTTCAACCTCCTATCCCAAAAGTGGAATCTTGAACTCCTTTACACGCTGTTTTTCAGCGGCACAGTCCCTTTTAGCGGACTAAAGAGAATTTTAGGCGTGAACTCCCGCACCCTCTCAGACAAACTGAAAGACTTAATGAAAAACGGCTACGTTGAAAGACTTGTGGAACCCGGCCCACCCCTCAGGGTGAGGTATACGCTTACAGAAAAAGGCCGTAATGTAGTGCTCCTTGCACTGCCGCTACTCTATTATCTAAGTGACTGGCCTTCAAATTGAAGGGCTTTTCAGCTTCAAGTTTTATGATTTCTTGAGTCCCTTTAACGGTATTGGAATGGCTGTTGTCTCCTTAAGAGTGTCAAAAACCATACATGTCAGAGTTTTCTCTATACCCTTCACTGTTCTCAGCTTGTCCACCACAAACTTTCCAACAGCATCCACATCTTTTTCCTTAACTTTTATCAATATATCCCAATCTCCAGATATTATGTGAACCTCTTGCACTTCTGGGAATTTTGATATTTGCTCAGCTATGGCCCTCTGCGATAGTGGCGTCTCCTCCTTGTTCATTCTGTAGGAGAAGGATGCCAAAATGAAGGCTGTCACGCCGAAATCCAGTTTTTTGTGGTTTAAGATGGCTCTATACTCTTTTATTATTTCTTGTTGCTCCATCCGCTTTATTTTTGCAAAAACCGTTGTTATCGGCGAGCCTATTTTATGGGCGATTTCTTTAGCAGTCATATGACAGTTGCTCTGCAGTAAAGCCAGTATAGCCAGATCCTTTTCGTCTAGCTTCAATTCCATATGTAAAAATTACACAAATTCACACTTAAATAGTTATCTATCTGAGAAAAATACATAGTTTCCAATAAAAAATTTAATAACCACAAATATCACTTTAAACTCTCATGAGCTGTTACGCTTCGGAGCCCTTTGAGAGCCTAAAGAAGAGGTATTTAACGCTAAAAGACAATGGATTAGCCAACGTCTTTAAAGTTCAAGACGAAATAATATCTTCCATTAGAGCCTTCCTCAAAAGTGAAGGGTTCACCGAAATTTTAGCACCCATCATCGGACCTGTTACAGACCCTGGAATTAGGGGCGCCAAACAAGTCACAATCGACTACTACGGCTATCCCTTTAAGGTTATGAGTAGCATGATCCTCTACAAGCAGATGATAATCACTGCTATACCGAAGGTTTTCGCGCTTTCGCCTAACATTCGTATTGAACCTTTGGAAACTCTGAAGACGCGGCGTCACCTAACGGAGTTTAGGCAGATAGACCTTGAAGTGGCTTATGCTTCATGCGACGAAGTTATGGACTTGGGCGAAAGAATGCTCTGCTATGTGGTAAAAGAGGTAAAAGAGAAATGCCGCGAAGAGCTTGGAAAACGCAGTGAAAGCCTCAAAGTTCCCAGAAGGCCTTTCAAAAGATACACTTACAAAGAGGCTATTGAGATTCTGCAAAACATGGGAATCCATGTAAAGTACGGTGAAGAAATTCCTTGGGAAGCCGAAGAAGCCATATCAAGGGCCCACAGCGAACCCTTTTGGATCACAAACTATCCCGCAACCGCGAGAAGCTTCTATTACATGGAAAGTGAAGAGAACCCCGAGGTTTTGGAGGACTTTGACCTTGTCTACCCGGAGGGATTTGGAGAGGCAATTTCGGGAGGCAAACGAGAACATCGATATGAAAGGCTTGTTAAGCGGATGGAGTGCAGCGGCGAAGAGCCTTCCCGATATGAATGGTATCTGGATATGTTGAAGATGGGTATTCCGCCTTCTGCTGGTTTTGGCATCGGTGTCGAGAGGCTGACAAGGTTTATTTGTGGGCTTGAAAACATTTGGGATGCTGTTCCCTTTCCGAAGGTTGCGGGAATACCTTCTCCATGACAAAAATTTGCTAAATTGTTGATTTGTAATCTGGATTGCTGATTCATAATTGTTAATTATATTTATGGGCGAATGTTGGAAACGTAAAGTCCAAAAGAAGGCGCAGGTAAATGATGAAGAAAGTCGCCGCCAAAAAAGGTGCTGTTTACACCGTTGACTTGACGAAGATTGATGGAGATGGCGCTTTCCCATGCCCTAAATGCGGCACAATAATATCCCCGGATGACGAAAGTGATGAAATATATCAAATAGTAGAGACGAAAGTTGAAGGAACAGAATTGGCAGAGCTGGTTCTCCAATGCAATAAGTGTGGAAGCACTATAAGGCTTGTGGGTTTTCTGCAGCAGTCTGAAGGTTAAAGGCTATTTCTCTTTTTCAAATCTGCGGCTTACAGCAACAAAGACAAGCCACAAAATGACCCCATAAAAAACAGCGTTAAAAAGCGCGCTTAAAAGCTCTTTGTATTCTGCTGCGAAGTTTCCAATTAAGCTGCAGATGACATTTCCGGGAAACATGGGCGAGGGAATGAGAAGCGAAGCGGCTAAGAAGATGATAAAGAAAACTATCAATATTGGTATCCCTTTCATGCCTTTTCCCTGGAGGGTGAGTGCTGCGCAAGTATATCCAGTATCTCGATATTTAATAAACATTACTGTAGAGTTGATGCACAAAAATACAAGTTTAAAAAAGTCCCGTTAAGAATTCAATAAAAGCATACAACAAGTCATATAAGAACGAGGAAAGAAAGAAAATCACCGCTAAAACAACCAAAAGAACTTTTCTGCTCCTCGAAAGCCCTGAAACATCGTCAAGAGGCCCTGGATGCCTAAACATGGACATAAACATAACGAAAAGTGCCATAGGCCAACTCACAACAGCCAAGAAGACAATTGAAAGAACCGTTAAAACAGCTCTGGCTCTCTCGCCGAAAAGTGATCTTGCAACGTGGCCCCCATCAAGCATGGCTACTGGCATTAGATTAAGCATCGTGACAAATAAGCCGACCCATCCGGCGAAAGCCACAGGGTGCAACCTAATTGCTAATTCGTAATTTGGTTCCGGTTGGCTTGGTATGGGGCCTTGCGGACTTGCGAAGAGGAGGGCTATTCTAAAGAAAAATAACATTGGAAGGGTTGGTTCGCCTGGCGGAATCCAGTCATAAGCTGAAAAATGTAAACCGATAACTGTGGCTATGGCGGAGATTATGAAGCCAAATATTGGTCCGCTTACACCAATGTCGAAGAGCGAGTCCTTGTTTGGTGGAAGCGACTTCTGCATTATTACGGCTCCGAAGGTTCCTATGCCCAAAAAGCCGCGGAACGGTGGTGGTCCAGGTATGAAGTATGGTGGTGTGGCTTCTATTCCCTCTTTGTTGGCTGTTAGTTTATGCCCTATTTCGTGCAGTCCTAGAACTGCCATTATGGCTATGGTGAAGGTTGCTCCTCCAATGAGGGGGTTGGTGAAATCTTCTGAGAGAATGTATCCAGTGATGAAGGTCGTGGCTATTGTGGCGAAGAAAAGCATCCAGTTTATGGAGATGTTGCTAGGATTGGATGGTGGTTTCTGCAGTATTTTTAGAACAACTTTTCCATTAGACTTCCGCAGAACTGCCATTAAACCTTTGGGCTCTAAGGTTTTGAGCAGTTTTAGGAAGGGCTGTTTTGTTTCTTGAGGTTGCTTCAAATAGAAGGTTGGAATACCGTGTTCTATTAGGGCTTCTTCTATTTGGAAATATGTGGAAACTGTTTCTTTCAACTTTTCAAATTCTGTTTGAATTATTTGCTCAGATGGTTTGTCTGGCTCTCTGCTCATGGTGGCATGTCCTTATGCTTTAGGCTGTTTTAGTAAGATGCACTGCAGTAAAAAAGTTTATTGGAGTTTCATCGGTTCAAGTTCGGATTCTGAACCCCTAAAAACTTTTTAATAACAAAACATCGCACAATCAACCGAGCGTGAAACAAAATGAATAAAAAAAGAATAGAATCCCTAACCATAACCAGCCTACTACTAATATCTACGTTGTTAATAATCGCATATACACCAAATTCAGCCGCGGCTACTGTTAAACACACCGCCACAGTCTCTCCTGCAACCACAACATCCCCCAGTCAAAAGTATGTTTTTAACGTAACAAACTTAAGCACAGAAAACGAAAAAATCACAAATGTTACGATAACTTTCCCATCAGGCTTCACAGTGACTGGTGTGCAATCGCCGAGTGGATGGACAAACAATACAGGATGGCCCACCATAGCCTTCCGCAATACCACCGACTTAGGCATTAACCCCAACGGTTGGAAGCTGTTCAACATCACTGTGAACTGGCCGGCTGTTCCGCCCAAAACTGTAACCCTATACGTTAATTGTAGTTCGTTGGGAACTCAAAGCACTAACAATCCTGTAGCTTTAACAATAACCTTTAACCCCCAGTTTACCTCCACAATAACACCAACACTAGTTAAGGGAAGTACAAGCTACAAATTCAACATTACCATAATAAACACAGCATCAACCGCCGGGTTAGGAACAGTAAACGTGACATATCCTTCCGGATGGACTTTTAACGCGATAGTAAACTATGGAGGCAGCAGGTCCTGGTCTATAGTCCATGACCCCTCTGCAAGAACCTTCAAGCTTTCAGGGCCAAACCTTCTCATAGGCGAGTACTTCTGGATACTAGTTAACATGACCACCCAGTCTGGAACTGCAGACCCAGTTAATTGGCTTGCAAGAGCTTGGGACATTAGCGGGACATTCCTTGGAATCTATAACCTGCCTGTAACTGTTGACGCAGCAAACCCAACAGTCACTATTAACCAGCCAGGATCAGGAGTCTACTACACTGTAGGTTCTGGAAAACGGATATGGATAAATGGGACGGTATCCGACGACCTTAATATAACGAAGTATGGACTGGCTGTTGTAATAAACGATACACGCTTTGAACGTTTAGTCTGGACAAAAACTAGCGACACCCAATATAGTTATGCCTTTGCAAACAAAACAGCCATCCCAGATGGCAAACTTGCCGTTAAAATTACCGCTACAGATGCCTCTGGCCACGTAGGCTACGCTGAAAGGCAAACGACAATCGATAACACCGCACCCCAAATAGTTTGGGTTAAAGTTTTAGATCAAAGCAATAACGAACTACCTTATGTCTCAAATATATATTGGATGGGAGCAGGCACAACAAGCATAAAGGTTAACGCCTCATTCTACAACCCGGCCGCACCGCTAGTAGGGAAAATTTATCTTAACTCGACACAATATAATTTCGTCAACAAAACAGAGACTTCGCCAGCCTTTTCTGTATCAGGCTCTGATTACGTAATCCTCAAAATAACTTTAATTGATAATGCAGAGCCCAACCCAAACAACTTTACAAGAACGTGGGAGATTAAAAGGGACAGAGTTAAGCCTTCCGCCCCAACGTTTACTGTGCAGCCAATTTGCGGCGGAGCAATAGTAAGAGGCCTAACTGCCACAGACAATGTGGGAGTTCTAAGCTACAAAGTCTACACCAATGGTTCACTGGCGGCGACTGTTTCCATCGCAAGTCTTCAAGCGTCAACATTAACCTCTATAGGTAGCCACAGAGCGTTCTCAGGAATCCTTGTGCTTAGCTTGGCAAGTTATGCTGGCAGAACAGCAAACATAACAATAACGGCAGTAGACTACGGCGCTAATGAAGGGCCTGGTCTTTCAAGAGTAATCTCAGTTCCTGAGGGCACATGGTATCCAGTAGTGCTCTATCCAAAATGGAACCTAGTCTCGCTGCCCCTCATACCTAACAGCACGGCCACAGCCGACATATACTCGCTGATATTAAAGCAAGGTGCAGCTGGAGTAACGGTAACCTATGGCTTCGACAACACGGCGAAAACATGGATTATGGACCCAGCCACCATGACGGATGGAAAAGGCTACTGGATTTACATGAAAGCCTACGATGTCCTAATAGTTCAAGGACGCCCGACTCCAACGCCGCCGGCACTGCCGACAACATATCATCTGATAAAGGGATGGGACCTTGTAGGATACAAAGAAACAGTATCCATGAATGCAAGCGCTTATATAGAAAGCCTTGAACCCGGAAGCTACTACCGCTGGCTCTATGTATGGGACGCGGCAACACAAAGCTGGAGAATGGTTGACACAAACCCAGCAACAAGCGGCACACTTAGCCCTGGACAAGCGTTTTGGATATACCTCTATAAGGATCAGGACCTTGTTCCACCAATTCCATAACAACTCCCCCTCTTTTCTATCTCAACCCTAATGGAGGAACATAAATGAAGGAAGTCTTGAAGATTTCAACACTCCTCCTAACAACATGGTTAATAGCCGCAAGTCTAATGTTAAAAGCTGAATCTCAAGTGCCAACAATACCCATGACTATAGAAGGCTACGTGCACATCCAAAGAATCGACGGGACAAAAAGAACAGTTCCAGCGGGATTTGCTGTCTACGCCAAAGAAGGAGCAACCGTGATAAACGTGGACGACCCCCAGAGAAGGTGGATAACCAATTCAAGCGGCGGCTATAGGCTTGGGGCAAGCGCTTCTCAAGACAATGTGCCAATAGACCTTTGGGTTGAAAACATTAATGTTACGAGGATAATCTTCCACCAGGGAAACTTCCTCACAAAGAACTTGACAGTTGTAGACACAACTTTACCAACAATCCAGATAATATCGCCACAACCAAACGAGACACTGCCGCCAAACCAGCCAGCATGGATAAATGCTACGCTAACCGACAACTTCGCTTTGGACGCTGCAACCATACTGCTAAAATTGAACGGAACCCAGCTCACGCCAACCTACAATCCGGAAACTGGACTAATGTATTATAGGACAGGCCCATTAACCTCGGGACACTACAGCATAAGCCTTTCAGTTGAAGACTTGGCTGGAAACCTTGCAACAGAAACATGGAGTTTCACGGTAGAATCAGCCGCGGTTCCGCCGACGATTGAAATACTCAGCCCAACAACAGCTAATCCAGCGTATGTAAGAGCAGGCCGCCCATTCGAACTAAGATTGAAATACACGGAGCTTAACCCCCTAAACGGAACAATAAAAATTTACAACGCCACATACACGGTTCTACAAGAATCAAACCAAACGGCGATAACTCCTGGAACAAATGTAATCTTGACAGCTTCGATAACAATTCCCGGAGAAGCTCCGGACGGAAGTTACGACTTAAGCATAACTATGTTCAACATTTACAATCTAAGCACCACAGCAACCCAGACAAACGCCGTAATAATTGATAATACTAATCCAAAGGTGACGATAACTTATCCAGCAGACGGCTCTTACCTATCCACTAAAAAAGTGTGGATAAACGGAACAATAACAGAAACCAATGTTGGAGCCCAAACTCCAAAAATAAACGATGCAAGATTCACCCTTCAAGTGTGGGAAACCGCTACCGGAAAGTTTGCCTTTCTAAACAATACAGCCCTACCTGACAGCCAAATAACAGTGACTGTGAACTTCACAGACTTAGCCCAGAACACGGCTTCAGACACGGTAGCCTTCACCTTAGATACAACAGTACCAGTGATATCTAATCCCTACCAAGACCCGCCTGGAAGAGTGGTTCAGCCGGGTGAAACTGTGGAGGTTGAAGTCGGCTACAACATAACGGTGAAGGTTAACGTAACAGAGTTAAACCTTGAAAAAGTCTCGCTGTACTACGACATTTCAGCTACAGAATGGAGGGAAATTCAAATGAACCCCACGGGAGGAAACGAATACACAGTCACAATACCTTCAAGCAGTTATCCACCATGCACCACAATCAAATACTACATAAAAGTATTGGACAAAGCGGGAAACACGGCGCAAACCCCAACAGCAGGCGTCTACTTCCAGTCCCACATAATACCCGAATACTGGACAGAACTCATAATCACAGCGCTTTTAGCATTTACCACAGTGATCGCTTTGATGAAAAGAAGGAAAAGACTCTCTTCCTAAAATATTCCCCTTTTCTTTAACTTTGAAAACCGTTTTAATCTTATATTTCTATTTTCTAAAGATTTTTAAGCGTTTAGAAGCCTCATTTTTCCGTTTAAGGCAAAAACTTCGTAGAGTTCAAAGCTTGCTCCACAGCTTTTGCATTGGACATAAGCGTGGCTGCGTTTAACGCCTAGCCAAAAGCCCTCTCTAGAACCACACTTTGGGCAAAGGCTTATTTTAGCTGCCGCTGCAATCATCTCTTCTAGTTTCAAAGCCTCTCCAATCTCCTAGGGAAAATGGTGCCGTCAAACAATTTATGGGTTACTGCTAAAACCAAAATATTTCTCCCAGTTTTGAAATCAGACAAAGTTTATTAGAGCACGAGCAGTTTCAGAAAATAGCATATGTTAACTCAAATGTTTACCGTTGGAAAACTTTTCACAAACTGTTACATAACAGCTTGTCCGATAACAAAGGAAGCCATAATCATTGACCCGGGATTCGACAACCTTTCCGAAGCTGAAGAAATCTTCAAGTTTCTCGAAGAAAAAATGTTAAAGCTAAAGTTTATTGTCAACACCCACGGCCACCCAGATCACATATGCGGAAACGGAATAGTTAAAGAAAAGTTTAAAACACCAATTTTAATCCATGAAAAGGACGCTTTCATGCTTGGAAAATTTGGCCATTTGATTGCAAAATTTTTCGGCTTCAAAAACTCCTCGCCGCCGGCAGACATGCTTCTCAAGGAGGGAGATGTCCTAAAGATTGGAAACACAACGCTTAAGGTTATACACACTCCAGGACACAGTCCTGGCAGCATATCGTTGCTCGGCGAAAAAGAAGTTTTTACGGGGGATACCCTCTTTGCAGGTTCAATAGGGCGGACAGACCTCCCTCAAAGCTCAGAAAAGGACATGCGACGTTCCTTGGAAAAACTTGCAGGTCTCCCAGATTATCTGACGGTTTATCCTGGACATGGACCTGCAACAACTATTAAGGAAGAAAAAGAGAGCAACCCTTTCTTACGCGACGACCGGCCATTATAAAGTGTTTTTGAAAAGGTCTTCTTCCCTTGAAATTTCCAGCTCCTTCACACTTGATTTTTGGCAGAATTCCACAATATCCTTTAAACCCTTAAAAATTACCACCGGCGTGGCTTCGGTGGCTTGCCCCATAAGAAGTTCAGCTGCAGCTGCAATCTCGTCAGCCACAGCCACATTTTTAACCTTCAAAATATATCCAAAAAGGTCTCGTTTCCCCCTATAATCTTTAAGGGGTTTAATTCCAGAAACACCAATGGCAAAGTTCACTTGCCCCCGTCTAAAGGGTCGGCTGTAAGTGTCGCATATAACTACGGCCACATTCTTGCCAGTTAGCCTCTTTATCTCCATGCGGCACTCCTCCGCTGAAGCGTCAGGATTTTCGGGCAGAAGCGTAAAGGCATCTTCTCCTTCAATGTTGGACTTGTCTATTCCAGCATTTATACAAACTAAGCCGCGGACATCTTCCACCAGCAGCACGTCAAGAGAAGCCTTCAAAACTTTTCTTGTCTCCCTCAGAACCAACTCGACAAACTTTGGGCTTTTCCCTGTTTTCTTTGCAATTTCTCTGGCTTTCTCTGAGGGGATAACGTCTCTCAACTTTACTATGCGGCCTTCAGCTTTCGAGAAAACTTTTTGGGCTACAGCTATCACGTCGCCGTCTTCAATTTTTAAGCCGTTTTCCCTTGCAGTTTCAACTATTATTTCCGCTAAGTTGTCGCCTGGCTTTATCATTGGAAAGTTTTCAAGGGCTATTGCAGTGAAGCTTTTCAAGGGTTACGCCACCATGCTTTGGTGGATGCATCATATGATGTTTTCAAGTTAAAACTGTTGCTTTTGCATGTCTCACCAAGGAATAGGAAGCAGTATTTCCAAGTTTTATTTCGAATTCATAATGCTTAAACAAACGGCTTGGGAAAGGATACTTTAACCGCAACATGATGGATGCGTCCATATGAGGAAGAAAATGAAAATTTTCGTTATTATAATTACTCTAGCCTTTAGCCTCCTAAACCTTCCTATTACAAATCTAGTTCCCACTGCAAAAGCAACCTACGTGGAAGGAGAAATTAGGCAGGATACCGTTTGGACCCTAGTAGACAGCCCTTTTGTTGTCTCTAAAAACCTCACAGTCTGCGAAGGAGCCACTTTAACCATAGAGCCTGGTGTTGAAGTAAAATTTGGAGGGCCTTTCTCGCTTATAGTTAACGGCACATTTGTTGCAAATGGAACGGAAGAAAAGCCGATAAAGTTTACATCCAACAAGGAAAAGCCTGAAACTGGAGATTGGGGAACAATTTTGTTTAATGGAACCGGCCAAACACCTTCAATTTTAGAAAACTGTTTAATAGAATATGGGACGGATGGCGTAACAGTTAAAGGCGGCACGTTGACCATTCGAAAGAGCGTCATACAGTATAACTCCAAAAGCGGGATTGTGCTGTTTGGTGGGTCTGCCACAGTTGAATGGAACATTGTGCAGGAAAACGGGAACGGCACAAGCATTTTAGGAGGCAACGTTGTTATGCGGAACAATCTTGTGATGTTGAACAAAGATGGTATTATATTAGCTGGAGATTTGTCAGCTTCTAACGTGACGATAACGCAGAACAAGATTGATTTGAACGATAATAGTGGAGTATCCTTAGGCATGAACGTTTCGGGCATTATCTCTATAAACAACAACACTGTGTCATCGAACTTTTACGGGTTTTACATTTCAACAAACGCAAGCACTTTCATAACGCGCAATTACATTTTAAACAACACCATCGGAGTCTTTTACAGTCAGGGAATGGGGCATGTTGCCTCTTTCAACAACATTTGCGGCAACACTCTAGGCATGGATGTCGCATCCAACGTTACAGTAAACGCGGAACACAATTATTGGGGAGACAGAAGCGGCCCCTACCATGAAATGCTGAACCCACGGGGTAAGGGAAACCCGGTGGGCGGAAACGGAGCCAACCTAGACTTCATATTCTTCCTAACAGCCCCAATAGACTATGCTAATAATCGGCCAACAGCGGTTCTGTGGACGGATAAAACCTTAGTTGCTCCGGGTCAAGAGGTCACCTTCATTGGCTCCTATTCCTATGACGATGGACGTGTTGACCAATACCTTTTCGATTTCGGAGATGGAAACACCGCCGATTGGACAACGCTATCGCTCTCCTTCCACACTTACCGCAACATTGGAAACTACACTGCAAGCCTAAAAGTTATGGACGACTTTGGAAGCGAAAGCAACCCAGCTTCCACACTCATCCGCGTTGTCGACTTGCCGCCTCTAACCGTGGAGCTAACCCTCAGCAGCTACACAGTTCACCGTAACCAAGAGGTCCCAGTCACGGTTTACGTCTCGCAAGACGGTAGCCCCGTTGAAAACGCGAACGTCACACTTTTCGCTGTTAAAGGCGGGAGCTTTTCGCCTTCATCTGGCTTAACGAATTCTTCAGGCTACTTTACAACAACTTTTAAAGCGCCAAACGTCATGGATGTAACTAACATTCGTATTATTGCAAGAGCCTCCATGGACGGTTATGCAGATGGCTCCAGCTACAAGTATTTGGAGGTGTTGCCGCCGTTAACAGTAGACGTTGTCGCCGTCCCCTCTCAGGTCTTGTCTGAAGAGCTTTCCACAATTAATGTGAGGGTCACGTGGAACGGTGCTCCAGTTTCAGAAGCACTGGTCGCTGTGTTTTCAAGCAACGGCGGAAACTTCAGCGAAACGGAAAAATTAACAGACGCAAACGGTGAAGTTGCATTTAATTTTCAAGCTCCTCTAACAACAACAAATATAAACACAACAATCACGGCTCGGGCGTCTAAAGCCGGCTACGTCGACGGTGAAGGAGAAGCCGTTATTATTGTGATGCCTAAAGTGCTCTCGGTACGGGTTTCAGCCGAACGCGCCTCAACAATTTCGGAGGAAGCGGTAAACTTAACAGTTCACGTGGAATATGAGGGCGTTCCAATTCAGGGCGCAAACGTCACAATTTCAGCTGAGGCTGGAGAATGGCCTCCTGAACCAGTGTACACCAACACCTATGGAAATGCCACCGTTACATTTAGAACACCGCCTGTTCCACAGAAAACAAACATCACCATCACAGCAACAGCTTCAAAAATAGGCTACGCAAGCAACAGTGCCTCAATAACGTTAACAGCCCAGCCTGGAAACCTAACAGTAAATATTTTCCCCAGCTCCTACTCTGTGGTTTCAGAAAAATCGTTAAGCATAACCGTTAACGTGAAATGCAACGGCAAACCAGTGGAAAATGCAAGTGTTACGGTAACAGCAAACGCCGGAACATTCACCGCAACCTCAGCCACAACAGACTCTAACGGTTATTGTGAATTTTCCTTTTTGGCGCCGAAAACCTCAGAAGTCATAACCGTAACCGTTACGGTGAACGCGTCAAAGTATGGATATGTAGGCGCAACTGGAAACGTGTATTTGACAGTGGTTCCAGAGGCTGCTGGAGGCATACCTTGGATGACTATTCTGTTAATACTTATTCCAGTGCTGCTTGTAATTGTCTTTGTGGTCTTGGTGAAGCTGGGGATTATTTCCATTTCGATGGGTGAAGAGGAAGAGTAGCGGTGTAGGGCGTTTCGTGAGACGTAATATTTAATAGTCAAAGTGTATAGATATATAACAGAAGTACAGGAGAAGAAAGAATGGCCAAACTCCAACTCAAAGACAAACTAGCAAAACTCAGGAAAATAAGGATAAAAATCAACATTGGAAAACCAAAACAGGTGGCTATCCCGCCGCCTCCACCAAAACCCGTGCCAAAAGGCTTCAAAGTCGTTAACAGATACCCCCTTTACGAACCCTTTGCGCATGTTGCCATAGTTCAGAACCCAAAAACAGGCGAATATAAATATATACTGGACGAGTTGCAGCTTGACCCCCTTGAAAGAAGCGTTTACAACCGCATATTAGAAATACTTTTAGCGGAAATAGAATCGCCTAAAGAGGAAATATTAGACCCGAGAAAATTCTTCGCAGAAGAAGCCAAAAAAATAGTTGACAAGTATCGGATAAGCTTAGGCTGGCTTCCAGATGTTTCATGGTATAAGATTCTTTACCACGCCGAAAGGGACCTTGTAGGCTTCGGAAGAATAGACCCGCTGATGCGGGACCCCAACATTGAAGACATTTCATGCGACGGTGTCAACAAGCCCGTTTACGTTTGGCACAGAAACTACGAGAGCATAGAAACAAACCTAGAATTCGAAACAGATGAAGAACTTGACAACATGGTTGTAAAGCTTGTCCACATGGCTGGGAAACACGTGAGCTCAGCCTTCCCCATAGTAGACGCCTCATTACCTGGAAAACACCGTCTTGCAGTCTGTTACAGGCGGGAAGTCACACCCTTCGGCACAGCCTTCACAATAAGAAAGTTCAGAGAAGACCCCTACTCAATAATAGACTTGATAAATCTTGGAACTTTCTCGGAGGAGATGGCGGCATACTTCTGGATTTGCCTTGAAAACCGAGCCTCCGTAATGGTTTTAGGTGGAACAGCCGCTGGAAAAACAACAGCTCTAAACGCGTTGGCATGCTTAATTAAACCTGGAAGCAAAATAATCACGATTGAGGAAACGGCGGAGCTAAACCTCCCCCACGAGAACTGGGTTTCACTAATAGCGAGGCAAAGCTACGGCTTAGGCGGAAGCAGTGTCGGCGAGGTAACCCTCTTCGACCTCGTTAAAACATCCATGAGACACCGTCCAGACATACTAATAGTAGGCGAGGTTAGAGGCCAAGAAGCATACGTGCTTTTCCAAGCCTTGGCAACGGGCCACGGCGGCATGTGCACGATGCACGCGGAAAACCTAGACTCAGCAATAAAAAGGTTAACACAGAAGCCCATGGACATTGCTCCAGCTTACATTCCCCTAATGAACATAGTCTTGTCTGTCCAGCGGGTTCATCTGCTGAAGTCTGGAGAGAAAAAAGCCTACAGACGTGTGATGAACGTCAATGAAATAGCCGACTATGAGGACTACCGAACAGTTTTCAAGTGGCATCCAACAAAAGACGAACATTTGCCAGCATTAAACAAAAGCATAATGCTTGCAGGAATCTCCGAGCGCTTAGGCGTCAGCAAAAAAGATTTACTTGAAGAAATTGAGAGGCGCAAGGAAATTCTCTGTTGGATGCGGGAGCGTAATATAAGAAGCTACAGGGATGTAGCCGCCATTATAGCCGAATACTACGCAAGGCCCAGGCAAATTTATGAAAAAGTTCTTGCTGGAGAGGAGGTTAAAGCCATTGCCGTTTCTAGAAGCCCTTGAAGCCTGGTCTTTTCGTATTTTCGGGCGAATAGCACCCCTTTTCCTTAAACGTGTTGTAGAGTTTAAAGATTATTTGGAAAGGGCTAAAATCAAAATCTACCCGGAAACCTATGTTTCGCTGATGCTTTTCCTAGCGGTTCTAACGGCTCCAGTTTCTGTTCTTTCCATAATCCTACTATACCTTTACGGCTTCATTCCTCTAGTCTTTCTGGTGCCCCTTCCAATCTACATTATGATTGGGTTCTTCCTAATACCTCTATCAAGGGCTGGAGAAAGGGCTGCCAACCTTGAAAGGGAAATGCCCTTCGCAGCCTCTTACATTAGCGTTATGGCCTCTGGAGGCATAGCCCCCTACACGAGTTTTAAACGGTTAGCGGAAGTTGAGCTCATGCCCGCCATGCGAAGCGAGGCGAGGGAGATTATAAAGGACGTGGAAATCTTTGGAATAGACCCTCTCACAGCCATAGAAAACGCTGCGAAAAGAAACCCTCTGGACATTTTCAGGGATTTCCTCGCAGGCTACGCATCAACGGTAATTATAGGCGGGGACATAGGTCATTTTCTTGAGAGAAAGGCTGAAGACATTTTCAAGACAAGGGCCATGCGGGTTAAAGCTGCAGCTGAAAGGCTTGGAATGCTTTTGGAAACCTTCATAATAGTCATGGTTTTGATGTCCCTTTGCTTCTACATCCTCTTCAGCGTCGAATCCATATACAGCGTCGGCATATCCATGTATTCGGGCATAATCCTTTACACTTACTTGTTCACGCCTATGCTTTCGTTGATGTTCATTTATCTGGCGCATAGCATGCAGCCTAAAACGCCTGTGGTTGACATGCGCCCATACAAGGTTTTCGGCGTCTGCAGTATAGTAGGCATAATAGTGCTGCTTCTATTAACAAACTTCTTTGGATACATGCAGTTGCCCTTCTTCAGCCAACTGCAAACAATAGTTGACTTGCCCGTGGCTATTGCAATATCGCTTTTCATAGCAACCTTTCCAGCCGCCGTAGTCCACCAGAAGGTCAGCAGCAAAAAGGCAAGCATGGAACAGGGCATAACAAGCTTCCTAAGAGACTTGACAGAAGTTAGAAAGACAGGCTTATCTCCAGAAAAATGCATTGAAAGCCTCGCCAACAGAGATTACGGCGAGTTCAGCAAGGAACTGCGCAAAATAAGCTCTGAAATCTCCTGGGGAGTCCCCGTTAGAAAAGTGATTATGGACTTTGTTAGGCGGGTTAAAAGCTGGATGGCTCAGCTTGTCATGTTCCTCCTTGTGGAAACGATAGACGTGGGCGGTGGCACAATAGCCATGATTGAGTCCCTTGCCCGATTCAACAACCTAACCCAGGAGGTTGAGAAAGAGAAGAAGATGGCTGTCCGCCCATACATAATGATGCCCTACTTCGCCGCCATACTGCTGGTGGCGACAACCGTAATGATGATTGGCTTCACATCCGGCACTTTGGGTGTTGCCGAAACTGGCAAAACAAAGGATTTAGGGCCTATGATAACAACTTTTGTTACCTCCGCCATATTCCACAGCTATTTGATAGGCATAGTGGCAGGCAAAATAAGCGAGGAATCTATTGCTGCGGGTTTCAAGCATGCTGCAATCCTTGTGGTAATCGCTGTTTTAGCAGCTAAACTGGTGCCCATGTTCGTGAAATTCGGCGTTTGAAGAGGGGGGAACCTTGAAAGTTAAAAACCTGAAGGGCACGGGATGGAAAAAAGATAGGAAAGCCGTTAGCCCAGCTATTTCCACAGTTATCCTTACAAGCGCCATAGTGGTGCTTTTGCTAGTGACGATAGTCTTTGCAAACAATTTTCTAAGCGCAAGGATGACTGAAAACGAGTTCAGCGCCATGAAACAGTTCATGCAAACTGTAGGCCTCCAAATAGACGATGTGGCATGGATTCCAGGGCGTGTCCAAACAATTCGTTACGCAAGCAAATACGGCCATGTAAACTTTGAAAACGACACCCTAACCTACAGCGTTTACCTCCACGACGGCACAGGCTACAAGTTTTTCGCAAACTTCACCACAGGCATCCTATTATTCAACGTTCCAATAAGCAGCTACACCCTTGGCAACAATTATTATGAGAGGGTTTTCCCATCCAGCGGCTCCTTTTTGCAGAAGGGCACATCCGCATCCACAAGCTACGTTTTCGTTGTTGAAAAACTGCCCATGCTCGACGGTAGCTACATAAGAATTGTTGTGGCGCCATGTATACGAGTTTTAAACTCAACTTTGGGCACGACAAAATACTTCAGGTTCTTTTTGCCAATCCTTGTTTCTGGGAAAAACCCCCGCTTTTCGCAATCGGTAACCCTTGCGGGTCAGTCCGTTTCAGTTAAAACTGGAACATGCAACGCTGTAAGCGTAACTGTAAACTTTCCAAGGGAAAGTTTTCAAAAAGGAGGATTTAATGAGGACTTCTTCAAATTTGAAAGCACAACTGAAATTTTTGATGTTCCAGACGGGTCGGTTGTGGAATTTTATAGTGGAACGGTGGTGGTTTCGTTAGGGCTTCATGGCTAGGAGGTCATTGTTATGGCACATATAACCATTGAATATGTTATAATGCTTCCGATTCTGATAATGCAGATTATACTGTTTCCCTTAACCGCAAGCTGGCTGATGAATATATGGGTGGATTCGCGGAGAAACCTTGCACTTCAAGAAGTTGCAAGCCACCTTGGAAGCGTCATCCAGCAAGTCTACTTCACCCTAAACCATGAAACCATAACCGTTGGAAGCATAACACAAAAACCAGACGTGCCGCCCCTAATAGAAAACTATCCCTACGTTGGGAATGCAACGCTAAAAACGGTTTTAGACCCAACCGTGAATTCCAGCAAAGTCTTGACAATAACGTTGAAACTAAGGGACACTAGAACAACGGCAACTACAACGGTCCTTTTAGGGCCAAACGTTGTTTGGCGGGAATCCACTTTTATAAGCAACTCTCAAAACGCGTGCATAATAGCCCAAAAATTCGCAAACAAAACCATACTCTTAGCTTTCGGAGGCTAATCCAACCATGACAGGCTCGACAATAGACCACCTAGTCGCCATGACCGTTTTCCTAGGGGCAATATTGATTTTTATTGGTTTGTTTAACCAGACAATCCAAACGGCAATCCTCTATCAGAGGAACAAGTACCTCGCAACAAAATGCAGTGATATTTTGGATAATATACTATTGAACCCTGGAACGACCTACAATATAGATAATAAAACAGTAGAGTGGGGGCGCCTTGACGTTATTCCAGCAATTTTCGGGCTACAGGATCCGGAATTTAAACAGTATAGGCTTAGTCCATTCTCACTGATGCGATTAGAATCTTCTCTGGGAGAACCAGTCTACTACCCTGGGACTCGGCAGTGGTATAGCAATATAACTATGGGGTTTGGCAACTTTCTGTTGGTTTCCTCTGCAAAAGCGTTAAACTACTCAACGGTTACCAAGTTGCTAGGAGTAAATAACACGTATGGGTTTCAGTTGACGATACTGCCAATAATAAGCATAACGATAGAGGAGACGCGTGCTGGCAGCCCATTAACCATAAATGTTAAAGTAACGGGGATGGGTTTCCCATTAGCCCACGCTAATGTAAGTTACTGTTTAATAAGGGTTGTCAAAGACCAAGGAGAGTATCCTAAATATCGAACTATAACGGGCAATTCTTACACTGATGAAACTGGTTCGGCTTCTTTACCACCTTTTGATGTAACCCCCCAAGAATCCTATGCATTGATAGTTTATGCGCGCGCTGGTGGGCTTGTGGGGGTGGGCTATCACCAGCGGGTAACGGAGGATAAGCGCTACATCATTCCGTTTGTTGAAAGTTTTGAAAAAGGACTGGTTATATTAACCCATAGCTACGATGTACACTACTTTGGTCCACCAGAATCAGCGGTTTTCTACAACGCGACCTTTCTCCAGCTTAGTGAAGATTTCACAATCCGTGAAGTGGAAAATTACAAAGGAAGAATAGGAAAGGTCAATTATGGTCATTCCATCAAATTTGAATACGACAACATTACATTGCCGCTGGAACCAGGCATCCTTGTAATAACGTATAAGAGCAATAACGAGTATGGAGTTGTTCTTATGCCTTGGGGCATATGCTCTCTTGCTTTTCCAGTGGTTTTCGGCGAGGATCTCATGGGCAAGACTTGGGTTGCAACGGACATCCGCCAGGTTCTTGTGGGCAAGATTGCCTATCAGGCTAAGCTTGCCCTTTGGAGTCTTGAAGGTTATCAGGTGATCGGCTGATGATGCGCACTATAGAAGTTTTCCTAGTCATAGTCATCATCACCGGAGCCTTTATAATAGCCTCTTTCTACGCTGTTCTACCTGTGCCGAGGCGGGTTTCACCCCTAAACCTTAGACGGTTGGCTTTAACAACGCTTCAGGTTTTGGATGCGGACTACTCTTTAAGCGAGATAGTGTTTAAAAATCCAGAAGATCCCGATTATGAGTCGTCTTGGAAGCAGCTTCAAGTGGCGCTTTCCGCATTGCTGCCTCCCAACATAGTTTACAACATGAGCGTTTATATCGTGCGGAAGGAGGGGGGAGAGGAACTTTACACGCCTTTACGGTTTATTTCGAATGCTGAAAGCCTCGGCATTCAGTCGGAAGCCGCATCCTATCTGGTTGCTTCTTCCAATGTAACTTTCAGGGTTGTTCCGCAGAAAATTGGCGACGTTGGGGGTGTAGGCGGAACCTTGTACATATTGAATTGCAGCGACGCGAGAGGATGGTGGATAACGGGCTACACAGCCCACACCCTAGCCCAAGACCTGTACAATCTCCTATCACCATACTTCCAAAAAACAATAATGGTGCAAAACACAACCCAGCTGGCAAAAATATTGAATGGAACATCCCTTCAAGGCGAAACAGTGCAAGGTGCTGTAATAATAAACACCTTCGGAGAAGCAGTGCCAATTCCATCGGGGTATTACGCAACACAAGGTTATGATCCTCAAGCTCAATCATACGCGAAGTACTGTCACATTCTAGGACAAAAAGTTAGAACGTACAACTTCACATGGGTCAGCATAGTGGGTTATCCACTTTACTATGTAAGCAACATCAACCTGTTCCCAAACAACCATAACACTTGGGGAATTTACGGAATGAGACACGTTGGCCCTCCTGGTTTAAATGCCTTCCTCCGAGGTTTAGACGGGAAAAGCTATTCCTATAACGATAACTGGATTACAAGCAACGTAGGAGATGCCCAGCTTTCTTCCGAGGCTATCTATCATTGTAACTATTACGGAATCTACCCATACCCGCGTCAAACAGCAACGAGGGCTTTGTCAGCATCCATATTAACCACATATAATCTGCCCGAATCACGCGTCGTTTACATATTCAACAAAGTCTACAGAAACAACAACTGGTGGATACCCGGAGCGGTTTTCAGGCATGTTGCTGCAGGCGACAATAAAGTTACGGGTTCCTTTTTCGCCTTGGGCTTAACAAGAACACCTGACATTAGGCTTACGGCTCTTGGTCTCTTATGCGCCTTTAGACCAAGACTTTACAGGTCTGTGTACACGGCAACAGACGCTACTAGGCTTGTTGTTTTGCAGCTTGGACAGGTGGGAGGTGTATAGCCTTGAACTGCAAAGGCCAGTTTTCGCTTATTGCCGCTTTGCTTGTCGCCGTGATATTGATAGCAACCGTCATAATCACCTATTCTGCCATTCGCAGCAGCCCAGTTTCAGATATGCCGCAAGTGTTAAGCGCAATAGACGAAACCAACTTCGCCTTAAAACAGGTTTTAGGCTTCACGATAGGCTATTACGGTTCAGTGCTACAAGTAACTGGTAACTGGACCTACGCTAAAATGTTGGCTGAAAACTATCTCTACAGTGGACTCGCCAATATTGCGAGCATGCACCCAGACTGGGGAGCATCCTTCACCGTTGAAACTATGAGCTTACAAGCACGATGGTTTGAAAAATTAAGCTACAGCACTGGAAATCTAAGGGTAAGCTACAATCTAACTGGTTTAGGAATTTACGGAATATCTTACGGAGTTACATGTAAACTAGACGTAAACATAATAGGTGCAGCTAATAATAAGGCGTATCTCCGCGTGATAAAGGATGGAAATGAATCTCTTGTAGATCTTGGAAAGGGCAATTTCAAATTCTACAAATACAACTATGCAGAGTCGAAATGGGAACACGTCAACCCAACCACAGAACCCACAGCGTTGTCGGATGGAACGTACATAATAGATTTGCCTTCAGGAGTTGATCCAGACTGCTACATGGTTCAAGTGGAAGATCAAAGAGGCATAATAGTGGTGGCCTCTTCATACACCCGCTACGCATATACATTAGCATGGAACCCAAACATAACATTGATTAGCGGCGAATCTTTTGAGGGAAATTGGCCTCCATCTGGGTGGACGGAAACTGGAAACTGGGATAAAAAGACTTCAGCCGCTTATGAGGGAACTTCTTCGGCGGGTTTTGATGGTCAAGGTTCTGGAGCATCTGGAGAACTAACGACATGCGACCTCAACTGCGCCGATGCGTCTGCAATTTATGTGGAGTTCTGGTATAGAAATGATGGAAGCTCAAGCGGCGAATTCCTACTTCAATATTATAATGGGGCTTCTTGGACGACTGTAGCTGATTTAGGTTCAAACTCCTCTGGGAAAGGGTGGCTTTTCTATCAACAGAAAGTTACTGATAGCCAATTTTTCAAATCGAATTTCAAAGTTAGATGGGCTGCTGTTGGCGTTGATAACAAAGAATATGTGTACGTTGATTATGTAACTGTAAAGAAGGAAATTACCCTTTCTAGACCCAATGAACCCATAGTTGTTGAGTTGTTGCAGAATGGCACTATGAGGTGGCTTGGACAAAACTTGCAGTTTACAACGCAAGCCAAACCAGTACCGCCTATACCAGTGAAGTCTATACGTGTAAACCAGACAATAAACGGCGTGAACCGTGAAGTCCCCTTCCAAGTGGAGGATTGGGCTTCAGACTACAAAATCCCTTTGGGATTAACAAACAACATGAGTGTTTTCGGAAATAGACACATGCTTGTCTTCCTTGTAAATAAAGATGTTTCAAAAGTTGTCATCTGGTGGAATGGAAGCGACAGAGCAATACAAACACCTTACGCCTATACCAACCGTTACTTCAACGACAACCCCTCCAATAGGATATTATACAATGGAAAACTTACCCTTCAATGGTCGTCCAGCGGTTTCACAATAACGTCAATCGTAGGAGGCATGACGGTTACCGCAAATCTAATGCGCGTGAATGATAGGTATGACACAACTGATCCCGAGTGGGCATACGTTATCTACAATGGCGTTGTTAGAGACATTATGCATGGCGAGTCGGAATATTCTGGAGGTGTTTCCAACTGCTACAACTTCTATTCGCATATTGTTATAACATTGCCAGCAAACACCACATACTACACGTATCAACTGCGCCTAATATTCCTAAACTCAGTTGACAGACCCCGAACCATAACCGATCTTTGCCCCATCCGAATCAGCACAACAGTAAGCGGCACGTTTTCCGCTTTAACTGAAAACGGCACGTTAGGACTTTATCCAAGAGTTTCTATGGCGTCCACCCTTTTCTATAACATGTCAAATGTTTGGCAGCACCATTGGAGCCAGTTGAACTCCTCTATGACGAGAGGGGTTGGAATAATGTTTCCAGACGACTCCAACAGGAAACTTTACTATTTTGATTCGATGGCAAGCGATAAGACTGGTTGCCTAAGTGTTTCAAGTTCCAGCAAAACCATTGAGTTTCTGCCAGTAAAACGGTCTCAAGTGTCTGGCTTCACTTCAAGCTTGGATATTTGCTGGTTTGGTGCTGTGGTCACTTTCGACAATACCACGCCGGTTTATAGAGTGGTAAACGGTGTTCCAACAGGCTTATGGATGCTTGTCGAGTATCCGCCCCTCATAGCTGTTGTCGCCGAAAGGTGATTTTGAATTTGGATTTTGAGTTCATACAAGTTAAATAAGTAATCGTCAGATTTCCTAAACTGCCGGAAGGTGCATAAGCCATGAACACCAAAACCCTGTTAAAATCTAGGATGGGCATATCCCCAATACTTGCCACACTCCTACTAATCGTTATAGCCGTAGCCGCCATAGTCGTAACATATGCTTGGATAATGACCTACATGAGCAGCGCCGGCCACCAAGCAGGCGTGATGCTCTATGAAGCAAACGTTAGGTTTTACGATGTCAACCAAACCAAGAAAATAGATATCGATGTAGGAAACAGCGGAACATCAGACACGGAAATCCTTAAGGTTTACATAGGCACTTCACAATCAAATCTTCAAGAGGCAACAACAACCGACCTTCCAAAGCCACTACCCGCAGGCGATGTGGTGAGGATCACATTAAGTTACCCGTGGACTAGCGGAACCACTTATTACTTCAGAATAGTCCCAAAGGCTGGAGCGCCCCTGGAATTCAGCAAAAAAGCGCAGTAGTTTCAATTTCTAAACTAAACATCAAGGCACTATTTTTGATTATACTAGCTTACAGATGCCAATTTTGGACTAGTGTTTAAAAGCAAACCGGGTTATATCAATAATTGCGCATTGAGGGAATTAAAATGCGGATGCTCATTGAGGCTTCAAAAGTATGCATGGCCCTTTCCTTCCTTATTTATGCTTCTTGGAGCGACTATAAAACTCGCGAAGTTAGCAACAGCGTCTGGATTCTTTTCGCTCCACCAGCCTTTGCCATAACTTTTGCTGAACTCTTCCTTTTCGATTTTTCCTCTTTTCCACTTTTTGGGATGTGCTTCGGCTTGACGGTGGCCTTCGCCATAATCCTTTTCTACGCTGGTGGTTTTGGCGGTGCAGACGCTAAGGCTTTAATGTGTTTAGCTTTAGTCTTGCCTTTTTATCCGCAAGAACTCTTTTCAACACCATTATCTGGCGATGTTTCGTTTTTCATGCAACATTTTTTTCCATTAACAGTCTTCACCAACTCCGTAGTACTTGCAGCCTTAACGGCAGTCTACCTCCTCATATACAACTTTATATGGCGCTGGAAAACTGGCAGAGCCCTTTTCGAAGGAGAACAAGAAAATGAATCTATAGGCAAGAAAATCCTAGTGCTCCTAACCGGCTACAAGGTTTCAATTGAAAAAGTCAAGGCGAAATGGCACCTCTACCCTCTAGAGGATGTGGAAAAAATCGACAATGGAATAAAAAGAAAACTTGTGGTTTTTCCAAAAGACGAGGGAAGAAACGCCATAGTTGAAAGGTTGGAGGAAGCTGTCAAAAGCGGTGCAATACAAGAAAAAGTTTGGGCAACTCCTGGACTGCCGATGCTGATATTCATGACTGCTGGGCTGATTATTGCACTTTTCTACGGCGACATGGTTTGGAACCTAATTCGCTTCCTTTTAGAGTAAGAAACGCTCAAAAGGATTAATTCATTATACTGAAACTATTTGCTGGAAGGCATAAAAGTGCCGGACAAATATTTAAAGGAAGTTAAGAATTCTCTAAAAAAACAGGAAAGGGAGACCCATGTTGTCGTCATACCAGACTTCTTCCTAGACAGGTTCATAAGCCTAAACCACAGTCCAGAAACCTTCTTTAAAATGGTTATGAACGTCGTAAAGCGGAAGGGTGGAAGCATAGATGGAATATTCCAAAAAGATTTTAGGGGTGGAAACGCTGTAAACACTGCTTCAGCCCTGGCCAGCCTAGGCATAAAAGTCACGCCGATAATATGTGCTAATAAGCTTGGATTTCAGCTCCTCAAGTTTTACGTCAAATCATCGAAAATCAGCCTATCCCATGTCAAAATAGTTGAAAAGCCATCCATAACAACAGCCATAGAATTCAAAACAAAAAACGGCAAAACAAACGTAATGCTTAGGGATGTTGGCTCTTTAGCCGATTTTAGACCCGAAAGCCTCGGCAGTGAAGACTTGGAAGCCATTGAAAAGGCCGACTACGTTTGCGTCTTTAACTGGGCTGGAACGAGAAAGCATGGCACAAAGCTTGCTGAAACCGTTTTCCGCCACGTCAAAACAAGGGGAAAAGGCAAAACTTACCTTGACACGGCTGACCCAACCCCCAACAAAGGAAAAGTGCAAAGTTTGATGAAAAGAGTTTTGCAAGCAGACCTCGTGGACATTTTAAGCCTAAACGAGAACGAGGCGGTTTTCTACGCTTCACGATTAAGCCCCAAAATAAGAGTTCTTAAGCGAAGGCTAAGTTTTGAAGAACTAGCCAGAGAATCTGCCAAAATTCTAGCTGAACACCTTAACACTAGAATAGATCTTCACACCACAAGTTTTTCAGCAACCTTCACAAAAGAAAACGAAACCATTATCCCAACCTTCAATGTTCCAGTCTTGAGGGTTACTGGGGCAGGCGACGCTTGGAACGCTGGAAACATAGTCGGCGACGCTTATGGGCTTTCAAACGGCGCTAGGCTGACGCTGGCCAACGCTGTGGCAGCCTACTACATTTCAAACCGCGAGG
>Ga0078972_1002186_pt1 | contig 66647 bp, 48 predicted proteins | sample YelNatPaOPGAMG01_FD_67568 | JGI IMG/M metagenome (GOLD analysis project Ga0078972, IMG submission 67568) | Hot spring thermophilic microbial communities from Obsidian Pool, Yellowstone National Park, USA - OP-RAMG-01 (SPADES assembly) (version 2) | ecosystem: Environmental > Aquatic > Thermal...
TTTCTTGTGTGAAACGCAATGATCCCTCCATTGGGCGAATCGCTGAAGCGCTCAGCACGTTCAGGTCGAGGCACATGTCGTCTCTCTTAAGCAATCTGTTCTCCCTGCGGGACAGTACTCACCTAAGGGCATAATGCGCTCCGTTCAATTGAAGAAATAAAAAATCGAATGGAAAGGTATGGATGTGAATTTCGTGCTTCCTGGAGACTCGGTGTCACCGAGTTCGCCAAAACCCCCCAAAATCCTCTTCGTGCTAACCATAGAGTGAAGAAGAACAAATGACGAAGGAAAAGAGGTTAGATGGAGACAGAAAATCTGCTCGCAAGACGGGGCAATGATGAGACTGTATTCGCATTGAGTTTGCGAGATCAATGTATCCTTGCGTTGATGGGTTCCACCACAGGCAATAAACGCAGGGAGCTCGTGAACCGAGACCTCAACGCTGCCGTCAATATCAGACAATGTGCGGTGCTCAAGTCGCGGCCCGAGGGGCTGGCGGGATCCTTCGTCATGGGGCAGCCTCTCCGGCTCGAAGTGCGCGCGCGCGCGGAGAAACTGAAACGAATAAAAAGCCACCGAACAAAAAACGCTGGGAGGCACCTGTTACTGGGTTTCCGTCCACCATCCTTAGCCGACACTCTCTGGGGTACGGCATAGCCGTTCTATGTCCATGCCCCGACCGCAGCGGCGCTACAAGCGCTAATGCGTGTGCTCACGACATGCACGATAGAACGTACAAAACCACCAGTGTATCCGAGAAAAGAGTGGGTTATGGAACTTGGAAGTAGGGCGTGGAACCATTGATGCTTCACAGCGAGCTGATATCAACCGCGCTGTCTGCAAACGCGGGCCTATGTACACGTTTTTGTCACACAAAAGTATTGTAGCGTTAGGGAAAACAGGCGATGGTCATCCCAGCGCTGCACACGCGTTATTCCAATGTCGAGTCCGCTTGATTCAAATATATTCCTTATTGTACCCTAATGGTACAGTCTTTCACAAAAGCAGTGCAGCAACAGCGCGCATGCCGTTTCGTGCTACGCGTACCGTTTCGCGTTCTGCGCACTCGCGAGCAGCACCGCAACTCGTGGAGGGCGACGTCCGTCGTGCGCATCTTCATCAAGCTAACTGATCGAGGTAGTTTTCGAGCAGGTTCGTTCACTAACCAGTTGCGTCGGAACCACCGGCACTCGCAAACGGACGCGGAACAACCGCACCACTGAGCGCTACGTAGCGCTATGGCGTTGACGCTTCGCGTCGCGGCCTGCCCCGGCCAAGAGCAGGCAAAAACGAACCGAGTTTTCCTTCATCCCCAGGACTTGGCACAGTTGAGGCAAGCTACATTCGTAACTCTCGGTACGGAATGGGTGTACCCGACCGCTGCGGACGCTGCGGTCGAGCGCGGTACCGTTGGTCTGAACGCGGTTCAGCGACGTGAGCTGCAGCTTGCCCTCGGCGACGCGGTGCCCGTGCGCACCTACACGTTGACCAAGGACACACATCACGCCGTTTCCGCGACTTTTGAGATCGATACTGTGGTGAAGCGACGTTCACTGGCAGCTCCCGAGTTGTCCACTGACGAGCTCGAAGCACTCGCACGCAAACGCCTGGTGCCGTTCGTCATCAGCGTAGGACAGTCAGTGGTGCTTGATTACTACGGCACGCTGTTGCTTCTAGTTGCTGCTCGGCTAGACGGGATGGCCGCCGCGCCAGACGGCGGTCGACCGACGCCAGTTTCGCCGCTGTTGGCGATGCTCGGCGCAGAGACCAGCTTCCTTTTCGTGCGAGCTCGCGATGCGAACGTACGTATTCGTGGCAGCGAGAATCGGCCTCGCGAACTCTTTCGTGCAGACTTTAACTTTGAACGCATGGGCATTGGCGGTTTGGACAAGGAGTTTTCCGACATCTTCCGTCGGGCGTTCGCGTCCCGAGTCTTCCCGCCAGCAGTGATCCAGAAGCTCGGTATTGGCCACGTGCGTGGCATGCTGCTGCACGGTCCGCCAGGCACCGGAAAAACGCTGATCGCTCGACAGATCGGCAAAATGTTGAACGGGAAGGAGCCCAAAGTGGTCAACGGGCCCGAGATCCTCAATAAATACGTTGGACAGAGCGAAGAGAACATTCGCAACCTCTTCAAAGAAGCCGAAGCCGACTACCTCGCCCATGGTGATCAGAGCGAACTGCACATCCTCATCTTCGATGAGATTGACGCAATCTGCAAACAACGTGGTAGCCAACGTGATGGGACCGGCGTCCACGATACCGTCGTGAACCAGCTTTTGAGCAAGATCGATGGTGTGAACGCACTGAACAATATTTTGATCATAGGGATGACGAATCGGAAAGACCTGATTGATGAGGCGTTACTGCGCCCAGGTCGACTTGAAGTACATATCGAAATCGGTTTACCGGACGAGCAGGGCCGCCTCCAGATCCTTCGAATTCATACTGCGAAAATGCGGGCAAACAAAATGCTTCTCGACGACGTATCACTGGAGGAGCTCGCTGCGAAAACCCGGAACTACTCCGGGGCAGAACTCGAAGGTCTCTGCCGCTCAGCAGCCGCCTACGCTCTGTATCGCCACATTGACCTGAACCAGATCACGAAACCCGTAGACCCCGATGCGGTCTACGTCGGTATGGACGACTTTCGTCGAGCGCTGGAAGAAGTACGACCTGCGTTTGGTGTGAGCATGGACGAGCTCCAACGATGTCTCGTCGGAGGATTTATTGATTACGGGGCGCGATTGGAGCGCCTCTTGCAGAGCGGCCGCCTCTTTCGTGATCAGGTACGACAAGCGGAGCGCTCGCCTCTCATGACGCTGCTCATTGAAGGTGCACCTGGCACGGGCAAGACCGCTTTGGCGGCCAAGCTGGCCATCGAATCCGACTTTCCCTTTATTCGCCTCATTGCGCCGGAACAGTTTGTCGGGTTCAGTGAGCCGGCCAAGGTTGCAGCGATTGCGAGAACGTTCGAGGATGCGTATCGCTCGTCGCTGAGCATCATCGTTCTCGATAACATTGAGCGGCTCGTGGAGTATGCACCCATCGGGCCGCGATTCAGTAACCTCGTTGTGCAGTCCTTGCTGGTTCTGGTGAAACGAGTCCCGCCTGCGAATCGACGTTTGTTTGTGGTGGCCACCACGAGCAATAGCGAGGTACTTGATGTGCTAGAGCTGCGGTCGGCTTTTCAGGCTAGTCTCCAGACGAGCTGGCTGTTACCAGAGGAAGTCGCAAGTGTGGTGCGCGGTTCTGGGTTCGCATTCGCTTCCGAGAAAGAGCGCAACAAGGCTATTGAAGCGCTCTCGGGAAAACGCCTCGGAGTGAAAAAGACGCTCATGTTGTTGGAAATGGCCAGAGAGACTACCCTCACGGGCAAAGATACCGGCGAATCAGAGGAGAACCTGGTGCGCCTCGATCGACTGTTGCAGGTTCTGGCGGACGTGACGTGACCCATGGCGCCCAAGAAAACCCTCGTATGTGCACCAGGCAGTGTGCACTGCTGGCAAGGCGACTGCTCGCGCGCCTCCAAGACTGCGAAAAATCCCTGCAGCGGCGTGGAGTCAAAATCCGCCCACCAACGTTTTGTAAAGAGTATGATGCAGCAAACGAGCGCTAGATCATATATATCACGGGCGCATAGCCAGAATGCCACCTTCCATACTATTTCGTGGTGCGCATCCGAAATCCTTCCACCAGAATCATGCAAAAGGCGTCACACAGCGTACGGTCGCTGGTTTATCCATCTCAAAGACGCATAACCAGAACGACAGTATCGATGCAATTCAAGCGCAGCGCCGGCATACACACGAGGCAGCGCGTTGGCACCAAAGGTCGTAGCCGCAGCCGGCCAAGCGCCGCTCGCACCGCAGAGCGTTCTAGCAGACGTGGATGCATTCCTCACATGATACCGAGTCTCTGAGCGCTGCAGATCCTAGTGGAGCGCTGCGTACAGGGCGCCACGCTAGCGCAAATCGGTTATATGTTCCTGACGCAATCGCGCACCGAGGAATTCTGGTTCGGCGCTTCGATCGTCAATCATTGAAGAAAGCACGAGTCTCTGGAGCCTGGTTCCCGATGCAATCACGCTCCACGGGAATTCCAGTTTGATCTATTGATCGTGTACTGGAAACGAAACGAGTTCCCGCTAACGTCGACAATGCATGCACATTGCCAACGAGCATTCCAGACGCTGCGCTACCTACGGCCTGGGAATTAGTACGGATATCAGTACGGGTGTGTTCCAAGCAACGATATTGATAGCAGCAGGGCCATGATGCAGTGGAAAGCGTGCACGGCCTTGACCAACACAAGGGAGTGAACTGCGGTCCAGAACGAACGCACGCTCAGAAGCATGCTAACCGCGCCCTGTAACGTTTGCATCGCTCACCAAGGCCATCAGACTCGATGCACGGAACGTGTTGCGCAAGTCAACGAATGAATGAACTCGGAATCATCGCGCTGGTATTCCAGAGATCATGCATCGGTGACGCTTGACTGGGTGTTGGTGCGTACGCAGACGGCAGCGTCGTGAGGTCCGCCAACGCCGCTGCGTACAGCGATCGCGTCCCGCCCAGACGCGACGGTGACAACGATGAGGCCGCTCGTTGATGCGACATGCGAGCAGCGCTTCGTGGCGGCGGGAAAACGTTCCAAAAGCGCAAGGTTTCATCGCCCGCACCGGTTACTATAACGGAACCGTCGGGGCTGGCAGCCAAGTACAGCACACGCAGCAAATGTCCGGTGAGTGTGACCACCTTTTGCATGCTCGGGTATCGCCAAAGCACAATCTGATTCTGGGAATAGCCATGGGTACTTACGAGCTCGTTGACGGCGCGGCTCCAGAGCAGGTTGCAAACCTGGGATCCGGTGTCCACGCACTGGAGCAAGGAGCCGGTGGTTGTGTTCCACAGACGGATACATCGATCCGCAGTGCCGCCGCCGCTAGCCAACAAACAGTGCTGGTGCGGGGACCAAGCCACCGCCTTCACTGCCGCTTCATGCTCTTCAAATCTAAAGAGCGGGCGTCGCGCTTGCGGTGTCCAGATGAAGAGTTTGTTATCGTTGCCTCCGCTCGCGAGTTGGGTTTGGTCGAAACTCCAACGCAGGCCGCAAACTTCTTGGCGATGCGCTTCAAGTGTTCGCACTGGCTCTCTGCCCGCACGAACATCGTGCTCCATGATCGTGCGATCGCGTGAGCCACTTGCGAGCAGCGGCCCGTTCCAGGCGAGACACCCGACGCGTGCCGTGTGTCCGGTTAGCATCTGGGCTGCCTCCTGGCGTGTCGGATCGTACAGATGGACCACCCCGGAGGCTAGCCCAACAGCAATAAGGTCACCGGACGGTGCCCACGACACGGAGCAGACACCTTGGGGCGGGGTATCCAGCTCGCACAGCTTGGATACTTTGGAATTATAGGCGTTCCATAGATAGACGGAATTGCCCAACCCAACAGCGAGGATATTCCGGGCCGACCAGTCGAGCAGATTGAGGTAGAAATCATCCGCGAGATTCGGAGCATCCAATACCTTAAAGGGGACTCTGCTTATTTTCCGCTGTTTCCGTCTCAGGCCAAGCCCAAGTTGACGAGCAATGGTTGGATCCGCTGCAAGCACAGGCGATGTTCGCAAAGCATCGAGACGAATCGGTGAGCCGTTATTCTCTGAGTACTGGCGATGACGCGGCGACGGGCTCGATTCATGCACACTGGTATCCTGACGAGAGAATTCCAGCAAGCTGCGACGAGCGACCACTGGTGTCGCGGACGAGCTCGAGACGTGGCTGGCTCCCGGCGAGGCGGCCACTGGCGAGTTTCTTGTTGCTCGGGTCGGATTCGAGTGCCGGGGCGGCGTGGCCAGTCCAAAGCCGGGTTCTGGACGACGGCCGCTCGGTGGTGGTTCCGTTGGCGATGTACTCTCATTCTCCGCAACGAGTGCATCCATATCGGTAGCGAGCTCAGTGCGCGTCGTATTCACCTCGTGCAGCAATTCGTTCTCCAGGATGATCGCGTACGTGGATGGCCCACCAGGCGCTGATACAACGAATCGCCCGGTCGTACTCGGCGAAATCCCCGGTGTGGAAGTATTCGGTGCAGCACCTCCGGTTCCGCTGGTCTGGGTGAGGTATGCAGCTTCGTTCGCAGATCGTGTAGCTGACTCGATCGTAGCATGTTGCGCATGCGGCGGTAAATGAGCGCTCAGGGCCAGAACCGCGTTGGCGTTTGCTGCGCCTGGACGCGTCACGGTACCGCCCTCTGACCAAGTGATGACGCCCTGAAGCTCTGTGACTCGGCTGCCCACATCCGTGGCAAGCATCCCAGGCGCGAGACTCGAGATGCCGGTGCCTCCGGGGCTTGCCAATGTACCCCGCATGAGCGTTCCTGCCAAGTGTTGAACGCTTCCCCTAAGCGTTTCCATTGAGTAGAGCGCTCGTGGGTCCGCGAAAAGCTCCATTGCCAGATCAACTACCGCCACGTCATCAGCGGCATCACCGAGCTCTGCTGCTGCCTGTAGCAGAGCACGGATTTGCTCTACAGTGGAACTGCGGGACGACGACGAGACGCTGTGGTTTGCATCGCGTTGCTCGCGGTCCATGCGCTCCAGGAGATCCGCGAGCTCTCGTTCACGCCGGCTCTGACGACGTGCCGGGGGCTGCTCTGCCCGCGATGTTCGTGCTGGACGCTCGCTCCCATCATATGCTCCATTACGTGCATCGGACGCTCTGCCAACAGAGAGTGTTGCAAGCAGGGTCTCGAGCTCAGCTCGCACTCCAGCGCGCTCTGCGGCCGCTAGACCCCGATTCGGACTCGTGCCGGACTCTCGAGACGATTCCACTGGTGGCTCGTTCACGCTCCGACCCAGGCGACTTTGGTAAGTCAGTGTGCCCTCATCCGCATCAGGCGATGTTTCTAACTGCAGCGAGCGCTGTCCAGCGCGTTCTGACCCTGACACCAGTAGTGCCGGAGCGCTTGGACTAGCCCCGAAGATATCAGACCAATCCCGCCGTGCGTTCTCAATATACCGCTCGGCTGCCTGCGCCAGGCTTAGTTCCGACTCTATCTGGTGACCAGGAACGAAAGTCGCAAGCGCCTCGCTCCCCTCAACGTGGCGTGCCCTAGCTGCCATCAAGAGCCGACGCTGGTGCATCGGCGACGTGTCTCGTAGCCTCCGAGACGGACTGGACTCGGTCACTTGTCCCACATCTGAGGCGTTATTCTCACTTTCAGCAGCAATGTCTCGAGATGGAGTGTTCCTACCTTGAAAACTAAGCTCTGTTGCAACCTGCAGTTGAAAGCGCAGTTGCGTGCTGTCAAGTCCGAGCGCTGAGTCACGTTCCCGTACGGGAATGAAACGATCTCCTGAGCGACGGGATCTTCGTGGCGTCCAAGCCGTGCTCATCACAACTCTCTCTTATCTTCCACGATAGACCAAATTGCACCAACTTGCAGCAACATCAACGCTGTTTATAGCGCTGTACGACTGGACAGCATCTCAGCGCATGCGTGCAGTGCGTGCACGCAACACAGCACGCATCCCAGAACGGCCGATGCGTGCACTGCAGCGGCAGACGGCCATGTGGCGCGCGCTGCGTGCGCGCGTGATCGAAACGGTCGATACAGAGGCGACGGCCGACGCGAGCTCCTCACGCGTACGATGTGGCATCGATACATCGAAGCAAATTCCTATAGATGCTTTTGCGCTTGTGGTAAAGCTCGGCTTGCCGGCACGTCGCACGCAGCAACCTCCGAGCCTGATATCCCGCTAGGTCTGGCCAAAGGGGTTGCCCCCAGTCTCCGAGGAGCATCCGCAAAGAGCTTGGTACTTGCGGGGTCGACAACTCGATCGTGCCACGGCGCGCGACAGGGAAGACTGCTTTTGAGCCGGTGGAATGCAAAAGCGTCTGGAGGGATATGGTCGTCTTTTTTGCCGGGAGCGTCTAGATACATCGGCGCGTACGAGGTACTCCGGCTAGATTCACCGCTTTTGAACCTCAAAAAAGAAGGGGATTCATACGCACTGCTCTGAATGCTATGCAACGTGAACGTTCCCCCGCACATTCAAAACTCTGTACGCTGAACGTTCACTGTGTCTGCAAATCCGGGAACGTCCGAGCAGGATCCTCCGCTCGATGCTAGCGTATGCATTGAGCAGCTACTGTGAAGGGAAGCATGGCTAGCCGCTCGTCGAACATAGGGCCAGGGCCTGGAATAACGGACGCTTTCCCGCATTTCGATAAGCCTTGCGCAGTTGTGGGGATTCCTGGTCAATAGAAACGCCCAGTCGATCCAGCACACCGGTCAATACGGTACCAGCAATATCGACATCCGCATGTAGGATGGCGCGCAATCGGTGCTGGTGCGAGCGCCGGCACCCAGTCCAGGTGCGTTGCGACGTTGCGGCCGGCGTCGTCGATGATCTGCCGTCGCGAAAGTATCTCTCGCGGTAGACGCCGCGCGAATACTCGGCCTTGTGTCCAAAGAGCGCCAAACAGCATGGTTTTCATCAGCAGCGTGCTCTTCTCCAACAGAACGCAATGGTTCTTGAAACTGCGTACGCGTAGTTGTGGTGTGTCAGGTGGCCGCCACGGTAGCAGCGTGCAGCAGGTACCTGCGCTAAGCCCGGTAACCAGACTCGGCAACAGTCGCGTCCGAGTCGCCTCGCCGAGGTGTTTGCGCATGAGTGCGCCAACAACCACACCCATCACGGTCACCGGCGATAATATTGACTTGACTTCGGCGCTCCGTGAACATGTTCTGGACAAAATCGGGCATGTAGTGGAAAAGTTTCCAGGACTGGTGACCCGAGTCGAAGTGCACCTGTCTGTGGCGCATAACCCGCGCATCAAGAACGCGCACGACTGCGAAGTGACGGCGTATGCGCGTGGGCGAGTGCTTCGTGCGTCTGTAAAAATGGAGAATATGTATGCTGCGATAGATCTGACAGCAGATAAACTGAAGCGCACGCTCCGAAAATACAAGGAGCGATTGCATGAGCACAGTCCCACTGCAGATCTGGTCGAAGTTGCGCTTTCGGAAGACCGACGGACCCGAGCATCCTCTCCGAGCGCACCTGTGGAGTCCATGGACGGGTTGGCTTCCGTGCCGGCAACGAGCCCTGTTCCGGTGGATGACGGAGCGCCCTACGAAGGTAGCAAGCATCGCCGAGAGGTAGAGTCCGAACTGGAAGAGATGGGTATCGAGCCGAGCCGCGAAGTCGTGCGGAAAAAGCGCTTCCCTATGCCGCTGCAGACAGTCGAGGAAGCGGTACTTTGCTTGGATTACATCGATCATGATTTTTACGTTTTCCGCAATGCCGACACCGGCGAAGTCAATGTCGTCTATCGCCGGAGGCATGGGGGCGTGGGCCTCATCGAACCCGAATCCTAAGTTGATCGAGTGGGCGGATGCATGCGCGGATCCCACGTTTCTCTGGTATTCGTTGAGAATGGAGTTGTAGGCAGACCAGTGAATTCTGAGACGCCTGTACAAGCGCTCCGTTTTTGCTTCGGTTTGGTTTCCTGCAGGTATTCACTTAAAGGAATGTATGCTGTAGATTGGAAGAGGGGTTGCGGAAAGAGCTGTTGCTGTCACTGATAGCGTCCGAAAACGTCTTTACTTGTACAAGTCAGTGATTCTACGGCCAGCAAGTGGATGAATCACTCGCCTCGTAGCCGATACCCTGAACGTCGTGCATTCGAGACGGAACTTATCAAACTCGGTTGACACGACTGTCGCCTCGTCAATCCATAATGCGCCATGCGTTCCCTGAGAAACACTAGGAAAGAAGCCACTGGACGTAAAGTCTACTTGCGATTGATACGCACGCTGATGAAGAGACACGGATGGACAAAGCAGTCGGTATGCTCGTATGGGAGATCGCTCCACGTCGAAAAGCACACGATCGACTTGGTACTGGAATGCGAATGCCTTGTACAGGAGGTATGACTGTTCGTCTCACTCGACGAGGCACCATCCGGATGAAATGGTAGATTTGTGCACAGGTATCCAAAGACGGGCAAGCCGCTGCTTGTAATGAGGAGACTAACGAGCAGGACGAAAACCTGGGCACCAGTGGCGATTCACTCGGATGTTCGCCATCAAACCGTTAAACGGAACGGATTGTTTAAAAACGGGTTCTTCGTCAAACCACCGTTCGTGACGTCTTCTGCCCACATTCTTTTGTCTTGCCCGAAGACGGCGTCGCTTTGCATCGCACGAAAATAGTCAAGTAGAACGCAGCCGAGACGGGTTCAGTGGATCCTCGTGCTAGCGAATGCTCCCTGGTTCAACCATATGGCAGGCGTTTCCTCTCTTATCAAACGGCATTTTTACACACACGGATCGATCGGCGTGTGGTCCGCATCCGTGTCACCGAAGTTCTTCGGCAAGTAATTCTCTGGTACCTCCACCAGTCGTGAACTGCTCGGTTGCTCCTCTGCTCGTGCGCAGAAGCGAGCAGAAACGCGCTATTCGCTTTTGTGGGTATGCTCGCGACGGAGAAGCGGACCAGAAGATATTTTAGGAGCAGAAGATGCGTACATAGAGAAGAGAGCTTCGAACAAAACTTCCGCCTAGGGTATCCTAATCTAGTGGAAAAACGTATGTCGATCATCCTGAACACGTAGATCCCATCCTGCCACGTAAAGTGGAAGGAGAAGAAACAACCGTTCAAGTAAGAAAAAGATCCTCCAAAACTAGGCGACGAGTGACCCGAAGCGAAAGCTGTCGGAGCGAAAAGATTAGTCTGAAACCATCGTAAAGGTGCCACGTCCTGTCACACATCAACATCCGGTATCGTCGTAAACGTGATATGTAGGGCACCATTTCGAGTCGCGAAGCTTCTTGCTCACGGAAGTCTCGCCTCAACGCACATCCTCAAGCGACTTCTCGAGAGACTTGCGGACACAAGGCTGCCTATTGCCCGAATTCCTCTAGAAGTTTTCGATGAAAACTACGTGCGGCAACATAGCTCATGCTTTTGACAGAGGATGCTATACGACCTGATCCTAAGATCAGAGGGAGTTCCACACACGCATCCTAGCATACCTTGATGAGTAGCGGTGCCACCCCGGGGATCGAAACACACACAGGTCAGGTGCCGAAAAGCATCAAACCAGGTTCGAACAACATGCGCGTACAATCTCGAGGGCTTCATGAAGCGCACTCTGGGGGCGTTGTTCCCGTTCCACCCTTCGCTTCCTGGTTCAGAACATTTCGGACTAGTTGAAGGGCCTCTACGCTTTAGAGAGTACCTGAGCGTCGAAATAGCGCTCGCTGACGATCTGTGCCATGCGTACTTGGGACCGTGCGTGTGCCATCAACGGCATCGAGTGTGCATTCGCCAAGCTGTCCGACGACTCTTAAAGGAAAGGACCGATGGATCGCATGCCCTAGTGGCAGTCTATAGTGCTGGGCTTTCTCTAGCGTGCGAATGCTTCACCTCTGCTCCTTCAATGAGCGTGAAAATAGAGTGCAGGAAGGAATTCTGCAGAATTCCCAATAAAGCGTTTCGGATGACGTGCACGCATCATGAGCACGCGTGCACGGTACAGCGACTAACGTTGAAGATCTTGTAACAATACCGAAAGCAAAACATTATATGCGATAAGCTAACCGAGCGTCAGACGCTGAGGCGTTCGAAGGTCGGAGGCTTGGTTCGGTAAAAGCCCAGCAGCGACAGTACTCGTAAGCACGCTGTGCACTGAGACGTGAATGCGTCGATCAACATCGGAGCAGCCTCGTGCTTCCGGAGCATCCAGCGGATTTGTGGCGAACGAGCTCTCCATGGAACTCTCCATTATTCTGCATGGGCATTATGCTAAAACACTGAAACCTATCAGATGAAATCATCATTGACCAGGAGAGAGGGATTGGATTCTCGCCAGCATGCTGATCCCAGAACAGCCACGATCTGCGCTCTGTTTGCAGGGGCTGTGTTTAGCTCTATACATGGAACAGTGTCTAGAGACAAGCACCCAGCAACGTTCGCATAGCTGCAAGACGATGCGCTGGTAGGCTCGCCGGTTACGCGCGCTGGGTAAGCATGCGCTGCTCACGGATGGTGTTTCGGGGAACGTGGCATCTATCTGTTTTGCAGCAAATCGAATAGGCATCGTTAAAGCCATATAATTCATGCGCTCTTCACGGAATCATGCGAGGAACAGCATGACCCGCCTCGTAAACGAGCGTCGACGGCATCCGCAGACGCCTGGCGTATCTCCGGCAGACACGGGCGTTCGAGCAAGCACGTCCCCGAACGCTACCTATCACATCGATGACACTGCTTTCTGCACACGAAGAATCTCACAGCGATGCAACTTTGCCGATGAGCCCGATCAAGTTCACGAGTGAGCCTCCATCAAAGGCTCTTCGATAATACGATGCAACCGTTGATGGGTAAAATGGTGGAAAGTTGTACCGACATATTTCTCAAGATGTGAGAGCTGCATGCGTATCCTCGTAGAAACTGCATCTCCCGCCCCGATCTCCCACCGGACGGCTCTGGGATCCATAATGTCGCCTGGCGTGGTCCCTGGATCATCGAACAGTGTCAAACGCGTTACCTGAAGCATGCAGACGGCGCGTCGCCGAGCAGCTTGGACCAGTGCACTTGTCCACGTCAGGTTTCTCGACTCGCTCCGGGCGACATTGCCCTCGCATCTTGATGTATTGCAGTCGTGTGCCGGGGACAGCAACGCAACTGCCGCCACGGCCGCGCATATATCCATCGCGCGAGACGCAGGTTGCCCAAGTCCAAGAGAAGCATGCCTCCAGGCACGCAGTTTCGCTACCATCGGCACTGGTGCTGACGTTGCTTGCCGGCGAGGAAACTTTCCATGCGACGCAAATAGACCCAGACATATCCATAGAAATCAGAACAAGGTTCGACAACCATGCACCCGAGTCTTGATCGTACCGGGAGCATCGATCCACCGTCCCGCTTCGTCTTCGTGTTCGATGACGGTGCCTTCGTTGACTATTGGACGACCTAGGCGTCCGCAGTGTATCCCAAAGCGGCACTGAAACGACTGCAACACCCTTCCGAATCGCAACGAGCGTACAATGTGCAGGTACGCGTTGACGCATCGCCGGCACGCTCAGCGGTAACGGAGCAGCGGTGCTGCTGTACCCCAGAGCACCTTGATAAAATACCATCTCATTTCACTTGGATGCTGTGGATCGTTTGCGCTCCTTCCCACCGCGTTTGGCGGTAGTCGAATTTGGGCCAGTTACGGCAGCGTATTTGGCGGCGATGCGGTCACATAGAGCTTCAAGTTGCGTGGCCCGATCTTCTCGTTTAGAGATTATCGCTTCCTGCAACGCAGCAAACTTGTTGCGCTCACTCTTGCCCGGCTTCCGAGCACGATGTGTGCTACGCTTCGCGCGCCCAAGTAGGGTTTTGCGGCTACCTGCATAAGCCGGTGTGCGTTCAAGCTCGCCCTTGCTGAGCGCATCATCCAGTATCTGGATAAAACGCGAGATGTCGCTTTCGTCGCTGTACGGGATATGATCGATGAGATGCTCCACTTTGCCACAAAAATTTCGGTAATGGTTCAGGACGTCTTCGCGTTCCATGTCCGAGTTCCGATACTTTGCTTCAAACGCGACAATATCTTCCTCTGTGATTCGACGCTGGCACGTTCTGAAGAAACGGTGCAGCGCGTCTAGCGTGCTCTCTTCAACCAGGTGTTGTCCTTCGTCCAAGCACTTACCAGTTTCATCGTAGTATGCTCGCTTCTCCTCGTCGATCAACGTTTCGTAAACGCGCTGCAGTTGGAGAAAATTCTCGTGCGCCTCTCGAAGCGCGGCTGGGTCGCCTGCCCTGCCCCCGGCATGAACGCGGTCCGGGTGCACGGACAAGACCAAGCGTCGGTAAGCTTTCTTTATCTCATCCGGTGTCGCCGTACGGCCGACACCAAGAATATCGTAAAAAGACCGCGATTCACTCATCAGTCTTATCCGAAGGCCCCCAGTGCGCACACTCCTGGTGCAACAGCTGTTCAAAAAAAGCGCGCCGCGCGAGGGCGTGCCCGCGCCGTAGTCGCAGCTTCGGTCGCTGTTCCACGGAACGAAAACGTTCTGCGACCATAGGGTTCATGAATATCCACCTGCAGACGCTTCCCAGCCTTTTTCAACCTGCCACCTGCTATCGACTGCAGTTGGTTCTTTTACACCCTTCGAGCTTTAGAGGCTGCCCCATAGAGGTAAACCTCCTCCGCTGCTGGGGTCTCGTCTTCAGCACCGCACACCTCCTGATACCGATAGCGGCGTTAAAGTATCGGTTCACGAACAGCATGCGTTTATTGCCTCTGCTAGAACTCACCTTTGGAAGGATTGCTAGAACTCGTGCCCTCTGTACCACTACAGTCTCGTTATCGTCCCGTCGGGCAAATATCTAATCTCGTCTATACCCCATCTGCTTCTCGTTCTCCTTTATCGTCAATTGCTCCTCTTCGCTCAGTCATCGACGAAACGATACTTTCTTTCGTTTTTCTTGTTGAGCCCGGCGACATTAGACCTCCAGGATCCCTGAATTTGTTTTCAATGGCGTCCCCTTGGATTTTTTATGTCTTCAAAACGAACGCACTTCGAGCGCATCTGCCATAAACCGCGGCAATGCATTTGATAACACACACCTGGGACTGGAACACCAGTGAGGTGCGAGACTTTAAACGGAGCGCCTGTCGCATATGACACGATGCCAGGGATGCGCTCTCGAGTGTCGATAACCAGCGCCATATCTGCGTGGATATCCAGGTTCGTGTTTCAGCGATCCTACATACCCTGCGTCGCAGCGTACCACCGATAAACATCGTACGATTTGCCCAGCTGCTACGCGTACGCAGATAGTCCAGGGCGTTTGCTTCGCTGGTGAGGTCTGCTGCTTCACGACGACGTGTACCTTGGCCGAGTTCTTGACTGGAAATGCACGTTCAGCCGTCGTACATAGAGACGACACTGGCAAATGAGTAGTGACGCGCTGGCGAACGAGGCTCCCGTCAACTACGACCTGTTGCGGCAGTTGAGTCACTCGCTGCCCGAGTTATGGGAGTTTTACGAGTCCGTTATCTGCGCTCCTAGTAACATGCGTCCGTCTGAGGGTCGCGTGCCGACCTCGTTGGCCAGCCAGGAGCACGCTCGAGGAACGTACCCAACTAGGCCGGTTGTCGAACGACCGTTGCACGCTGCTCCGAAACCGCCCGTGTCCCTGCAACGGCGGCAGCGGGTAGCGGATCGCATCTGGGAGCACCTCTGGACCAAGGCACGGGAGGCATCGCCGACTTTTCGTGCTGCTCGCGCCTTACTCGCGCGTATCGTCGAGCGCCTGGAGGTGCTCATGTACCGTCGCGCCGTAGACGGCTCCACTTACGCAAACATGGCGAGTCACCTGGTGCGGCGTATTCGCAGCTGGGACGTTGAGCGCATCGCATCCGTCGAGACGCTATTTCTATACCTATCCGCTACGTTCGTTCACGACATGCTCGGTAATACGAACGGCTGATTCTTCCGTTGGACTCCGCAGAGACGGGAGCGGTGCCACAGACTGGAGCATCTGGCACCGTCATGCCGACTCGATCGCGGCGTTGATAATTTTGGGATACGCTACAGACGATTTGTGCACTGTCTGCGGCTGAAACGGAGCAGGACCGCGGCCATCCTGTGGACGGTATCGCTATGATGGACGAGCTGCTGACCCGCGCATGACCGCTGGATCCGCACGCGCGCCACGAGAACCTGAAGATGCGAAGCTCGTACCAGCTCCGATATGTGATGTGGAATTCCGGCGAGATACTGATACCTCATCAACGCCGACAAGCGCTACGCTGAGTGCGCATGTGCGTTCGATGCAGCCAGAGTGTGCGTCGCATTTGCTGATGCCTCTGCAGAAACCAGGTTCCTTGGCGGAGAGCTGCTTTGCCGTGCACGTTCAAAGCAGAACGCAATGTACGGAGCAGCCTGCTCCTGGCAAGCTGTGAGATAATCCAGCAGAGCAGGGTGGTGTGCGAGCTCTTGACGTTGGCGCAACACCTGGTAAAACGCAGTCTGACTGAGCAGCAATTCTTTCTCGACATCATTCATTTCATGTCCTTGTTCGGTTAGGCGCTGCCACAAGTGCAGTTCGCGTTGTACAACGGCATCAAGAACGAGGCCGATGGCATCCAGGCTCTTCCCTTCGGCATCGGCGATCTGCAGAAGTAGCAGCGCGTTCGAACTGAGCGCCGTCAGAGGAGCGCGGGCTCCCGTTTCTCTGAACCAGTTCACGAGCTCATCAAAGTCTTGGAATTTGCTGCATCCAAGGCGCTGGTACGCTCGGGCACGCTGGAGACGCAGCCGTGCCTGCATCTCCAAGGCGCGATCATCCGGATTCGCTGCGCGGCAACAAAGCACCGCTATGCTGAGGTAGAAGAGCGCGTCATCGACATCATCGGTGCAATCTTTCTCGATCCGAAGGAGATCTTGCGCAGCATTGGCATAGTCACCGTCGAACAGGAGCTGCAGCCAAAGCCATTCGTGATGCTGGCGCTCCTGCAGCCACTCACGTAGGAGCGGTGATTTGTAGGCAAAAAGCTTCACGAATTCGTGGCGCTCGTGCCACCAGTCGAACGCGTACCAGGCAAACGGTCGACCGAGTTCCGCGAAGCACGTCTCTAAAAAGGCCGAGGCCGAATCCGGATCCTCGAGCGCTTCTTCAGTGTCCTGTGCGATACGCATCAGAATCTCATAGATGCCGTAGTGGCGAGCGAGGCGAGACGCTTCGTCCACAAAGCCCGCTAACCGAAGGTGTTCCAGCATCGTCACTGGGCCCGGTCGCGATTCCACGGTGCCGCTATCGACTGCTCGCTCGAGTTCGATCCGAGCCTGAACAACATGGTAGAGGGTCGCGAGCGCTGAGGCGGTCTGCAAGCGTTTTTGGCGCGCCAGATATGTAGGTAGTTCCTCCGTCACGCCGCGCAAAAGCAGGTTGAGCGGTGATTTCGACGAATGGAGCCAGGGACATGCTCGCCGTTCGAGCTCCTGCAACTCGGGTAAAGCTGTGCGCACGATACAAACGCCGTCCAGGATAAGGCCGGTCGCGTAGCGCGCAACCTGCAACAAGCTTTGGACATAGTCAGCACTGACATCGTCCTCACTTGCGAGGAATCGTGCGCGCTCGCTCGTGTAAAATTCGTTCATTACCGAAAGGATACCCTGAACGTTATCACCTGGAGCGCGCTCCGCCGCGCTCAGTGCCTGGATTTGGCGATCCAGTACGTCCCAGGCACTAGATGATTTCGCGTTCAGCATGCATCGAAGGGCGTAGAGAATATATATGCTATAGATCGATTGCGATATGTTCAGACGTTCGCTCAAAGGCAAATCATCCCAGAGTTTTTCCTTTGCGTCGTCGGCACACCCGAGTGCCGAGTGCGCCAGGAGAAAACTGCAGAGCCGTCGCATCCATTCGCGTTGCATTTCCAGAACTTGCTGTTCGAGAGCGCCTTGCACAATACAATTCAGGTTACGCTTCAGTATGTGCTCGTGAATTTGGCGAACGGCGATGGATACGTGTTCTCTGTTCCACCGAGACCGAGCGTTGTGAAAACTGGCCAGTGCAGCGGAGCGCTCCCCAGCTGCTTCCAACGCCAAAATATTCAGGACCTGCTCCCAGATCGCGCGTCGCGGGAATGCATCACGACCAGATAAAACATCCGCTTCGCTGGCTGCGGATTCAACTCCCGTGGGTGCACGGTACGGGAGCAGAATCTGATCCACCCGGCAGTCGGCATGCATGCAGAGGACACCGGTCTCGCTGCTGGCACCGAAGCCGCAAATCACCGAGCTCGAATCGCCAAAACTCGCATCCAAAGACAGCGCAATTTGCCCGCGAACTTGCTGCGCAGCAGCGAGCCCCCAGGCAGCACTCGCCCAGAACAGCATCCCCGAGCATTGGTCAAATACGAATACCAATCCGTCCGCGCAAGTCCAGTAGAAATGCAAAAAGACCTCTTCGACAGCTGCGACGCGAACGTTTGCCAACGGTACCGGCCCACCGAGCTCCCAAATGGACTCGGGATGGTGACGTACACTCACCGGGGTCACCCATAGCTGCAGTTGGTATTCCCCGTGATCGGGTCGCAGCTGGTCGGACTCGGAGGCTGCGGTAGCAGCCTCTTGGTTACTTTCCTCCGATTCGGCGACAGAAAACGTTGCGGCACCGAGTACTGCATGTGTGCCATGATCCGCCGTGCCCAAATAAAGCGGAATCAGGTCCGAGCGATGAACTTGTAGCACTTGGGATAGCCGCTCAAACGCTGCGGACGAAACCGAACGCAACGTCACTTGTGTGTCCGTCACCTGCCATGTCTCTATCTGGCTCTGGCGAAGAATCCAACAATCCCAAGTTGCGGCATCCCGCTTTGAACACAAGTAACCGCCGTAGCCGTACATGCACGCATAGTCTTCTGCACGATGCGTGTCCTGCATGCATCGTGACGGGACACGTGTCCACGTCCGCCACTGCTGGAGCCATCGGCGCAGTGCAGTTGCCGCCTTCGCCCGTCCCTCCGTCTGACGCCCGCGCAAAACGGACACTGTGGGATCCAGTCTGATCGTGACAAGTTGCTGCGAGCCGAGCACTAGTGCCACCCGTCTGCCTCGATCGAAGCAAAATATGTCCATGACTTGCTCGGGGGTTTCATCTGCAGCCAGCAGTTCAGCTAGCGGCAACTCGCGACTCGAAACAAGCAACGTTCTCCCATTGCGTGTTGAGTTCGACGGGCGCTGAACCTCGGGCGAACCTGCGGGGCGTCCATCGGAAACCGGCTTCGTTATGATCAACATACGTAGCACGGCTGAGGCCTGCAGACGGCCCGCTCTGTCCGACGGTGCTTCCGAACAGTGCGCGATAAGTGCTACAAGCAGTTCAGTGCCGTTCGCTAGAGCGCTCGCCGCAACTTGGCGCGAGCTCTGCACCCATGCGTGCCGCGGCAGTCGACAGCCACTGGCACTCCAGCTTGCGTCCGCAGTGGCGCTGTCCCAAGCAGCCGGCACGGACCCGGTTCCGGCTTTGATCAGCCCCTCTCCCAGCAGTGGTCGAACAAGGAAGATCCAGCTCCCTGCGACTATGATCCAGTTGCCCTGCCACGCACCATTTTGCACAAGGCGAGCGACGTAGCGTTGCTGGCGATCCCGCACGTCGTCCTCAAACAGCTCGACTGATAGCGCATCCTCGACCTGCTGCGGCAGCCGAAGACGCAAACGCCTCACATCCATATCGGTTAAAGCCAGCGTCGGAGCAAAAAGGACGTCCTATGAGAGCACCTCCCCGCACCCAGGGAAGTACCCTAAGAGCAGACGGACACCGCTCGCTCAACACTAGGCGCGGCAAGTCCGCTGGCGCGCCGACTGCAGTTGCAGCAGCACTGACGCTCGCGTTGCAGTGCCGTGCAGCCGCCAACTATGACTGATGCTGGCGACTTGGCTTCCGTCAAGGACGCTGACCGGCTTATTGCCATCATCGGGGACGAAGATACCGTAACTGGCTTCCTTTTGACTGGAATAGGCGACCGAACACGCCCGACTGACCCGACGTACCTGGTGGTGCGTCGCGACACCTCCGACGCGACCATCGCTGAGGCGTTCGAGCACTTCACTCGCCAACGCAAAGATGTTGGGATGGTTTTGATTACGCAGAATATAGCGAATAGGATACGGAGCAATATTGAAGGCTACACCGGGCGTGTCCCAGCGGTCATCGAAATACCTAGCAAGGATCAAGTCTATGATCCGAGGCAAGACACACTTATGCAGCGTGTGCAACGTCTTCTGGGTATTCGCGACAAGTAGGCGAAGAGCTGCTTTACAATCATCTCGAAAAGTTGTGAGCGATTTGGTGTGTGATGTTTTCAGCGACGACCGCTTGGCGTAAGTAACAGACACACGAATAGCATCGCGACGCCAAGCTGGAGTTTGCGTGAGCGACACCTCGTGCGACGCTTTCACACGAGCGTGTCGCAGCAGCGAACGACCGCCTTGTCAAGCGTACGCTCTTGCTCGACAAGGTGCTATCGTAGACCGGCGGAAGAGCGCAACGAAACCGCTTTGAAGAGTAATCTTCAAGCGAGCGAAATTCGAGTGCACCATTCGCTTCACGCTCACAGAGAGCGATCCGACAATGCCAACATGCCTCGGTCCGGTAATGGTTTCTTGAAAGATGTTTTTTGTTCTAGGGTGCGCAGGGTCGATAACGCGAACCGGACGCTTTCGAATATGCGGATACTGCCACTCGCCAGCGCACCTGCTTGATCTTCATAGCTGATGCCTCCGCTTTCCGTTAGACGTAGAGCCGTTTCCCTCGGAGGATCAGAGGCGGGAGCGATGGAGCGAACCTCCGTGAAAGAACAATGGTGCAGGTCTCGTGCGAGAGGCCGTCCCAGCTTTAGAAAGGCGATGGGTAGCGACCGTCCAGGTGTCGTCGACATCGACGTTGGCGAATGAGCCTCTCATATGGAACCGACGACTGATTCGGTACCTCAAACGAGATCGAGAGACCGTCCACCGCGTCGAGAAGCGTTGTCGACAGGGGAGTTCCAGAAGCGGGGTCTCCCGCACTGCGCGGCGTGACGCGGTGCAGCGGGTACGGTGTGCCTCTGGAGTTTCTTGGTGGCGATACTTCGGTCTCGGCTTCGGTTCTAGACTCTAGGAGACTGGGCGTGAATGATACGCACTTGCGTACGGAGTGCGTGGCCGGTGTCTTCGTCCCCGAGCTGGACTGCCGTGGTCGTCGAAGGCGGCTTGTCAAGATGTCTTCGTGAACGAGTTTGACTGTCATCAACTGAGCAGCTGGCGTGCGTGGACTACGATCCTGATTTGTTTCCTGAAGCGGCGGCGGTCCAAAACTGCCTCTGCGACGCGGTCGTGCGGCACTGTTGGAGTCTGGATATGGCCGCAGTCCAGGTGTTCCACGCGGTGTATGCCCTGCTTTGGCGGCTTGCGTCGAAAGGGTTACCCTAGCGGAGCTGGATGCACGTTGTCGCTCCAAAGCCGCTGTCTCTTGATGAAGATCATGCGCGATTTCGCGGGCAAACACGGGGTCGTCTCTTAGGAGCACCCACAAGTCTGCACGATGAGGTCGCAATTGCTCACGAATCGCTTCGATAACGACGCCTACTAGGGGATGTTTCAGTTGTTCGAAATGTCGACGCAGTTCAACCAGAGCCGGCAGGATGGTCTGCTCGAGACTCTGCCTCGCGAGCACTGGCAGCAGATGCCCCCGGAACACTTGCAGTGCTGTTTCCTCGGAAGCGTTCCCAGCACGTGGCAATGCGTCTCGAGTCGTCGGCCGCGCTTGAGCGGATGCGAGCCCTTGGGCGCTTCTCGGCGCTTCCAGGCCGGCTTGTGCCCCAGTGGTGCTTTGGATGGCGACTGGCGCTGTGGCGAGTGCTCCCGTTGTTCTCACAGTTTGCTTCGTTGCCGCAGGTAACAGCCACATGGCCGTCGTTTCCGTTTCCGTTTCTGCTTCTGTGATCCATTCCAGGGAATGCATCGAGGAGCCTAGCGTGCCGAGGTGCCAACGCTCGCCTGCGAGATTCCGGCTGGCGAGCAGCTTCAACGTATCCGAAACAACGTTGTACACGCTCGAATCCTCGTCCAGGATAGCGGGAAAGGACCCCATCTCGCCGTCCAGTAGACCGCCAATGAGCTCCGCTGCGAGACGATCCGCAATCAAAAGCACTTGCTCATCCGTGCAGTTGCTTATCAAGTACTGGTATATTCGATGACGTGACGCTTCCTGTTGCGGAAAAGTGAAGCGCGCTCTCTCCGCCCGAGATTGGTGCATTCCAGCATGCTGGTTATATCGAGGGTGACAGGTACAGTCATTGAAGTAGAAGAGTGATTCGAGGAGCTGATGCACCCGCTCGGCAGGATTCCGTGGAAAGAAGACTCTCTCGAGGCACTGGCGGGCGAGCTTGCTCACGATCGGATCATCGTCTTCCGTTACGGATAGGAAGAGGAACACGAGCCCGTCCTTTTTCGGCTTGACGAATTCTTCTTCGAGGAGACCTGTAAGCACCATCGTGGTTTGACGGCGAACGAGTGGAGACGGATCTCGCATTGCAGCTGCAATACGCACAGCGTACTGATCAGCAAGCCATGAAAATACACGACACATATCCGCGAGAATGAGCACCGCGTTATTCCGCAACACCGAGGAGGCGCTGGTCTCCAGTTCGCGAAGGAGCACGCTGGTCCCATGCCGGGCAAGGGTGTCATCGCCCCGAATGCAGAGTTTCCCCAGGGCCAGTAGTGCATAGGCGCGCAAATTCTCAGAGCTTCGCTCGGAATCAGCGAGAATAGCCTCTGCGCGCACTCGAAGGCGCTCGTCGTCGGGCGCAGCGAGGCCGCTCAAGACGACCTCACTCCACGCCGTAAGCGCACACGCCCGCTCCTCCAGCGAGGAACAGGCGTATTCCGCTGGCTCAAGGGAGAGCAACTCGGAACAAGCCTGAATGAGCTCTTGGGACCAATGCGGGTTGGTGGCAACCCGTGCAAGGCACTGGATGAGCGCTGGTATCCGACCAGGATTGCCTCGGAGCTGAAACAGTAGAGTGCGCGCATCACTCTGGATAAGCGGGACCAGACGGCCGGCAGCGGGCGCCGTCTGAGCCACAACCTGAGTCACTTCATTGGCTACGGGATCGTCAGGATCGAGATCAATCAGAATCCGCTGGTTAGACTCCAGAATATGCCGCACCACTGCCTGGCGCGCAGTTTCCGCATAGGATGTGAGTTGAGCAAGCAGATGCCAGGCGCCCGGTTGCCCCTGTGGATGCGCACTTTCACAGAGCCACTGATAGAGGGTGTCTGGTAGCGGCGCTCGCTGGCTTAAGCGATGCCACAGCAGGAACAGGAACGGTCTTCGTGGGTCTCCTTTCCCAGCCGCTATCGTGAGCACAGTGTTCCCAACGAGTGGGCACACCTGCGACTGGGTTTCCGCTGGTGCATCCGCGACGCTGTTTTGAGCGCTGAAGAGGAGCTCCAGAAAGCCTTCAAGGCACGCTTCAACGACAGCCGGCTCTGGATCGTAGACCAGTTGCAACACGCTGTCACACCAGGCGTTGATGAAGCGCTCTCGAAACGCACTCGGTGCCGAACTGGCGAGTCTCGTAACCTGCTGTGCAGCTGCGAGTCGTACCGCGAGGTGTGTATCTGCACATCGCTCCTGCACAGCAGCCAGGATGCGATCTGCAGCTCTTGTCCATTCGCTTCGCTGCGCCAGCATCTCCAGCGTTATGAACGCGAGCGTGAGGGCACTCTTTCGCACGGGTGCTTTTTCGTCCCGCAATCGACTGATGAGTAGTTGGCGCTCACGGAGCAGCAGCGCTCGCGCCTTGGACTGATTCGCACCGGCAAGGTGATCCAAGGCTGCAGCTGTGGCAGTAAGCGCCCGTGCTCGGACCAGGGCATGACGATCACGTATTCGAGCCCAAATTGACCGATAGAAGAGCGCCCAGGCTACCGCGGCGTCCTCTGAAGACTTGGCGGGGTCATCATCCGGCTCCTCCTCGATGTTCGCAGCGATCTCCAAAGCCAGACATCGAACCGCTGCACGTGGATGCTGTGTGAGTTTCTGAACGAAAGAGCAGAAGCGGTAGATATCGGTCGATTCCATTGTGATCAAAAAGGATAAAATGCACTGTGCTAGAGTGGAGCGACGAACCGCCGTCTCCGGCGCTCGGATGCTTAAATGCTGAAGCAGAACAAGCACCGCGGCTGAGATTCGTTCCGTAATGCTTGTGCCCGCCTCTTCTGGAGCCTCTCTCCCGGCAGCCTGGAGAAGCTCACACAACGCAGTCGAAAGCGAGTGGAGCGCATTACTGGACGCTGCCGGGGTAGCGGTTGGGCTGGGATCGATAACCGGCGCCGCTCCTTTGAGAGAGAGACCCTCTATGAACAGATTCAGAACAGGACGTAGTGCTCCGCGAACGAGCTGCTCGGATGAGAATGCAGTCACCATGATCATATTCTTCCAAGCACTTCGAAAAACCTGTTCCTTCGAGCATAGCAGCTTGGTGGAACGTGGCTTGTTCAGCCCGACTGCAACCAATCTGCGGAGGATGAGTTCTGATGCACCGCTCAGGGATTCTTCGAGGCCCGCTGAGTTAGAATCATCATCGGCGAGCGGCGACCCGCGGTGACCTTGAGGCTGAAGTGGTCCTGTGACCGACACTTGTTGGATACCGATTCGCAGCAGATAGCGAATCCATGGTATGGAGTCGAAGAGAGCGGCAAGCGCGGATAGCGTTTTCGTGCTGACCTCCTCGACGAGCGCTCCGATTCCTTGCGCGCGCGTCATTTGCCTCAGGGCGTGCACAGCGGCCTTGAAGACGAAGGGAACGAAAGCTTCGGGCATGACGGAAAGTACACGCCAGTACGCCTGGCTAGCGAGCATGCTAAGCACCGCAGCCCTGAGGCGTGTCTGCGTGAACAAAACATCTGAAAGCCCGGTACTGGCTTGCTCATGGTCTTTTCCTTGTGAGTCCTCGGCTGAATCGTCGGAACTGGAGGCTCTATCACTTGTTACACGGCAAGTAGTCTGGTTTCGGAAGCGCTCGTCTCTCTCTTGTTTGTCGCCATTGCGAAAGTTTTGCTCCGATGCTGCTCGCTTCTCAGGTGCGCCCTCTTGGCTGAATTGCACGGCCCGCTTGCGACGCACTAAGGCAGCACCACACTGCTCTTCCAGCTGCATACCGACCCTGATCCATGCGTACAGCACTCCAATGATACTTGAAACGTCCGGACAGGAAGCATAGAGCCCCGTAACCACGGATTCAGCACCCGTATGAACGCTGTCGCCACCCTGACTCGCCGGCTGGACGTCGGTGCGCGCCGGCTCTCTGTTGACACCTTCCAGGGCCGATTCAAGAGCGAAACAGAATTTTTCCATATGGACAAGCGCCACCGGGATCTGATGCAGCGACAGCGTATCGTGCCCCGAGTCTAAAAACTCCAACGGTATCCGCTCAGCGTCGCCGTTCTCCGCTGATATATCCAGGCCTAGCGAGTCGCCTACGCAAAGACGACCAAGTGATTCCTCCACCTCAGCACGTGTTGGTTCTTCTGTTTGTCTGTACCAGTGAGCGATGAACCGTTCGTACTGCATCTGAAGCAGCAGCCTCCACGGTGAGAGCCAGTCTGAATCGTCGGAACTCGAGCATGGCACTCCAATTGCTTGAAGAAGTTGGAACCAGATTGCCCCAGCTTCCGAGGAAGCAACTGCATTGCCGCGTTCGGTTCGCATTGTCACTTCTGCTCAACCTTGCCTCCTGGTTGTCGTCCAAGAGCGACGGTGCTCCGATATTCTCGTAACGACGCTCTCGTCCAATGACTTGTTGGTAGAGCTAGAGGTTCGTAGAGCGCCGCCGTGAACGCGCCAGCGCCTCCGCTGTGCCTGACGCGGCAGATTGGACAGGGCGGCCCGGGAATTCAAATGCGGCGTGGACGATTGTTTGAGCAACGGATCCTCGACAACGAGTCCGAAAGAAAGGGAACAGGGTATCTATCTCGGATTTGTATACTCTTAAGTTATGGTCTCTGTGTAAGATCACCGTTGTCACCCCTTCGACGGATCCTCGACAACGAGTCCGAAAGAAAGGGAACAGGGTATCTATCTCGGATTTATATACTCTTAAGTTATGGTCTCTGTGTAAGATCACCGTTGTCACCCCTTCGACGGATCCTCGACAACGAGTCCGAAAGAAAGGGAACAGCGTATCTATCTCGGATTTGTATACTCTTAAGTTATAGTCTCTGTGTAAGATCATCGTTGTCACCCTTTGGGAGCTTTTGACTCGAATACACTCTTTTCCGCTGTTGTATCCAGGGCTTGGAAGCCGCCGATCTCTCCGTTCCCTCAAGGTCCGGTGTCAGTCACCGTCGCAGGAAGTTGACGGCAGTGTTCAAGTACCGATTTCCCTACTGTCGGATGGTTTCATTGCACTTTATGCACAGGCGGTGGTTGTAATCAACGTTTCGCTTGCCAACTTTTATCTCCGTTGTAAACATCCTGGTGTGCCCTGGAAAGGGCGGCACTTGGCTGTTTACTGACGTTCTCATACGCCCACCATTCTTTGTTCTTTAAGGGCCGTCCTGACGCGTGAGAATGCTTCTTTCATCAAGCGGTAGATGCGCTTGAGGGGTACGGAAAGCTCGTGTCGTTGCCTTCCTCTGGTTCCATGCCATGTGCCGTACCTCATATTCACAGGCCTCTTCTGGGCGATGCCCTCGGCGAGTCCTTCGTCCGCTGCACGCACAAGCGAATGCTGTTCTATTCGACAGTGGATCTATGGACGGTGAACTTGTCGATCATGAAAAAGTCCGAGAAAGAAAATCCAAACTGGAGAACAAGATGAGAAATTTCCATGGTTCCACGTTCCTTCCCTGCGAAGCGGTGACGCACTCTCCGCGGAAAACGACCACTTCGATGAACAACGTCCGAGCCCATTACCGTTTTCCATACAAACATAAGGGACGGAAGCATCTGAGAGCGTTTACGGTCAGAGGTACCATGCTGCTGTCGAATGCTGGCTCCTCGTCGTTAACAACGAGAGGAGGATTTGTCTGTGGAGAGGAATCGACGAATTCGCGTGACAAGTTTAGTGACATATGGGTTTGGCGTTGAGCGCAAGTCGTCATGGGCCAACTTAGAGTTTTCTTCTTCGTCGATCCAGCGGCGCGCATTGGCTGCGCCAACGACTTGGCATGACACAGAGGTGGAAAACGTGCAGAACGCGTTATTTAAGCGTACCAAACGGGAGTAAACAGGAAGAGTGGAGGCTTCCACGCATGACTTGGATATGGATACCACCTATTTTACGAAGCTTTGCTCGAGCTTGTCGCGTATTGTGTTGATTCCGTTTTGGTAAAGAAACCCAGCGGCAACGTGTCCATGGAGCTTCTCCAAAGAGACACTTGAGAATCTCGCAATCACCAGTGAATCTGAATGCCCGTATTGCTGCTCATGAAATGTCGAGGATGTAGATCTAGAAAAGTTCGGAAAGCATGAAAGGCAAGAGCAGAGCGCACAATTTAGTGTTCCGTTTTAATCTGACACGGATATAGTCTGGATAAGGATCCCTCAGGACGCGATTGTTATGTGCGTCAAGAGGCGCAGCCATCAGTCCGCGCCAGACCTACAGATGCCGTCAGCTAAGACTATTCAGAGCTTGCTTTAGAGATAATCGTCAGTTCGTGTGATACTTCGTGTGCCGAGCCTGCCGTGAGCGCATACAAATCATTTCTCCACCAGAGTCATCGCGTAGCGAGCTCGGCGCGCACACTTGCTCTTCCGCAAAAGCTCCCGTAAAGGTTGTATGAAGTGAACCAGACACCATGCATGTATATGCACCGACGCTAGTCAGGCGGGCGCCTCCATTCCTTGATAGAACGCTTCATGGGAAAACAACGCCGAGCCAGAATTTACTCAAAGAATAGGGGCTATACTTATCAAGAGAATCTGCAGCATTGCATAGCGTAAAGTAGTTGAACATAGCAGCATTCCTCAGAATATGCAGCTGCCAGCGGTGACCAGTCGGTCGACTTGAGCCTCTATATAGACGCTTGGACGCTTCATCAACCCTGGACGTGCTCCAGTTGAGCATGGAGCTTGAATCAGCTCGGCGATCAAGTGCGTGCCGAGCACGCCGCGTGCAGGGCAAAAGCGCCTCCCTGCGTGCCTGTGTGCCTGCATCCGTGCCTGCATCCGTGCCTGCATCCGTGCCTGCATCCGTGCCTGCATCCGTGCCTCCCTGCGTGCCTGTGTGTCGGGATCAGCGCATGATGCATGCATGCATGCATGCACACGTTCGTGCACTCGACGCATTCAACGCTTCGACTGCTGTGCACGCATTCCGGGGAGTATGGCTACTTGTCGAGTCTCAGCACTCAGTTTGACGTTTTGTACCTCGTTCGATGTACGCGTCCGTTCAGATAATTTGAACACGAGTTTCACTGGTAACCGTAGCGAGCCAGTGGCGCGATCCGCTCGACACCGTCTGTTTCCCCGTGTGGCGAGTCGGCGGTCGCGCGTTCGAGCGGTGCAAGCCACCTACGACTATGACCTCGTTATTATTGGTGCTGGTGTTGGCGGGCACGGAGCTGCGCTGCATGCGCGGAGCAGAGGTTTGAAGACGGCAGTTTTAACCGGTGGCGATGCTGGTGGAACGTGCGTGAACCGTGGCTGCGTTCCGTCAAAAGCGCTACTTGCTGCTGCGGGAAAAGTCCGGGAGCTTCGAACGGTTGAGCGTCTGCAGGCTATGGGCATTTCCGTGCGCGGCCAGGTCGACTACGATCGCCAAGCCGTAAGCAACCACGCGAATAGCCTTGCGTCCCGCGTTCGAGGGAACCTGGTACAGTCACTGCGCGGTCTCGGTGTCGACGTACTTGACGCTCGCGGCGCTCTTGTAGCACCCCAGAAAGTAGAGTTGCTCAAACCAAGAGAGCGTACCGGGGAACGCGTCGTTACAGCTCGCGATGTGGTCATCGCGACGGGAAGTGTACCGGCGGTGCCGCCTGGGATCCAAGTCGACGGGAAGACCGTCTTCACCTCCGACGACGCCCTCAAGCTGGAATGGGTACCTGAATGGATCGCGATCATCGGTAGCGGTTACATTGGGCTAGAGTTCAGCGACGTATATACTGCGCTGGGATCAGAGGTGACATTTATAGAGGCAGCGCCGAAACTCATGCCTAGCTTTGATGCCGAGATCAGTCGGTATGCAGAGCGGCTACTCATATCTCCGCGACCAGTTGACGCATACACAGGGGTTCTCGCCACCAAAGTCGTACCAGGTATTCCGGGCCAGAAACCGGTCCATATTGAGTTGGTGAACGCTGAGACAAAGGCGCCTGTCGAGGTCCTCCAAGTCGATGCCGCTTTAGTGGCCACAGGTAGACGCCCGTACACGGATGGTCTCGGTCTCGAGAAGCTTGGTGTCCGACTGAACAAGGGATTCGTTCCCGTCGATGATCACATGCGTGTGTTGGACGAGACCGGTGCGCCCATCGAGCATCTCTACTGTATCGGTGATGCAAATGGGAAGCTGATGCTCGCCCATGCGGCATCAGCCCAAGGCATCAGTGTCGTGGAGCACATCGCGGGAAATACGTCGTACCGTTTGCGAATGGAATGCATCCCCGCTGCATGTTTCACACATCCGGAAATCAGTATGGTAGGGTTCACCGAGGAACAGGCTCGGGCGATTGCGGAGCGCGAGCGGTTCGAGTTAGGCAAGGCTCTCGGTCACTTTAGGGCGAACAGCAAAGCGCTTGCGGAAAATCATGCCGAAGGGATTGCCAAAGTTCTATTTCGCAAGGATACAGGAGAGCTCCTGGGCATGCACATTATAGGCATGCATGCGGCAGATCTCATTCATGAAGCAGCAAACGCTATGCAGACCGGCATTCCCGTTCACAAGTTGGCATTCGCAGTACACACGCATCCGACTTTGTCGGAAATCTGTGACGAAGCGTTCAAGGCTGCTGCCGGCATGGCTGCTCATTAGTCTTTCACTGAGCCTGGGATTGTGGTGGAGCGAGCGTTCCTGGTCAGCAATTGTGCTTTAACGGGTTGAAGCAGTGTCGGCAAAGGGTCATTTTGGGGATGAGCATGTCCCGTCCACGCATTATTCTTCCTTTGCCTGGCATGCATTTTACGCACTCGACAACCAGCGACTGAATGCGAGTTCGTGAACGCCGCCAATGGCCGGCGAAATACTTGGCTGCAGTGCGTTTCCCCGCGATCCAGAGAGTTTGCCTCGTGAAGCGACATGTGCGCTACGTGAATGTACCGGTATGCGCAGCGCTTGTGCAGGACACTCTATACCAGGCGAGCATCCTAGTACCCCGAAAAAATATTCGACGCCCCGTTGATTCACTGCAATCCATTTCGGGACCTAGTGAGGGCACGTCTGCTCACTGCATGGAAGTATGCACCGCATTACCCAGTCCATGCTGAAACCGCAGCATACAGCATTCGCCTGCCTCGAAGCACAATGGCTCTCCTCGTTCGCACTCTTGCACAAGTAGACTGCGCCTTGGCATGCACCCGAAAGCGGGACATATTTTGTCTGTAGAGCACAGGACGCGTGCGAGGCAACAGCATACATAAAGACGCCCCAGAGTCTGAAAAAGTCCCAGATCCTTAGACCGAAGAAGAAACGTGTTCCGGGTCACGGCGTCTCCGCGGGACAGTCGGCCTCGCCCTCTACTAGAACAGAGCCCGCTCGCTCCGTAGCAGCGCTTTCCGGAACGATGGCATCGACATCCGCGATGAATCGTCGGATCGCGTCAATATACCCTGGCATCATCCAGGTCCTGTTGTGGGTGCCCTCTTCGAAACGAACGAGGCGCCGAAGCCGCGATCTGCTCGCGGCGTCGTAGAGCTGCTGCATCATTCTTGGGGGAATGAATCCATCGCGAAGACCACTAAGTAGAAGCACAGGCACCTCAATGTGCTTGATTTTCTCGCGTGATAGCCATTTGTTCTGCGTCACGAGCCACTTGAATAGGCGCAAATACGGATGCACGAGATCGATCATATCGATCAGCGCAGTGAAGGTATTCTCCAAGATCAATGCTCGAATTTTGTCCGAGTGTCGGTAAACGAAATCAAGGGCAACCGCTCCGCCGAGGGATTCGCCAAATACCCACAACTGCGACTGATCAATGTCGCTGCGAGTACTCAGGTACTGAATCATTGCCGCGGCGTCTCGCTGCAAACCGCGCTCACTGGGAAAGCCCTCGCTCATTCCGTATCCCCGATAAGACCACAGAAACACATTACAGTCCAGTTTGCTATGAATATGGAACACCTTCGGCAGCCGATAACTCATATTTAGATCGGTACCATGGAAATAGATGAACGTCGGGCGCTCTCGGTATTTGGCTGGTGCGCATTTGATGAACCAGCCATGTATTTCGTGGCCATCGGCTGTACAGAAATACACGTCCTCGTAATGCACCATACCGTATTGATCGGGCTTGCCTCGAATTCTGCGGCTTGGTTTGTAAATCAGCCGGTTCTGGATCGATAACAGAAAGAGAAGCGGCACGATCATTCCAATAAGTGTACTCAGCGCGAGGATGCTGGCAGTGCGCGCCCAACTGCTGGGTGCAGGTCCCTGCGACGGGCGCGCAAGTTGAGCCTCCTGGACGACTGGCTGCGGAAGCGTCGCCATCCACCGCGGTCGGCTGACAGCAACACCCATCGAGAGGATGAAGGCGAAACCAAGCGCCAGTGCTCCGCCAACGATGACTCTGTCAGTCGTTTTGAAAGACCCCGCTTCCGTGCGTCGCTTTCTTCTTCGCGAACGCAGCCCTCGAGCAGGTTTCCGCGTATCAGCGACGCCGGGCGTCGCCGCCATAACCAACACCTGCTCCCGAAGTTGCGTTTCCGCCACGTCATCTCGCACGGATCCCGAAGAAGGAGCTTCTGCATCTTCGTTCACATTGCATGCCCAGAGCCAAGGCTGATACGAATCTGTACGTAGGTGACTCGGTGCTGAACGCTCCGGCCGCAGAGGTGTCCGGCGAACAAAGCCTGCGGTTCCAGGGAACCATCGGCGAGCGGATGTGCAAGTGCGCCCGCGCCAGCTGCCCCGAACACTCGCGAAGTTCAAAGGAACAAAGACACCGTAGCCAAACGCAAACGCTGCACAGGGCCTGTCACTATGAGCTGGTGTCATCAAAGCAGCGTTCTTATACGAAACGAGTACGCGTTCACAAGCCGCTTCTTGCAACCATCGCGTCGATCGACGTCATGTGGGGATCGGATGGCGATCGTGCACGCAGCCGCGGATTCATCGGCGGGGCGTCGCCGAGCACCTGCCGGTATACCTGCTGGCATTCTGGCGTGCGCTATACGACGCTCGCATATGGCGCCCTCACAGCGCGCCACTGGGAAACTGGTCTCTGGCTAGGTAAACGGAGATACAGATGTAGAAGAAGAAAGCCTTTTCAATGGGTAGTGGACGCAACTACACGCCCTGTAAATCGGATTTCTACACTGATCGTGCACTATAAGAAATCCTTGATGAGGCGTTCATTCGTGAATGGAGAAATCGATGGAGCGATGCGTGCATGCTTGTGACGATGAGTGCACGCATGGTTTGATCGATGGAGAGATGCGTGCATGGATGGATCAAAGAATCGACGCACGCACATGTGTGAGGATCATCGCGTGCATGGATGGATCTCCAAATCAGATCTGTTGCAACTCGACAAGCATACGTATGCATTGGATGGTATTCTTCGATGACCCACGATCCAGCGTGATGTATCTAACTTTACCAACGGGGAAAGGCTCGCACAAGCGCTTCCCTCCATCCGGTAGGCCGTACGTCTGTCGCACATACGAGCATTTGTCGTGGAAGCAGCAGGAAACGCAGACGTATCCCGTATCTGATACATACCTGATCACGCAGTCATCGCCGAGCTTTTCATGTGCTTTGACAGAGGCACGCTTACCAGATGCGTCCATGTTTCGGATGCACGGCACGTGCGCATCTTGCACGCACCAATCCTCTGCAGTCGTCAGGGAAACGAGTATCGAGCCTGCATTCGGGGCTCGAACAACGCGGCGATACAAGTTGCTTTCCACTGGCGATCAGGCGAATGCGTCCCTTGGGCTCTGTACGGGTCCTAATAAAAAGCGATCCTACGACCATTCAGTCTGTATTTCCACTGGCGATCAGGCGAATGCGTCCCTTGGGCTCTGTACGGGTCCTAATAAAAAGCGATCCTACGACCATTCAGTCTGTATTTCCACTGGCGATCAGGCGAATGCGTCCCTTGGGCTCTGTACGGGTCCTAATAAAAAGCGATCCTACGGCCATTCAGTCTCTAGTTGTTCAGTGCGTCCCCGAATGTCAATGAATCCAGCCGTGCGAAAGGCGACTGAGCGCCTCGCGCCACGTCCGGCGGAACGAGTCCGTGGCATAGTTCGACTGCGTCGCCTGTGCCCTAGCGCCAGTGTTTATGGAGCAGACGTAGATACTGCCAGACAGCTTCGCGGCCGGCTTTTGTTTGTGCTGAAGTAGTCAAAACCGGAATTTCGCGCGAACTCAACAGACCGGTGCTCTCTAAGACCTGCTCCAACCGATCGAAGACAGAAGGCGGTACCGAACCGTCTTGTTTGTCGATCTTGGTCAGAACTACAACATAGTGCAGCGCGCGATTCCCCTGAGTTTTCCCGCGACCCTCATTCACAGGCAATGTCCCCGCGAGCGAGGACATCAGACGTGCATCTTCTTCTAGCGGACCCGTCTGACTATCGATTAGATGAAAGAGTACTCGCAATTTCTTGCGCTCCCGTACATAACTCCCAAACATTCGCTCCCACTCCAACCGTTGTCCCTTTGAGACTTTGGCATAGCCTGCACCAGGTAAGTCTACGAGGTAAAAAGCGTTCGTTGGGTCGCCCTCATTGACAAGATAGAAGTTGTATTGCTTGGTCTTACCGGGAGTCTTGCTCGTTTTCGCAAGCGCTTTGCGACCAATCACCATGTTCACCAGGGAGCTCTTTCCCACATTGGAGCGTCCGAAAAACGCTGCTTCGGGGAAGCGCCCATCCGGCATTGTGTCCATGGATACAGCACCGGTAACAAAACTCACTTCACGGACGGCACACTGGGCAAGGCAATCCAGCACCGCGGCGCTCAAGCTCAAACCGCAAAGCTGTACAGCATCCATGGTGAGGAAGAGGCCGCGAAAGTCTCGGGCCTTGCTAAACATGCGCATCGTCTTACAAAAGCGTTCGGTTCGTTCGGACTCGAACTGCTGAGCCACTGCATCGAAGTTTGATGTCAGTGATTCACTTCCGTCGGAGGATTCGCCGGGTGGCGGACACGGCGTCGACGGCCGTCGAGCAAAGCGACGGAGCGCTTTCATCGTCGCAACAGCCTCCTCTAGCTGCTCACGTTCTATAGCGAGCTGAACACTCGAGAGATACACTTGCTCAACCAGCGTCACTTTCTGCAGAGCGTGACCAAACTTGCCTTGTTCAAGGGCTTCTCGAATAACGTTCAGCGCCTCGAGATCACGCTCGCGTCGCACTAGGTCTACATAAGTTGGCAGCACCCGCATGATATGTTCATCGGCTGCGAATACCGTCGAATGGCTCTGCCCCTTACAAAGTGCGTTTATCAGGGTGCGTGCGTGCTTCGTTGCGTTCTGCCGGCACAGTGTTTCCAGCACCTCAGAGAAAGTTTCCGGGCCAAGACTAGTTTCCAGACAGCCGTCCGCAGAGAGGCAAGCTTCCAGAAGCTTGCTTGCCGAGCCTGGTTTTTGCAACAGCGCTGATTTGCGATCATCAGACGCAGCACCAGAAGTTTCGGAGTGTAGCATCCTGGGGCTGCGCCAGACCCCCGACCGTTGGAATACTGCTGCACAAACGCCAGTGGCGGCTACGTGACTTCGCTTCTTCCTACACAACCAACGAGGGGCCCCTTTGACCACCTGGGAGGTCAACGACAATAGGAGAAAACCACAGCGTATCCCCATAGACTGGCAAAACATTATCCATGAGGTTGCTGTTGTTGAAGCAAGAAGCAGGTGAGTTTGCCTCGCTGGGCTGCCGAGAGCATCGCTTTGCCAACATGCGGCCGCAACGATACGTTATCGACGGCGAGACGCCGCCACCGGAGCAAGTACTGCGACGACGTTCTGCAGTGGGACTTCGACTGCGTACCAGACGTTTTCTTTTCGCAGCAAGTCGCAAACAGATACTTTGGGATCGATGACACGGGGCTCACAATAACGAAGAAGCCAAAAAGCATTTTTATACGCCTCGCAACCGAGCAACTTTTTCCGCTTAGAGGGGGTTACTTCTGGCGGATGCTGGAACACCGGTGCATCAAGAGAGCGCTGGACAGGCATGTCTCTCGTGCAGACACGTACTCAGTGCACGTATTGTGTGAGCCTGCCACGTGGATGCGCGGATCCATCAGTACTTGAACTGGAGCGAGCGTGTCTACTGTGGAGAGCACGGCGCAGAGGACACGGTTCGTCTTTGGAAGCACTGGTGCCGATTCCGCGTTGGCGACAACGCTCATATGAGGAAGGGAGGTCCACAGGAAAAACAGAAAGTTTTTCTCTTCACTGATGGACAAGTTCTCGGGTAAAATGCCGCGGTGCGTGAGCGATGCGTAGGCTCCTGCATGGCACGCAGTTCTAGCGAGCGAAAATGGTATGCGGGCGGAAAAAGTGAAGGCGTGAAAGAATCACTGAGATCAGATCTTCTATGAAAGAAACTGATCGGGTTCGTTTCGCTCATACTTCTAGTCTGCGACAGGAATGAAGCCGTATACTCATCTGACTACACAAAAGCGCACACATGGTGAACTCAAACCGTGAGGGCGTATCGACAGACTCCCTTGCCGCGTGTCGTGTGTCGCGGCCAACGGATCGGTGCACCATCATCGACAATACACCCGAGCCCTGTCCAGTTGTCTCGTTGGAGCGCCAACATGTCATCACTTCCTTCGAACAGCTCCTTAGCAGTGTAGCGTGTCAGTGTGATGACCGCAGCTCTTGAGGCTGCCCTCGGCCGTGGAGCTCTTCATGGAATCACAATGACGCCGGTTCTGGCTGACTGGTCGGGCACTTCAATGTCACCGGCTCGCTTTCCAACGTCAAGCCGTCAGCGCGCATCACTGTCATTCCCGCGGTTCAGATCGAGGCGGAATGCCCACCATACAGAAAAGACGGACGGAAGTCAGGTTCTTTCTCTAGTCCACTCGACGACGCACGCACGGGCTCCGTTCCTGCTTTCTCTAACTTGGTTGTCGATCGTGAACAGTTAAGAACATTTCGCGAGCACCCGCTTGGACGTATTTAGCTGTGAAGCTCGCCGAAACGACCTGAGCAGATGCATCCGAATCCCTAGAAACACGGGGCCGAAACCTGTCATCATTCGAACGGTTCCGAGATCCGAAAACGTGACTTTCGCCGATGAGAGCAACGCAAGCTTCCGACAGGATCGCATGCCTGTTCGTAGGATGTTACAGGTCCGGCAACTCGCCTGATGCGCTATGGCGATCCATGCTGGATATGGTCCTCATGTCTGTATCTGGAATACAAGGGTATGTGCCGAGGCGGCATACGTCGTCGGGAACTCGACTTGAGATCGGCTCGTGACCGAAGGAGAGCATTGAGAGCTCCACAAGTTAGCGCTTTTATGCAGCAATGCGCTGTGTAGGGGGCTAGCGATCATGCGCCGAGACCAGAGCGTGCCAGTAGCTCGAACGCGCTGCTAAACTCTGACCGAGATGCTCGTTTCAAGCCCTATCCTATTGCTCCTCAGGAACTATATAGGCACGAAGTTGCCCATAAAACCAAGTAATAGCAAGATTTCTTTGCTGTGAAGCTCGACTGCTTCCGAACCATAGCGAACGCTTCTTGATTACGTGCCGCGAATGCAAACTGAGTGTACCACGTATCCGGACTGGAGGGACCCTGACCTGGGCCGGAAGCAGCATTTTTTAAAAAACCCGAACATTGTGACGGTTGCGTACACACTACATACGAAGCTCCACAATCGCATGCATGTAGCTTCCCAGTGCGTTTTCCGTCTATGTAGGCGTCCCGGAGGAAGAAGTCTATCTGGCCTGACGATTCCACTGAGGTGAACTCCTTTCGGCATCCGAGCAAAATCTCGTTCTCCAGATGCGAGACGTAACTCGTTCGCATATGACAGAACATGGCGTACGAAAGAGGCCTCTGTCGCAGACGTTCAAAGCACAGCACTGACGCATGAAAGCAACGTGTGCTTTCCGTTCCCCCGCGAACTGAGGGCAAACCACTCAAGCGCCGCGGAAGCTCTTCGGCAGCTGTATTCTCCCTCCGCTGCAAAGCAGAGATCGAACGAAACACTGCTGCACGATGTCGTGCTTCAGGGCATGTCCACACGGACACGAGTAATCAGTGCGGCGCGCGAGCCAGCATCTATGGAGGCATGACCACTGTGTTTCATGCACATGAGCGGTTTCCAGCGTGCCAAAATACGAGCAGTAAAGAGAACTCCATAAAATAGTCTTCAGGGCTTGTTGTATCTGGAAGCGCTCCAACTTGCTCTCTTCCTTCGATCTGCGCTATTGTACGGATCAGAGAAAAGCGCCGGCCATGGCTATCGATAAGTATCCGAGTGAATCTCATGCACAAACTGCTCACTAAAAAATTCAAACTGCAAGCGCTTCTAGAGAATACACACGACTGCACGCATGTCAGAATAGAATGCAACGAATCCACTTTGCTAACCCGAGCGTCATCACGAAAGTTTAGGTCATTTTCAAGTATTATCAGGACTTGCCTTTGCGAGGTTTTTCTGCAAAATGCAACAATATTCTTCGCCTTATCGCCGACTTTAAACACGCCGGTCACTCCTTACTCTTCAGCTTCGTTGTCAGCAGTCGACAAATGTTGACGACATCGATTAACTCCCTATTGCGCCGCTTCCGGCAGTTATTCACGCATCTCATGCGCAGTGGAAAGTTAGGATCTACGCGTCGCTTGCACATGTCGATCGGAGAATGTTATCAGTCATTTACGAACTCTGGTACAAAGGCTCCGCGAGTACTCATGACTGGATTCCGCTGAGGCAGAGAATTCCAGTCGCACCATATCGAAGGAGCCACGCCAACGAGAAATCGGAGAATCCTTAAAATACACATGAATGCTTCATCCCTCATCGATGCACTAAAAAAGTCAAGGATATACATCTAAAACTGTTTGGAAAAACATCCAAATGCGAGAACATGGCGAGCAGGTCAGTTTCTCCTTTTTTGAAGCGAACGCAGACGCAGCGCGGGCACGTCGTGCGCGACCTCGCGTCATTATGAGACATAGCGGACTATGGCGTGTGCGCAAGCACAGCCTGTTGCACAAAAACATTCCGCAGCGCGTTCGTAGAAGTAGCGCGTCTACGCAGCGTCCCAACGCCAAGCTCCCGAATGTTTTGTAGCAGTTGCCTCACGAACACTTCGAAGTACAGGTTGAGCGAGCGACACTCCTGCACAGGGCGGTCCACTTGGTGGCGCCAAATCCGAGTACCTGTCGAGTTGGGGTCGCAGCAGCCCGGTACCCGGGCTGCGCGGTGCGCCGTCTCCTCAACAACGCGACGCTTTGCAATGCAGGTCACTGGGGTGAGAGATGCGCGCGATGGCAAGCCCACATCCCCCAAGGATTTCCCTTGGCTGCAGTTCGTGAAGTATGAAGGTCTAGGAAACGACTTCATCCTAGTTGATCAACGCAAGTGCGCCTGGCCTGAGGTGGATACAGCGCAAGCCGTGCGGCTCTGCGACCGACACCGGGGTATTGGTGCGGATGGGGTCATTCTTCTGCTCCCAGCAATAAGCAGTGGTGCTGACTTTAGGGTGCGCATTGTGAACGCCGACGGAAGCGAGCCGGAGATGTGTGGCAACGGTATCCGCTGTGTTGCCAAGTACGCGGTTGATCTGTGCAACGACTCCGCCGCCGGTCCGAACGAGGCCTCCACCTTTGGTGACGGTGCCCTGAGCATCGAAACCGGAGCAGGATACATTCGGCCTCGGGTGCTCTCCGACGGTCGAGTCTGTGTTGACATGGGGCCGCCGATCCTCGACCCGCAGTGCGTTCCGACCACGCTGCCGGGGTCGCGGCGCATCGCCGACGTCGAGGCTGCTGTCGAGGTCCCACTGGACGGTAGCACTGCGGAAGACATTGCGGCTGCTCGCTTGCCGCTGCCACCTCCAGAGTGCTGCGGTGCGAGCGAGTTTGTCTGGCGATGCACGGCGGTGTCCATGGGGAATCCGCATTGTGTGATCTTTGTCGACCAGAAAACCTTTGCGTGGGTCGATGCCAATCTCGAGAGAATTGGGCCAATGTTCGAGACGCATCACTGCTTCCCACGCCGAACGAATACAGAGTTTATTGAGGTTTGCGGGCCGCGGGATCTACGGATGTCGGTGTGGGAACGAGGCGCCGGGCGAACGATGGCTTGCGGGACTGGCGCTTGCGCAGCGGTTGTGGCTGCCACGATATCTGGTCGTATTCCGTCGCAAGGAGCGGGCGCATCCGGTGATCCAGTCTCAACGGATGCTTGCGTTGTCCATCTGCCTGGTGGTGATTTAGAAATATACTGGAGTCCAGAGAATCGTCACGTGTATATGACTGGCCCAGCGAACTTCGTGTATCGCGGAGAATGCCTACTTGAATCCAGCTCTCTTTAGTTGCCTGCTGGGTTGCATGATGTTTTTGAAGCCACAGCATCATGCGTTGTAGACAGCTTTCTGCTAGATATGCTAATGCGCTCTTCTTGCGAACATGAAGCGCTGCCAGCGCTGCATCCGTGAGGCTGTAACGCGAAAGCGACCAGGTTCGGGTGCGTCGACGACCCGCGCTCGACCCAGTGGCATGTGAGATGCTCGGATACAGGCACTCAAGCGCATAAGGACGATCCTTGATGACGGGCGTCCCTTCATGCGGCACTGACAAAGTGCGAAAGCGGGTCAGTAGGATCGCCATGTGATCAACGTCGCACGGAGGTAGCGGCGCAAAACGAGCTGGCCTTGAAACGTCAGCACCGCACGCGGTCTGCCGAAAGGCAACAAGGCGAGCGCGGAACTTGCTCACGCTCCTCGGACAACGGCATGGATTCGCTTTACCGGACGATGCTTTATGATGGGCAGAACGGTTATCGCTGGATCGCGTCGAATCGCACCTGCTCGCAATGGACTTGTCTCATCGAGTTGCTGCACGCAAAGGCCGAGAAGTATTGGAACTGGTGCTTTGGCTACCCATGTCGAGTGGAAGTATGAGCATGTTCGTGCAGGCGTTTTGGACGCCGGGAGTCGCCGCACTGTGCGCAGTGCCCGAAATATTCACACGTCGGGGCATCTTTGCGCTGTAGCTGTAGCTGTTTGTCTGCGTTCCAGGAGCAGCAGAAGCGTTGAACACGCTTTGCCCGACTTGTCGATGTACCTGATCTAAGGCTGCGAGACCTTGGCTCCACGTTCTCCTGACAGCTTTTGGTGAGCGATTTGCGTCATACCCAAGTCGCATTGCAATCACGATCCCGCCAAATCATTCACCCGAGACGCGAACCCGTTCATGAAGGCCCGGGAAACCGCAGCGCGGACAGCAGGTACGTGACTGCGAGCGATATAACCGCTCGGCCCGGTGGATGGATGTGCACGCATTCGCCTGGAGCGAATAGCTGCAGTACCCTTGCAAGCGGACGCATAGACTTGGAAAAGGCCGCGTTGCACTGAAGACCCCATATTTGTTTTTCGCGGGCAAACTCGGCGCGGCACAGGAGCTACCGATTGTGATAATGAACTCGCCTGCCCGCCTGCCAGTGACCTGCGTGCGCAATCGATAACTGAGAACGAATTTTTCACGGTGCAGAAACATCGAACCTAAACAGATACCCCCAACACATGACTGCTTGGATATGGCAACCAGAGAAGAGATCATTGTTCCTACCCCGCTTCTTCCCCGCGTTATGGACCCCAGACCAGTCTTCTTGCCGAGAATAGATATTACGTGAATCCGAAGCTCCGGCGGGTGCCGAGCGCACCGCCGACGTCTCACGAACATCGCTTAGCATCCGCAAAAGCTCCCGGATTTCGACATACGCCCACGAGGCTCGACGCAAGAGCTTCGAGGCATCGGCTCGAGAACGGCTCGCTTTCTGCTGGGCGTGCCCTGGCGACTTGATTCCTGTTCCGAGGGCCCTGACGCTGATGAGTGATGTTTGCACCTTTCTGTTCAATATGGAATATTTACGGACATAAACGCCTTTCGTCACGCGCGGGGCGTAGGATCGTTCCCGCTCCTCAAATGTCCAGCTCAAGCGACTGGGACTGGATGCACGGCGCGATCGCTGGATCGGCACTCAGATTCAAATCGCCATGGCCTACGCGCTCTCCAAAGCGAGCGTGCTCAGGCAGCAGAGGCACCTCCTGGTGATGTACCTGTTGCTGCGTGTGCACGTCATCATACCACTGTTCCATTTCGTTTGCAACTGGTGGGTATTGAAGCACGTTCCAAAAGTTCAAAGGAACAAGTTTGCTCCTTGCAATCTGCTGGGGTGCCGGCCTCGAATCGGCGGGCGCTTGCCAGGCTCAGCCTCAGCTATGTCGCAGCAGGCTCGTTTGCGAGACCTTGGAGTCGCCGAAGCTTGCCTTCTCTCCCGGGTATTATTCACACAGGAGGGAAACAGCTGCTCAGACCTAGTTTGTGCGCAATACGTCGAGGCCGTCATGAACGCTTTTCAGCCCTGCAATGAGCTGCACGGGTTGGTCTCAGGTGCCACTGAAGCGCGCTGTACCAGTGGGCGCCTTTGCGAGCCCCCAAGGTTCGTCGGACTGAGTGTGACGCTCTTTCCCACGAGAAGTCTCCTTGAGGTGGTGGTCCGGCTGGAGCGTTTCCGAGAAAAGGAGCGTCAGCGATGGGAGAGCGACCGTGCTCGACTCTCGACGGAGTTCGAGCTTCTTCGCAAGACCGTCCAGAGGACGATTGAAAGCACGCCGCCGCCGCAAAAAGCGGAATCCCACCAGGCGGATGCGCTCTATCGCGAAAACGTGACGCTACGACAAAAGCTTCGTGAGTTCGAGGACCGCTGTCATCAGCTTGAGGAACAAGAGGCCCTTGCGAGGGATTCCGAGCGCAAACTCCAGCAAGAGCTTCTCGAGATCGTCCAGTCCGCGAATAGCCGCGAGCAGGCCCTCGAAAAACGCCATGAAGAGCTGCGAAAAATAGCTGACGAGAACAGGCATCGATTCGAAGCCATGCAGGGTCAAATCCAGCACTTTGAATCGATCACCGAGAAGGTCCAGAAAAAGCTCGACCAAGCCAAACAATCAGAGCAGGAGTGGCGGCAACAGGCACAACGCCATGTCGAAACGCTCAATACTGTGAAGATTCAGCACGAAGAGCAGATGCGTGCGCAACAAGCCGTGACCAAGCAGTGGCAACGCGGCCTCAAGGGCGTTGCCCGAACGCTCTTCTCTTTTACGCGTGGATGGGAGCGACAATGCGCTGAACTGGAGTGCGGCGTCGCTGCGAAATGCCGTTCACTTGAGCAACGTTTGTCCCAGACGCTTCTACATGCTGCCGCATGCGCACATCGTTTCGCTCAGGCGCAAGCAACCGGTCAGAAGCGAGCGCATTCGCAAGCAGAGCGGCTGTATGCTCGCATTCACGAGCTTGAGGGACACGAAGCAGCCATGAAACAGGAAATTCAGCGGAATGAGCGACGTGCGAATCAACTTGAACGAGAACTGAGACGGCTCGAGCAGAGCAAGCTTCAGCTGGTGCACGAGCTGGCCGAAGTTCGATCTGCATGGGAGACTGCCACTAAGCGAGAGCGCGAATTACATGAACAGTGCGAGCGTTCCCAAAAAGAACTTGGTCTGAAGGAGCAAGCCCTGAAAGAGATTCAACAGGCTCTCGAATCCAAGGAAAATACTGCAGCCGAGCTCTGCGAACGCATCTGTGCCCTGGAAGATCGACTTCTCACCAGACATGAAGAGCATCTTCGACAAGGCCAGCGCTCAGCGTCCAAAACACAACCAGGACGGGAGGATAGCATCCGAAAACGCCTTCTCCAAGAGGCGCAAGAGTTCAACACCAAACTGAAACAGGCCGCCGAGGCCCAAGCGGAACTACGAAGCAACCTCGACGCCCGCACTGCGAGCACGCCCAGCTCCGCGACCCGTTCGTTGGCCTCGTCCCCGTTGAGTTGATGAAGCCCCAGCCCGATTCAGTCTCGTTTTACCGGCGATGCTGGTACCGGCATCTGCCTGTTTGCTTGTGCGGTCGCTTGGATGCAATGACAGCGGCAGATCGCCCTTTTCAGTGCGATCGCCGCTCTTCTCGCTGCATCCAAGGCGCTGCACCCATTCGATATCCGCCGCGTTCGACATGAGGCGCCATCGCATTGCACCATCCAACTCCTGCACGGTCATCGTCTGCTCAATCAAGGGCAGCCATTGCTCATAAAGTTCGCTCAAAACATCCTGCGGATTCGATCGAGCCAGTCGTTGTGCAAGTGTGCTCGCCACGACAACGCGGTCTATAAGAAACCCATGCTCTGCAGGAGGGCGCGTCCGCATAGCAGATAATGCCGTTTGCGTCACCTGTATCACCAGTTTGCTCAGGGACTTTGCCATAGCACCGGTCACTGAGAACGAAGGCGACGCAACAAGGCCGACGATGGCCTCCAGTGCGAACGCTGGCCCACTGGCATCTGTCGAGTCTTGAACTTCAGCACGCAAGGCGTCGATGTGAATCGTCGGGTTGGGTTCACTTGACAACAGCCGTTGCACGTTCGCATCACACTGGACCAGAATAGCAAGCGCCTCACTTAAATGGGCAACGACGCACCAATCGCACCTGGCCAGGTATCGTGAGCGGGCCTCCCATAACGCTCCCAGGAAACCGGCCGCTTCCAGACGTTCACGGCCATTCTCGGCGAAAGCGAGGCGTGTGATGCTCTGCGCAACAGTTCCAGTGAGGTCTCGATCGATGTCCGCCTGCAGGATGGACAGAAGCATACCGAGAAACGCTGCGTCTCGCATACAGCGCTCTAGCGCCGCGTACACTTCTTGAAAGCGCTGACTCGCATTCGCAAAGTGAGCACGCTCCACGAAAGCGCGAAGTACGAGCCATGCGTCACCGGTGGAGCGAGCGTGTCCATCGAGGACACGCGTGCCACGATCCAGGGTTGCACGCAGCACTCGCTTTGCGTTGGAGAGGTAGGTGGTCCAGTCACCTTCGGCGGCAGCGTTGCAGCAGCGGTCCACCGAGACGCAAGCTGAGCCTTCGCCGTCGCCCGACGTCGCGGAGGGCGGTACCTCCGTGTTGACCGCCTTCACAGTGCCCACGGGTACACGGGAGGACGAACTGCGTCTTGACCCGGGTGCCGTCGACCTGTGCGATCGTTGGCGTTTCGGACGCACCGCCGACATGGGAAGACGCTTCGCTGCGCAACGCACCGCACCCTAAACGCGCAGGTCCGTTTTTGCGCTCCAAGTCGCTGCAGCGCACAGAGCGTCCGTGCGTAGCTTTCTTGCAGGCACGGAAAACCAAGGACACTGGATACCCCACGGTGAAGGGACTCGGTTTACAGACAGGAACTTTCTGTGTAGTGCACCGCTTGAGTCAGGTTCGTGAACGCGGCGATACGTGTTGTTTCTCGACGTTCTGCGCTGGACCGCACGATTTGCGCTGCGAGCGTGTCCGTGCGGTGCTGCTGGGGTGTGGCGGGAAATCCCCCGCGCAATGATGCCTGCCAGCCGCTGCGCGTGTGTGATCCGCGCGCACGTCTTATAATGTCCAGTTATATCTATTTCTGATGTATAACATACATATAGAAACTGTATGATTCAGTTTTGTTCTATCCTTGTCCGGAATGCGAACCTAGCCCTGTCGCTGACGCAACTCCGCTCGTACGTGGCGTTCGACTAGCCACCGCCACTGGTGCAGGTCAGAGGACGCCTTGGAGAACGGCGGGAAGAGGTCGGGTGCTTGGTCCTTTGCAGATACCTCTACACCACAAGGGTTCTGGATATGTGTCCAGTTCCATGTAGCAGCTCTGAACTCCAGCAAACGAAACATGTTTCAAGTCAAGCTCCTGTGTAAACTGCAGTCGGCGCCAGCGTGGTGCTGCTGGCGCAGCGCTACGCAAGCCGATCGGAAACCGGTCGCGACCGGTGTTTCTGTGAGCCGCTCCCGGGAGCGCTTTCTGGATTCAGCTCGTGCGTCGCAAGCGCCTCTGACCGGCTGGCATGCCAGACGATGGCGTTTCGCCTGCGGCACGCGTGAGCGCGACGACGCCCCAGGGCGCTCGCTCCCCGGTCTAACGCAGACTCTATACATGCAGGACAAGTCCCTGCAACAGCGAGTCCATAGCGGGGCGTTTTCCAGCCCAACAAGTTACTACGGCTCGCTCGCGCACGCTAAAGATACCCGGCTAGCCCTTCGCTTGCTCGGTGCGCTCTTGGCCCTGGGAACGCTCGCGTTTGTGTTTCCCCGATGGTTCCTGTTTGCAAGTTCGGCCAGAGTTCGATATCCCTCCTTGGCTATCATTACGTTTGCGTTGGGGCTTTCCCTGGGCTCCTACGAGCTCGGAAATATCAAGCGATTGCCGCTAACAATCGCTATGGCCACGCTTGGTCGCCTCTTACTGATGCCGCTCGCCACGGCACTGCTGGTGTTCCCGCTCGGAATCCAGCTCGACGCTGCGTCTGTTTCATCGCTGTTGCTGATCGCTGCCTCACCAAGCGGCTATGCGACCTTGTGGATTGCAGCACTGACGAACACAACGATTCGCGAGCTCGCAGCGATGATGACATTCAGCTCTGTGGCCGCATCCGCGCTGACGATTCCGCTGCTGCTGCTGATCGCTGCGGCAGTTGCGCGATTTCCCTCTTCCGTGGGTGTCGCTGATTATCTGGTAGCGAGCACCGGAGCTCCGGCGATTCTCTGGTACGCTTCACTCTACGTCCTACTGGTTACGGTGCCGCTCTTGGCGGGCTGCGTTGGCGCCATTTTCGCACCACCGGCACCGGTGGATCGTCTACGTCGAGTCCTCCGTCCGGTGTCATGGATAAGCATCGCCCTGCTGACCCTCGGAACGATGGCATCGTCTCGCACGGCACGCGTGATGAGCGGCAGTCGAGGCGTATTTGTGGCGTCGTTGCTCATGTCACTGATAGGGCTCCTGTTTGGTCTGATTGGCGGACGCCTTGCCGGCCATTCACCGAGAGTGCGTCGAACGTTCGCGTACGAGCTTGCCTTTCCGGGTCTGGCGGTTGCAGCGGCTACCGCGCCTGCGGAGACTACTGGTCTAGCGTGCGCTGCGACGCTTGCAGCGCAAATTCTCCTGCTGCTCGGGATGAATGTTTACCAACAATTCCGCAAAGGCTATCTCGGCGAGTCCGTCATAGACATGCTCTCAATACAGGCCTTTAGTCGTTCCATCGAGTAAAGCTCAAAGCGACCAGACTTGCCATCAGGCACTACTCGCGCCATTTCAATATTCTTCGCGCCGAGCTTCTCCTCCATGACCTGACGCAGGACTTGGAGTGCGATTGCCTCGGCTTCGGCAAGCGACAGATCCCTTCGGTATCGCTCCTCAAGCACGACTTGAGCGCTCTCACCACCCGCGCCGATAGCCTTCGCAAGCCAGCGTGTATACGTGCCCGAGGGGTCCGTGGTGTACAGCGCCGGCCCGCGTTCGTCGCAGCCGGCGAGCAGAAGCGCAACACCAAACGGGCGCGACATAACCGGGGCGTTGTTCCGGCCCCGTTGGCCGCTTCCATCACCCCCACCACTATCCTCGTCTTCGCCATCGTCTTCACCATAACCCGACTCGCCAAAGCGCAGCGCCAAGTCACAAACCGCCTGAGCGACAGACTCGACTGGCATCGGCTCTTCGTAGTTGAACCGGTGGTTCTGCGCCTCCGTGCGCGCGTGCTGCACCAGTGTCCGCGCATCAGCGGTTAAACCCGACATGGTCGCGCAAATGTGTGTGTCGATCTCCACGATCTTCTCGATGGAACGCGGTTCGATCAGAGGTGACGTCACCCGCTTCTCGACCGCGAGCACGACACCGTCCGCACACTGAATGCCCACCGCAGTGGACCCCAGTTTAATTGCTTCAAGAGCGTACTCAACTTGAAAGAGACGTCCTTCCGGAGAAAAAGTGTTCACCCCCCGATCATACTCGGACCTTGAAAGAAACATAGTGCGGAAGCGTTGATGACAGCCACAGTAATGATAATCGTTGCTGTAATCGCGTTCAGCAGCACAGCGCGCCTCGCGTTCGGCAAAGGTTCCATAGCATTCGCTGAGCGCATGAACTGGCTTGTTGTTGTTCGTGTTGTTGGTGCTGCTCTTGGTACCGTGGTACAACGTTCCAGCGGGTTTCATCCTGGACACGTATGAACAAACGTGCCTCTTTTACACGAGAAAACGGAGCGTGAGCTTGAAGGCTGGACTTGCTGGACAAGGTGCTTGCACTGCAACAACCATGTGAGTATCGTATCGAACGGGTACACGCAGCCGAATCGGGGGCAGACTCAAAAGGTTGGCTGTCTTTCCCTTGGCCATGAGTTTCCGTCTTTGTGGGTCTGGTCGGCGAATGCATCCCATTTCCCTCGTTTCATATCCGGTTTTAAAAGTACCGGTCTCTCTCTGTTTCCTCTAGCTCCGTTATCAGCAGCCGAAGGATGTTGATGGCGAGGTGCAAGTCCCGATTTCACAGTTTCCGGTCGTTGTGGTTATGCATGTCGTGTGTAGGCAACAGTTGTGATCTACGCTTCGCTTGCCATATTCATCTTCGCTGCATATAGTCGCGGTGCGCGCTTCGCAGCGGTCACAAGAGCGTGTCTTCAAATGGCCCGATATGTCCACCACAATGTCGCCTACGAGCGCCGCCCCATGGTGCATGCAGGCTCGCCCGGATGCGCTCCGCCTCCTCCTCTGTTTCCGCGTGCGTAGCAGTACCTTACGATCACTAGCTTCCTCTAGACGATTCCTTCCGTGAATACGCTGTGCGCTGCGCATGTGCGCGCTGCACCACTCTTCGGAGCATGTGCGGGAACGCGATGTCACCCATGCTGAAACAAGTACAGTGAGGAGGAACCAGGCTGGAGAACGAGTCTAAACATTTCGGTCTGTTTACGTTCTTTACGTTCATCGCACTGATGCATTCTCGTCTAGACGCGATCCCTGCGATGACTCAGGTCCGAGTCCGAAACCCTTTAACATGGAAACGGAAGCGCTGGGCGTTTCCGGGAGTTTGTTCCGTGAAAGGTTTCTAGCTGGTATGCCATCACGTTTCGTCGATGATCACCATGAGAGAGGGATCTGCGTTTCGAACGGAATCGATTATTTGACCGCCCAAAGCTCTGCGGACTTTAAGGATGAACTCTTGAACCAGGCCCTCAAGTGACGACGTTGAGCGTTTTCGTCTCGTCCATTCAGCGGCGCGAAGCGTTCTGCCCAAGCGTTGCCTTGAAACAGAAGAAACAAAATCTTGAAGAATGCGTGCTATGTCCATGATATTCATAAGGAACGGGGACGCGTGGAGGCTTCTACGTATGAATTAAATAATGACTTGGATGATATTAGGAACCCATGGTCGAGAGCGTCGCGAATCGTCCTAATTCGGGTCACGTATCGAATACCAGCGCCAAAGCGTCGAATGAGCCACTCCGAGGCCACGACTGAGGATCCGAAACGAACGTACGAGTCCGAAAGCCCTGATCGCTGCAGCTCGAATGTTGATGCTGTACTTCTTCAAAAAAAGTTCGGAAAATAAATGGAAAGACAAGAGCAGAGCGCTCAGTCCAGTGTCCCATTTGGATCTGAAATAATGAGTCTGTGGCGCACTGCTTCAAGGCGGGCAGACTCTCTACGACCTGGTGCTTGTTCAAGGCCCTGCGCTGAGAGTGGCGTCGACTCCCCAACAGCCACGTCGCACTTAGTGTGTCAGGCGCCAGCATGCCGAATACCATGCGGCGCAGGAGCGCTGAGCACCGCCGCGGGAACGAACGGATCCAATGGGCAAGCGGCAGGTTCGCGCAGAGCCCCTCTGGGCTTTCAGCTCAGATTTGCTCCAGCCTCGATGCGGTGTATATTAGGAAATGGAAATCGCGATGCAATGTATTGTATAGCTCGGAGACGACTTGTCTCTAGGATGTATTCTTTACGAATCAGTGCTAGGAGCACTGCATTCCTTCTTTTGCCCGATCATACCACAGTACTCAGATGGTTGAGGAACACTGAAAGAAACAAGCAGATGCGCACCGCACCAAAAACTGGTACCATCAGAGACTGTTTGCGGTCAGTGGTTCAAAACGACCCGTGAATCATCTTCCGGAAAGCAAAAGCGATGGTACTAGCCACCACTGGCGTCTCTGTTTCTCAACATCTTGTTCGTTTGGTCCTGAATGCACTGGGATACCGTCGCAGAAACAGAGTCCTAGTTCACGCATGGGCATTATCCACCGAAATCGCAAAAACAGTTCCCTGGAGCGTCGCAATCGGTATGAAGCAGAGGAAATTTGGTTTGTTTCAGACGACTAGAATTGCTTCACACGAAACGGTTGAGGCGCACACGGGTACTTGAGTTGAATGGAGCCCGTTCTATCTACAATCGAACTCGAAGAGAACGAGAACGATATCATCGCAGCTTCTAGGTGCCGTGGTTTCATTTTACGACCCCAGTTTCGCGCGTAGAGACGGCTCATACAAGAAAAGCACCCACTTTGTTGAATCATTGATGACTCTTCCCGTGGCGTCTGCCGACATCCTTCAACTGGACAACGTCGCATTTCATCATTCCGTTTGCGTTCGAGCTTTTACCAATGCTATCCGGGCAGAGCTGCTTTTCGGTCCTCCGTACTCGCCGTAGTTCAACCTCACTGAAGGAGTGTTTTCTATCGTGAAACGTTATAATTGCTCTACTGGGCGAATCGCTGAGGCGTCCAGCATACGGTGACTCACCGGGGCACATGACGTCTAGCTTCCGCAAAAGCTTCCTCCCCCGGGAGAGCCCTTACCGAAGGCCATAAAGAAGTGCGTTCATTTAAAAAAAATAAAAGTACGATCTTTGGTGTACACTCGAAAATGTCAAGATGGAGAAAATGCAGCGGAGCGCTTTGGAGCTAGAAAATCACGGAGAGCTGACAGAGCACCAAAGGGCCCAGCGCGCACGACTTTGAGCAATCCTTGCGCTGGTGAGTTCCACCAGTGTCAGTATATACATGGAGTTCGTGAATCGAGACTTCAATGCCGCCATCAATATCAGACGATGTGCGGTGCTCAAGACGGGACTCGCCGAGCTGACGCAACCTCATTTTATGGAGCAGTCGCTTAGGCAAGAGGTTTACGAGGAGAAGCTCAAACCGATACAAGTCGGCCTGTCAAAAAAGGTCTGGGAGGCGTCCGCGCGTGGGTAGATATTTTTCCTTTCCATGGTTGTGAAACGTTTTCGTTTTACTGACCGTGTGCGTGTGTGCCATTTCGACGACGTTAAACTGGAAAAACCACGTTCTCAGTTGCGCTCATGCAGTCGCTGACCAAGCGTGTTTGCTTTTCCCAGTGCCAATGCTCGAACTCGCCACTAGCAGCAGCAGCAGCAGCAGCAGCTCATACAGATATCCAGCACCTGGGAATGATGTGCCAGTGGGCGCGCCCAATCCGATAAAGACGCTCAGTCGACTTCCTCCATGGCACTCTCGACGGCATCGCCAGTGCCTGACTCGACTGCACCATTCTCCATGGTGACACCTGGTGCTTCCTCTTCCTCGTCTTCGTCGATGCTGAGACCTAGCTTGATCATGCGGTGGATGCGGCTCGAGAATGTATTCGGCTCATCGAGGGAGAAACCACTCGCGAGTAGCGCTGTGTCGTATAGCAAATTGACTAGGTCCTTGACTGTCTTGTCCGAGGGATCCGCTTCGACTCGGTCTCGCAGCTCACGAATGATGGGGTTGCTCGGGTTCACTTCCATGATCTTCTTGGCGCTCATGTACATGGACATGGTGCTATCTCGAAGCGCTTGCGCCTTCATGATACGCTCCATGTTGGCGGACCAACCGAACTCACTCGTTACCAAAATGCATGGCGAGTCTGCGAGCCGTTCACTGAGAATGACCTTCTCGACACGGTCTCCTAGAATATCCTTCATCACTTTGAGCAGATTCGCGAAGCGCGCAGCCTCCTCTTCACGCCGCTTCTTTTCTTCCTCGTCTTCCTCGAGCTGGAGACCTTCCTTCGTGGCGCAGACAAGCTTCTTACCGTCGTATTCTCGCAGGGCCTGTACACAGTACTCGTCGATAGGCTCTGTCATGAACAAGACCTCGTAACCGCGCCTCTTCAGCTTCTCCAGGAAAGGCGAGTTCTCAACCGCCTTCTTGCTTTCACCTGTGATGTAGTAGATGGCTTTCTGGCCCTCCTTCATGCGAGATACGTATTCTTTCAACGAAGTGTACTCGTCCGGAGACTTGGTCGAGTAGAACCGCAACAGCTCTGCTAGTTTCGAGCGGTTCGCAGTGTCCTCATGGATACCAAGCTTGATGTTCTTGCTGAACTGCTCATAGAAAGTCTTAAAATCTTCCTTGTTTTCCGCGAGGTCACTGAACATTTCAAGGCATTTCTTCACGATATTCTTCTTCATGACCTTCAAGATCTTGTTCTGCTGGAGCATTTCGCGGGAAATATTGAGCGGCAGGTCTTCGGAGTCGACGACGCCCTTGACAAAGTTCAGGTACTCTGGGATGAGATCCTCGCAGTTATCCATGATAAAGACGCGCCGAACGTACAGCTTAATATTGTTGAGCTTCTTTCGAGGCTCGAATAAATCGAAGGGTGCTCGGCGTGGGCAGAACAGCAACGCTGTAAACTCGACTTGGCCCTCCACGGAGAAGTGCTTGATTGCGAGCGGGTCCTCCCAGTCGTTGGTAATCGCCTTGTAGAATGCGTTGTAGTCTTCTCGAGAAACCTCCTCTGGACGCCGCATCCAGATCGCTTTGGTCTTGTTCAGCTGCACCCACTCGACCGTCTTCACCTTCTTTTTCTTCTTCTTGTCCTTCTTCTCCTCTTCCTCTTTGATCTCTTCGACATCACCCTCTTCCTTAGCTTTGTCAACATCCTCCATTTTCTCGTCGTCTTCATCCGCATCCACCTCCTTCTCCACCTCCTTGTACAAGAAAATAGGATACTGAATGAAGGAAGAATGTCGGTTGACGATTTCCTTAATACGACGCTCTTCCAGGTACTCCAACTGATCATCCTTCAAGTGCAAAATCACGGCAGTTCCTCGCTTGAGCGGTTCAGGATCCGGTCGAATAGTGAACGTACCACCGGCTGAGGACTCCCAGATGTAGCCCGCATCATCATTATGCTTGGTGCGCACTTCCACGACATCTGCGATAAGGAAAGCGGACAAGAACCCGACACCGAACTGCCCGATGAGCGAAACGTCCGCTCCGGCCTGGAGCGCCTCGATGAAGCTCTTCGTGCCAGACTTGGCAATCGTGCCGAGGTTTGTCACGAGGTCTGACTTGGTCATCCCGATACCAGTGTCGCGCACCTCCAGTGTCTTCGCCTCTTTATCTGCTTTGATGTAGATTTCCATCTTCTCATCGGCATCCAAGACTGACTTGTCCGACAGAGATAAGTAACGAAGTTTATCCAGCGCATCAGAGGCGTTGCTAATCAGCTCTCGCAGCGCCACGTCGCGACTCGAGTACAGCGCGTTGACAATCAGCGACATGAGCTGATTGATCTCCGCCTGGAACTCATAAGTCTCTTGTCCAGTGTTTTGCGCCATTTCGTTTAAGTACAGAATGCTTTGCTATTAAAGTTTCCGCTCAGGCTAGTGCGAACGAGCCAGTTCGACGAGTTGTGCGTAATCGAAACAGCAGCAGAAATCCTAGTCGTTCGTGCGCGATGTGTGCGTGTCGGCGCCGCCGCCTATGCCGTCCTGCATGCACTCCATCGCTCGCCCGAGAGCCGCGAATCGCCCGGAACCTTGCGGATGCTTCAGGTCGCTGATCGCGCGCGTAGGCGCTGACATCCGGCGCTGGTGCGTCGACTGCCCGCGATCCACAGCGACGGCCGCAGCGTTTCACTTGCCGCCGCCGCGGACGCAGAAGCATCCGGAAGATCGCACCGGCGCCTGCACGCGTGCCGGCCACGGTTGTCGAGCACCTGCGGGTGCGATGCGACGCGGGCCAGCCCTGTGGCGACTTCGCCATCGCGCGGCTCCGTCACGTGCGCCGTACCGTCAGACGAGCGCGCGCTGTGATGCGTCCACGAGGGTGCTGCGCAGCCATGCATAGACCGCGAATCCCGGGCCTGTCGACGACAACGACGACAACTCGGGATACCCGAACGCGACCCCATCGTGCTCTAGCCGCTGCCTGCAAATTGAACGGCGAAAGCGCACGTCGTGCATATGGCATCCGCGGTGCCTGCGGATCGTGCCTTGGTTTCATGTCGGACCAGTGTCCACCACGAGGTGGAACATGCAAGTGTCCCCGCATGCATTGAGGTCTATGTCCCAACTGCCAAAAATGGCCGTGCTGAAATGAAAGTCTGTTTAGACCCCTCTACTGCACAAAATGTGTTGTAAAAGCACAAAGATCGTCCCTATTGGTTGAGATAATTTTGCAAGGAACGGTTCGAGAAAGAGATCCCTATACATTTGGCACCGTGAGTTGGACAGGACTTGCTCAGCAAACCGACCCGCTTTCGTTGCTGGGCGGCAGAGCGAATCGGTTGCAGCTTCAGACCAGGCGATGCGTTGTGCATCGTTGCTTCGAGCGCTAGCGCGGAACGCCCGTAGGATCTGTGTGGGAAATCGCACGGACGCTATGCAAACCAGCGGGGCTCGATCTCTCTCTGTACTTGCGTTGCCGAAGCGGAAAACCTTAACAATTCTTCACTCGTCCACAAGCACGCAAGTCAGGATTTGGGCCGTCGACATTTCTCCATACATGCAGGGCGCTTACGCCGGTCTGAAAAAGCCATTTTCATAGTTTTCCCTCTCTGAGCGCATGCTGTTTTGGAGCACGCTTCTCATTGTCTCGGGCCGAAAAAGCCGTCCGTCCCGAACGATACATATCCCGGAATGCAAGTCCATTTGAGTGATCCGCAAGGCACCTCTATGAACGGACCAACGACGCTACCCTGGTGCTGCGTACCAGGGCTCGATATATGCATGATTGTCGGTAGTCTTCAAAGACGCAAAACGCTCGCAATGCGGGAAACCGCCACTGTTCTGGAAGGCAGCGAGCTCGAACACGAGCATCCGCGCCACAGATGCCCACGCAATTCCTCCTCGCCACCAGACCGATGACTGGAATTAGAGGCCTTTGGATTCGCAAACGCGCAGCACGCTTTGACCCGTCCCAACGTGTATATCGCGTCGCGAGCAAGCAGAAGCCCTAGAGCCGGCGTTCACAAACATCCAGCACCTAAAACCATGTCCCGATGACGCAAATGGATGCCATTGCTTGTCGAACGAGGGCGTTCCATTGCGCTCCTGAACGCGAACCAGGAGGTAATCGCCACAACGCACACTGGTAGAGCGCAGCCTATCGACACCGTACGAGCTTTGCGTCTCGAACCGAATGAGCAGCGGCGCTACCAAACGCTATCCGATCACTTTTATTTTCTTTTACACTGTCCAATTAAACGTCTGTTCCTGGCAGGGCTGGTTCAACGCGTTCGAGTTTCAGGCAAGATTCCGCACGACGAATCGACTCACTAGCACCGAGCACAACGACCGATCCGTGCTCCCGAACTTGTGCGAGTGCATCCGCAAGTTGACGAAAATCTTCGATCCTGGCGCTGAAAATCTCATCGCGTCTCTTTTGTCGCAGTTCGTCGGTCTCTCCTGTCAGGTAGCGCAGGGCGCTGTTGAAACCTTTCGCGTCAGGCAGCTCGTAGGCATCCATGTCACCGATGATGCCGATGATGGACTTGTCAATCTCATCGCGACTCAGTTGGATCCGACGAAGGAAATCACACGCTCCGTCGTATATATCGACGGTTTTCTCCACGTTCGGATCTCGGTAGGAGAGAAATAGAAACGTGCCCGTGCGCGGGTCAAGGCGGCAGAACCCGCCATATGCGCCGCCGCGCACTCGAACCTCTTCCCAGAGATAGGTATTGCTCAGGTAGCGCGCCGCCAACAGCAATGCACCGTGGACACGGAAGCCGGCGTCGAACAGGTTCGCCGCTTTGCCAACATAGTTCACTCGTGCCGGAATGACAAGGCCCTCGTTCATGGGGCGCAGCGACACGCCGTCCAGCGCGGGCGCGGCATTCGTGTCCGCAGCTGCGGAAGGCGCACGGGCTGGCAATGCCTCCAGAAACGCGTCCACGTGCGACATCACCTCGTCAATTTGCGGGTAGGTCACGTTCACGATGACGCCCTGGCGCGAGATGACGCACTGGTGTAGGCGCTCCAGGTCCGCCTTGACCTGATCCCAGTCCTGCTCGACGCGTTTTTGAAGTGCACGCAAGTACCGCAGGTAAGAAATGCCGTTAAGCTGTTCGTTCACCCAGTCGCTGCGGCGATACTGCGCTTTCAGTCTACTTGCCGTCATTACATGCCCACTGGGCACCAGGCGCGTTTCAAGACCCGCTCGCTCTTCCACAACTAGTTGCCTAATCCGTTCTCGGTCATCAAACTTGATCTCGTGAAGCACATCGGTTAGGATGTCAAACAGGGAGGCAACCTGGTTTGCGGTTGCCTTGCCGCGCAGGAACAACCGCTGAATCACCGCCCCGTCGCCGCGCTCGTCGACTTGCTGGGTGGTTAGTACCGCCGCACGCAGGCCGCCAGTATCACGTCCGATCCTACGCTGGAGCGCGACAAAGTCCTCTCTGTGGGTACCGACCTCGAAGAGGCTCTCCGCATAGATACCCAAAAGAGGCAGCAGCTCAGAGGGCACCTGCGTCGTATCAAACCCCACATCGATGTACACGATACCATTCGTTGCTAGCGGATGTGACAGGATCGTTACACCCTCAGCTCTGTTCTCTGCGTGACGCGGAACAGTTTTCACTTTCCGATCGAGATCGGATACATGCAGAGACGGCACTTTTGCGAGATCCTCTGGAGCGTCTGGTGCGGCTTGTTTCGCACGCAACCGTTGTGTCTCCTGTATGATCTTTTCGATTTCGGCTGCAGGAAGGGACTGTTTCAGGGCAGCCAGACGGGCTTGCTCGGCCTCCTCGGTGCGTTTCGCATAGTCAGGGTCTGGACGCAGAACCACCTGTACGCGATGCGTATTCGTCAGAAACTCCTCCTGGATGAGCTTCTGAAAGACGGGCTCGCCGGACGCAATCCGCTCGCGCAACTTTTTCAGTGGCTCTTCGAACCTGAGCATCAAAACTGGGTCAGCATCATGTAGCCATGTGGTCATCGCCCGCAGCATGAGAGCGAGGCCACGCGGGAACGAGCCGGTGTTATTTTCGCGCAAACGGAACTCGATGGTGTTCAGAGAGGCCAGCACCAGATTATCATCCAGCTTCTCGCTACTCAGTTTCCGCAGCGTCTCGAAAATCAGGTCTGCAACTCGCTCCGTGTCCTGCTCTTGAGCAATTCCTTTCATGCCCACACTGTAGGTCATCTGCAACAGATCCGATTCGAGGCCACCACCGAGGACGTCCTCACCGAGCCCTGAATCGATGAGTGCTTTGCGCAGCGGTGCCGCCGAGCTGCCGAGCAGAATGTGATCCAGAACAACGAGACTGAGCATACGATCCGCATCGAGTGATACGACGGTATCGTGCAGCATCCAGTTGACTGTCGTGTAAAACTTTCCGGATTCATCAGTGGCATACGGGAGCTCGACCCGGCGTGGTTCGGCGAAACGCTTCTGAACGGAAATCGCGGTCGCTTTCGGGTCCATGCTCGGTGGACGGTCGCTCGATTCTGCGAAAGCATCGAGAAATTCTGCAACTTTCTGCAGGCGCATGTCCTCGGGGTCATCACCGTAGAACCAAATACGTGCATTACTTGGATGATAGCACCGATCGTAGAAACTCTTGAATGCTTCCCAGGTGAGCTGCGGTATGTCAGCGGGATCTCCACCGCTTTCAACACCATAGGTGGTGTCAGGGAAGAGCGCTCTCTGGCTCGCAGACATCAAAACTCGCTCGGGTGAGGAAAAAGCACCCTTCATTTCGTTATACACGACGCCCTTGATCGACATCGGTTGGTCGACGGCATCCAGCTCTATGTGGTGCCCCTCTTGCGCAAGCGTATCTGGTGTTAGCCTGGGGAAAAATACCGCGTCAAGATAGACATCCACGAGATTGTAAAAGTCACGCAAGTTCGTGCTAGCCACCGGATAGCAGGTCTTATCCGGAAACGTCATTGCGTTCAGGAAAGTATTCATAGAGGTTTTCAAGAGCTCCACAAAGGGCTCCTTAACGGGATACTTTCGGGACCCGCAGAGCACAGAGTGCTCCAGTATATGAGGCACGCCAGTCGAATCAGAAGGCGGTGTACGAAACGCGACTCCAAACGTCTTGTTCTCGTCATCGTTCACAACGGATATCAGCTCGGTTCCGTACCTATCGTGTTTGTACACGCGCACATAAGACTGAATCTCGGGAACGAATTCAGATCTGACGAGAGTGAAGCCAAAAGCCTTCTCGCCCAGCTCACGTCGAGGGACTTGCACACGAACCGGCGCTTGGGTTGGTGTAGGCATCACGGCCGTGGCTCGCAACCCGGGTACAGTGAAACGGACCTGGCGCTGCACGCCGACTTTGCACCTCGAGCTGCGAAAAACAGCGTGGGGGTGTTCACCTTTTTTCTGCAGCTGTACTGCCCTGCGATATAAGGGTGCACACACGAAGGCAATATGACGTTGCATTCGAGCGAATGCTGCCAGTGATAGAACTAGCAGAAACACCAATACACGCGGAAGCACAGCCTAAGCCGCACTACAGCGCTCCGATTCGCCAGTGAGGTGCTTTCACCCCGTCAGGCCTCCGGGGGACGTTGCACGATGCCCCGGTGGCGCAGGCGCGTGCGCGCATCCCGGCCGTGTCGCTCGGCGGCCCGCAGGCACACGAGCATTGAGGTTTCCTCAAGGTCCTTCAACTAGGATTCGTTCCACGCTCGATGCCGCGTTCAGTAAGCGGGGCACTGAAATCACGACGCAATGTACTGGTTAGATCGTAGACGAATCGTCTGTAGGATATATATTATGTACTGAACAGTACAAGGAGGACTGTATTCCTCATTCAGTTCAGTCATCCAACTGTACTCAGATGGTTGAGGAACAGCGAAAGAAACAAGTAGATGCGTTCCGCGCCAAAAACTGGTATTGTCGAAGCGTTCTTGCAGTCCATGGTAGAGAGCGACTCGTTGATTGCCGTATGAAAAGCAAAAGCGACGATCGTAGCCATCGCGGGTGTCGCTGTTTCTCAACAGCTTGTTCGTGTCGCGTTGAAAACCCTGGAATACAGTCGCCAAAACGAGCGTCCTAGTTCACGCAACGATAGCGTTCCTGGAACGCTGCGGTCGGTATGAATCACAGAGACATCGGTTTGTTTTTTTCAATCGTTGAAAAGTCCTTCAGACGAAACGGTCGGAGCGTATATGGGTATTCGCCGAGCAGGGCGCTCGTTGTAATTAGAAAAGACATGCAAGAGAAAGATCATATCATCATTTCAGCTTCTAGTTGCAGAGGATTCATTTGCCGGCCACGGTTTCGCTCGTTGAGAAGGCTCTTGCAACAAAAGCACCCAATTTGTTGAATCATTGAAGACTTTTCCCCTGCAGGTCCGCCGACATTCTTCTATTCGACAACGTGGCATTTCACCATTCATTTGCATTCGATCTTTATGCCAGTTCTACCGGGATAGAGCTGCTTCTCATTCCTACCTACGCTCGGTGGTTAAGCACCATCAAAGGAGTACTTTCCAGGGTGGAACGTCATGATCGCTCCACTGGGCGAATTGCCGAAGCGTTCTCCGTACGTTTAGCCCACGGGCACACTTCTTCTCTCTTGCGCAGGTCGTTCTCACTCCGCGATGGCCCTTGTCTAAGAGCATCAAGAAGTGCGTTCATATGAAGAAATAAAAAATCTACGGGAAAGTTATGGACATGGAAGTCGAGAATCCTGAAGGGTGATTATCGTCGCCTGCAGCGAAAAAAAAACGAAAAAATACTCTTCTCTAAGACCACCATGCGAAGAAGAGCAAGAGATGAAGAAGAACAGTGGAGATACACGAGAAAAGGTACTCGCTCGACGGGACGATGTCGAGAATGTATTACCACGGAGGGCGCAAGTTCCGGCAATCCTTGCATGGGTGTTCCCCACTACCAGCACTGCATGCAACAAGTTCGTGAACCGGGATCACAACGCTGCTGTTAATATCAGACGATGAGCGGTGCTGAAGACGAGATCCGCGGAGCTGACGCGATCCAAGTTTATAAGGCAGCCTCTCCGGCTCGACGTGTACAGGGTGAAGCTGAACCCGATAGCAGGCGGACGGCCAAAAAAGACTGGCAGGCGCCTGCGCCTGGGTACATATACATACCCTCCGTGGTCGTGAAATGTTTTTTTGTCTTTTCTGGCCGTATATATCAGATCATCTGGTTTTACAATTTATGCTTCGTGCCTGAATGTGAGCATCTACGTTTCCTTACACCGGATCAGAACGTTTGCAGCATCTACTGCCTACCAGCCGGCTGTCATCGACGCTTCCACGTATCAGAGCCAGAGCACTCCACCATGGAATTTGATCAGTACTACCGACTCTGCTGGAAGCTCCAAGCGATTTTGCTAATGAAAAACCTGGTGAGATACGAAACAGGGGATGGATAATCTCTGTCAGAAAACGACATAGGCAGAGAAGCGACAGTGACACAGTCACCAACCGCGTACGCAGCACCACCAGTGATGTTCCCTGCCTCACTGGTTATGTGTTGCTTTCGCAGGCTCCGTGCTTTATCGAAAAACGACTCGTGGTGGAACCTCCGGGTTGAGCCTCATCGGCAAAGGCGAGTACAAGATGAATCGTATCCCTGGTATCCAGCGAAATACCAGAATGTGCCCGCCCGATGTCGCACGAGGCGGAAGGCTTCACACACAGAGCGTAGCGTTGCTGACTCCCATCGGGCATCGAATCCCTGGGCACACTCGTATCGGTTGCAGTATTGCTGGACCTGCATCTGAGACACCGGCACTTGCCTGCTTGACTCCGTGATTTCAGAACTTCTTCCGAGGAATCGGAATGGTTATCGCTCCCAAACGCCGACGGCATAAGGCGCGACCCCGCAACGACGTCGAATCTTGTCAACTCTTGGTCATCTGCACGTCATTCTGGACGTATTCCAGACCTGGAGGAGGTCGCTGAGCAGCAGTCGTCCGCTGGCGCTTCACCATCATAACGTGTCGGTCGAGGAGAGATTCCCCGAAGCCATCGACCCCGCCGTTGCCTTGAAGGGCTTCAAGCTCTTCAACCTCGCGCACAAGCGGATCATCTTCAGTCGCGTACAGCTTGACGTGCTCCCAGCGACAACTGCTGCGCTGGTAGCGATCGCGCATGCCGTCTCCTGGCCGCGACCGAGTCCAGAACCGGGTGTACGTATCGTTGCCGGAGCTTACGAGCACGTGCCCCAACGGATGCCAAGAGAGGTCCCAAACCTGGGTCGCATGGGCGTTCGGGATGACTGCCGCCGGCTCAGGATCGCCAAGCACCCAGAAGAACAGCGAACCGTCGTAGCCAGCCGACACGAAAGTATCCTCCTGGATGGGATGCCAGGCCAGCGTCGTTACCTCGCGACGATGTCCATGAAAACTCTGCACAGATCGCATCATCCGAATATCGATCAACTTGACGGTTTGGTCACGCGAGCCGCTCAGCAGGTAATTCGCATTGCTGGGGTTCCACCGCACTTTCACAACTGCATTCTTATGCGCATGGATCGTCGTTAGGCACTTGCCTGATTTGGGGTCCCACAATTTGATCAGAGAGTCCTTGCTACCAGACGCAAGGAGGCCGCGCGTTGGGTGCCAGTCCACAGAGCGCACATCCCAGCCGTGTCCGCGCAGGATGCGCTCGGGGGAGCCCTGGATCTCACCCGCTCGAGCGGGCGACTCAAAGTCGAACACCCGGATCGTCTGGTCGTCCGAACAAGTCGCTAGTTTCTGATCCGTTGGGGCTATGGCCAAGTCCCGTATTGTCTCTTGATGCGCTCGAAATACCTTCAGATGGTTGAGGTTGCTCTGCCAGTACTTTACAATGCCAGACTGGTCGGTTGAGACCATGAACTTGCCGTCATGGCTCCAGGTAATATTGCGCACCGCCAGATTATGGGCCAATAGTATCGTCTCAAAGTTAAAAGTCCAACCATTCCAGAGTGTAAACTCGCCGCTCGTAGCGCCCGTGATGAGTCGACGGCCTTCCGGCGTCCAGCAGCAGGCGTTTATCCCGCACTTTTGCTTGTTCTGCGCGTGCTGCACAAAGTGCGTACAGGCGTTGGTTATCGGCCGTTCTCGAAACGCCGCAGCACAGGGTGGTTGCAGCCGATAGATGTATTCAGCTGAGGGCTCCAGCGGCGGTCCCTGACGACTGTCTTGCTGCCAGGTACGGTCCAGCAACCAGCGAGCTGCAGGCGCCTGCAAGTCCACTGTCTTCCGAACCATCGCCCGACGGAGGCGCTTTCCATCGAAAATTTCGGTCTGCTTCTGAACGACATAACGCACGCGCCTGTCTTCGGGGATCTGTGAAACATCGCTGCGGTTTTGCATGCTTCAGGAAGGAACCGGGGGTGTTCACAAACGTCGTGTCAACACGGATTGGATATCCGGTAGAGACGACAGTGCGTCATCGAGATGGTGATGGACATAAATGGGATATTATCGGGCTAAGTATACAATTTGTACATGATTATCGAAACAACGATTGTCGACACCCATGAAGAACGACAATGTCGTGGGTGCGCTCCGCGAGCTCGTACGCACACGCTCAGGTTCTGGTCTCTTGCGAATGCGATCAAGTCTCTGGGGTTTATCTCAGCGACTGCTTCCTGTTCCTGTCGCGTACTTCCGGCTTCACAGGCACCGTTCTCTTCTGTCGCTCCAGATTCGGTGTTAGTAGTCGAAGGGTGTTGACGGCAGTGTGCGAGTCCCAACTGTTTCTCGGCCTCGGGCTGGTGTCAACGAATGCAATGCGCACTCGCGGTCGCTGCGATCTACGCATCACTTGCCATGTTCGTCTTCTTATTGTGCAGCCTCAGTGCACGTCCTTCGCAGCAGTAACGCTTGACTCTGGGCAGGTGTTTCCGTACCGTCCATCGCACCGTTTTCTCCGAGTCCTGCCTTCTGGGTCACCAGCGCTAGTCGCATCGCTCGCTACAAGCGCTGGACGGGTCCAGGCGGTTACCTCTGATACCAACCTGCATTGGCGCGCCCGCCGCTGCACCCTACGCTCATGAGCTTCACCTAGAGTGACCAGCTCGGCGAATTCGCTTGCTTCTGCGTACGAAAGCGAATGCATACGCTGTTGCGTTCGGTCAAGGACTTGCGGAGCGCGATGTTGTCCATGATGAAACAAGCACCGCAAGGAATACCCCGCGGGCGAAACGAGTCTTCGAATTCTGATCCGTCCACGCGCCTTTCGTGCAACGCGTCGACACCAGCTCGACTGGAAGCGCTCGCTACGATGACTCGAGTCCGAGTCCGGGTCCGAGTCCGAGACCCCTCAACAGGTAAACGGAAGCGTCGGGCACCCCCGGGGTCGTATCCCGTGAGCGATACCGTGCTGCTGTGGAGTCTCGTTGCGTCGATAGCCACGGAGGAAGGATGATTTGTCTTCCAAGCGGAACTCAATATTGGACATGACATCGTCTGCGGGCCGTCGGCAGGAGCTTGTGATCAAGCCGTCATGGCGTATCGTAGAGTGTTTTGCATCGTTCCTCTGGCGTTGCGGACTGCTGCGCCCACGAGTTGCCATGAAGCAGCTGAATCGTGAGCTTGAAGCACGCGTGACTGGAGCGTGCGTCTCGTCATGCGAGGTGAAGAGCCGAGGCATGCTCGTTTGAACCGGATAAAGAAATCTGTTATTTTGCATACGCTAATTCGAGGAGGTCGCGACTCATCTTGATTCTGGTGTCGCAGCGAATGCAACCGGTTGAGCGTCGACGGAGCCGCACCGGAACGTTGACCGAGAATCCTGAAACTACTGGTGAATCTGGAAACCCCTATTGGTTGAATCTGAACGTCGAGGTTGCAAATCTGGAAAACGGTTGGAAAAAATCGAAAGGCAGGAGCAGTCGACTAGTGTAGTATTCCATGTTGATCTGACACTAGTGTAGCATCGCGCAGTGGCATATCCGTACCGATTTGCATTATCTTTCTCGTCGACCGCTACACCGACAAAGCAATCCTACAACCCAATCGCTCTCTGATAGGAGTGTTCTGTCGAGCATCTTCCTTTTCCACTCGGGTATCCGCAGTGTGCCGAGTACACAAGCCCGCTGTCTGCAGCGCGCCGCGGGTGCAAAACTTGTCTAGTGTGCGAGTCGAGTCGGGCACGTTGAGCACCGCCTGGGGGCAGTCACTACACTTACCCGAGTGATGAACGGTTCATGCACCCCGTCTATAGAAGCGTTGCGCAGGTTTTAACGCTGACGGAAACGTCATCCGCTTCGCTGCGCACGTTTCTGTACCGCGAACGAACGCGTCTGGGTACCGAGTGGCCACGCGTGTACGCCTTGGCAACCGAGACACACCGCTGGAGCCACGAACTCGAGCGGATACTGCAGAGCGCGATCCAGCAGCAACCAAAAGATGAACGGCGCTGGTGGCACGACTGGTTGAGACGTCCCATGAACCACTGGCTAGCTCGAGTTGTGGTCTACGAACGCTGTTTTGGCCGCGGTAACTTGCTTCGCGCTGGAGGGTTCATCGCTCGTAAGCTCAAAAAATTGCTCAGCGCATCAACAACGTCCTGTGGCGGGTCCAGGACGAACACCGATGAGCCGCCATCTTTTCAACAAACAGAGGATTATCGCTTTTTCTGGTTTCGACCGCAAGTCCTTGGCGGTTTGGATCCTGCGGCAGTCGAACGCGCCTTCCCTGGATGCGTTGAACGCGATCTTGCATACCCGGACCTCTTCTGGTGTTTCCATGGAGACCTAGGGGCATTCCTCAGCCATGAGTGGGTGCAGCGCGGGCTACTCATCGTGCAGGACAGAGGTTCGTGCCTGGCTGCGCTCGCGCTCCAACCACAACGCGGCTGGCACCTTATCGATGCATGTGCAGCACCTGGGAATAAAAGCATGTTTCTTGCCAATCTGCTGCAACAGAGTGGCATGGTTTATGCATTCGAAAGAGATGCCGAACGTTATCGGGCGATGGTATCGCGTGTTCGCAGCGCAGGATTCACCCAGAGCATTCGCATGCATCTGAAGGACTTTCGAACAGTGGTATCCGATGATGCTCATGATGGCGCTCTTGCGCAAGCGTCAGCGATCCTAGTCGACCCGTCGTGCTCAGGGTCTGGTTTAGTGCGTTACCGGCCCGTCGGGGAGCGCTATAACTGGTCCAGAATCGGTCGACTGGCTGCCGTTCAGATTCAGCTACTTCGGCATGCGCTGGTGGCTTTTCCTCGAGTTCGGCGGGTTGTTTACTCCACGTGTAGCGTACTGATTGAGGAAAACGAAAAAGTTGTCGAGGCGCTGCTCGCCGATCCGTTCATCGCAAGTCGTTGGCGCTTGGACACTGTCTTCCCCGCGTGGCCGCATCGTGGTTTGGCTGGCTGCTCTGCAGCGGTTCGTATTCCCGCGCAGGCAGCGCAGACACGAACCCCGCTTGGAGTCTCTGGTCCAAGGATAGGCGCAAGCACTGCAGAAATAGCCACAGCTCCCGTTACAGGTTTCTCGTCACGTTCTGCGTATTTCATAGCGGCCTTTGAAAGACGCGACGCACAGTGATTCGCGGATGCTGCGCTGATGTTCGAGTGCCTTGGTAGTCTTTGTGAACACGGCTTCGCGTTTGGCGACCCGAAACGCACGTTTGAAGACCCGAGGTTGCATTCCAGTGACGTCGACGGAGGCGGCGGCATCGTTTCTCGCACAGGGTGCCAACCGTTGCGATGGAAGACAACCCCAAGTTCTTGGTCGATTTACAGGATTGCAAAAAATCGCATTACATACCGATCAGCTTTACTGCGTTCTCACAAGAGCGAGAAACTTGAGCTACTTTCCGCTGTGCCGCAGAAAGGTCGCATATTGGAATATATGAATCATGAAAAAATGTCCTGGTGCTAGGGAAATCATCTGCTTTTTCTGCACGTACGTATGCAATGGGTTCCAGTATCGCGAATTTGGAGTCCAAGGGAGATGATCTACCACAATGGGTGAATCCTAGTACCTGCTCTCGGCACTGTACGTTAGCGAGGAGCGTTTGCGCTTATGATACAACTACCCAGGGGTTGGTCTCCGTTGCCGAGGCGATTCGCTGTTGATCTGACGCTGCCACGTGCTGTAGCGTTGCCATGAAATGTTGCATTTTGAATTTGGACTTGCCCAGTAACATCGGATAATAGAATACCAGTATCGTCGAACAAAAGCCCGAGAAACTCTCTCCCTATGTATACGTAAGGCACTGAAGCCATGCCGGATCGCGTTCCCGTACCATCCCAGTGCCTTGTTCGAGGCAGGAATGCGATGCCCTCCCTCTTGGCGCCTGCTATGTTTTTCATTGGAAGTCGTCAGCGTTTGAGCACAATGCTCACACTGAGTTCTAAACGGTTCAATCGAATATTCGCTCGACAGAGCAGCGCTGGACGATCCGAAAGTACAGGATATTTCCGCTTGTTGAACGAGGCGTTCAAGGCTCGGTGCGGAAGGCGCTTCCGCGCACATGGATGCGGTCGGAAACAAACCACAGCAAACCTCACAACTTCGATTATCTCGCTATCTGACGTTCGGCTAGCTTACCGCACATCACCTTGTGTATCCGGCTCTGTTTCACTATCTTCTTCTGGACCAGTCTGAGCGCACGCCTGTGCTTGTGATGCATGTATATTGTCCTGAACTAATCGATGGGAAACGTGACGAATCGCTTCCTCCGCCAGCAGTCCACTCTCTTCGATGGTGCAGGAGTGCAGCGTGTGTGCTCTACAGCACGTCCAGTGCCACAGAATTCAACCGCCAAACGATGCGACGTATCGGTCTTCGCCTTCTCCAGCGCATTGATGAAGTTGACGTATGCACCGTCGTCGCCACCGTACAACCGAAACCGTTGGCGCCCCCAGCGTGGTTTCATGCAATCCTGCCAATGTTCGCCTGCATCAGGATTCTCGGACGCTGATGCAACCTTCGAATGAAGCGCACAAAGCATCTCGTCTGCCGGGTGCAGTGCTCAGAGCATCGAGATTATTCTAACAGTATCCTGTTACCTGTTGGTACGTCGCGTACCGTGTGTCATGTACGACTCCGGAAAGTACAGAGCCCTGCAAAGCTGGGCAACCTCGTCTTGTTCAGTGTAAGCCTTTGGCCCCGTATCCGTGACTCAGAGGCAAAACAACGGGCATGATACTCTTCAAGCCCGTTTCCACACCCACAATGAACCATTGCTCTTCACCTATGTTGAACAGTTGAAAACGAGCCTTGTTGCTCGACTCGCAATTCGTATTTACGAAGTACGTGCAGATTGATATTGCGTCGGGCTATATCATATCTGTCAACTTTATTCCATTTCCTCTCTGTACGCAAAAAAAAACTGAACCATACACCTTCAATGCTCTTCGCGAAGTTGCTCTAATGCTTCACTGTAGAGACTGTATGCAACCGTTGACCTACGACCTGAACCCGAGCGGCAAGGCCGTCACTCACGTGTATATCCAAGCAATAGAGCGCTTCTTCCGCAACTACTGTTGAGGATTTCACTACATTCCAAGATGTCTGGCACCGCGCATTCTTTCGCAACTTGCAGCTGCTGTCTCAACCAGTGCCCAACGAAAATAGAATACTACACTAGTCGACTGCTCCTGCCTTTCGATTTTTTCCAACCGTTTTCCAGATTTGCAACCTCGACGTTCAGATTCAACCAATAGGGGTTTCCAGATTCACCAG